>UMCI01065798.1_pt1 | contig 20448 bp, 18 predicted proteins | sample 1964211 | NCBI WGS metagenome assembly UMCI01 (sample SAMEA4835966, study PRJEB28245) | human gut metagenome | biome: gut microbiome; material: fecal sample | place: Denmark | collected 2008 | reverse complement strand
GTTAGTGGCGTTTTTTTGAAAGGTCAATGTCAGTGCAGTTGTACCGATATACTCACGAAAATATTAATTTCTTGTCAGTGTGGAAATTGTTTTAAGCGGTGCTGGTGATATATTTCACTGTGTGGCTTTAATAACAATAAACGTTTCAACAGACAGAAATACGCACCTCGAAACGAGGTGCGTATTGTTTTATATTCACTTTTACATTGCCGCTTTTAAGCGCTTCAGTGTTTCTTCTTCACCGAGAAGCTGCATTATGGTATACAGGTCGGGGGAATTTTTTCTGCCGGTTATTGCTACTCTGAGTATTCCGCAGGCATCGGCAACCGAGCCTTTGTAAGCGTCGGGGTTTGCCTTGTATTCCTTGATGTTGGGGCAGAAGCCTAAAGGCTCGCCGACAACCTTTACACCGTCAAACCATGCACTGCTGTCAACCTTGTGGTCATAAGCCGAAATATATGCCGTTAAAAATGCTTTACGCTCGTCGGCTGTCAGCTTTTCGTCAAACTCATAGCCGTCAACGCCGTCGCCGTAGAGATACGGGAACATCTCGGACAGATCGCTCCACTTTGCTATATCCTTGCGTACCTTCTTGCCGTTGTATTTCCACAGCTTTATGCTTTCTCTGAACTTGTCGGGCGAAGCTGTGATATAAGCGTTCAGCTTTTCATCGTTATCCTTTGCCCATACGCTTATCTCGTCAAAGAGCGTTTCCTCGCTCATCTTCGATATAACATCACGGCTTACGCTTGCCAGCTTATCCATATCGAACAATGCACCGCTGACGGGCATCTTTTCGAGCTTGAACTTGAACTGCGACATATCGGCATCGGGATTTTTCATTCTCCACTCCTCATAATTTGAGTTTGCGATAGTCATAAGGTATTCAAGCACCGACTGAACAGGGAAACCGGCTTTTGAATAGAACGAAACGCTTGCCTCGGGGTCTTTTCTCTTGCTGAGCTTTCTCTTTTTATTCTCGCCGCCGTCAAGCTTCATTATCGGGGCAATGTGAGCATACTTCGGCATTTTAAGGCCACTTGCTCTGAAAAGCTGTTCGTGCAGAGGATATGAGCTTATCCACTCATCGCCTCTTATAACGTGGGTAGTACCCATCAGGAAATCATCTACAACGTGTGCAAAGTGGTATGTAGGGATACCGTCCGACTTTAAAAGCACAACGTCCATTATGTTTTCGGGCATTTCGATATTGCCTCTTATAAGGTCACGGCAGGTTATCTTGTTTTCTGCGTTGCCGTCTGAGCGTAAGCGCAAAACGTATTCCTTGCCTGCCTTTATATTGGCTTCTATTTCTTCAATGGACAGATTTCTGCACTTCGCATAGCTGCCGTAATAGCCCATATCGGCTTTTTCGGCCTCCTGTGCCTTTCTTATTTCGTCAAGCTCCTCCGCCGAGCAGAAGCAAGGATATGCAAGACCACGCTTAACAAGATCCTTTGCAAAGGTCTGGTATATCTCTTTTCTCATACTCTGTCTGTACGGTCCGTAGCTGCCCTTTTCGGCCTCTCCGTCTGCCGCCGCTCCTTCGTCAAAGCATACTCCGTACTGTGCAAGAGATGTGATTATCTCGTCTGCTCCGTGTTCAATCTCACGCTTTTTGTCGGTATCCTCAAGACGCAGGTAGAATACACCGTCCGACTGTCTTGCCATACACATTGAAATAAGTGCGGCATACAGACCGCCTATGTGCATAAAGCCTGTGGGGCTTGGTGCGAATCTTGTCACAGCCGCCTTGTCGGGAAGTGTTCTTGCGGGATATTTTGCAAACATATCCTCAGGTGTTGTCTTGATATCACCGAACAGAAGCTCGGCTAAATAATTGTTGTCCATTTTTTCGCCCTTCGTTTTTTATTTTGTCTTGATAATTTGGTTCTTTCCGCCGAAGTTCTTTTTGCCTATGCGGATTATCTGAAGTATAGCAGGGTTAAGCACCAGATTTATACCAAGCTCTATAAAGAAATTGATGCCTACTAAACTTACCAGAATAAATACGAATAAGTTTGTACCCTCTGCAAGTCCCGATAAATAATCAAAGAAGAACACATAGCTTCCGAGTACAAATATTCCTGTGTTAACAACAGGTGCGACTACAGCCGATACTATAACGGCTGCTATCTGATTTTTCTTGCTTATCAGCTTATACACAAAACCTGCGACGGCACCTGCGAGTGTGCCCTTTAATATTACTGTAATTATCGTTCCGGGTATATTTACCGCAAGGAACAGATTTGCGTCACCTGTCAGCAGTACGGTCACACCGAAAACAAAGCCGAGCCATGCGCCCGAACCCCAGCCGTAAAGTGCAGAGCCTACTACGATAGGTATAAGCGTCAGCGTAATGCTGAATGTTCCGAAACGCAGTCCCATTGATATGAACTGCATAACCACAACTATAGCGGTCAGAAGACCAAGACCTATAATAGTGTTTGTGTTGATTTTGCCTTTTAATGTGTTGTTTGTGTTTGACATAAAAATCTCCTTTGCTGAAGTCCTGTTGTCAGCAGGTACCTCGCAGGGTTGTATATTTTACATATCATCCGCCGTTCAGAATATGTTCACAGCCGGTAACCGCAGAAATAGCATCTGTCGGTTCCGTCCACAATGCCGCTTACTTCTTCTGATTTTTCTTGTAGATAATATGCAGACCCTCTAATACAAGATCGGGATCGACAATAAGCTCACGTCTGCAAAGCGGAGCTATAAGGCTTGCGTAGCCTCCTGTCGCAACTATCGTAGCCTTTTCCCCAAGCTCCTCCTCATATCGCTCTATCATACCGTCTATCATGCAGGCGATACCGCCGATGACACCGGCACGCATACTATCGGGGCTGTTTGTGCCTATCATTTTTCCGACAGGCTCAGCGCCTATGAGAGGAAGGGAGGCTGTTTTACCCGACAGAGCCTCGAATGATAATCTCGGACCGGGAGCTATCGCTCCGCCGAGCATTGCTCCGCTCTTGTCGAGCGCAAATATCTTAAGGCAAGTGCCTACATCTATGAATATGCAGGGTGTGGGGTACTTGCTTTTCGCCGCTACGCCGCCGCATACAAGGTCGCTTCCGAGTACGGAAGGATCGTCAATCTTTATATTAAGTCCTGTTTTGATACCGGGTGAAACGATAATAGGCTTTACATTACAGAGCTTTTCTATTCCTTTTTCGAGTATGGGGGTTATCGGTGATACGACAGAGGAAATGATACAGCCGGTTATAGCCGCATTTTCAAAGCCGTAAAGGGATAATATATCCTTCAGCTTTATCGCATACTGATCTTCCATTCTTGAAACCTGTGTGTTGAGCCTTGATATAAAGCGCAGTTCACCGTTATTGTCAAAACCGCCGAATACAATGTTAGTATTGCCGACATCTACCGCAAGTATCATTCTTTGCCCTCCGATTCTTCGGATATATCGCTTTCTATTATAGCATCTGTTTTGTCTTTGTCAATATCCCCGTCATTATTTACCGCCTTTGACAGCTTTACGGGTTTCTTTATCTTAAGATAAATCAGAATCATTCCGACAAATACCGCAATGCCGATAACCGTCAGTATAAGCCCTGTGCCAAGTCCTGCGGCAAAGAATTTAAATTCGACAACGTGTTCGCCCTCAGACAGCTTTACTGTCATCAGTGCGTCATTCAGTGCGGTATCGTAATCTGTCTTTACACCGTCAACATATACCGTCCAGCCCTTTTCGGCAGGGATAGTGGTAAACAGTATATCGTTGCTTTTTGCGTTTACCGTAAAGCGTATGTCGGTCTGACTTACCTTTTCGACCTTTGTTTCGGCATTCTTTTCGTGCATCTGAGCTATTGCCGCTGTTTCCGCTTCCTCATTGTATACGGCGAACTGCGGCTCTCTGATATAAAGGTCGCTCTTTTTCAGCACGAGCTTTACCGTTACTTCCTCGCCCTTTTCAAACTTGCCGAGATCCTTTATATTATGATTGTCGCTCTCAAAGCATACGCCCTTGTACGAGCCGTTTACATAAAGAGAAACCTCACGCTGATAGTCGGTCGGTATGAACATATAGATCTCTCCGCTCTTTGGCGCAGTTATCGTATATGTTACGCTTGCTTCGCCCGTCACATCCGTAAAGCCTATATGCTGATTTTCAAACGAGCCTTTTTTGCAGTTTTCGGCATAAGGCTCGCCGTCTGCGGAAAATACCGTGAAGAATTCTCTGTTTCCTCCGGTCATTGCGTTAAGCAGAGCGTTCTGGTTTTCGAACACGTCATACTTTGACAGCTTAAGCGAGGACAGCTTGCTGTTTGCAAGATAGCCTACAGGCAGTGCGTCCTTGTTTTCCGTGACGGTTATATCGTCCGCTGATTTTATATTTCCGGTCAGCTCGCCCTCGCAGTCAAGGATATATTTAACGCCGAAAATATCGCAGGTCAGCGGAGTGTTGCCCGAAAACCTTGAATAGTGGCCGTTTGACGTGAAGCCGAAGAATCCGAGCATATCAATAGCTTTTGCATTCAGCGTACTGCTTGAGTGCGACAGGCCGTACATATTTACAGCCATAGGGTCGTTTACCGAGCGGAAGAAGTTTTTCTCTATCCTGTAGAAGCCGTCATCCTGCGCCTTTATCTCATCCACCTTTTCACGAAGCGGAAGTATAACGCTCAGATAGCTGTCCCTTGTCGAGAAGGTAATATCCTTGTGCATTTTTGTCAGCGTATTTGTTGCATTGAAGCAAAGCTCCGCACATATCACTGCGGTTACAAGTATCACGCCTGTCTTTGGCAGCTCGCTCTTTTTCATATAGTGCCTTGCCGCATATACGGTAATACCTGCGACCGCCATGAATACTATGGCAGGAAGTGCAACGGTTATACCGTCAAACACCTCACGTCCGTCACTGTCAAGCGTGGTTATGAAAGTATCCTGTGCCTCTGTGTATATTATGAGAGCAATATAACTGAGCGTAATCGCTCCGACCGTTCTTGCCCTGACCGCTTTAAGCTGTTCAAAGCAATGCGCCGCAAGAGCGACTATGATAAACGAAAGCATAAACGAGTAGCGGTAGGGAAGCCAGTTGGGCATCTGTCCGCCGTGCCATATCATATCGACCGGTCGGATATACATACTTACAACAAGCAAGCCTATAAGCGCACCTGCCGCGATTTTCTGCTTGAATTTAAATGCTCCCGAGCAGAAAAATCCTGCCGCAAGCACAAGGGCTAGCGAACAGCAGAACAGCGCCGGCAGACCCTCCATCCTTACCGTATCGTAGGTATTGGGGAACAGCTTTCTTGCTATATCTATAAGGTTAAAATTATTAACAAGTGAATAATCCGGCTCGGTGAAGCTGAATTTGCCGTTCTGAAGTGAATTATATACAGGCAGTATCATAAATGCGCTCATCATAGCGGAAACTATTCCGCATATTCCGAAAAACGCACCTTTTGTAACAAATTTTTTTGCGATGTTAATTCCTGTGTTGCCCGTATAGGTTTCAAGCGAAAAATAACGGCAGATAAAATACAGCACCGAGAAGATCGCCGCCATAAAGCCTATGTAGAAGTTTGACACGAACGCATAGACAAGCGAGCCTATGAGCAGTCTGAAGCGGTTTTCCTTTATCAGCGAATCTATACCCCAGCAGATAAGCGGAAGTGCGATAACGCAATCAAGCCACATAGGGTCCATTGTCTGCACTATCATATATGCACACAAGGCATACATCGGGGCGAATAAGGCCGCCGTTGTCTTTGACAGCTTCTGCGACTTATGTGCAAAAAGTGCAAAGGTGACGCCGCACGCACCGAACTTTGCGAGCATCATTGTAAGCAGGCCTTCGGTTATCATACTGCGTGGGAATATCCATACAAGTATATTAAACGGGCTTGCAAGATAATAGCCGATTATGCCCATAAACTCGCCCGACAGATTTCTGCTCCACGAGTACATAAGGCTCTCGCCGTTGCCTATTACGTCATGCACATAGTCGAAATAGAAAACATACTGTGCGTTAAGGTCAAGCGACAGCACCGACCTTCCGCCAAACGGATATATTCCGAACGATATATAAGCTATACCCATCAGTATAACAGGGATAAGAAACGCCGCAAACAGATAACCGTTCTTATAGCACAGGTGTCTGAATGACAGCATTTTTTCTCTGAAATTTACCATTATTTATTATCCTCGCATCTTTGTCTGCGTCCTGATTCTTCACTGACTATATATCTCGGACGCTGCTTTATCTCCTCGTATATCTTGCTGAGATAATATCCCATAATGCCGATACCGAGCATAAGTATACTGCCTATTATAAGCAGAAGAAGTATTACGGTCGAAAAGCCGTCTGCCGCCTTTCCTGTACAGAAGTTGACAAGGGTCTGTATAGCCAGTATCACGGCAAATATAAAGAACAGCACTCCCGACCAGGTGATTATCTGCATAGGCACGTTTGTAAAGCTGGTTATTGAGCTTATAGCATATCTGAACAGCTTTCTGAACGACCACTTTGTCTTGCCTGCGTTTCTTGGTGCAACATCAAATTCGACACGCTCTGTCCTGAAGCCTACCCAGCTTGAAAGCGCACGGAAAAACGTCAGCCTTTCGGGCATTTCGTTGAGTGCATTGACAACCTTGCGGTCCATCAGCTTATAATCGCTTGCGCCGTCAAGGTCAATAGCCGAGCTGTTCTTCATCATACGGTAGAAGGTCTTTGCAAAGAGCTTGTATATTATGCCCTCCTTGCCTCTTGACGCTTTGACCGCCTCTACGACCTCCGCACCGTTTTTCCATGCGGCATACATCTTTTCAAGAAGCTCCGGCGGATGCTGTAAATCGCAGTCAATCACCGCAACGCAATCGCCGTCTGCGGCTTTAAGTCCCGCAAAAACGGCTCCCTCTTTGCCGAAATTTCTTGAAAAATGAAGTCCTCTTATATGCTCGTCCGTTTCTCCGAGCTGTTTTATAAGCTCCCACGTTCCGTCCTTTGAGCCGTCGTCAACGAATATCAGCTCATAGTCGGACAGCGGCGCTAATATACTGCCGAGCCTTTCTGCAGCGGCAGGTATGTTTTCCTGCTCGTTGAAGGCAGGTATAACTACTGAGATCATCTTATTCTCCGATTATGTTTATTTCTACCGTTTTTTCACGTTCACCGTCAAAATCCATATATATTATGTACTGCGTAAGGCCGAGTGAAATCTCGCTGTCACAGATAGCGGTAACTACCGAGCCGCCTGCAAGCTGGTGGCAGATTGCCGCTCTGAGCGGTTCTTCGGCAAGGGTGGATACCTTTTCATAATATTTGAGATAACCGTTCAGCGCTTCAATATCATTTGTTGCGGTGAACACCGACGCAGTGGTGTGCATTGAAGAAATTGATATGATACCGTTTCTGATATTGGATCTGCGTACGCACTCCATTACATCCTCGGTAAGATCCATATAGCCTGTCTTTGAGGGGATGGTGATGGTGAATGTCTGTTTTACGTTATTCATAAGGCTTATCCTTTCATATTGCGGCACTGCCGCTTTTAATTTACCGTTTTATGTTTGTATTTATTCTTACTCTGCCCGAAGGCGAGGTTACGGCTAAATCGTCATCCTCGGCGGCTCTGCCGTCGCTCACTGCCGCAAGGCCGTTTATATAGCAACGTGTTCCCTGCGAAATGACCGTGTCTGCGTCCTTTGCAAAATCAATATTCACTGTACCTGTGGAATTGACAAGGCTTCCGCCCGAAAATTCGTCTATATACATATTTATTTTACCGCTGTCGCAGTCGATGCCGAGCGTTCCCGAGCAGGACAGCCTTTCTATATCGGCGCTTCCGCTCTTGCATTTTATATTCACCATATACCCGCTCACCGCACAGCAATGCAGGTCGGATGACGCAGTGTACAGGTTAAGGTTTGAAAAGGGCTTGTCGGGAAGCTGTATTTCAATCCTGTAGCTGAACTGCTCACGGGTGAACAGCGTTATCACAAGGCTCGGCACCTGCTCGACTATAAGCCGTCCGTCGTCCTCGTAAATATCAACCTCCGTATCGCTGACATACGAAACGTGTATCAGCTCGTCCGAAGAACGTGTTATATATACCGGAATATCCGTTGTTTCGACAGTAAGGTACTGCGTAAACGGAAAGCTCCCGCTCCCGTGCTTTACATTACTGCGGTAGTCCTTGTCGATTATCAGTGCAAACATAAGCATAGCGATAAGGCATATCGCTCCGCACAGGAAAAATATGCGGATAAGCACCTGTACCGCCGTCAGCTTCTGCACACGGATATGGCGGAAACGGATATGATCTTTCAGCTTCATTCTTTAGTCTTTGAAAAAAGTCTGTAGACAAAAGATGCGGCAAAGGGGCATATTCTCGCTACACTCAGAAGTATCAGCCCAAGCCCGAAGAAAAGGCTTGCCGCTCCGAAAAACAGCATCGTATATTCCGACAGGTCGGATACGAAAATACTGCCCTTTCCTATTATGCGTATAAATGCGGACGGCAGTGTTATCATGCCGTTTGCGGTAAGTGCAAGCGCAAATACCATAAGGACAAGTATGCCGGTAAATATCACCGCAGATAAGGCTATAAGGCATACGGTCCTGGGAATGCGTGCAAATCTGCATACTGTTTTTGTCTGCATAAAATCTCCTCATATCTATGTCTTATGGGCTGTGTTACGCTGTTTTGCGTCTTATACCCCATTTTGTTTTACAATTACGATTATTATAACATATTTAACTTGCCGTTGTCAAATTAAAGTGCCGATTTCCGCCCTTGTTACGACACGTTTTTCACAAGCACGGGTATAAAATACAAGCTGTAAGCATAACGCAACAAGAAAAAGGGGGAGTTTTTACGGGTGCCGGAGTTGAGATAATAAAGCGAAACGGCGGAATAACCGCTGTCATAAGCGGAGAAATCGGGCATTTTGAAGCATCGGGAATAAGGATAAGGATCGACGCAGAGCTTGAGCGGCTTATGCCGTCTATGCTTATTCTGGATATGTCCGGCGTATCATTTATGGACAGCTCGGGTATAGGGCTTATACTCGGCAGGCAGCGCATTATGGAATCGTTCGGCGGCGGTGTGGCGGTGAAGAACCCGTCGCCGTCGGTACGCAGGATAATACAGGTGGCAGGCTTGTCACGACTTATAATAAGCGGTAAAAATACGGAGGATAAAAAATGAAGTGCGAAAATTATGTTAAGCTTTCGTTTCCTGCCCTGTCACGAAACGAAAGCTATGCGAGGGCGGCTGTAGGGGCATTCGTTTCCCAGCTTGACCCGACAGTTGACGAGCTGGGGAGCGTCAAGGCGGCGGTTTCCGAGGCGGTGACGAACTGTGTTGTACACGCCTACTCGGAATGTGAAACGGTGGGCATTATAAATATAACCGCCCGTATAAAAGACGAAGAAGTATACATAAAGATAACCGACAAGGGCTGTGGCATAGAAGATGTGAAAAAGGCGATGGAACCGCTGTTTACAACAAAGCCTGAGCTTGAGCGGAGCGGACTTGGCTTTGCGGTTATGGAAAGCTGTTGCGATAAGGTAAAGGTATCATCAAAGGTAGGGAAAGGCACAACGGTCACGCTCACATTCCGCTTTGAAAAAAGGGTGCTTAAATGAGCGCCGACAAGGACAATTCGTTCATCACGGAGCATTTCGCTCTGGTGCATTCGATAGCGGGAAGATTCAGAAATCGGGGGATAGAATATGACGAACTGTTTTCGGCAGGCTGTGTCGGTCTTGTAAAGGCAGGCAACAATTTTGACGAAAGCAGGGGGCTGAAGTTTTCAACGTATGCGGTACCGGTCATCATGGGGGAAATAAAACAGCTTTTCCGTGACGGCGGTACGGTAAAGGTGAGCCGCAGTTTAAAAGAGCTGTCGCTGAAAATTTGCAGGCTCCGTGACGAGCTTATCAAAAACGGCGAAGAACCGCATATTTCGGTGCTGGCGGAAAAGCTCGGGATAACGCCCGAAGAAGCATCGCTTGCGCTTGGGGCTTCGCTTCCGCCTGTTTCATTAAGCAGTTATGACGATGAGGAAAACGACGAGGGCAGTTTCGACCTGCCTGTTGAGCCTGAACAGCCGAAAGCACTTGACAGGATGGCACTGCGACAGCTTGTTTCCCGTCTTGAGCCGATAGACCGCAGGCTGATAATACTGCGTTACAGCGAGGAATGTACGCAGAGCAGAACGGCAGAAATACTGGGAATGACGCAGGTGCAGGTGTCACGCAGAGAGAAGAAGATACTGGAGGGGCTGAGGAAGCAGTTATTGTGTTGATGCGGCAGGTTGCCGCTGACAATTCGCCGTTCTTTTTGCCTCTGCTTTGTCGAGATTACGTTATCGGCGGATATCTGTGACAGAACGATCGGATATGCGCATAATCACCAAAACCGATTCGGGAGGGGCAAGCCTCTCCCGTAGCATTTGCCACCACTTGAACCTTCATTTCCGTTTATAATTATCAGATAGGTGCATAGATTCTTTCTTTTCTACACAATCACCAAAACCGATAAGTTCTGTAGGCTTTTTTCTCTGCATTTTGACGGTGATGTAATATAATGTAAATTCGTTGTTCGAAAGCGTTTGTGAAAAGTCAACAAAAAACGTATGTATGGTTTATGTAAAAAGATTATAATAAACAAAAAATGTTGAAAACTCAGTTGAAACTGTTGAATTGCAACGGGGGCTGTCGGGATATACAATAGGTATTGTAATAATACTTATATGTACTTGCACAATGGCAGTCTGCCAGACTTAAAGTTCGTGTTTAAAACGAACTGCAAATTTATTATCCCTATCCCCAAACCCCTTCCCCTTGGGAATGGGCTGAGTGTGGGGCTGCCGCCCTCACCAAGCAAGGATGCTTGCAGTCAGTCGCACACAGTCGCTGCACGACGCAGCGACACCAACGACTGACAACCCGCATTGGGGTTACGCCCCAAACCCCATTAAATAAACAAGAGATTATTATTTAGCAGTCTGGACAAATGCGCTTAGCAAAGTAAAACAATAATACCCGACAGGAAAGGAAGTTTTCAACTATGTCAAACGAAAGATACGAGCTTAACAAAAACCTCGCCCAGATGTTAAAGGGCGGTGTAATAATGGACGTTACAACGCCTGAGCAGGCAAGAATAGCACAGGAGGCAGGCGCTTGCGCAGTTATGGCGCTTGAGCGTATCCCTGCAGATATAAGAGCCGCAGGCGGTGTTGCAAGAATGAGCGACCCTGCTATGATAAAGGGAATTCAGAACGCAGTTACAATTCCCGTTATGGCAAAGTGCCGTATCGGTCATTTTGCTGAAGCGCAGATACTTGAGGCTATTGAGATAGATTATATAGACGAGAGCGAGGTTCTTTCTCCCGCAGATGACAAGTACCACATCGACAAGACAAAGTTCAACGTGCCTTTCGTATGCGGTGCAAAGGACTTAGGCGAGGCGCTCCGCCGTATCTCAGAAGGCGCTTCTATGATAAGAACAAAGGGCGAACCCGGTACAGGCGACGTTGTACAGGCTGTAAGGCATATGAGAATGATGCAGCAGGAAATCCGCAGGCTGACATCTATGTCAAAGGACGAACTTTACCAGGCCGCAAAGGATCTTCAGGTCGACTATGAGCTTGTAAAGTATGTTGCGGAAAACGGCAAGCTCCCTGTTGTAAACTTCGCCGCAGGCGGTGTCGCAACTCCTGCTGATGCCGCTCTGATGATGCAGCTCGGCGCTGAGGGCGTATTCGTAGGAAGCGGTATCTTCAAGTCGGGCAACCCCGCAAAGAGAGCCGCCGCTATCGTAAAGGCTGTTACAAACTACACTGACGCTAAGATGATCGCAGAGCTGTCGGAGGATCTCGGTGAAGCTATGGTCGGCATAAACGAACAGGAAATCGCTCTCCTCATGGCAGAACGAGGCAAATAAGCGGCAATGTGCCGCTTCAAATTCCGACCTTTTTAAAGGTTGATGCGTTGCTAACGCTATCGAAACGGTCGGGGATAAACGATATTTGGGCTTATTACGATTTGCGGCGGGTCGCCGCCGACTATTCCGACCTTTGCGGCGGGTCGCCGCTGACCATTCCGACCTTTTTAAAGGTTGGAACATAGCTAAGATTAGTGGGACGGTCGGAAATAAACGATATTTGGGGTTATTGCGCTTTGCGGCGGGTCGCCGCTGACTGTTCCGACCTTTGCGGCAATGCGCCGCCTCAAATTCCGACCTTTGCGGCGGGTCGCCGCCGACTATTCCGACCTTTGCGGCAATGTGCCGTCTCAAATTCCGACCTTTTTAAAGGTCGGTGCGTTGCTAACGCTATCGAAACGGTCGGGGATAAACGATATATGAAACAAAACTACAGCGTACATAATTCGCCCGGTTTGTCCGGACATTCCGCTTTTTAAGCCTTCTATCTATACTAATATTTGTAGGGGAGGGGCTTGCCCCTCCCGAAATATAACACGGAATTTTGCTGTTTACTCAAATAATATGAAAAAACACAGAAAATCGTATTATTTTATAACTCAGCCGAAAGGACACAACTAATGACAGTAGCAGTTCTTGCGCTTCAGGGCGCATTTGCGGAACACGAAAAAATTCTCTCAAAGCTCGGTGCAGACAGCTTTGAGATACGTCAGAAAAAGGATCTTGACCGCAGCTTCGACCGCCTTATAATTCCCGGCGGTGAAAGCACGGTGCAGGGAAAACTGCTCCGTGAACTTGATCTTTTTGACGGCATAAAGAGCCGTATCGAAGGCGGTATGCCTGTCTACGGCACCTGCGCAGGTCTTATCCTGCTTGCGAAGTCTATCTCTAACGACAGCGCACAGCACCTGCAGACAATGTCTATTGTTGCCAACCGCAACGCTTATGGCAGACAGCTCGGCAGCTTCCATACCGAAGCGCAGTTTGAGGGTATAGGAGAAATTCCTATGACGTTTATCCGTGCGCCGTATATCGACAAGGCTTATGACGATGTACAGGTTCTCTCGGAGGTGGACGGAAAAATAGTAGCCGCAAGACAGAAAAATCAGCTTGTCACAGCCTTCCACCCGGAGCTTGACGGCGATACAAGAGTACACGAGTATTTTCTGAATATGTAAAGATATGTCTGATCCGCTGTTTTTTAAACGGCGGATTTTTTGTTTGTATCGCTCCGGTAACGCCTTGCTTGCCCCTCCCGTTATAACCTTATCGCTCTTGCCGACACCGACAATTCCGCAAGCTCCCCAAAAACTAAGCTCCATTCATTTTGCATATTTTTGAAAATTTTTTCAAAACCCTCTTGACAAATCCCAAAAGCAGTGATATAATAAAGCCTACAAAGTCGATAGGCTTTTAGAGATTAAGCCGAACCGAAAACGAGGTAAGGATATGAACAAGAATATGACAAGATATATCAGCGGTTTCCGATGTTGATTTTTTGTATCAGCTTCTAAGTAAGACAGATATACTTTTGTTGCAACTGCAGCACACGGTTTTATACCGACAGAATAACAGGCGAAAATTCGACTTAAAGTATAACAGATTATGAATCGAAAAGGAGAAAATCACAATGAGAACATTTGACAAGATCACAGACCTTATAGGCGGCACACCCATATTAAAGCTCAACAACTACATAGCTCTGAACGAGCTTCCCGCAAACATCTACGCAAAGCTCGAATACTTCAACCCCGCAGGAAGCGTAAAGGACAGAATCGCAAAGGCGATGATAGACGATGCCGAAGCTAAGGGCGCACTCAAGCCCGGCGCAGTTATAATCGAGCCTACAAGCGGTAACACAGGTATAGGACTTGCCGCTGTAGCCGCTTCAAAGGGCTACAGAATAATCCTCACAATGCCCGAGACCATGAGCGTTGAGCGCCGTAATCTGCTCAAGGCATACGGTGCGGAGCTTGTACTTACAGACGGTGCAAAGGGTATGAAAGGCGCAATCGCAAAGGCAGAGGAGCTTGCACAGCAGATCGAGGGCGGCTTTATCCCAAGCCAGTTCACAAACAGTGCTAACCCCACCGCTCACTTCAATACAACCGGTCCTGAGATATGGGAAGATACAGACGGAAAGGTTGACATCTTCGTAGCCGGCGTAGGCACAGGCGGTACGGTTTCAGGCGTAGGTAAGTTCCTCAAGAGCAAGAACCCGAATGTAAAGGTAGTTGCAGTTGAACCCGCAGGCTCGCCCGTACTTTCAAAGGGTGTAGCAGGACCTCATAAGATACAGGGTATCGGTGCAGGCTTTGTTCCCGAAACGCTTGATACCAAGATTTACGATGAAATAATCGCAGTCGAGAACGAGGACGCATTCGCTACAGGCAAAACGCTTGCAAGAAAAGAGGGCTTACTTGTCGGCATCTCATCCGGTGCGGCTGTATATGCGGCTACACAGCTTGCTAAGCGCCCCGAGAACAAGAGCAAGAACATTGTTGTTCTTCTCCCCGATACAGGCGACCGTTACCTCTCAACACCTATGTTCGCAGAATAATTCAGAAATTTCTATACCCAATTTTATATAGCCATCGCAAAAGCTGTCTCAAACGGACAGCTTTTTGCATTTTAGCTATTAAACAATTTCAAACAATCGCTGAAAATCCGCATCACAACGTTATATTATAACTGCATTTTGCAAGTTGTCAATTCTAAACTTGCACAAACGTGCTTGTGCTATAGCACAAAACCCTGTAAAACCGGTTGACCTTACTGCTTTTCGGTAGTACAATACAGGTAAAGAAAAAACAAGTACCGCAACGGCGCAGGACGATGAAAGTTCTGCGCCGTTTTGTTTACAAAGGAAAGGATGACGTACAAATGTATGAATGCAGTTTAGACAGAATGAAGGATAAGATCTCCACTTTCAGCAAATTCGGTGATGCAGGCCACGGCGGTATCACACGTTACTCGCTCTCGCCCGAGGCTATTATGGCCCGTAACGAGTTCATCAAGCGTATGAAGGCTATCGGCGCAGAGATCGAGATAGATGATGTTGCTAATATCTACGCAACGCTCCCCGGCACAGACCCCGACGCAAAGCGTATCGTAATGGCTTCTCACTGCGACTCGGTAAAGAACGGCGGTAACTATGACGGTATACTCGGCGTTATGTCGGCTATGGAGGTACTTGAAACAGTACACGAGAAGAACATCCCCCATAAGCATCCTCTCACCGCTATGATATGGACAAACGAGGAGGGTTCGCTGTATCCGCCCGCTATGATGTGTTCGGGTATCGTATGCTACGATTATCTGCCCGAAGATATCAGATGCAAGTTCAAGTATGAGGATATGATGAATTCAAAGAGTATCCTTGACAATACATCGACATTCGGTGAAGCGCTTGACAAGTCGGGCTTCAAGGGCGACAAGAAGTACCGCCTGTCACCCGACAGATATATGTATATGTTTGAAACTCACATCGAGCAAGGTCCTATCCTTGAAGATGCAGGAAACGATATAGGTGTTGTTGACTGTGTACTGGGTATGTTCAACTACAGGCTGAAGTTCTACGGACAGACGACCCACGCAGGCACATTCCCGATGCCCAAGCGCCGTGACGCATTCTTTGCCGCTTCACAGGCTCTGTGCTATCTGCATGAGGAAATCGACAAGCTCGGCTACAGCGACCTTGTTTACACAACGGGCGAGGTTGTATGCCACCCTTGCGTACACACCTGTGTACCCGACTTCTTCGACTTCTCGTTTGACTCACGTCACGAGGACCCCAAGGTACTTGAAAAGGTACTGGCTATCGTAAAATCCTGCGAGGAAAAAACGTGGGCAGGCTGTACCTGCAAGGTAGAAAAGGCTTGGAACCGTGATACTGTCTACTGGGATAAGAAGCTGGTAAGCTATGTAAAGGCATCCGCAGAGGAATGCGGTATCAAGCACCAATATATCCACTCAGGCGCAGGTCACGACGCACAGTTTGCCGCATATATGCTCCCGACAACTATGATATTCGTACAGTCGAAGGACGGTCTTTCACACTGCGAGCCAGAATATTCAAGCCCCGAGCATTGCACTGAGGGCGCAACGGTTATGCTGAATGCTGTCCTCAAGGCAGATAATGATTGATTATAATGACAACCACTTCTTTTTTTGGTATATTTCCTGACTGATTTTGCTTTATCTGATTTACTTTCACCCGCTTTTACGGCGGGTGATTTTTTTGCGGTCAGGGTTCATTACGACGGTAATTAAAAATAGAATAATAAGGCTTGATTTTTTATTTAAACTATGGTACAATAGTACAGTATCAGAAATAGAACCCGTGATTATGGGTGTAAGCCCTGTGCAAGGGAGTCCTGTGAACCATGTCAGGCGGGGAACCGAGCAGCATTAAGCAGTTATGACCTGTGCCGCAGCAAGTTTACACTCATAATCACGGGTTCTATTTTTGTGTATCGTTTTATTTACCGATTATTATGTGCTTTTTCACGGGAGGTTAGTTATGCATCTTGCTCTTTATCGTAAGTATCGTTCTGCCACCTTTGACGAAGTAATTTCGCAGGAGCATATAACCACCACGCTGAAAAATCAGATAAAGGCCGGCACTCCGGCTCACGCTTATCTGTTCACGGGATCGAGAGGTACGGGTAAGACCACCTGTGCAAAGCTGATGGCAAAGGCGGTAAACTGCTTATCTCCCGTTGACGGCAACCCCTGCGGAGAATGTGAAAGCTGTAAGGCAATAGCCGCAGGCTGTCCTGATATAATCGAGATGGACGCAGCCTCAAACAACGGCGTTGACGATGTAAGGGCATTGCGTGACGAGGTTATGTATGCTCCGACTGTCTGCCGTTATAAAGTTTATATAATAGACGAGGTGCATATGCTGTCCTCACAGGCATTCAACGCACTTCTGAAAACCATAGAAGAACCGCCGCCGCATGTTATATTCATACTTGCAACTACCGAGATACACAAGGTGCCTGCGACTATCGCATCAAGATGTCAGCAGTTCCGCTTTTCAAGAATCGACGTAGAAGAAAGTACAAAGCGGCTGTGCGAGATAGCAAAAAAAGAAAACGTAAATATAACAGAGGATGCCGCAAGGCTAATCTCCAGATTGTCCGACGGCGGTATGAGAGATGCGGTTTCGCTGCTCGACCAGTGTATAAGCGTGAGTGCCGACATTGACGAGGAAACCGTAAGGACTACCGCAGGCATCGCAGGAACGGAGCATCTGTTCACGCTTGCGCAGTGCATACACGAGCAGAATGCGCCCGAGGCACTGAAAATTCTCGATGAGCTTCACAATCAGTCGAAGGATCTTATGCTTCTTCTTGACGAGCTGTTGTCGCATTTCAGAAATCTGTGCATACTGTCGGCAACGAACTCCGACTTTTCTCTCATCCCTGCAGGTAGCGGAACAAGAAACGATCTTGCAAGGCAGACAAAGGAGTTTACTCTCGGAGAAATAATGCGGTGTATGGATATACTGCAGGACTGCATTGCGAGAACTCCGAAAACGGCAAAGCGTAAGACGGTTGCCGAAATGTGCCTTATAAGGCTGTGCACACCACGTCTTGACAGTGATACATCGGCATTGTCGTTAAGGCTTGAAAAGCTGGAAAACAGGCTCGACAAGCTGTGTGACGGCGAGATAAGCATTCAGCCGAGAGCCGCAGTGCAAACCGCTGAAAGCACAGAAAAGCATATACCGACACAATCCGCAAAACCCGTAAGCGTAGCCGGCAACAGACCGCAGGATATTATTGCAGATACGCTGAACAGGATAGAAAATAAAATCACATCCGCTGATGATAAACAGAAGGATATGACAGCTCCGACCGCTTCGGTACAGCAGAGCGGTACAGAGCGGAATGCCGCAGACAGCAAGCCTGATTGGCTGTTTGAGGGTACGGGCGGCACTGATGATAACGCAAGTACAGGAAACGAAGACATTCCTCCGTTTGACCTTGACGAACCGCAGGCAAGCGTTGCTCCCGCTCCACAGGAACAGGCAAGCAATACAAGTGGCAACGGCGACAAGCCGGACTGGCTGTTTGAGGGTACGGGCGGTGCTGATGATAACGCAAGTGCAGGAAACGAAGACACTCCTCCGTTCGACCTTGACGAACCGCAGACAAGCGTTGCTCCGCAGGAACAGGCAAGCAATACAAGCGGTGACGGCAACAAGCCTGATTGGCTGTTTGAGGGTACGGGCGGTGCTGATGATAACGCAAGTGCAGGAAACGAAGACATTCCTCCGTTTGACCTTGACGAACCGCAGGCAAGCGTTGCTCCGCAGGAACAGACAGTAAAGACAGAGAACAATCTTTCCGAACAGCATAAAAATAATCTGTCGGCAGGCAGTGCGCAAAGTACCGGTAATGCCGATCCGCAGGTAACCGAGATACTCGACAGACTTCCCGTTATACTGCAGGCTATACTGGGACAGGTGCAGGTGACGCTCGGTCGGGATACGGTGAATATCAGCGGTTATCAGAAATTCCAGTATGATTTCCTGACAACAGGCGACTCGAAGGAACGGCTTGAGAAAGCCGCCGAAGAGGTAACAGGCAGAAGGCTTGTAATGACCTTTGACAATATCGGCGATACAGCTGAAAGCAAGGATAAAAGCGACCCTGTTTCCGATTTCTTATCAAGAGCGGAAAAAATGGGCGTAAAAATAAAATACAAAAAACCAAAAAATTAAGTCGTTGACTTAAAGATACGAAAGGAAAAATCACAATGAAAGCAAGATTACCCAAGGAATACCAGAACAGAGGCGCAAACAACATGAACAGCATGATAAAGCAGGCTCAGAAGATGCAGGAAGACATCGAGCGTGTACAGGCTGAGCTTGAGGCAAGAGATTTCACAGCTTCTGCCGCAGGCGGTATGATTGAAGTTACAATGAGCGGTGCAAAGGTACTCAAGGAAGTTAAGCTCAACCCTGAGGTTGTTGACAAGGACGCTATCGAGGATCTTCAGGACGTTATCGTAGCAGGCGTAAATGCCGTTATCACACAGATTGAAGAAGTAAGTGCCGCAGAGATGGAAAAGGTAACAGGCGGAGTTAACATTCCGGGACTTGTTTAATGGCTGAATATAATTCTCAGCCGCTTATAACAGCGGCGCAGGAATTCGCCAAGCTCCCCGGCATCGGTCTTAAAACGGCGCAGAGGCTGGCATATTATATACTGAACGCCCCGGAGGAAGAAGTGGAGCAGTTTGCTTCCGGAATTCTACGGGCAAGACGCAGTATGAAGCTGTGCAGTGTATGTCAGAATATCTGCAATACGGACAAGTGCGATATATGCTCGGACAGCCGCAGAAACCACAAGGTCATATGCGTTGTGGAAAGTCCCAAGGACGTTTCCGCCATAGAACGAAGCGGCGGCTTTGACGGAGTGTATCATGTGCTTCACGGGCTGTTGTCACCGATGAATTCGATAGGTCCTCAGCAGCTTAAAATAAAGGAGCTTATGGCAAGGCTGTCGGATACGGACGAGGTCATAATGGCTACAAGTCCGACTATCGAGGGAGAGGCTACGGCAACATATCTTTCAAGAATGATAAAGCAGCTGGGAGTAAAGGTGACCCGTCTTGCGTATGGTCTGCCTGCGGGCGCATCGCTTGAATATGCGGACGATGTTACGCTCCAGAGGGCGCTTGAAAACCGTAACGAAATATAATTTTCTTCGGGAAAGGAATATAATAAATGACACAGGAACAGTTGAATGCAATACAGGAACAGACAAAGAAAATAACCAACCCGAAACTGCTCGAAGTGATGAGAACGCTGAAAAAATGCGCTGAAGAAAAAACAAATCCCGAACCGCAGTATCAGGTGGATTATATCGACAATCTGATGGAGGCAAGACTTCTTGCGCCTGTAACCGTGACGGATATGTCGGGGGAGAACGAAAATCAGATGAAGGTACAGTTCTCGCACCTTACAAATCCTCAGAACGAGAAATATTTTATGGTGTTCACCGATATGGAAACAATGCAGAAGAACATCAATGATATAAGCAAGATCTGCGTAATCGCCGTTACATATAAGGATCTTTCCGCTATGCTGTCACAGCCGAAGTGTGCTATGAAGGGCTTTGTTATAAATCCCTTCACCGAGAACATTATCTGCGGTCCTAAGCAGGCAGAGGTCATAGCAAATTATATAAGGCAGAAAAAATTCAACAGCGGCGAGCTTACTGTCATAAACGAGGTTACGGGCGTGCCGGACACTGTTACCAAGCCTATAACGAGCTATTTTGACAGCCGTAAGGATATTAAAAAGGCGTATATTATGAATATGCGCAAGATAAATCAGCTCAACCGCCTTATAATCGTGGATTTCGAGGGTGAGGACGATAAATTCAACGACTTTACCAAGGACTTTACCGAAAAGGTGCTGAAGGATATAAACGACGAAAAAGCGCCGTTTATGATAATGAACTTCAATCAGCCTGCCGCAAAACAGGCGACAAAAGAAAAAGTTCCGTTC
>UMCI01055167.1_pt1 | contig 21545 bp, 17 predicted proteins | sample 1964211 | NCBI WGS metagenome assembly UMCI01 (sample SAMEA4835966, study PRJEB28245) | human gut metagenome | biome: gut microbiome; material: fecal sample | place: Denmark | collected 2008 | reverse complement strand
AAGAGAATATGAAATACTAGATTTCTTCAAAAATGATTTAGAGGTTGTTTCTCAAAATGAAGATGAAGAATCAGAAGTTTTTCTACCTCACAATATACTGTTTTGGATAAGGAGTGTTTTGTTAAATACGATAATGTAGATTATGGCAGAATACTCGATGATGTTAAAAGATTTGAAAGTGATGGTCATTATAATCGAGTAAATGTATTGGGTCTCAATTTGCTAATGGCATATGACGAAACAAAAATTAATGGTTTTTTGGAATATGCAAAGAATCTTTTTCAATGGTTATATGAAAAAGATCCAAAAGGGATGCCTTTATATTTGATGAATATTTACCAATGCAATATAAGAACAGGGGAATTATCATCAGACGATAAATCCAAGATATATGAAATGTTAGCAGAGTATAAAGATAATCCAAAGCTTTTAGGAGGTTTGTATTGCCTTCTTAAAGAAAAGGAACAAGTGCAAAAGATGATTGATAAAATGCCAAAAGCAGAAGTGGATGAATTTATCAAGTATCCTATTTATAAACTATTGGAGGAATAGTCATGGACGAATTTAGAACTTCATCTGAATCCATGAGTGAGACAGATGACAGACGGGAAGAAATCAAGCAAAAACTGCGCCAGTATTATGATGGACGAATTGTAAGAAAGGATCTGACCAAATCCATCAAGGAAGGGGCAAATGTTCCGGTTTATGTATTGGAATATTTACTCGGTCAGTATTGCAATTCAGATGATGAGGAGATTATTCAAGAGGGACTGGATAATGTGAAGCGAATTTTGAGAGATAATTATGTGCGCCCGGATGAGGCGCAAAAGATATTATCTCTTCTTCGTGAGCGTGGAAGTTATACTGTGATTGATCGAATTACGGTTGTGCTGAACACCAAAGAGGACCGTTATGAGGCGACTTTTTCTAACCTTGGAATAGAAGGAATACCGATTCATCCGGACTATGTGAAGGATTATGATCGCCTTCTTTGTGGCGGTATTTGGTGTATCCTACAGCTGGAATATGAGTTTATTGAAGAAGATAAGAAGAATACACAGCCGATTCGTATTCGTAAATTGACACCAATTCAGATGCCTCATGTTGATATGGATGAGGTTCGTAGCGGTAGGAAAGCGTTTACCAAAGACGAATGGATGGATGTACTGCTTCGTTCTACCGGATTGGAGCCGGACAAGTTTAGTGACAGAGCAAAGTGGCTGTTAGTAGCTCGTATGATTCCGTTGGTGGAGAATAATTTTAATCTCTGTGAGTTAGGACCAAGATCTACGGGTAAGTCATACATATATGAGCAGATTTCTCCGAACAGTATTCTGGTTGCCGGTGGACAGACGACGGTAGCTAATCTTTTCTATAATATGTCAAATCATACGGTTGGCTTAGTTGGTATGTGGGATTGTGTGGCATTTGATGAGGTCGCCGGTATTAAGTTTAAGGACAAAGATGGTGTCCAGATTATGAAGGGATATATGGCATCCGGTGCGTTCTCTCGCGGAAAGGCAGAGATTACAGCAAAGGCATCTATGGTCTTTGTTGGTAATATTAATCAGAGTGTGGACACGCTGTTAAAGACATCCAGTTTATTTGATCCGTTCCCTCCGGAGATGGGGACGGATACAGCGTTTCTTGATCGTATGCACTGCTATATTCCAGGCTGGGAAATCCCAAAGTACAGACCTGAGTCATTTACGAATGATTATGGATTCATTACAGACTATTTGTCTGAATTTATGCGGGAGTTACGCAAGGATTCGTACAGCGATATTGCAGATAAATATTTTAAGCTGGGGAACAATCTGAATCAGCGTGATACCATAGCGGTTCGCAAGATGATTTCCGGCTTTATCAAACTGTTATATCCTGATGGAGAGGCAAGTAAAGAGGAAGTAAGAGAAGTTGTTGAAATTTCACTTGAATTGCGTCGCCGTGTAAAGGAACAGTTGAAGAAGATTGGTGGCATGGAGTTCTATGATGTGAATTTTTCCTACATAGATAATGACAGTTTTGAAGAGCATTATGTTGGTGTGCCGGAGCAAGGAGCTGGAAAGCTGATCCCGGAAGGAATGGGAAAACCGGGAAGTTTATACACTGTTTCGAAATCAAAGACAGGTATGATCGGTTGTTATCATCTGGAAACGCAGATGATGCCTGGAAATGGAAAATTGACTTGTACCGGCATTGGCTCAGGAAAAGAGTCCAAAGAAGCGACAAATACGGCATTTAACTATTTGAAAGCAAACGGAAATGCGATTTCCGGTCAGATTAGTACGACGACTAAGGATTATATTATCAATTATCAGGATATGCAGGGCATTGGTATGACGGGCAGTCTTGCACTGCCAACCCTCATTGCAATCTCATCGGCAGCACTGAATAAGCCGATGGTAAGCAGTATGGCGGTGTTAGGTGAGATCAGTATTGGTGGTACTTTGATTAAGGTAGAAGAACTGGCGAGCACTTTGCAGGTATGCTTAGACAGCGGTGCAAAGAAGGTGTTATTGCCAATTACTTCGGCAGCAGATCTGGGAACGGTGCCATCAGATCTTGTGGGTGCATTTAGTCTGATATTCTATTCTTCTCCGGAAGAAGCTGTCTATAAGGCGTTGGGTGTTGAGTAAGTGATTACAGATAAAGGGAAAAGAAGGTGAGTGGAATGTTCGAGCATGACTTTGAACAGTTATTACGGCAGTATGAAACAGCGTTGGATGATAAGAAAAAATTTACGGCATTAGTGAAGGACTTATTTCCGGATCAGGCGAAAACAGTAAATTTACTGCTAATGGCATATAATATGGGAATTGCTCAGGACATTCAAGGTGCTGCGAGAATCAACAATACCTTCGCTTTTCGATATGTGAAGCAGCTTATGGATGATTTCGGTCTTAGCCGGGTAAATGCAGACTGGATCGTGTCGATATGGTGTCAATGCTATGGAGAAAAGGTCTTAGGTAAAAAGTGTGATATTACGGTGCAGAAAGAGGGAAATGGACCGGCGATTCAGAAATCCGTGAAGGTAGATGGCAGACAATACGGTGATTTGTTTGACTATGCCAAAAGTACAGACGGAAAAGGACTTGTGGTAACCGGATTTCATGGAGCAAAGAAGGATACCATTATTTTTCAAAACACATATAGTAACAGATCTGTGACAGGAATTGCTGAAAAGAGTTTTCTGAAATCAGAAGTGGAAGAAGCGATTCTTACAGAGGGGATTACCTACATAGGAAAGGAAGCATTTAAGGATTGTGACAGATTACATCAGGTAATTCTTCCAAGTAGTATGAAAGAAATTGGTGAGTCTGCATTTGCAGGGTGCTGTTCGCTAAAGTCTATTGCACTTCCGAAAGAATTAGGTAAAATAGAATCAGGGGCTTTTAAAAATGCAGGATTACGGACGTTGGAAATACCGAAAAGTGTGTACTGGATTGGAAAAGAAGTAATGGCAGGTTGCCGGCAGTTAGAACAGATTATGATACCGGATAATATTGACAATATTCCCGAAGGATTATTGGAAGGTTGCACTTCACTAAGCAAGGTACATTTACATGATCAATTAAGTGGAATTGGTGATAGAGCATTTTCCGGATGCAACAGCTTGATTTTGCTTGTTATTCCGGACAGCGTGACATTCATAGGAGATCATGCATTTGCTGACATGGATCAGCAGTTTATTATACAATGCAGTTTTGGTTCCTATGCAGAGGAATATGCCAGAAAACATCATATCAAATATCAGCTCGTGTAATGTCGCCACGGATGCGACATATGGCTGGGAATATTACTATATGATTGGTATAGGAAGAGGTGAGATGTATGGGTTTTTTTGATGGGTTATTTGGAATACAGAATAAGGTACCAAAGATTATTTCAATATTGCCGTTGGCTGCCAGACAGGAGATAGAAGCAGGAAGACTGCCGATATTGAATACGGATAAGTTGTTCCTTAAGCGGGGAGAAAAGATTCATTATATTGATAAGGCAATCAATTTAGAAATCAAAACAGTGAAACAGTACCGGCATGTGGGACACAGCACTCCGGGATTGCTGAAAGGCAATCGTTGGAATGTCGGAATGGCAAAGCCTATCGAGCATACAGAGTTAAAATCTCATCCGGGAATTTTATATGTTACGAATCAAAGAATTGTATTTCAGGCATCAGAGTGGGGATTTGATAAGACTTACCGATATTTGACGGCAGTGACGCCGCATGTCGATGCATGTGAGATACAGTTTGGAAATAAATCCTACAATATCATTGTAACAGATGGCAATCTGCTCAATAGAGTATTGCAGTTGATCAAGCAGAGGAGGCAGGTACCGTGATAGATGGACAGTTAAAGAATGGAACAATACTTACATCAGAATGTGGAAATAAGTACAAGGTGTCCTGTTTGTTGGGGGCAGGTGGACAAGGTGAAGTCTACGATGTGGTATGTGATGGACAGCATTATGCATTGAAATGGTACTTCAAGGGAAGTGCGACAGAAAGACAGAAAAAGATATTAGAAACGATCATCGCCAAGGGTTCTCCTGATGATTCATTTCTTTGGCCGATGGAGTTGATTGTTCCTGCTAAAAGTGAATTGTTTGGTTATATCATGCCGCTTCGTCCGAAGAATTATAAGAGTATTGTTGATCTGATGAAGAAGCGGGTGAATCCCTCTTTTTATAGCTTGTGCAAGACGGCATTTAATCTGACCAAAGGATATCAGAAGCTGCATGCAATGGGTGCGAAGTATCAGGATATATCATTCGGTAACTTGTTCTTTGATCCTGACAATGGAGATGTATTGATCTGCGATAATGATAATGTTTCATTTGATGACAGCAAGCCGGGTGGTGTTTTAGGTACACCGGGATTTATGGCACCAGAGGTTGTCAGAGGAGAGAAAAGACCGTCCAGAGATACCGATCGTTATTCATTAGCGGTATTGTTGTTTTATCTTTTTATGGTGAATCATCCATTAGAGGGAAAATTGGAAGCCAGTATAAAATGTATGGATATGGCGGCAAGAGTGAAATTGTACGGGACAGATCCGGTATTCATTTTTGATCCGGATAATAAGACCAATCGTCCGGTAAAGGGAATTCATGATAACGCCAATATTTATTGGCCGTTATATCCGGAAAAACTTCGTCAAATGTTTACAAAGTCATTTACAGAAGGATTGACAAGTCCGAGCAAGCGAATTACAGAGCCGGAGTGGATGCGGATGTTTTCAAATATGATGAGTGGTATGATACAGTGTGAATGCGGTGCCTGGAATTTTTATGATGAAGATTTGGAGACAAAGGGTGCTGCACATATTTGCTGGAATTGCCAGAAAGCAATAAAGATTCCAACTAAATTGATTATTGGAAAGAATCGGGTTCTGCTGAATCAGAATACAAAGTTATTGCATCATCATGTATATGATGATCTGGATATTGATACAGTAGTTGGTTCTGTTGTGCAAAATCCTAAGAATCCGGCTGTATGGGGGATTCGTAATGAGGACACAGCAAACTGGACCTACGAAAAAGCAGATGGAACACAGATTCCGGTGGAAATTGGACGTACAGCGGGCATTGCTCCGGGTGTAAAGATTTTATTCCCAGAGTCTGCCGGTGAATTTAAGTAGATAACGAGGAGGATGTAGCAATGGAAAATTTACAAAGACCAGGTGGGGAGTTAGCAACAAGACCAATTCATTTTTTCTGGATGGTAGACTGTTCGGGATCTATGTATGGTGAAAAGATTGGGATTGTAAACAATACAATTCAGGAATGTATTCCACAGATGCGCTCTGCGGCAGAAAATAATCCGAATGCGCAGTTGATGATTCGTGCCTTGCAGTTTTCGACCGGGGCATCATGGATTACAACGAATCCGATACCGGTAGAAGATTACAGTTGGGAGACAATGGATGCCGAAGGATTAACTTCACTGGGGAAAGCATTTGACCTGTTAGCAGCACAACTCAGTATTCCGCCTATGCCATCAAGGGCGTTGCCGCCGGTTGTGGTACTGCTGTCAGATGGACAGCCGACGGATGATTATAAAGAAAGTCTAGAGAATCTAAAGAAGCTCCCATGGTTTAGAAAAGCAGTTAAAATTGCTATTTCAATCGGACAGGATGCAGATGACGATGTGCTATTGGAGTTTGCAGGAAATAAGGAACTGGTACTGCAGGCAAACAATGCTACGGCATTAGCTAAGATGATCAAATGGGCATCTACAACAGCATCCATGGTTTCTGCACCATCCAGTAAGCCAATGAATGTCAGTGTTCCGGCAGCGGCATCCGGTGCGGTCGATGATGATCCGTTTGCGCCAGCCAATAATGGAGCACCATTAGTTCTTGATATGAGCAATATTCCTGATCCGGATGATTTTGATGAAGGAGCAGTTTGGTAAAGGAGGGGCTTAGATGAAACGCTATATTTGTAGTGAAGTAGTAAAAGGTGCCACTCATAGGCGGAATGGATTGCCTTGCCAGGACAATAAAAAAATCATAGAAATTTCGGACCAGATAGCAATATTGGCTGTCGCAGACGGACATGGCAGTGAAAAGTGTACTAGGAGTGAACGTGGATCACAGATTGCCGTCAATACATTTTGCGATGTCATGAAGAATTATCTGCATAGTTATGAGGAATATCATGATAACTATGCCTCGTTGCTGACATTTCTTAATCGTGAGGGAGATACAAGATTTGCACAAGATATATGTGAAGAATGGCAGGCGAGAGTGAAGCAGTCATTTTATAAAAATCAGGTAGAGGAGATGCGTAATGAAGCTGGAGAAATTCAGTGGAAATCCGTCTTTACGCTTTATGGGACGACGTTGCTTGGCATGCTGATCACCGAGGATTTTACATTCTCTTTCCAAATAGGGGACGGAGATATTGTATTGGTTAAAGATGACAGTGTATCGGCACTGGTGGAATCGGAGAAATTTCTTGGTACAGAAACACATTCCTTATCGAAAATGGATGCGTGGAGAAAAGCTGTTGCCTCTGTACAAAGACGAGAGAAAAGTGGTGAATATATGTATCTTTTGTCCACGGATGGTTTCGCAAACAGCTATACTTCCGATATGGAATTTCAGAAGACCTGTATGGGATATCGTGACATGATAAAAGAACATGGAGCAGAGGTTGTGCAGGGTAACTTGAAAAAGTGGCTTACAGAGACCAGTGAATTGGGGTGTGGTGATGATATTACGGTGGTAATGGGGTACTTTACGGGAGAATAGGAATAAGAGAGCGAGAGTGAAAGATGAGTAAATTTGAGCAGGGGCAGGTTGTTGCATTAAAATCAGATAGTGCTATTACGGGAGCAATTGTAAATATTATGGAAGGCTATCCGGAAACGAGATACCAGGTGTTTACAGCTTCCGGTATGCAGACATATTATGAATCACAGTTAGATGGACAGCGTTCAGAGGATGCATTAGAAGCGGTGGATGCTGAGCGTTTTCATGCCGGTTTGACAGCTTCTCTGATAAGAAATCCTTCGATTTCTTCGTTGTATTCCCTTAATTCTGCCAAGATTGACTTTATTCCTCATCAGTTTCGCCCTGTATTAAAGTTTATTAAATCAGATCGACCACGATTGTTAATTGCCGATGGTGTAGGTGTCGGTAAGACGATTGAGGCCGGTCTGATTTTGCGTGAACTCCAAGCCAGAAGAAATCTTAATTCTGTTTTGATTATTTGTCCTCGTCCATTGGTGTCGGAACAGAAATGGGAAACAGAGATGAAGCGGTTTGGAGAGGAATTTGTTCCCTTAGATGGTAAATTATTTCGTCATTGCATTCAGGAATTAGATATAGAGGGAGAATGGCCGGAGAAATATAATAAGGCGGTTGTTCCCTATTCTTTGTTTGATGAGGGAAATGTATTTGGGACGAAAAAGAGCAAGGGATTAATGGAAGTGGATCCACCGAAGTTTGATCTTGTTATAGTTGATGAAGCTCATCATATTAGAAATACAGCCACTTATGCTTATCGTGCGGTGAGCCGATTTTGTGATGCTGCAGAGGCTGTTGTATTGCTTACTGCCACACCTGTACAATTACAATATGATGATTTATATGTGTTATTAAATTTGTTGCGTCCGGATCTTATTATTGATAAGAACACATTTCATGATATGGCAGAGCCGAATGCTTTTATTAACGCAGCAGCAACCTATGTGAGAGGGTATAAGGAAGGATGGAAAGAGGCTGCCTATGAACAGTTGACTCTGGCGTGTGATACATCTTGGGGCAAAAAGGTGTTCAAAGGAAACCCAGGGGTAAAAAACATAATGGAATTACTGCAGGAAGAGCAGATTTCAGATGAACAGAGGGTACAGTTGATTTCAGATATTGAGAATATGCACACGTTCTCCAATCTGATCAGTCGTACAAGAAGAAGAGATATTGGAGAATTTACAATCAGGAAACCATATACGGTAACGGTAGATTTTACCGATGAACAGAGAAATCTGCATGATATGATTTTATCGGTTGTGCATAATATTTTTTCGGCAATTCATTGTACAGATAACACAAAATTTATGATGACGACAATCAGGCGTCAGACTGCCAGTTGCCTGTTTGGTTTGGTGCCTATGTTAAGAAGTATTTTATATCGTCATTTTAGTGAAATTATGGATTCTGAGGATGACAATTATGATATGAATGCCATGATGGGAGATAAATCATTTGCAGGCATCCAGGATCAGATACAGGAAATACTAAAAGTTGCGGAAAATCTTCCACCGGAAGATCCCAAGTTTGATGCAATGATGAAAGTGATAGAGAAAAAGCAGAGCGATCCGAAGAAAAATAAAGTTATGATTTTTAGCTGCTTTAAGCACACATTGCGTTATCTGTATAATAAATTGACAGAGCAGGGGCTTCGGGTTGGTATGATTCATGGTGATGTACCAGACGAGGATAGAAGAGCTTTACGCAAAAGGTTTAATCCTAATGAAACACCGAAAGACAGTAAAGAGGCATTGGATATATTGTTATTCTCGGAGGTAGGATGTGAAGGTCTTGACTATCAGTTTTGTGATTGTATGATCAATTATGACCTGCCATGGAATCCAATGAGAGTAGAACAAAGAATTGGTCGAATAGATCGTAATGGTCAGACGAGTGAAAGTGTAGCAATTTACAATATGGTAACTCCGGGGACTGTTGATGCGGATATCTATGAAAGATGTCTGATGCGTATTGGGGTTTTTCATAGTTCTATTGGTGATTGTGAAGATATCTTAGGAGAGATTACAGGAGAAATCCGTAAGGTGGTAGATAACTTTGAATTAACAGAAGAGGAACGTAGAGAGAAACTGCAGCAAATGACGGATAATAAAATTCGTTTTATTAAAGAGCAGGAAGAGTTGGAAGAGAAACAGAGGGACTTGTTTGGAATCCATTTGCCACAGTCTGCGTTTGATACAGAACTAAAGAACGCTACGAATTATTGGTTATCAGCAGATAATATACAAAATCTGGTTGTGTGCTATTTGAAAAAAAGGTTGAATGAGGATAAAGATTACATAATTGGTTCGGGAGAACTAAAAAAATTGAGATTATCTCAATCGGCTCGTTCTACCTTGTTGGAAGATTATAAGAGAGCTAAATTTGTGCGTAATGAGATTAACAGAAATTGGAGAAAATGGCTGGAACAAGGAGATCAGCTTTTAGAGGTTACTTTTGAAAGTAAGTGCTGGAAGGAAAATCCATCAGCCACATTGTTGTCTATTACGCATCCACTGGTGAAAATGGCATCTGATTATCTGCAGAGTAAAGGAAAAGTTGTTACAACCTTGAAGACGAAGTCGGATCTTTTTGCCGCCGGTGAATACCCATTTGCTATTTATCAATGGAAATTATCTGGCGAGAGAGAAGATTTGCAGATGAAGCCGGTATCAGCAAATACCAATCTCAATAGAATATTGTTTAATTTGTTAAAAGAGAGCAAAGGGATCAGCTATAAGCCAGATGTAAAGGAGTCTGGATGGGAAGCTGTAGAGGCTACACATCATAGCTTTTGGACCTCCGCTTTAAAAGAGCATAAGAGAATGACGGAAGAGATGATCAATTATAAAGAGGCAAGCCTTAAAACCAGTCACATGGCTCGAATTGCATCATTGGAAGATGCACTGAAGAATAATTCGGGGAAGAAAAATTATATTCAAATGATGACTGGTAAAATCCGGATTGCTCAGGAAGATTTTGAAATGCATATGGAACAGCTTGATAAGGCAAAAAAAAGTGCAGATATTTTATTTGAGCTGTTGGCATATGGGGTGTTGGTGGTGGAGTCCGAAAAAACAGGAGAGATCAATCAGTCATTATATGATGTAATGCGGCATATTGCTGATGAATTTGGAAAAGAGATTATCTATCAACCCAAGCAGTTGTTAGGCTTGATTTCTGATCTTGCCCCAGAGCATGCGAATGAAAGGCGTAAATTAAAATTGCTGTTTGATGCAGGGATCGTAGATATTGTGAATGAAAATGGCATGGGAGCGATTGACCGTGTCATTCAAATCGCAAATAAAGAACTTGGATTTGATGAGGTTGAAACAAAGGAGCTGCTTCATTATTTGGAAGTTTTTTATGGGGAGGAATAGGCATGTTGTTATATAAGCAGATTAGCGATAATAACAGAGTGAAATATGGTACAGAGGCTGAAAGAATACTGAAAATTATCATCAATCAGTATAGCGATAGAACTCATTTTATATATGAGATATTGCAGAATGCAGAAGATGCAGGAGCAACGTATATTAAGTTCCATTTGGAAAAGGAGCGGTTGGTAATTCTTCATAATGGTCGTCCGTTCAATGAGAAGGATATTGAAGGAGTTTGTGGAATTGCAAATGGAACAAAGGAGGACGGTACCCGTATTGGTCATTTTGGCATTGGCTTTAAGTCTGTGTATTGTTACACAGAACAGCCGGAAATCTATTCGAGAGAATATTGTTTCGTAATAAAAAATCAGTTGTTTCCGTGTGAAATCGAGAAAAAATTAGATTTAACAAATGAACAGACGTGTATGATTCTGCCGTTTGACAAAGATGAAGTGCCGGTTCATATTGCCTATCAGGAAATAAAAGATGCGTTGATAAAAAAGATTAATGCACAGAGCATTGTTATGCTGAATAATATTTCCAAAATTGAGATTGCGATAGATGGACATCCGGAACAGATAACAATTGATAAAGCAAAATATTCGATAGGAAAGGGTTCATATGCAGAAAATGTATTTTCGCTTAGTTTGCATACAACTATTATGAACCATTTGACGCATAAAGAAAGGATTTCGGATGGAGATTATCTTTTCTTTACTGATGCTGAGAAAGAGGCAACAGCGATTATTTTTAAGGTAGAAGGAAGAGATCTGAAACCGATAAAAAACAGCAAAATATATGCTTTTTTTCCAACGGCGAAGGAAGCTCATCTAAATTTTTATATCCATGCCCCATTTGACACTACTCCCGCTCGTGATAACTTTAAGGAGGGAGCTGAATATGGCAAGCACAATATTGAATTGATAAAAGCAATTGGTGAACTGATTTGGTTTGCATTTCGGTGGATGAAGGATAATCACTATTTGTCTGCAGTGGGAATGAATATGGTATTTCCAATTTATGAATATGAAGAGGATGATATTTTATATGATATTTATCGTAATAGTATAGATATAATACGAGAAGAAGCAATTTTGCCTACCAGTAGTGGAAAGTTCAAAAGAATCAATGAGATTGCAGTACCTTTGTCGGGAATTATTGTAGATATTTTTGATGAAGATGATCTGCGGTATTTAAAACACGATCGAAAGATCAGTTGGCTCGCAAAAGAGTTTTCAACAGAGGCATATTCCGACCTGCGTAAATTTTTGAATAAGAATTTTCAACTCGAAACATTGGACTGGAAGGATCTTGTGAAAAATATTGATGCGATCTTTTTGAAATCAAAAGAGAGATCGTGGATGGAAGAATTGTTATCGCGCATTGAAAACTATTGCGTGAAAAAATCAATAAATGATAGCCATTATATTGATGTGTCACATGTTCCTTTTGTAAGAACTGTTCGTGGGGATCAGATTTGCGCGAGAGATACTTCGGGGAAATTACAAGTATATCTCAACAATCCGGAAGTTGCGAATTATAAAATTGAAAGTACATTTTTACAATCTGAGAGCATTCACAGTTTTTATCAGCGTGCTTTACAGATACCGGAATATAATGTTGAACAGGAAACAATAGAGAATATTTTACCTAAATATGTCACGAAAGATGTGAAATTTAGGACGAATAATCCTATTAAAGAAAATATTGATGACTTGAAGATTATAAAAGATGCGATTGATACAACGCATTCGGGCATTGTGGAGCAATTAAAAGACAAGTATATTGTGACAGATGGAAAAGAGTGGTATTGTCCGAATGAGTTATACATCAGGTCTGGGGATAGCAGATTGGGGTATGACCTTGTAAAAAATATCGTGAATATTCATTATCTGGCAGATGCTTATATGAACGGTTCATTATATACTTTGAATCTGGATGAAAATTTCTTCAGAAAGATAGGATGTAATTTAGGAATACGCCAGGTTCATACGGAAAAGGAAGAATACCTGAAAGCAGTTGCACGGTACATTGGCAAGCAGGAAGCCATGGATCTGCGTTATGCAATTTTTGGGAAAAAGAATATATCCGGTAGAGTGGAATGGGGATTCAATTATGAAGGATTTCCTAGGGTGTTTGAGAATATGACAAGAGAAAAATCATTGGCGATTGCAAGGTTCTTAAACCCAAATGCCATGAGTTTTGAAATTCAGGGTGAACTGGTGGGCGCAGATGATCGTCAGTTCAGTGGGCGAAATGTTGATAGTAAGATGGCGTATTCCATGTTGGGAATGCAATTGTGTTTTGAAAAGTGGATATATGTGAAAGACGATGAGAAGCCTCATAGTCCAATGGAAATTGACAGGGAAGATATTATACCGGAGTATAAATTTGCGAAGCGTTTAATGGCAATGCTTCCGTTCAAGGAAGTTAAAAATGGATTGACAGAATGGTTAGATGCTAATATTAAAGATAAAAATGATCTTGATATGATTAAGCATTTTTTGGCTTCGCCAGATCGTTTGAAACAGGCTGCAGAGGCAGCAGCACGAGAGGCAGCGCGTGAAGAAAAACGGAAGGAAAAGGCAAAATCTGCCAGGGAGTTAATTGAACAGGGGGATCGAGAACAGAAAGAGGTGGCAGGAAAGAGTGATCTTGAAGTTACTCCGATATCGGAGAAGGGAAAGAAAAAACGTGAGGAGTATTATGACAGAGAACTGGCTGCTTCTTTAGACGAATATACATATGTTGCTAAGGGACTGACATTTGCACGGCATGCAAGTAATGAAGAAGAAAGGTTATTTTTAGAGCAGGAATATGATGGCCATTGTCAGATTTGCTTAAAACAGATCTGCAAGTACAATGGTGATCATTATTTTGAAGCTATTAATATTATGAAATATAGTCAGTTACCGGAACGGTTGCAAAATAGTAGTAAATATGGATGGAATTCATTATGTTTATGCCCTAATTGTGCAGCCGAATACAATTATTGCTCCAAAAAAATCTCAACATTGTATGAACAAGTTATGGAAAATGATGTTGAAGCTGGATCAGATGAGACGATTGATATATTAGTGGAAATACCACAGGGGAAGGCAAGAAGGATACATTATAGTCCGCGGCATTTTCTGGCATTAAAAAGTGCATTAAAAATATTTGCGGATGAAGAATAAGGAGAAGAGTAATGGCACTGAACTTTTTCAAGCAGAGAGATATTGATGAGATGGACATCAACAATATTCCTGAAGATTTTATCAATTATTTGGATTCTTTAGATGATGAGGATAAAATTGTCATGCTGGAATCACGTCCGGATATAGCTCAAAAGCTGGGAGTAATATCTGGTGATGCAGATTCTGTTTTTGTAGAAGAGACAATTTCTGCAAATGAGAAATCGCTAGTTGCAGATTTGAAGGATGATGAGGGGAGCATAGATAATGTTCCCGGTGATTTGGAAGCACAGGAAAAAGAGATAGGATCAGATCAGGACGAATTTGCTGAAATTAGTCATAATCTTTATGCAGGACAGGATATGCATAAAGTACTTCGAAATGACATGCGTCCATTAGAAGCATTAGCAATATCGGATCATGCAACAAAGTGTTTGCTGCATAATGTGCCATTTGATGAAATTCAAATTAAATATACCAAGGGAACAACTTATGGTATTGTTTTGCGTGTTTGTCATCAGTGTCATCGAGCTTATATGAAAGAGTCATCCATGGAGTACATTCATGGGGTGCTTTCAAAGCGTAATATTCCACATACTTTTTATAATTTAGACTTAACAAACAGATATTTGCGAAGTCAATTGGAAGAACATGAAATGGCGCTTCAGGAAAAGGTGTTTGTTCCGGAAAATTGGAACAAAGATCGTCCTTTGTGTCCAATTCATGAGGAGGAATTGTTTGAAATGCCATGTTGTAGAACATATAAAGATCGTAAGGTAACATTTACCGGATATTACTGTGAGCAGTGTGGCAAAATTTTAATCCGAAAGGCTTACGCAATTGATTTGGAAGATGAATGTGCAAAGAATGGTGTTCCGGTAATTGAACATGAGCCGTTGATAAAGAAAAAACCTAAAAAACACCAAATCCCGGTTAAGGAGATCAAGCCGGAATATATTATAGAAGAGGGGAAACGGTTATCATATCAGTATAATTATACGGCAAATTGCTATAAACTGACGGAGGCAGATACAGTTGTGGTATCGGATTCAATTTATTGTAATTTATCCGGACATAATACAGATGAAGTTTTAGCACTGATTATGCTCCAGGAGAAAAATGGATCTAAGAAAGCCTACATGTTTATGGTGGGATATTGTTCGCAGTGTCAGAAATATTATATGGATGTGGAAGATTATAAAGTCGCTTATCGTTATGGAAGATTGGAGACAACGATAATAAGTGATTTTGACGATACAGATTTTATGATTACTTCCGGTGAGGTGTTTGAGCTGGAACGAAAGCACTTAGAGAAGGTAGAACATGATATTGACACATCAATAAAAGCTATAATGAATAACGCTGATTATGTGAGCCCATATGCAACGGATATGGATGGCTCATTAGGTGGAGGAGGTCTTGCATTTGCTAAGTCAGCAAGTAAGGCGAAGTATGGGAAAAAACTGGATGAATTAGATAGTTATGTATCAAGACCATATGCATACCGTGTGGATATATCTGCTGATGGGGAGACTGAGACCTACTATATTGGGGCGACAGATGTTGTTTTGAATGACAAAAAAGTAGTTATTTCCGCGAATAGTGATTTCGGTTATGAATTAATCAATTATCAGACAATAGATGTGCAGCATAATGGGAAAAAATATGCGATTAAACTTTCGAGACAATTTGAAATAGATCATGCAATGCTATATGGATACCAGAATTTGCGAACGGATGAGGATATGATTTTCAAGAATGGAATAACAGATCCTTTTTTGGTACGTGTGCTTAACATGCGTAAAAGACAGCACAATCTTACTGATATCTTTGTTACGATTCAGGAAAATCAAAATAAAATAGTGAATGCTCCATTCGAGCAAAATATAATTGTTCAAGGATGCGCAGGATCCGGAAAAACAATGGTATTATTGCATAGACTTTCCAGATTAAAATATCAACAGAAATCGTTTGATTTTGAAAAAAATGCAATGATATTGACTCCAAACGATCAATTCAGCTTACATATTAAGGGATTGGCAGAAGGTTTACAGATAGGCAATATTGCCAGAGTTTCCGTTGAGCAATATTATATTGACATGCTGGTTGAATATGATTCTGTGTTTAAGCCAGACAATAAAGTGGTGTCAGAGATGCTAGTTCGTCAGGATTTTGTAGACTATATTTATTCTGATCAATTTGCCGCAAAATTTATGAGTATATACGATAAGGTGATTTCAGAAAGAAATGCATTAACTGAAATTGTAGACAATCTTGCCGATGCAATGGGGGAAGAGAGAAGAAGGATTTCAATAGATGATGATTCTCGCGTAATGCAGCAAATGCAATTTGCGGTAGAGGCGTTAGACACTATTGTTAAAATGCATGATCAAAAGATTCTTCATGCCAAGAATGAATTGGATAAAGTGAATAGTCGTAAGCAATTCTTAGAAACACAGCTCCCAGAAAAGGAAAAATCAGCTGCTGGCATTGTTAAAGAGGCGGTTCCGCGTGTTACGGAGAAAATTCGGAGATATTTGGAAGAAAAACAAAAAGCAATTTCAGAGCTGCAGGAACAGATGGATAGAGCGACTGCCGAACTTAATAAGGTGCAGTCAACGATTATTATGTTTGGAAAAAAGGCACGTATTGAACAACTGGAAAATGAAATTATTGAAATTCAAAAGAAGATTAACAGTGCAACCAATAAAATGGAGGCAGAAATTGTTGTTTTAAAAATGCCATTAAATGGGAAAAGCGAAGACGAGTTGATTGACTGGATGAGCCAGGTCGCATTATATATTAAAGAATGCCAGGATGAGGTGAGATTGTGTAAAAGAACAAAGCAAGAATATTCAAACTTTGTATCCGAAATGCATGAAATTGGCAGTGAAATTGAAAATGCCCAGGACAAATTCCAACAGTTGGGAATGGCAAAGTATAATACAGAAGTGAGAAATGCTATAAAGTATTTGTATGAAAAGATAGATACATATTCTGTATTGGGAACGTATCAAATGGTATTTGAAGAAACGGTGTATGATTTTAAGAAGGCACATCAAATAGGAAAAATTGTTGGTAAATGCCATAGATTTGATTTGTATGCACAACTTATTTTTGCAATGAAATATTATAAGCGTGTAAATGGTTCGGTGCAGTTTATATGTGTAGACGAAGGACAAGATGTTGCTATCAATGAATACAGGATTATAAGTCAATTAAATCAGAGGAGAGTTGTGTTTAATATATTTGGTGACATAAACCAGTTGATAAAACCAGGAAGAGGTATTTTGGATTGGAGTGTTATTGAAAATGAATTATCAGCAAGTAAATTCGTATTAAATGAGAACTATCGAAATACGAACCAAATTACTAAACTTTGTAATACTTGCTTTGAAATGGATGTTTTGCAGACTGGTGTAGATGGATCAGGCGTTAGAGAAATATCACGAAGTGAACTGGAAAAAGAATTATCAGTATGGAGTGATAGAACTGAACGGGTAGCGGTTCTTTTGCCAAGAGGTGTGCAGAAAAAGCAGTATCTCCATACGGAGGTGTTATCAGAAGACATTCAAAATTCCATTGGAGAAGAAATGGATGCAGGAAAGATTGCTGTTATGTATGTAGATGAAGTGAAAGGCATTGAATTTGACAGGGTGTTTGTTGTTGAGAATAAAATGTCTCGGAATGAAAAATACATTGCATATACGCGTGCGTTGTCGGATTTGATAGTAGTTGTGGATGATAATATTCCTGATTATGATGAAGGATCAGATAAGGCTGACACTCTGTTAGAGGAAAAGTATGAACGGGAGCAAAGCGATAAAAAAGACAATGTATTTAAGTGGACTGGCGATGCAGATGGCACATCAAAAATTCAGTCGGAGCAGGAAACAACAGTAACGGAAAGGCATACGCTAATTGATAAAACCAGAGAGTCGGTGCCTATAACATTAGCATTGCTTCGAGAGATACATGAGTCAAACATCATAGCGGCTACATACTCATCACCTGGAGCAATGGGAAGACCTGGAGAAATTGTGCTTATAGCAGTAGAAAATGATACTATGAATTTGTACAGGTGTAATTATGTGGCACATCCACGAATCGGAGATGCCACAATGAAAACGTTTGGAAGCATATTTTCACAAAATACAGTGGGGTGGAGCAGTATGAGAATGGGAATGGGAAATACTCTGGTTTTGAGGTCAGAGTTGCAAGATGCATTTATTGAAAAGTTAGAGGCATCGGAAAAGCATATTTATCCGGCACATATTCAGATATTGTATCAGATTGCAAAAGAAAAGCTGTAATGCAGATGTCGCTTGTCACGCGACCATAGTATGCAGTTTGAGTAATATAGTATGAACCAGAACAGTGGGAGGTGATTAGTGTGATTGTTGACCGTTATTATTATCAACAACTTAATCAGAAGGAGAAAGTGATTTATCAGGCTTTTTATAAAGGTGTTATGTCACATCAGGACATCATACCGATACCGGCAAAAGGAAAACTGTCAGATGAAATATTTAATAGAGTGTTTATGGCAATGACGAGAGACAATCCATTAATTTTTTTCCTGAATCAATCGGCGTGCAGTTGGGCTTCTGATAAATTTTCCCATGTGGCAATATGCCCTCAGTATTTTTTTAGTGAGAAAAAAGTTAAGGAGTATAAAAGAAAGATTGAGGGTGTGGTAAATCAGTTGATTGCAGACTTAAGATTGCTGGAAGGAACCGATTATGATAAAGAGAAGAAGGTTCATGACTGGATGTGTCAGAATATAGAATACGACTTTGACGGATCCGATTTGAAGCAACCGGTTCGACTTATTGCTTCTCATAATATAATTGGTGTTTTTGCACATCATAAGGCACAATGCGAAGGAATTGCCAAAGCAGCAAAGGTTTTACTGAATGCGGTTGATGTAAAATGTATTGTTGCAACAGGAGAGTCAGATACAAACCATCAAAATGAAAGGCATGCTTGGAATGTTGTAGATGTAGAGCAGAAACCGTATCATTTAGATATTACTTGGGATATTGGGGCAAGTGATAGGAAAAATGGAACGATAGCGTATGATTATTTTAATTTGACAGATGAATGGATCATGCGTGATCACAAAGCAGAGGATGTACTTCCGAAATGTTGTGATTTATCAGAAAATTATTATATAAAAAATCAGCTTGTATTTAATACAAAAGCTAAGCTGTATCGTTATATTGATAGTGCACTTGAGCAAGGAATTTATGAGTTTGATTTTCGATATAATGGAAAAGAAAAAGCCACAAAATTATCTGGGGAGGTTATGAGGTATATATTAAAATGGATGCGAGATCAAGGGCGTCCGGTAGCCAAGGTTGTACAATGCCCGAATGATTTGTTAGGTATATGCAAGTTGATTGTCTGCTAAAGTCTGGAGGTAATATATGCTGGAATTAATCATTTATGGCATAGGATTTTTTGTGTTGACATTATTGTTGCAACATGTTCTATCGAGATTTAGGAAAGATGGGAATCAGGGTGATTCAGCAATTTGGGTAGGAAACAATGCAATCATAGTGATTTGCATATTTGGAATCATGCAACATAATATAGATTATTTTGCTGCAATTATTGGATTTATTGTTGCTGATGCATTGACGATCGGGAGAAGCACATGAAAAGCACTAGAGTTATTGTAGAAAAGCACCATAATTTATTAGAAAGACTGCAGGAAGGATGAGTAAGTAATGAAAATAGCAATCATATTTGCATCAGTACATCATGGCAATACACGAAAGGTCGTGGAGCAAATTGCCCAGAATAATGATGTAGATCTTATTGATGCAACACAGGTAAAAGAGAAAGATCTATCGGAATATGATCGGATAGGCTTTGCTTCGGGCATTTATTATGGAAAATTTCATCAATCCGTGTTGAATTTTGCCTCTGTGAATTTGCCGGAATATAAGGAGGTTTTCCTGATCTGCACGCATGGTGGAAGTGCTGCATATCAGTCCATTGAAACAATTATAAAAGATAAACATTGTAATGTTATAGGGAAATTCTCATGTAAGGGATATGATACATTCGGACCTTTTAAGTTGGTTGGTGGGATTGCCAAGGGACATCCGAATGAGAAGGACCTGACGGCAGCGATGGAGTTTTATCAGTCTTTATGACATAATAGAATGGGGTGATCTTTGGAACCTTTGCTGTTTCTTTCGCTAGACAAAAAACTGTGTAGTTATTTCGTTCATTCAATCTCCGGGAGTTTCGAGAACAGAAAAGGGTAACAAATATGCAGGTGGTTGATGTGTTGGAAGTTAGTATTCCAATATGGGACAAAGCGATGTTAGCACAGATCGTAATGTTAGTAATGGTTGTATTTTTGCTGCGAAAATTATCTGATAATAGGAATAATTATTATTTTCTTGACATCGACTGAAAAGTAATATATAATCCCTGTTAAGAATAGATCCTAATAAGGGGGGCCGAATAATTATTAGAAGAAATACCATTCAAAAAGATTTAGTAAGAAACGCTGTGTATGAGATGAAAAGGCATGTTACAGCAAATGAAGTGTATGAATTTGTACAAGAAGCATATCCTACAATTGGAAAAGGGACTGTATATAGAAACCTTGATATATTGGTAGAAGAAGGTGCTTTAAGAAAGGTTGAAGTTCCGGATGGACCGAACCGGTTCGATTTCACATTAAAAAATCATTACCATGTCAGGTGTGTAAAGTGTGGTGAGGTTTCAGATGTGGATATGGATGAAATACCGAATTTACTGGAAAGAATTCATGACACGCATGGAATCGTATATTTGGATTATGATATTTCATTTAAAGGCATTTGTCCCAAATGTAGGAAGGGATACCAATAAGTTTAAAACATTTGAAAAGAGCGAAGTAGAGAATTACTAAGAGGAGGATTAAGTTATGTATGAAATGAAACCAGAATATTATATCGGAATAGATATGATTGACGAGGAACATAAGCAATTGTTTTTGTATGCAGATGAAGCATATGAACTACTCCATGACGAGTACACACCAGATAAATATGATAGAATTGACATAATATTAGAGAAACTTCGTGATTATACGGTAAAGCATTTTGCTGACGAAGAACAGTATATGGAATCTATCAATTATAAGAAATTATTTACACAAAAAACCCAGCATCAGGAATTTATATATAAGATTGATGAATTTATGGAACATCACAATGATGAGGTAGAAGATCAGGATGAACAGATTATGGGTATTTTAACATATCTTACAGAGTGGCTAGTAAACCATATTCTGTATGTTGATGGTCAAATTCCCAAAGGCTGATATAACATCTAAATCCATTCGTTTGACAGCATGAAGGGTGCTTGGAGATGAAAACCAGCTGTCAAAAAGAACATATTTTGCCGGAATTGTAGCTTTTTTAGCAGTTCCCAGAAGTGCAAGCATGGCATGGGTTCCCTTTTCTATAGACAGCTTTCTGCGCCTGTAACCAACGGTTCTTTTGTCTACCTCAGCCAATAGAATAAAAATCAGCATTGTGAAAAGTGTTCATCCAGGAGACAGAATTTAGATTAATATTCACCAGTTTCTAGCAATAGAACCACTAATATTTAGTAGAAGATAAGTTAACACTTTGTTAATAGATTTTTCCAATAAAGTATGCTATATTATAACCGTTTGTGGATAATCAAATGTGAATTTACAAAGGAAAGGAAAACTATCATGGAAAAGC
>UMCI01041611.1_pt1 | contig 23007 bp, 21 predicted proteins | sample 1964211 | NCBI WGS metagenome assembly UMCI01 (sample SAMEA4835966, study PRJEB28245) | human gut metagenome | biome: gut microbiome; material: fecal sample | place: Denmark | collected 2008 | reverse complement strand
TTCGACGGGATAGATCTTCGGCACCACTTTCTCACGGTAGATAGTCGTGTCCCGGACTTGTACGGACAGCTCTTTCGGAATGGTGTCGATGCGGGGTTTTGTCTCCAACGAGTGATACAGAGAACCGTCGATCATGATGCGGGCGTCGCTTATGGCGTAGTCGTTTTCAAGGTGCGACATGGAATCCCGTACCGTCGTCGATTCCTTTTGCATCGGGACTGCTACAAAAAGGGTGTCGGTTACTTTTATCTCCCGTACCCGCTCCTCTATTCTTATACTATCCTTTCCCTCTACTACAACAATCTTCCCCGTCCGGCACGACGAGAAAAGCAACAATACGATAGCGATAAAGACAAATATCGTTACCGCTATCATCGCCGGAATCCTGTCATCTTTCATATCACCTCTATTTCTATGGTTTCTCCGCCCGATTGGGCTGCCTTGCACAGTGCTACCAGCCTCTCTTCGTAAGGTGTGGAGTTGAGAACTTTCCCTTTCTCCTTGTTTTCACCCACCAGTATGCAGCCCGCCGAGTCCTCGGCCGAGTTACCCCGGTGGATTAATACGCCCTCGAACTGCGGCACGTCCAGCAGTCGCGGCAGTTCGCGCCCGAATTTCGGCGACCGGTTTACGATGACTTTGTACACTCCCTCGGGTATGGCCGTCTCCCCCGGCACCTTTACCTCGCCGCCCGCAAGGTCGCGCACACGGTCTTCGAGCGTGTCGCAAAACCTTTCGCCGTTCACATACAGCGTGCCTACCGTGTAGGCCTCTCCCTTGAATCGTCTTTCCAATAAAAGTTTCATTTTTCTTCCTCCTTGTTTTTATCGGTAAATTCTTCGTTTATCTCCTCGCCATGTTCCCGTTCGACACGCTCGACGATGCGCTGCACGTTTTCGGGCAGGGTGCGTTTGAACTCGAAGCGTATCACGTGGTATATGATGCGCAGGGCCTTGTTGGTGGGGTAAGCGTGTATGAGGTTTCGGAAGGCATTCTGCACATAGACATACATGAAAACATACGTCAGCGACTTCATCACGATAAGTGCGGCCGTGTCGTCCCCGCAATTCAACATAATGGAGTAAATCGTTTCCGAGATAATGAGGTAGAGCAGCAACTCGGCCAGTGCGTTCTTGAATTTCCGGAAGGAGAAGTTTCGGCACCGGACGACGGATACGCCGTCGGCTCTCATACCCGCCCACACGTTGAAGGCGAACATGATAACAAGAGCAAATACGAATCCTTTCGTCGGGGTGAGGAACGCCAGCACGGGGCTTACTGCCGATACAGCTATGATGCGCCATTGTTCCCAGTTGAATATTTTGTCCATAACTCTATATTTTATTTTCCGGGTAAAAAAGTCCATTCTGTCGAAAATCCGAAATCCCGTTCCCAGCCCCAGCCGTAATCGGCATCCGGATTGATCAGTCCTGTATTGTAATCACTTCGGTAAGATTCGCTTGCCAAAGCCCAGTAAAAAGAGTTCCCGTCCTTCACAAGATAATACGGGTATATATTTCCTTCCTCATTTCCGGTATAGGGAACGGCAACAGATATATCACCCAGACCCGATTGAACGGCTGTTTTCGACGCAACGACGATATATCTCGACTGTACGGGCAACCATGCATTACCATATCCAACGGTATCCGTCTGAGAAACAATTTCTTCATATAATCCTTCTGCATCGGAAAGGAACTGTTTGTTATTATCCAATGGCTCATCAAAGAACAAAACCCGATTAAACAACGTTGTCGAACCTCCTCTTGTATTCATCATCCGGTACACAATATCAGGACCGTACACGTCATACACATGGTCATGACCGCTTGTATAAGAAGACTTTGTAAAAGAAGACATATAGGCATACCTATCACCTGCCCCCAAAGGACTATTTACCTTCAAATAAATGCCAATACTATCCGGGCTGCCGTTATCCGGAAGCACATAGGCATAACGGGAACCGTTATAATATCTCATCGATGTATTATTCACCTCATACGCCTGATTGATTGTGTATTCGCTACTGGAAAGGTTTCTCCCATGTAATTTGCTGTCGTAAGTAACCGATGCCAGATAGTAATTCCCTGACATCGAAGTATTCTGTACAATCCACATATATTTGTTATTGTGCGTAATATCTTCCAATTTTACAAGCTGGTTATTGCCATATTCTCCCGATATATCTGCTTTCATGGTTCCTTTTATCGCAGAGTAAGGCGGACACCAATTATCCGGATAAAGAATCCTTTGCCCGATAATTGCATTCACCTCTTTCGCTGTTGCTATTTTCCCCATAACCACATTCAATGATTTGTACGCTTATCCATATTATTCAGCTTGGACATTACCTCCGATAACTTTTTTTCCAGAAAACCTATTTTCAAAAGGAGCAAAGACGTGTAGTCCAACGACAAAAAACCGTTTTTGTCTTCCGACACCAATTCCGGAAATTTTTCCCGTACTTCTTGGGCGATAAATCCGAATGCATGCCGCTCTGTACCGGCCATGTCAAACTCTTTCAGGGAAAGGTCCCCTGCCATTTCAAGCCGATTGTCATTCCTGCATATCTCCCGGATATTCTTTTTAATCCTTATATCCGAAGATTGATAAAAGCCTTTGGAGCTAATATCTTTATTACAATATAGTACATCGTCCGAAACATACAAGGTTGCACTCGTATCAGTTTGTTTATCAATCCATACAAGGTTTCCGTCAAATTCCAATTTGCCTGTATCTACGGCATCGGACATTGTTATCCGCATACCGTTGCCGGTAACACCGGCAGTTATATCTATTGCCGGAAAATCTGCACAATTCGATTTTATGGTTATTGCCGAATCTTCTGAATCTATCAAATTCATCAATGCCATTGTACCGGAAGCCTTCGGGAACTTTATCCATCGTTTTTTATCCGTACCTTCGTCATACATCAGCCGCAGATTATAATCCGATGTATTCCCTTGTGCATGGAAGTCGATATAACACCCCGCCTCCATGACCCCGTCTGCCCCTATAAGCGGCACATGCCCGGCGGGAGAACCCGAAGACGATGTAAAAAGACCGTAATTCCCTAATTTATTCGCGTTATCCGCCACTTTCGATTGGTTCACCGTAACCGTCCCGTCCGTGCCTACGGTAATATCTCCACCCGACTTCACAAGTCCCGATTTAGTGCTTGTCGCTATACCCAGATTGCCGGCATGATATAGATTATATCGTGTATTTCCCTTAATATAGTTCGGAGTACCATTGTTCCACATGCCCAGTTCGTGGAGGACACCCGATGAATCCATAACCCGAAGCACGATACCCCGGCCACCGTTGAAGTCCGTGAAAACATAGGCATTGCCTTTGTTCCCTCTTAGCGTAAGGGTGCTGCCTATCGATAGAGTTCTCGGAATACTTGTGTTCCCGCTCTTGTCAAACACGACAAACTCCCTCACCGGCGTACTTTCGGTAGTCCGTGTTCCCGAATACTGTGAAAATTTCACTATCTCGTTATAGGTGGCATTTCCTCCGTCATCGCCCGTATATATTTCAAGAATCCCTTGATTATCCGCCGTGCTTCTCCCAACGATTCCCCAATAATCGTTTGCGGCCATAACCGCTTTTATCCCCCTCTCCCCGGAATTCCCGTAAGAGGCAAATTGTAAATCCCCCGAAAGGGTGCCACCGGCCAAAGGCAGGTACGACGATGATATGTCCGATTTGTTATGGTCATACGCATGAGGATAAGGTATTTCTTTCCATTTCTTGCCTTCTATACCTATTTTGTATAATCCGGGATAGTCCGATACAAGACACAACTCCCCGGCTTTCAAGGTCGGATTTTTACCCTCCCATTCTTGAAGGGTCATGCACAAGTGCTTTATTCTCGCGTTGTTCAATTCCATGACTTCCCTATTTTATATTATAGTTCATCAATCTTTGATTCCGCAAACGATGACCACTCCGTCGGCCAGTGAAGAAGCCAATGCGTCTGTATAACCTTTGGCCGTTGTAATAGCATTAATTACATGTGAGTTTACTTCCGTTTTAGAATATACCTCCATACCTTTGGTCGCCGTAATGGTCGCACCGCTTTTTGATAGGCCGGTTATGACATTACCGCTTCCCGTCGTCGTAACTTTCAATGTCGTATTTATTGCCGTCGAGATAGCAGCTGTAATACCGGTAACAGCAATTCCACTTGAATCAACTGTCAAAAAAGACTCGCTACCGGCACTTTTCTTTACAGAAAATTCACCACTGGAAGACAAACTCAATCCTTGACCGGCCGTATAAGTATCTGCAAGATCGCTCAGATCCACGTCTACCTTTTGTATCCCCTTTGTCGTATTGAAAACCAAAGTCAGTATATGAGTTTCCGTATCGAAATCAGTGCTGTTCAGAATCTGTTCAAGGGGTAGGTCTATCTCCGACAAGACAGTCCGGTCGCCCTGGGCGTTTCCTATCAATCTCAATTTTCCGGTCGAGCTTTCCAGATCCAAAAGCATATTCGTTTTCAATCCGTTAGCACTTTGTTGCAGCACTTTATCAGACTGGTCTATTTTCAGCCTTATCACATATTGGTCGGCCTGTTCTTCCGATGTCTCCGTCGTGATATATATTGCCTCTTTCCCGACGTAATTCATTTCCTCGATCAGGGAGGAAATAGCTTCTGCACTGTAAATCGTGAATCCCGTGCCAAGCTCCGAAAACTTCGTTACACCGTCCCCGATTTTCCCAAACGCCTTATCTGATTCGTCCAATGTATAAAACCCGATTTCCCCCTTCTTGAGAATGGGATCTCCGTACTTGCCTGTCCAGTCAGCCCACGTATAAAATTTTTGAGCTACGGTTGCGTTGTTTACTGTAAATGCCATAATTTTTATTCTATTAGATTAATACCCGCAAAGTATAGTTACTTTATTCATTTTACTTGCCAACTCATCCTCCGACACCGAGGCCGTTGTCATTTCATAATTGTTGCCCGTCCATGCGTATGTCGTGTAATTCCTGTCCCGCGCTACATACAATGTGTCTTGCCTCCCTATCGTCGGGAAACTGATGTAGGAGTCAAAAACCAACTGGTTTCTATACGCTCCGTTCGCCCCTCCGCCTTTATCCTTCCCGGTAATGATGGAGTCTATTTGGTTTTGCATTCTCTGTAATGTACCCACCGTTTTCTCTTCACGCAGGGTAATTTCATACGTGGGTATGATGTCGCCTTCCTTTATCGTCAACTTATCGATGACTATGCTTTTTTCAACCGAAAGGTCCGTATCCTTGAACGACAACAAATCTCCTTCTTTCAACGTGTCGTGCAGGCTTTTCACGGCACCACCGCTGGCCATGGCCTTGTCATGTTGTCGGGCCATGTATATTTCGTCCACTTTGGGAGAATAGGTATATCGCACATAATCGTTTTTCGCCAGATACTCTTTGGCGGCCCGTAATAACCGCTGGCTGGCGGCCTTTATATATACGTCCGGCATCTCTATATCGAGAATCACGAATTTATCACCGGGCTTCATGTTATAATCCTTATTCGGGAAATACATGCCGAGGTCGCTGTCCTCCACTCGTTCAAGCGTAAGGATATAGGTTTTCACACCGCCTCCGGCTGTCCCCTCTTCAACATTTATGATGTTGAACTCCCGGCCGCCCAATTGCCCGTCTCTCATCGACAATACCGGCTGCATTCCGTCGTACCAGTATTCCCGTATGTCAAAACCTATGTTTTTCAGTACGGCTTTAAAAGGAGGAATGCTCTCCCCGTCTGCCTTATCCGTCCAGAATCCATCATCTTCCACTTGATCGGCATCAGCGATCTCATCGAGGTTTCCGTTGTCCCCCGCAACTACGGTTACAGGTATGCCGGCTTCATTCAAATCGTCTGCGGTCATTCCCTCTATCGACGGATATATTTCGTCCAGTCCGTCTGTACTTCCGTCAAAGAACACCGTTCCTTCCCGTATGCCGAGTTCCGACAGGTTATCGCTATCCACATACACGTCATTTTCCTCGAAACTGAAACCTGGCAACATCAGGCGGTTTACAATTTGTTCTGGTGGGATAAGAGGGAAATAGGCTGTATCTGGTGTGAAATATTCAAAATTGGCTCCAGAAACAAATCTCTGTATAGGACCAATAGCGGACATGTAATTTGTTACAAATGCCATACCCGCAGGAAATGCATAAGACACCTTACCACTCTCATCAACATATTGTCCTTGGGCTTCCACATGCGTCCATATACCAGTTATTAAAACATCTGTACCATAAGAATAAAAAGACATTTCGCTACCATCTGGGCCAAAACGTTCCGTAGAAAAACTCAAAGAAAATCGATAATAAACTTTTTTTAACGAAGATACTTCATATCTTTCCGATACATCTATTGAGCCTTCTTTATATTGATGTTTATTATAATATCTCACCGGCATATTACGGGTACTACCGTATGCACGCAATCGGGTGATGATCGCTTGGTCCTGTTCGGCGTTCCTCTCTATCTGGTACAGTCCGTTTCCTTTTCCATAAGAAAACATATCCCCTACCTCCACGCCTTCCGTACCAATAGTTATGGTTCTGCCTCTGATGATGAAATTCATCTCAAAAGTCGTGTTCACGAGTTCCAGTGCCCCCCACACATTGATGTTGTTTATGCTTACCGGCACATTCTTTTTCCCCTCGCTGTCCGACGATACGACGACCGTCCATTGTTGCGTACCCGCATACAAGCGGTCGAGGTTCGCTTGTATGCGGTCTGCCAAATCTCTAACCGAAGAAGCGTAAAAATCAAAATTGGGCAACGAAGTGAAATGTACCTTGTTATCCCCCTTCACATAATCGAGGAAATCGCATCGTGTCAACTCATCGCTCGCCGAATTGAACTTTACATTGTCATACACAAAACCCTCTCCCGATTTATACCGGGCAGCTTTCTTCACCACAGTCGGGTCGTAATTCAAAGTATACTCCTCTCCCCGGTAAGTAAGTTTGTCTCCCATTTCAAAGTCGATAGGCGAAAAACTTTTCACCGAAAAAGAAACATAACTCTCCCCCATAAACTCGCCGTTGTATTCCAGCTCCTTTATGTCGGCTTTTTTCGTTAGTCCGGTCTTGTCGTATATCGTCCACTCCATAAAAACTATTCGGTCAAGTCCACAATATCATTCTCTTGCTCGCCCGACCCGTAAACAGGTTTTATATCCGTTTTCGGGTCGGTTACCCTGAAAGTCATGGAGAAAAGCACGACATCTTCTTCCTCATTGAAGAAAAAGTCATCATCGTCATACTCCTTCAAGTACACTTTTTTCCGTCCTATCCCCGTGAAGGGAGAGTATATTTTCAATACCGGAGTCTCCCCGTCCTCACCGGTCAGATAATCTATGAATTTCTTTATTCCATCGTATGCACTTTTCGATCCTCCTTTGTAACAAAGCCCTATCTCCATGTCATACGCATTTCGGGGAAGACGGCTCGGCACATACACATCTTCACCGTCCTCCTCCGGCCAGTCTCGGGTAGGAATCTTTTTTGTTTCTGTAAAAGGCGCAAAAGGCATTTCGGTACACACGATACCGAAATCTTCAAGGCTGTCCTTTATTGTGGCTCCCATATACATCTTCTGCATCAGCAGCACATACTCTTGCGTCATAATTGTAAAAAATAAAAAGAGCCTGCCATAGGGTTCTCATCTCCCACAAGCAAGCTCTTAGGCTTAAATACACCACAAATATGGGTTTATTTTCATAATTTTCAAAGAAAATAAGCCACAAAATACATTTTCTTTTTCCACACCCACCCTACCCGCTCAAAAAAAACATAAATAAATATTTTGATTTGGTTAATTAATATATATATTTGCAATCAAAACCATTAACAAAAATTCAAAAATGATTAAAAATCTCTTTTACATTTTGGTGGTATTGCCTTTTCTCTTTTCTTCTTGCGCTGGTTATTCATTTCTTGTCGTCTTAGAATCAGTAGAATCTCCGGTAAATACCAAACAACCATTCGGAGAAAATAAGATTACAACTTTCCAAAATGATGGTAAAGACACATGCCGGTATGAGGATAATTATATTGACATCGAATGGCAGGTGGAAGATAAGAATTTCTTTTTCACAATGAGAAACAAAACCAAACACATTATAAAAATTAATTGGGAAGAAGCTTGTTGTGTCGATTATAATGGAATGGCAGGAAAAGTCATACATCATGGAACCAGAATTATAGATAGATATGAAAAACAAGGATTTTCTGCAATACCTGCTGGAACAACTCTTTCCGATATAATCATTCCAGCAGATAATATATCTTACAATAAATATTCAGGTTGGGGAAGTAAATCTCTGATTCCTTGCAAAAGAGGGAATAGCATAGAAAGTACTGAGATAGCATCATCTTTTATCGGGAAAAAAATATATATTATTCTTCCTATTGTCATAGAAAATATACAAAACGAATATACATTTGCTTTCAATATTGTAGATTTTTGGAATAATTTTTAAATACAAAACAGAAAAGCGGAGCCATCAAGCTCCGCTTTTCCTTTCCCGCATAATAACCGACCCTTCTGTCTCTACCATGCAGGAATCGCCGTTTTTGTACACATATACGCGCCCCATTCCGCCCTGCCGTACCTTTACATTCGCCCGGTCATACACCGTTACGAACACCTTGGCGCAACCGTTCACGTCTATCACAACGTCGCAATCGTGTCGTATGTATATGTCCGCCACCGAATATCCGTCATACAACAACATGCCGCTGCAACGACCGTTCAGTGCCACCACGCGGCCCATGTTGCGGCGGTGTACCTCCTCGTCAATAAAGAAATTGTTATCCCGTAATTGTCCGGCATCGAAATTCTTTTTGATGAAATCCAGCGAAGGGAAATCATGTTCGCACAAGAAATTCATGCCGTGCAAGGCTTTCTCTATAAGCCCCTGCTTGTCGGGATTGCCCCAGTTTTCAAACCACATGTCGCACAGCCCTTTCTCCCGGGCTTCCGACTTCAATCGTTCATTCAAGTCCATATTTATGTTATTTTATGTGGAACATGTTTCCACCGTTGATGTTGCGTTGCAATATATCACGTATCTCTTCGGCGAAATCTGCATTCCTCGACGTATTGTCAGCGATGAGTTTCAGTTGGGTAAGCTGCGCTTGCGCTATGACGCTCATCTGCGGGGCATGTTCATTCACCAGCCGTTCGAGGGTCAATCGGTTGGCCGATACATCAGCCCGCATAGCGTTGATATACGAGGCAAGCAGGCTCGCAGTATCCTCTGTTACACCCTCTATCCCTTTGGTCAGGCTATTCTCTTTATTAAGATCCGAAATATCTACGCCTACCTTTTCCATGGCATCGGAAACGTAGTCCCATATCTCTTTTGAATTATCGATTGCCCCTCTTAATCCGGCCAAACTTTCACCCAATATTACGGCTTCTTCATTTGTCAAGGACGTACCGCCGGCGGAATTAACGCCGAAAATCCCGCCAAGGCCGTCCTCCCCGAATAAGGTCTTCCGCAACTTATCCATGGCGGGTTGCAGTACACTGAGATTTATCATATTTGATATGACGCTTTTCATGATGTCGGCCACCGTGTCGTCAAAGGCTTTCGCTGCATCTTCACCCGAGGCAAAAGCATCGACAAGAGAATCCGCTATCTGAGAAGACCAATCTTTCAGGTTCACGCCATATTGCGACTCGGCAAGCTCCTTGGTGAAATTCCGCTCTGCCTCCAAAGCATCATGATACTGTTGCTTCATATCTTCCAGCTTCTCATCGTCAGTATTGCTCTTCTCTTCTTCCAGTTCCATCTGCTTTTTCATCTCTTCCGATTGCTGGTGAAGATTTTCTTGCATCTCACGAGCTTGAGCCTGCGTAACGCTCCCTAACTGGTTCTCGATAGTACTTTGCAGATTTTTATATGCATTTTGTAATTTCTTTACTTCAAATTCACTATCCTCAATCTCTTTCTGCAACTTGTTGTCATGGAATTGGGCGACGCTTGTTATGATACCCGTAATGCCTTTAATGACTGAAGCCGGATTGGTAAAATCCGCCATGTTCGACAACCCAGAGAAGATTCCTCCGGCCAGTTCCGCCTTTGCAGCCGCCCCGTCATTTCCGAATGCCGAAAAAACGCTACCTAAATCATTCGAAATCGATGCCCCGGCATCAAAAATCTTCGTTGCCGCATCCGCGAATGCCTCGGCAGCGGCCATTCCATCTTTGCTGAAAGCATCTTTGATTTCATCAGCCACTTTTATAACGCCTTTCAAGTTGTCGTTATTCAGGAAACCTGTCAGCTTGTCCTTACCGGTCGTCGATATGGTCTGCTCATTACCGGCCTTATCTGTGAATTTATACCCCGTAACATTGCCATCCGCATCTTTTATGGGATCCCCTTTTTCTATAAGTTTCAAGAGGTCCCGGGCTTCATCTCTCAATCTCAACAAGGCTATACCGCCCTCCTCCACCGCTCCGGTAAAAAATTGCTTGAAAGCCTCCGAGGCCTCGAACGCCTGCGCCTTCAAATCCGATATTTGGGCATCGTACATGTCGGAAACCTTTGTATACTCCGGTGTCCCTTTGTCAAGTCCTTTCAGGGCATCCGCCTTTTCCGCTTCTTTCGCTCTTATCTTGTCCGGCAAGGTCTGCATCGCCATAAAAGCGTCGGCGGTGTTTATTTTCAGGTTCACCCCGTTTTCTTCGATACGCTTCTTTATGGCCTTCCACAATTCGAACAACTCCCCGTTTGTCCCGAAAAAGTCTCTGGCCTCCTCTTCTGTCTGGGAAAAAAGATTTTCTTCTTGCGAAAGGTTTAATGTACCCATCTTAGTAAAAAGATCATTTCGTAAAGCTTCCGCCGCTTCGTCCCATATCTGTATATCATTGAAAGCCAACTTAGAAGATAAATCCTTATCCCCCGTAGCATCGAACAACTTCTTGTAAATATCCCAGTTATCGATCGTTTTATCTATATCTTCCCTCACCTTCGCCATAGAATCGGTATCAAGCTCGAATGATAGCAATATCCTCAATCCCTCCGCTACAACATTCTCTTGCTGGTCTCCGCTGGCTTTTTTCGATATTTCTTTGATAAAATTCCTCAATACCTCTTTCGACTGGGAAAAATCGAACCCTTCGCCCAAATCCGAGAATAAAGGATTTCCCGACAACATCTGTTGGGCGGTGTTTTTACCGTATTTCTTGGAAAGCTTGTCATAATCGCTCGCAGCATCTTTCAGCAGTTCGATACGTTTTTTCCATTCCTCGGCCACAGGATCTTTCTTTTTTTCCGACTCTTTTTTCCCGAATGCGCTAATGTCCACACCGAGTTTTTTACCTAATTCCTCGATACGTGATACCGTTTCCTGTGCCGCGTCCAGCTGCCTTTTGACACCTTCATCACCACCGATCATGTCGCCCAACAATCCGCTCCGGCCGATCTTTTCCTTGCTTTTCTCATACTCTTCGGCAAGCATCTCAAGATAAGAGACGGGGTTAGACATATACGCATCGGTCAGCGACAGCTTCGTACCCTTCCCCATGATGTCGTTAGTCGTCTTCACCCATGCCTCGTCCAGTCGTTCGAGAGCGGCGATTTGAGCCTCGATGTTTTCATATACCGGGTCTTTCTTCGGGACATTCTTTCCCGTTAGGAAATCGAGCTGCTCCCGGTACATTTTTATCAGGTTCAGGCGTTTTTCATCATTCGTCAGGCTGCTGTTTTTATTTATATCTTCCCATTTCTTCTTTATCTCGTCAAGATAGTTACCATAGATGGTATACCCCGCTTGTGATTGGGCGGCCTTGTCCAGTTCCGCCCCCATCGACTTGAGTAGATTCTCATAAGATAATAATGGTCCAACCAAACGAGCATTTACAACAGCTTCATTATTCACTAACTCATCAAAAAAAGCATCATTCAATTCACTTTTAGTTGCTTTTTCTATAACTGATTTGTAATCTTCAAGGACAAGACGCCATGCGGTATCGGCGGTTTCCCCACTTCGCATAAGAGAGGTTATAGACATGGACATTTTCTTAGTCAAATCTTGTCCAATATCTTTTCCAAGCAATCGCTTAATACCAGAAACTATACTGTCTTCCACATCTTGAAACCGTTCGGCATAATCCTCTTCTATGGCCGATACTTTCTTTTCATACGCCTGCTGGCGGCTTTTGTTGATAATGGCCTGTGTAACAGAATCCACCGATTCCCTCACTTTGTCGTATGCTTCCGCCTCGCTGTACAACCCGTCGAGATATTGCCCATACGAGGAATTGATCTGCTTGATGATGTCAGAATAGGCCTTCGTTCCCTCTGTAGCGTCGCCAAGTTCTCTTATCAACTTCCGGTAACCGGCAATAAGGTTCATCTCATTGGCACTGGCTTCCGAGTCTATCTCCGCAAGTTCATTCTTTAAGCGGTTGGCACGCTGGTAAGCCGTATAAATGGCTGTTCCGATAGCTCCTAATGCACCTATGATGATACCGGCCCAACCTCCTTTGCCCAGCCCGAGAAAAGCTGTTTTCAACCGGTTTACTCCGGTAATCATGCGGGCTGTCTGCATATTCATCATTCCCATAGCTGCAGTTTCTCCTGCTATACGTTGAGTAGCAAACTGTACTGCACCACCAAATTTATAGTGGTAAAGTATAGATATACCTGTTAACGTATTAATAACAAGCAAAGTGGCTTTGTAAAGCCCGATGCCGGCGACGACCGCGCCCAGTACCTGCACGAGGTCTTTCCAGCGATCCGTAAAAGAAGTGAGAAGGTCAAGACCGCCGCCAAGAACGGAGTTCCCGCTATTCGCAATCTCGCTGAGCATGATTTGAAGGCTGTCTTTCAGTTTCTCGTATTTCCCCGAAAGGCTCTCCACCAACTGCTCCTGCATATTAAAGAACTGCCCGCCCTCGTTCGTCATGTCCCACAAAACCTCTTTCACCATCTCAAACGGAACTTCCTGGCTGCTGATCTTGTCGAATACCTCTCCCACCGAAACGACCCTGCCTTCAAGCTCGGTAAACTTCTTGGCCAAAGCATCAAGCAAAGGTATACCCGCCTCGGTAAATTGCCTTACCTCCTGACCACGCAGGAATGCAGCACTTCTTACTTGTCCGTAAGCAAGTATGATACGACCCATATCGACACCGAGACCGGCCGAAATATCGGCCAACCGTTTGGTCGTGTCGTACAGTTCGTTATAAGGTATGGAAAAGGCGGCAAGCTGTTTCGTATAGGAAGCCAAGTCCATGAAAGTATAGGGAGACTCTATGGCAAGGCCTTTTATCTTCCCGAAAATGGCATCGGCTTTGGCGGCATCGCCAAGCATGGCTTTCAAGGCTATGTGCTGGGTTTGGAATTGTCCTCCGATTTCGATCAGCCTTCCGGCAAAACGCTCCAACGCATATATCGAAAACATGTTGGAAATCTGGTCTCCCAATTGTCCGACGATACCCGATTGGCTGCGAAAAGTACGATTCAGAGACGAAGATGATGACCTGAGACGTTCTGTGGCCGCTGTTGTACGTATTTGGGCAAGCCTCAATCTTTCTTGCGACAATGCGGCCCGCTGAGACATCCTTTCCTGTATCTCCATGACACGCTGAGACCTTACATCCGAGGGCGTAGTAATCTTTCCGACAGATACCGATTCATACGCCTTGCGTACGCTGTCCCGTAAGCTATCCGACACATCTATCTTCGCTTTGAATACATTGTGGCTCAGGAAATCTGTCATGGACTGTCTGAATGCCGCTTTATCAAAATTCAAACGGGCATCGACCCGGCAGTCGAGATTTTCAAGTTTTTTCCTTATATCTTTTATCTGTTCATCCGTCAAATCTTTCAGCTGGACGGAAAAATATAAATTGCCCAAATTCGCCATGCTGCTACTTTTTTAGTTGTTTCAACCCGGCAAGGCTGATTTTCACACCCTTGTCGGATTTGCCTCCGTATTTTTTCTGCCAATGTCTGGCCGCTTCCGATACATCTTTGGCATCAGCTTTCTTAAAGCCTGTGGATTTTCCATTTTTCTCGTCCTTCCGTTTGGGGTATACTATAACAGGGCAATCTGCAGCCATAAGTTCTATCTGTGCCGAAGTATATCCCCAGTAATACCCCCACATCCGCACCTCCAATAAACCGAAGAAAAAAAATCGCGAAGCCGTCAGGGCAGGGTGCTTTTCTCCGAGGTACCATGCCGATCCGTAGAAGCTCCTTGATGGGAACGTTCGGCTTCCTCCCGGGTCATCATCATGATCGTGTCCCTTATCCCTGTCAGTAATATGGTAAGAACGAAGTACCCCGTAACTTGTATTTTTTTTTTACACATGTGCACGACTGGAATCATTTCCACGTCGCTGTACTGCTTCACATAGTAAAACCAGCGCCACAAAAACCAATAGAAAAACTTTATTTTCCAATATCCGTTCAATATCAAGGCCGCCACACATTTCGAGCCTACCTTGTCCTCCCGTTTCTCTTTCAGGAATATTTGAGTGATCTTCCGTTTGGTACCGTTACGCAACCAGCCGATACGCCACTTCTTCCCACGAAGTTCAATGGTATCTTTTCCCGATTCCGCTATATCGTTCAATAAGATCTCATACTCCTTTTCCGGTTGCGAGATATTTTCCTCCGCCATAAAAAATCTGTTTTAAAAACGAGAGGACGGTCGGCCTCCGCCGCCGTCCTCACTATCGAAAATATTACTCTCTTTATGCCGCAGCACTGTCGTTCATAATCATGATGTCCGCACCTTCGCTGTTCTCCTTTGGGGTAACGGAAACATTGAAATAAGCCGGGTTGTCCCCGTCTGCTGCAACAAGATTAGCGTACATTTCCACCTTGGGAAGGGCGATGATGGTTTGCCGGTCTTCACTCATGAAAATCAAAGAGCCGGTAACCTTTTTCGGGGCAAGGCTGTAAGATTTTCCGCTGAAAGTCTTTCCGGCAAGAATTCCTCCCGATGTCCCGGTTATGTCTTTGTTGGCAATCGCGTTCATGAACAAGTCGTTTACGGCCCCTTCTATACTGGCCACTTGCAAAGTGATGTCCGAGTCCCCTTTCGTCGCCCTCGATGTCCATATCGTCCCGGTAGTCAGTTTTATTTCCGTTACCTCCACCTCCCCGGTGTTGAGGGTCAATCCGTCTTCCAGAACCGGAAGTTCCATGTCCACCGTCAAAGATTCTCCTCCAAGATCCGCGGCTGTAAGTTCCGTTTTTTTGTAATAGACCTCTTTGGCCTTGTTGAATAAGACTTCCAAATCCCCTAATGTTGTCGTTACTGTTATTCCTGCCATAATCGTAAATTTTTAATTGTTTGTTTTAATTGTTTTGATAACTATCTGTTGTATTGATAAGCAGCTTTGACTGCACATTCCAAAGTGTAAAACCTAATCCGTCAGTTCCTTTGAGTACGACATTGGGAGATGTAACCGAAAATCGACTCTCGACGATAGGAAACTTCGAGGCTAACTCATTGAGCATCGATTGCAATTTTTCCGTATCGGATATACCGTTTGCTTTATCCTTTGCGGCAAGCTCTATCCTCAATGTCGTTTTTTGGTAAGCATTCTGTTCCTCTATCGCTACCGGCAGAGACACGACGATAAAATCATTCATCTGCTCTCCCATGGCCGAAGGTCGGTGTTCAGAGAATACATATTCGCTTATGCTATACATCTCTTCACACACTTTCTGCAAAATTTCCGCAATAAAATATTTTTGTATGTGTGCCATATCACAAATAGGATTTTATGTGCCGTTCCAAAATACCTTTTGCCTTCTGCCAAGTTTCCGTAAGGACATTCAATTTTCTTGCATTTTCCAAATACTCCGAATACTCTGTTCCGGTCGTTGCAACAACAGCAATGCCTTTTCTGGGAATATCTTTGTAGTTTTTTAAGAAACCAAACGCAGAATCTTTCCCATACAAGCGGTCTACGTCTACCTTTCCGGTAACACTTCTCGGTCTTCCTTCGTATGGATGTTCCAAAAACACGGTTTTACCTTTTTCCACTTTCAATCGCACGGGAGATTTTAGCGTACTTCCGGTAGCTATGGCATCAGTCAACCTTCCATCTACATACAAGCCACACGTGTACGATGTCTGTGTGTTCCCCGTAAAACCATCGTAATCCTTTCCCTCCAGCATGTTTTTTAGGTAAGCATGTGATGCCGACATGAGAATGTCATAAATATGCCCCCTCATGATATTTTTCGCTGTTTTGAAACCTTTGTCCAAAGCGATCCGGTTATTTCTGTACACACTTGCCATACATTTAATTTTTGGGAATATTGAAATAGACCGTTGTTCCGAGATTTCCGGCATAGCTGTCCGTTACAAGGCATCGAGAAAACGCACCTTGCCTGTCTTTCACATCGATAAGATCTCCCGCTCGTATTCCGGAAACTGTACCCGGAACGCTAAGCGCATAATCCCCCTTCACGACATTTTTCGAAGAGAACGTCCGTATCGATGTATTACCGTACTTCCGGCAGGCTCCCTCATAAAGGATCTTTTCTGTACCATCCTTGAAAGAAGTCTCCCCTTCCATGCGGTAAATCTTGCAGGTATGCGGGTGTCTCGGATTATCCGGCATCATCTCCTCCTCCATGTTCCCATGCCGTAAGCGGTTAGTTTTATACCCGCCTTCGACGTGCCTTCACCATACTTGTCATAAATCTCATTGGCCATGATTCGCAAGTTACGTTTGTCGTATGCCGAACTCTGCGTGCTTCCTGTTTTATGCTTCCAGTCCCCGTCAGCCTCCTCTATACTGCTGGTTATGCTCGGAGTACTTGCACACCACATATAAAGATCCGCTTTACAAAGGTCCTTCTGCTTTTTCGATAGTTCACAGACAGGCGTACCCCGAAGGATATTCCTGTCTGTAAGTATCGTGGCAATCGCATTGTCTTCTATGGAAAACCCGACACACCCTCGAAGATATTCCTCGATGGTCATGACCGTATCTTTCCCCGTTTCATTTGATCCGGCTTCCATCGGCTACGCTCCTTTTACGGTGAGGTAATAGAACCAGCGGGTCTTGTTGGGAACAACCAACCCCGTAACCTCCGACTTCACGGTTTGTATCATGTTCTCGTCATTGAAAACTTGGCGTATCAATGTACGGCCTCCATCATACAAAGCAACTCGTGATCCGGGAGTATCCATATAGATGGGTCTTCCACATTGTACATCTCCAAGAGCCCCGTCGGGAACATATACCAGAACACCTTCATTGAAACTGCGAAGATTGGAGTAGGACATTTTCTTGGTAGCCGTATCAAACTTTTCTACCGCCGACACCGAATCGATTACAGTGATGGGGGCTCCGATACGACCTTCGATAAATGTCTTGATAGCTGCATCGTCCACGAGATTTGCGTATGAGAGTTTCTGGTCTCCGTCCGTAATGTCGGGGCGCATGAAAGTCGCGTACATCTTTCGGAAATACGGAAGGCTTATCAAGTCGTCGAACGTTACTTGGTCGCATTCCCAATGTCCGGCCGGTGCGAAATCTTTTTCTGTCGCATTACGTCTCACATCACGCATCACCTTGATGGGGTCGACCGTTCCGCCCGATACTCCGGAATCTTCCGTAACCGTATCGTCCGATTTGGTATACCATGTGGAGGTTTTGATATTCTTTTTCGGAACACCGAAGTCCACTTCTACCGGAATACCAAGCGGATTGTTTTCCGCATTGATGACGAGTTTGCCTTTGTTTGAGACAATTTGGTGGCGTTGGTAAAGGAATGTGTTGTAATTACCGCCCAGCAAATCATCGATTCCGTAGAAAAGAAGATCCATGACGATACCCTCCATCTCTGGGGTAATGTTTCCGATTTTGTCGGCAAGCATCATTTGTTCGCGTAAAGTCTTACGGCTCAATGTTATTTCATGCTTGAACGTCGGCAGTTTACCCATTTTCAAGAGAAGTCCGTCCGTCGATTTGGTCGGTCCGTCCGAATCGATGTCCACGTATGCGGCCATCGTGTAAGGGCGTATGGTTGCTTCAAGCTGCTCAAACGTCGGATTTATGGGAATATCAGGATTCAAAGGAAATCCCATCTGGGAAAAAGTAGCGTCCGCATTGTATTTATTTGCAAACATTTCATCGATCCATGCTTGGAACGAATTTCCCTCATAGCCAAAAGAGGATAATCCCCGGCCTACAAAGTCGTAAAAATTCTTATCTCTGGTCAACATAACATATCCTCCTTTTTTTACGATTCTCTCACAAATTCTATCATGGGCAATTTTGCCTCTACACTGGCCGGTATGCCTCCATTAGCAACACGATCGGCATAAATACGTCCGGCTCTTACAACGGCACAAGTAGCCAAAGTACAACCTGTTGGAATACATACGTCATTGAATACAAGACCATTTACATCCGAAACATTACCCGTTTTTGCTACTCCTTGGGTAGAAATCTCCATAGAAGCCTTTGCTCCGCTCGTTCCGGATACAAATGCTATATTCGATACGGGAGCTGCCGTACTTTGCGTAAACGTTACGGTAGATCCCTCCACAGATGTTTTCCACCCACTGAAACTCTTAGCCTTGATTTTAGTGGCTACTTGGTCAGTGCCATCGCTGGCTGCAAGAGTAACGGCAACCTCCAAATCTCCAAGAACGACCGTACAATCTGCTGATGACGTAGCTCCGGTTGTTACGGTAAGCTTTACAACGGCAGGAGTTCCCGATGCCGTGATGACATCCACTTGTTTGCCGGGTCCATTGTATTTTACCATGGTTCCGGCATGTATCACATCACCTGCTTTGAATTTTGTCAGGTCAAGATAACCGCCGCCTTGGTAAAGCTTGTCGACTCTTTGCCATACGGGAAAATCCCCGCCGAACTGTGCGCCATGCTGCGCCATCGTATTGAACGTTCCCAATTGTACTTCTTCCATTTTCTTATGTTTTTAAGTTTTACGTTTCTTTCGGCAATCTGCCTTGCGCTTGCATACGCTTTTTGAAAGCCTCACGGTTCAACTTCGCCGCTTCCGTTGACATAGTAGTACCTCCATTCCCGTGTCCTCCATAAGGAACGGCACCTTCACCGAAATACTCCTTCAGCTTGCTTTCATAAATCTTTTTTGCTGATTCGATAGCATTCTCGACGGACACTCCATCTTTGTACTCTACCATCTTCACGGCATCGTTCCACAAATTCTTATGGCTTACCTTCAAGGAATCCGACTTTTTCTGAATCTCTGCGATAAGGCCATCGACATGGGCTTTCTTGCGTTCCTGCTCGCGTTCTTTTTCAAGAGCCTCGATCCGTTTCATCATTTCGGCATTCACATCTGGGGTCTCCTTCGGTTGTCCGCCATGATCGTCCGGCTTATAGGTCTTGATAAATTCCGATTTCTCATGACGCATCTGTCCGCCCATTTTTTTTACCACCGAAGCATGCCTTGAATAAAAATCATCATTCAAGGATTCCTCCGTAATAGTAGGCATCAGGGCTTCTGCATACGCATCAAGAGTTCTGACCGATACACCGGTGTCTCCGATATATCCTTCTGCTGTGGGTTCTCCAAGCACTTTTTTTAATCCTGTCAAAAGGGTCTCTTTTTCCATAATTTTCGTTTTTGTCAAAAAAAAATAGAGCTGCACCGGAGGGGTTTCCTCCAATACAGCTCTATCGGCTTTATATGTCTAAATTTTATTTCGTCCCTGTCAGGTCAACTTCGATATAGTTCCTGCACCGTCTGCACTGAACTCGTAACATGATGACCCCGTTCACGTACCTGACTTGACACATTTTCTGCCCGCATACGGGGCATATAACCATTTCCAGAGTTTCTTCCTTTATGTAAAGATCTTCCGGCGAAGTCCTTATTTTTATCATAAAGAGTTGTTTTCATGCGCAAATATATATAACCAATTTTAAATTCCAAAAGATTTTTGTTGTTATTTTCATAATAAATGATGTAAATAAACCTATTTTATTATATTTGTGCCACACATTTGAGAACAGAGCTGAAAATCAAGCCGATTTATGCGGGGAAACCTGCATGGATCGGCTTTTTTAACAAAACGGGTATGATAAAGACATCTAAAGGAGAAGACGTGCTCCCCTACGAAAAAATCGAATATTTACGGGAACACGGCGGCGGATTGAAAATAATCGCCCAAAGAGGCTGTCAGGAAAAATTCCTTTCCACGACGGCCGACATCACCATCTTTGGCGGTTCACGAGGCGGTTCCAAAAGTTTCTCCCTCCTCATGGAAGGACTGAAAGATATTAAAAATCCATTTTTCAATGCCGTTATCCTCCGGAATGAGAAGAATGACCTTCTCGACTTGATTTTCACCTCCTACCGCCTCTACTCCCAATTCGGCCAATACAACAAATCCATCAACGACATGACATGGAATTTCACCAATGGAGGGTCGTTGAAATTCTCCCATTATTCTGATTCTTACGAAGACTTTCGAAAACGCTTTCAAGGGAAACAATACTCATTCATTGGAATAGACGAAATCACTCACATTTCTTATGAAAAATTCAAGTATCTGATTACTTGCAACCGTAATGCCTACAATATCAGGAATCGATTTTACGGAACTTGCAACCCCGACCCCGATAGCTGGGTACGGAAATTCATAGACTGGTGGATTGGGGAAAACGGACAGCCCATAGAAGAAAGGGACGGAGAGATAAGATACTGTTTCATGGATGGAGATTCGCCCGATACCATATATTGGGGAAACACACCTGAGGAAGTATACAATCAGTGCAAAGCAATTATAGACCCTCTTTGGAAAACCGAATATGAAAATTTCGGATTCAACAAACTAACTATGTTTGTCAAATCTGTTACATTCATCAAAGGAAAACTCGAAGAAAATATCGCCCTCATAAAATCTGATCCCAACTATTTGGCCAACCTCGCCCAGCAAGACGAAGAACAACGCGCCCGCGACCTCGAAGGAAACTGGAATTTCAAGGCGGCGGGTGATGATATTCTCAAAATAGAAGACATGGAAAAGTTCTTCTCCAACACAGCACAATATGGCGACAGGCGCAGACGGGCATCTTGCGACATTGCCTACGATGGTGGCGACAATCTGGTCTTATGGCTATGGATAGGAAACCACATCGAAGACGTATTTGTGAGCAGGGCCGATTCCAAACGTACCGAAGAACTCGTTTCCTTCAAACTGCGGGATTGGGGTGTGCTCGAAAAAGATTTCGTATTCGACCTAAACGGGCCCGGGCAAGATTTCAAAGGAAAATTTCCCGATGCTGTGAGATTCAACAATATGGCTGCTCCTATCCCGACCTGCAAGGCCGAAGAAAAATCCATCAGGTACATCTACTCCTCCTTGAAATCCCAATGTGCCGATATGCTGGTAAAAAAAATATTGGGAGGGGAAATATCCATCAACCCCTATTTGCTCAAACGCAGATTCTCCGGAAACGGTTATTCCGATACACCTTTGACCAACATACTCTTGAAAGAACGGAAAGCCATACGCGATGCGCAGACCGACAAAGGCTTCTCGTTGATCAAAAAGGAAACGATGAAAAAATACGTCGGCCATTCTCCCGATTTCATAGAAGCCATGATATACCGTATGCGGTTCGATATAGGAACCCATAAGACACATGCCAAAATCCCTTTCCGATATATAAACCCACAACATAGATATTGAAACGATGAAAAAAAAGGACATTCTTACCAAAAAGCCTTGGCGAAGGATTATGCCTTCGGGGTATTTGAACCATGGAATATTCAGCGGTCCGATATGCCCGACCGATCCGGTCGACAACTTGTCATTCCGCATTGTTACACAAGCTGATTTCCTACGGGAATACTATCCCTCCGGACATGCCATCAACGACCCTTCCGTATATCCCGACATATATCGGGAAGAAGAGTACGACATAACCGACGAAAACGGGGATAAAACAGGCAAAAAAGGAGTACGTATATACAAAGAATCCGTCCCGAGATATGCCTTCTCTTTCCAACAAATCATACTGGTAAAACAATGTGTCCACCTGTGCGGGAACGACATACAATCCGAGTTGAATGTCGATAAACACACGACAGAGCAGGAAGACATATACAATTCAATCCGGGAAGGCTGGCTAAAAAAAGACATGGAAGTCGCCTTTTACGAATCCGTAAAATCTGTCAAACTTACAGGAGATACGGCATTCGTCGGATACATCGCAGGTGGAGAGTTCGGATACAAAGTCTTTTCTTTCAAAGATGGAGACACGCTGTTTCCCCATTACGACAACAACGGGAAATTGTCTCTGTTTGCCCGTTCATACTACGACTACGACGAAGAGGGTGATGCCATTACCAGATGGGTTGAAACATGGGACGACAAAAATTACACCCGGTACAAACAAGCTTTGGGAAAATCCCGATCCGTAAAAGACAAGGTAAACGCATTATTAGGCCTCGACGGGTTTACGACAGTCTGCGGTCCGAAGCCGCACGGATTCCCGTCCATACCCGTCGCATACCGTAGAGATGAATCGGGAGCCTGTTGGACACCTGCGCAAGACTCCATAGAGGGGTATGAACTCTCCTTTTCCCAAATGGCGCAAAACAACCAATCTTTCGGGGAGCCCATTCTCGTATTCCAAAGCGAAGGGGAAAAAGGCATCGACATACAACATGGAATCAACGGCTCCATAAAAACGCTGAGTATGGGTGTCGACGATAAGGCCAGCTATCTGCCGGCCCAAAGCGCCGCAGAATCTTACATGAAGCAGCTCGAAACGCTCTATAATATGATATACAAGCAGGCATTCTGCGTGGACCCGCCCGAAGTAAAATCGGGAGACCTCCCGGGGGTAGCTTTGAAAACCTTGTATTCACCGGCTTATGAAAAAGCGATGGTCGATGCCGAAGAATACCAGCCGTTCCTCAATGAAATGGTCAGGATATTCTTATACGCCTTAATTCCGCAACACTTTGATTTAACTTTATTTATAAGTAC
>UMCI01037108.1_pt1 | contig 25206 bp, 21 predicted proteins | sample 1964211 | NCBI WGS metagenome assembly UMCI01 (sample SAMEA4835966, study PRJEB28245) | human gut metagenome | biome: gut microbiome; material: fecal sample | place: Denmark | collected 2008 | reverse complement strand
AGGATAACTGCTGTACCATGTTCGTCAACAACTCTTGCAACCTTTGAAAAATTCTGGTTGGCTTCTGTTATAGAAATCATTGTATTTGTATCAACTGTCATACTATGCACCTCTCTTTCATTTATATTATATGGATATTATAAAATAAATACAAGCTTTTTCATAGCTGCAGAAGGTAAAAATATTCCACTTTCTTTTTTGTCTATAGAAAATTAATATACAAAATCAAACAATAACAATATCATTGCTTATTATGTCAAAGGATACTAAGTATTTTACAGCCACTACATAACGATTTCTGCCGCCAAAGAACTATAGTAATTGCCTTGCCGCATTTTCGTTTTTAGTGATTTCTAGATTTTGTTGTCTCTGATGATTGATTTACATGCCCTTCGGAAAACTCGACGTCCCGGAAGCATGGTAATTATCTTCTGACGTTACGCTCCCAAAAAACACCGTCTTCATAGCCTTGAATCGATGCATCTGTCTCAGCCATTTCCAGCCGTTTCTGCGCCCATGCCCCATACAGCGGATTCTGTTCAATTGCAACAAACTTTCGCCCAAGTTTCTTTGCCACGACAGCCGTTGTGCCTGATCCCGCAAAAGGATCCAAAACAACATCGCCTTTGCTGCTGCTTGCTAACAGCAGCTTTGCCAGCAATTTTTCCGGTTTTTGGGTCGGATGTGCCGTGTTCTCCGGCATAGACCAGTATGGAATCGATATATCATCCCAAAAATTTGACGGACAGGTATTTCGAAAACGCCCCTCGTCCGTTTCCTCCCAATCCTTAGGATTTCCATCTACCCGATACGGAGCCAGAACCCGTTTACGCACTTTCACCTCATCCAAATGAAACGTATAATCCCTGCTCACCGTCGCAAACCAAATATCTTCCATCCCGTTTTTCCAATTGGATTTCGCGCCGCGTCCTTTTTCGCGCTGCCACGTGATCCGATTCTGCACCAAAAAATATTCCTGAAGCACGTCACCTATGATCAAACTTGATCTCCAATCACAACACACATAAATAGACGCTGTCTTTTTGAGCAAAGGAAGAACCTCCCGCACCCATTTTATGGTATATTCCCGATATTCTTCTCTGCCAACCGCATTAAATTTATTGCCATGATAATCTTTTGCCAAATTATAGGGCGGATCCACGATCAGCAGATCCACAAAATTTGGCGGCAATTCTTTCATTACCTGAAATGTATCTCCAATAATATATTGATCATAAAGCACATCCGGAGTCATAGTACTGCCGTCCTGCAATACCGTTTTAAGCTGATCGCCGTTTTCTGCCAAAATGCATCGTTCCAAATACTCATGGCCTTCCTCTAAAGAGAAATCTATTGTTTTATTTCTGGCTGCCTTTTGTTTCATGGTACTCCTCCTTTCCCATTGTCCTACCGTATTCCTGTTTTTTTACTCATACAGCGAATCCAATGTAAGCAATAAAACATCTTCATCGGCTAACGAGTCATACCAGTCCGTATATCCGGACAACGAAAAAAATATATACTTTGAAACTTTATATTTTGCAGAAATAAGTTTACTCCTTCTAATCAGCGTGTCATATATACCTTTGTCAATCTTTTCATTCTTGAATTTACATTCGCCAACGACTGCCTTTTTGTCAATTTCAGATAAAGCGACAACGTCAATATCTGCAGATTGAGCCCGCACTTCTCCATCTTTCTCTGTGATATTTTCTACACCCCACCACGTACCAACAGAAGTAATAAAGCACCCATACTCACCGGTTATTCCTTTCATCAACGTATAATATCTGCACATTTCTTCAAAAATTGATCCCATAAAAGAATGCAATACCGGCTTAACAACTTTGGTGTAATAAATCTCTCCCTGCCCCATCTCAATGACACTGGTAGCTTTCGGAATAAACTCATACCAAAACTTGAACATATAATCTTTCAAAACATATTGCGTCTTCTTTTTATTTTTTTCATCCGTGATGCATTTTTTCTTCTCAATCAACCCCACATTCCTTAATTTTTCTAACGAATACAATACCGTTTGAGCTTTTTCTCCTATCTTTGCTGCAATAATATTAAGTGCATTTTCGCCGGATGCGATCTGCTCAACAATATTATTTACCAATGATATATCTGAAAATTCCTGCGTCAAAAGATTTCTTGTCTCATCATATAAATATCCATCTGTCCTAAAAAAGAGCCTGACGATGTTTTCGTCAATGCTTTTATTGGAATCAATCATAGAAAGATACTTCGCAACACCGCCGGTAATTCCATAACAGATTGCCTTATCTTCGTTCGAATAATTTGGAACAAATTTTGCTGCGTCCAAATAGTTAAACGCCTCCAATTTAATTTGAGAATTGCGCCTCCCAAACAACGGACTCTTTTCGCTCAACACCTTCTTCTCCATAAAGCTAAGCGCAGACCCGCACAGAATTATTTTTAGATTCTTGTCATTCCACACTGTATCTATATATTTCTGCAGCACAGACAGAAGTGCTTCATCTTTTTCAGCCCAATACGGCAGTTCATCTATTACAAGAACAATTTTTTCATCACCTATATTTTTATCAATAAAATCAAAAACAGCTTCTAATGTTCCAAAACTAATATTCTCCATCCCAGGCATAAACAGATCCACTACCTGTCTTGAAAACAATTCGAGATTTCTGGTTTTTCCAACTTTTGTAGCTGTATAAAAAATTGTTTTTTTATCTTTGACAAATTCGGCAATAAGCGTAGACTTTCCAATGCGTCTGCGTCCATATATCACCGTCATTCCAATTCCATCTTTATCATAAAACTCTTTTAAAGATGCAAGTTCTCGTTCTCTGCCTATAAACATTGATACCGCCTCCCCGCGTCATATTTTAATTCAAATTCATTTGAACAAAATTGATTTGAATTAAATATATCATAAAAATGTAGGTATATCAATCCTATTTTTTCTAATTAGCTTACAAATTGACACACCTTTCTTCCTATGCTATTCTTTTGCCAAATCACGATGCAGCACCGCTGCAAATCACCGAACACAGAAAGGCACATAAAATATGATACATTTTGGAATTATTGGAGCAGGCGACATTGCACGCAAATTTGCAGATGCCGTCAGACAACTGGATAACGCTGAAGTCATTGCGGTTGCCAGCAAATCACTGGATCGCGCACAGGAATGGGCGGCGCGCGAGCATATTCCGTCCTATTACGGAAATTATGCAGAATTACTCGCCAACCCTCGCATCGACGCCGTATACATCGCAACTACCACCAACGCTCACTACGATAACATATTGCAATGTCTGCAAGCCGGCAAACATGTTCTCTGCGAAAAATCTTTGGTACGGTCTGCTCACGAGGCACTTACCGTCTGTAGCCTTGCCAAACAAAAAAACTTGTTTTTGATGGAAGCAATGTGGACGCGTTTTTTGCCAAAAACAATAACTGCCAAGCAATGGATCCAGGAGGGTCGTATCGGCAAAGTAAAATTAATGCAGGCAACTATCGGTTGGAAAGCTGATCCTGTCTACAATAAACGACTCTTTGACCCGGCACTCGGCGGTGGTTCTCTGTATGATCTCGGCATTTATCCACTCGAGGTGCTGCCTTATCTCGTGGATGAAAAAATACTGGATATGGATGCTTTTGTTGCAAGACATTCTACAGGTGTAGATGATCTGGTCAGTATGAATCTTCAACTCGAAAGCTGTATTGCAAATTTACAGTGCTCTTTTACCACCAAAATGCCGGAAGATGCTTACATTTACGGCGAGGACGGATATATTCGCCTTCCTAAAATGCACTTTGGTTCTAGGGCAGAACTGTATAACAGTGCCGACGAGTGCATTGATTCCTTTGACAGCGGTGAAGAAAATGGATTTGTTTATGAAGTGGCAGAGGTCGTTCACTGCATCGAAAACGGATTATTAGAAAGCCCAATCTGCCCACATCAGATGACGATAGATGCGGCCCGCATCACCTCAGAAGTGCTGCATTTACGCTAATATATAGCATCGATGTTCTAATATATGCTATAATGAGCACACAGTGCTCATCTTAGGAGTTTCTTTGAAACTCCATTATGCGCAGAAATCATGCGCAATTATTATGATATAATATATTATAAATAATCCACAGAAAGGGCGGTGACAACTTGATTCTATATCATGCAAGCAAAGAGATTGTCGAATTTCCAGAAATTCGTAAATCCAAATTTACCAAAGACTTCTCCTGGGGATTCTACTGCACCAATAACTACGATCAGGCAGTGAGATGGGCAAATCGCGGCGAGGGTACTCCCACAATAAACGTCTATCAATATACCCCCAACAACCGTCTTAATATATTATCATTTGAAAAAATGACCGATGAGTGGCTGGATTTTATTGCCACTTGCCGCCAAGGTGGCATCCATGATTATGATATCGTCGAGGGTCCCATGGCAGATGATACAATTTGGAACTATGTAAATGACTATTTATATGGCGATATTTCAAGAGAACAATTTTGGGCTTTAGCACAATTTAAATATCCGACACATCAAATCAGTTTTCATACATTAGCTGCGCTTAATTGCTTAACATTCGAGAGGAGTGAAATTGCTTATGACAACAGTGAAAAAAGATGACCTTTTTTATGTTTGTTCCTTAATTGAATTTACCGGACGCAAGACTAAAAACCGCCGAAAAGTTATTGTGAATGCACTTGGCGAACAGGGAATCGCAAAGCAATTGCAGGACGCTCCCGTAAATCATTGCCTTTCGTTCGATCAGGTATCCGAGGAATTGATCAACACATATCATATAAAGGCTGGTGATTTTGATACTATTTCCGGATGTTCATATAAAATCCCCAGTTTTACTTCTATTGGAAAATTATATTGTTATATGATTCTTGATTGTACAAAAACCGGTCAAGAAATAAAGGAGTTGATTAAAATCTTCAACTCCTTTATCAGCGATGAAATATCAAACTTTAGGACCGGTGTGTATTACGAAAATCCAAGTTATCTAGAGCACTCTTACTTAGAGGGGCATTTTTTGGACTAAGGAATGATAACATAATCTCGTAACTAAATATTGTATATTTTTACTTTATTACCTTTAACATCCCATTCCCCTTTTTCTTCAAAAACTTCTTGTATACCTTATACTGTTTCTTTGGCACTTTGACGGTCAGCTTCTTTGCCGTTCCCTTGAAGGCATTCTTGCCAATGGAACTACTCTTTAGTTTCGTTGACTTGATCGTGATCTTTCTCAACTTCTTACATCCGGCAAACGCCTGCTTTCCGATGGATGTAATGTTCTTACCGATCGTTACCTTTTGCAGTTTTGAGCATCCCTTATATGCCTTTGCTGACACTGCGACAACTTTGAAGGTATGACCATCAAGCACTGCGGAAACTGCTATCGTAATGCTCTTGCTCTTCTTGCCGACAGGCTTCACATAAGCAACTGTGCCACCCGATGAAGTGTTGGAAAGGATTTTATAGTAAGCCTTTGTCTTCATGTCTTTGACAAGCTGTCCCTTGCGAAGCTTCTGTGGCACATTTGATACGCCGGATGGCTGCAATTTTGTCCCATTAGGAGCTTTTGACGGTCCGACTGATGGCTTAATCGTTGGACTTACCGTTGGCTTACCGGTCGGTTTCGCCGTTGGGCTGACCGTTGGCGTTGCAGACGGCTTGTTATCGTTTGAAGCTTTTGTCACCTTGACTTGACATACTGCAGATAACTTTCCGTCTTGACTTTTTGCAACAATATCAGCATTTCCTACGCCCACCGCTTGTACCAATCCCATTTCATCTACCAAAGCAACTTGTTCATTACTACTCTCCCAAGTAACTCCGCTGTCCGTTGTATTGTATGGCTCAAATGCCTCTTGCAGCATATAGCTCTCATTCACCCAAAGCTCTAATGTCTCTTCATTCAAAGTCAGCTTTTCTGCCTCGATCACTTCCGGCTCAAATCCCTCTGCTTCTGCCGGTGCAATGCCATCCCCCTCCTCATTGTTTGGATTGTATAACGCAAGTGCCTGTCTTCTGCCTGCCTCCAAAAAGTTATTATATTTCATATTCGATGATAATGGAATATTTTCATAAGTAAGGCTCTTCACCACTTCATCGTTTTCATATTCCTCAATGTTACAAGTCATTGTTCCATCGTCATTACCGGAATATTCTATGACATAATCATCGTCAGGAAGCAACAGATACTTAGCATCATTATCTACATATGCGGATACATCATCATACCCGGCTACTACCTGATTATTCACAATCTGTGCGCACAGATTACCATCATTATCATACACCAACACATCAACTGGGCAATGGACTTCCACCTTCGTTTTCTTTTCGTTCATGCCTTTTGCCAGAATGATCGTAACATCCTTTACGCTTTTTTTAGCATCTTCTTCCGTGTATCCTGTGGCTGCATACTTCAGACCGGTATACACCATTTCACTGGCAGAACCATACTTGCCGACTACAATTTTTCGGAAAGTTCCCGAAAGAAGCTCATCGGAGATCTCATCAATCCCTTTTCCGTAAATCTTGCTATAACAGCCATGGATCTGCTTCTCCATAATCTTTTTCAAAGAACTCACAAAGCTGTCATAATTTGCATAAGTAATCACGCCTACGCCATTTCCATTTTTCTCACATTTCAGATCTGTTTTGGAAGACTTGACATTAAAGCCTTGTTTCTGGATCTTGTAACTGATGGTTCCAAAGCCTCCATAAGAGACCTGACTGCCATTAAAAGCATAAAAGGTCATATTAGTGGTAAAAACAATCACTATGTCCTTTCCGGTATTTTTGTCCGTTGCCTCAAACTTCAATGTACCGGTATAACTCTTTCCTCCCGTAAGCATTCCCTTTACCTGAGAGATTCCAAGTTTTTCAAACACTTTATCTGTCAAAGCTTCTTTCGATAAATTCGACTTCTTAAGAAGCTGTTTGATCAGTCCGTTTTCACTGTCATCGGTAATGATGCTATTTAGTGCATTTGATGTATAAATCCAGTTGTTTACCTGCGCTGTTACCGCTTTCACCTCGTTATCTGTCAGATGTTCACGAAGCTTTGTATCATCAAATGCTGCCTGCGTTCCATTCAAAATCGTGTTGATCTTGTTCATTTCCGGTGTATTCGCGCTGACACTCTGCTTGGTCTGTGCAATCTTCTTTGCCTTGTCCATATTGGCAATGTTGACTGTTTTGTTGACCCGGGTCGTGGCATCATCATTGAGCTGTGCTGTGAACATCGTTGCATTGCTTACATTTTCCGGAATATAGTCATCTTTTAAATATGCCGTCAGGGAAATCGTGTGCGTTTTCCCTAATGCCAGCGATAAATCCGGCTCTTTTTCATATGAAACATCCTTACTGTCAAAAATTCCATCTTTCAAGTAATACGGAATTGATCCACTATCTGCAAACTGAGAATCCAGTGTTACCTTTGAAATCTGTACCGCAAGTCCACTGTCTTCTCCTGCTGCCGATAATACCTGTTCCAGCGAATAAGGGTATTTCACATCGCACTTGATCACCAGATTCAGATCAAACTTTTTCTTGGAAAATTTGGAATGTTCATATACAATCTCTGACACCTCCGGCTGGATCTCGATCGTTGGTTTGAGGATATTTTCCACCGCCGTGATCTGTGTGATTACACCATTCTCCAGCGTCACAGCCACCAGGCGTGTGGTATGATTTGCCAGAAGGCTTGTCACATCTTCATCCTCAATTTCGCTACTGACGGTAATTTCTCTATTATCCAGTGTGGCTGTCCTGTTAGATGTCGTATATCCTCTCAGTGTACCGACAAAACTGCCATTCGTAAAAGTTCCTCCCTCAGAAGATACGGTGTCCGCATAGGACCAAAGATTAGAGGAGGAAAGATTCAAATGCAAAGCGGGGCGTACACCAATATATTTATGTTGCACATCATGGGCGTTAGCGACAGCCGTATCACCAATATTTACACCATATGCACACCAATCCGAACGGCCCGGCGCACACAACGTACGCAACCACCATGAGCCATAGCCTGAATGTGAACTCCAAGGTGTAAATGTATATGCACCGCAGTCCTTTGCATATTCCGTATTCTTTGCTTCCCTTGTTTCACTTTCGGTATCATATTTACTGTTAAATCCATATAATGCATTACTCGCCTCAGAAACAGACAACAGATACACTTTATCCTCTGTATTATTTCCTCCGTCCGTTCCATAATTTGGATTGTCCTCATTTACTACACTTGTTGTCTGTATCGCCTCCTGCTCTGCAGCAGAAAACGCATTGTCTAAAAAATTATAATCCGTAAAATCTTTTTCATTTTTATTAGCTGACGCACCATAACCATTAAGCCAGCTTCTCATGGTACAATTTTCCCATGTAACATTTGTCCAAGTTTCATTGTATGCCCTTGCATCAAGAATCTGGTCTGCAAGGATAAACGCATCGTCACCATCTACCGACAGCACACGCCATTTGATCGGCTGCTTGGCATCATTCTCATCCGCAACCCCGTCGCCGTTTGTATCATTCTGCCAGTAGTTTCCGAAGTATACGCAGTCCCATGTTGTGACTCCGTTACTATCCGTGGTCGGATTATTTAGTCCATAGCCTGCTGCCTGTGCCTGACGGGGCATGGTGATCCCGGTCGGCAGCGACAATACCATCGCCAATGTCATGAGTATGGCGATGGAGCGTTTGTGTGTGTTTGTGTGTTGTTTCATCTTGTGTCTCCTTTCATCATACATCCATGGTTTACCTATAAAATATTTCGCCTATTTCTATACTTAGTAACAGCTAATGCCAGAGAAACTTTTCCCGTCTCCCCGGCATCAACAATTTTACAAACACATTTATTTCTTACTACTTGGTTACCTTCACCGTCTTATTTCCCTTTTTCTTCAGGAACTTCTTATATGCCTTATATTTTTTCTTTGGCACTTTGAAGGTCAGCTTCTTCGCCGTTCCCTTAAAGGCATTTTTGCCAATGGAACCGCTCTTTAACTTCGCCGATTTGATCGTGATCTTCTTCAACTTCTTACATCCAGCAAATGCCTGCTTTCCGATGGAAGTAACGTTCTTTCCGATCGTGATCTTTTTCAGCTTTTTATTGTTCGCAAATGCCTTTGGCGCAATGCTCTTCACTTGGTAAGTCACTCCGTTGACCTTGATCTTATCAGGTACGATAACACTACTTGCATTTTTCTTGAGCACTTTGGTATAGGCTACTGCAGGCTGTTTTTTGTCTGCTGATACGACCTTGTATGAAGCAGTCTTGTCCTTTACGGTTCTGCCGACCGCCGCTGGAGATAATGTAGCTTTGGTATTTGAAGGAGTTGTGCTTGGTGTTGCTGTCCCCTGTGCATCTTGTGCAGCACCGGGTGTCGGTGCCGGTGTCATACTTGGGGATACAGTTGGAATAGGAGCCTCGGTTGCGTTTGGCGTCTTGGTTACTTCTGGCGTTTTTGTCGGTTTGCCCGTTGGTTTTATGGTTGGCTTTACCGTTGGTTCTGTATTTATATCATCTTCCTGAGCATACCATCCCTTGTCTATACAAAATATAATTTTGCAGTCTTGATATGCGAATACCGAAGTATAATACTCTCTATCTGGTTGAGTAATGTCAAATATACTATTGCCATCCTCATCAAGCACCTCATATTGCTTCAAGGTATCACTAATTTGTGTCTCACGAACTTCTACTTTTCTCTCTTCTGTTTGTGGATCCTTATTTAATTTGCCATTGTAATAATAATAAATTTCAGATTCGCTTTTCCCATTATTATATTCACATATTTCAAATTCATTTCCATGTCCATAGATATCAAATGAATACAGCATCTGTGACACATCTTGTTTCCATAATAATAAATACTTTGTATTTCCTCGCTCGCTATCACTCACTGTGTGGTCTATATACTCCTCGTCATCAGGTGTTAATTTTTTTGCTATTACATAATAGTCCTCTCCTATATTATTCTCATAATTAAACTGAAGGTCTACATAATTTCTAAAATCACCTTTAGAATCCTTATAAATAATGTTATCTATTATTTTCCCCTTACTAGGTTCCTCCTCGATATAATGAATGTTCCCTTTTTCATCTCTAAGATATTGCCTACCTGCAATTAAACATCCCTGTACCATCAAATCGCCTTCGTGATTATAATATGATACAATCTTTTCCTGCGATTCATTTGCATCTAATACTATAGGAACCGTAACCTTATAATACTTATCTCCATCTCCCCATGAAGGCTCCACTTCCGGTTCCCCTATCTTGGTAATCTTATACGATGTTCCAGTATAAAATTTTGTATAATTTATATTTTTTAGTGAAGCATTTACCTTTTGCATCGCGGCTGCATTTTTTTCGTCTTTTTCATCAACCACCGCCTTTACCATCGTGTGCATATCTTCTACGCTAACTTCTTTTCCTTGTGCCGTATAATATGCAACTTCCACATCTGTATTATTCATAAGACTTTCAATAGAATCTAAGATATCATCTTCCGACATACTATTATATATTTGAATACCAGCTATATGAGTAGACGACTCAGGCTCAGTTGCTTTACGATAATAATCGTAATCCGGGCAGATTAATTTGCGAAAATACATTGTACCATTCACATAAAATCTATTAAAGACCATATACTGCTCTCCTGTTGCGCCATAAATTTTACTATCCAAAGATAATTCCTTACCATCCAGAATAATTCCAATTTCCCCGGATGCCTTTTCTCCTACTTCCATTCGACTAATCACATCAAAATTATCCCCATAAATAACATCCGCATTTTCATAATTAAATGTTTCATATTCGAAATCTGTAATCAATCCCTCACCTGGTTTATATAACGCCCGCAAACCATCCTCAGTTTCATTAACCATATAATTGTCGCCGTATGAACTTCTGCAACTAGCATATTTTGCGGGCACTACAACATTTCCCTTTGGGTCAATGGCACCGTAATACAACTTATCTCCTTCTTTTCTGCAAATAGATCCCTCAAAATCCACATCGTACAATTGCATATCATAATATCTTCCTATTTCCTTTTCTACCGTTCCATCCAATTTCACCACATCATATTGTTTTTCATCAGAATTAATGGTCTGATAACATAGTATGGTTGCTTTTTCCTCAGAACCACAATCCGCCCCGGATACCGGTCTATATGTCCCCCAAAAAACATATATCCCATCATATTTTGTCTTTGTTTCTTTTTTAGTAGATAGGTTATAGAAACATACTACACCGTCTTTCATCCCGACAACTGCATGACCTCCTACTGCGTAGACCTTGGAAAATCCTAAATCATCAGAATAAACTACTGACCAATTTTCTGCATTAGCTGCATACGCATGTATCGTATCCATTGCTGTTCCCTCACAACACGATGTTACAATCAGTGCCAGCACTAGTCCTACGGCAATTTCAAATCTTCTTTTTTTTCTGTGTCTCATTCTTCATTCCTCCCTGCTTGCTAGACTATATTGTATCTCTCTATTACAATACAATATAGTTTTTGATTCTCTTCATACTTTTTCAAGTGCAACCATTACCTCTTCACTACGCATTCAATCAATGTTTTAATAACTATTTCCATATTTACCTCCTGCATATGACAATTAAATCTCTTCCTCTAGGTTACTATACGGTCAATTATAGCAATACTAATGTATTTTGTAAATATACTTTTCTTTTATAAACTAATAATTATAAGAACCCCTAGAGGACTCCATCACTAACTTTAACAAGGAGTGATTTCTGCATGTTTACGACTTTTTCAACATGTAGAATACGTTCTTAATAATATACCTAACGAGAAATGGAGGAAAATATGCTTGGAGACCAAATTAAATACCTGCGTCATCTGCACAAAATTAGTCAAGTGAAGCTTGCTGAAGAAATCGGCGTCACGAAGCAGACCGTCAGCAATTGGGAAAACAACAATATTATGCCTTCTGTAGAATTACTAAAAAAATTATCTATCTATTTTTCTTGCTCAACTGATTATCTGTTAGAATTAAATCAAGGCTCGACGGAACTGTTTATTGATACCTATGGTTTGGAAGATCAACAAATTGTTCATCTTCAGCAAATTGCTAATGACTATAAAGAATTACTTAGAAAATAATATAAAGAAAGGCTGTGACTTTTACCAAAAATCACGGCCTTTCTTTATGATCAATCCATCTCCCAGTGCGCATGACTGCCTTTGTCCGTTCTTGTCACGACAAGCTTCGTTCCTACCTGCGCCTTTAATTCACTGACATGCGAGATAATTCCAACCAAGCGCTTGCCGCCTGACAATTCATTCAACACAGCGATCGCTTGGTTTCTCGTCTCCTCGCTCAACGCTCCAAATCCCTCATCGATAAACATCGTATCTATGTGTACACTGCCTCGGCTGTCCTGTATCATGTCAGCCATCCCTAGCGCCATCGCAAGCGCTGCAACAAAAGATTCTCCACCCGATAGCGTTTTCACATCACGCACCTGATCATTGACGATGCTATACACATCCAGATCCAGACCAACCTGTCCCACAGTCCGCAAATGTTCCAGATCCCGACATCGAAGTTCGAATTGATGATTCGTCATCCGCACCAGACGCTGATTAGCGCGGTCAATAATCTGTGCAAAATAACGCCGCTGAATATATGTTTGAAAATTAACATGCCGTTTAGAGATTCTTCCATTCGCAGTATTATCTAAGTTGGCTAATATCTCCGCATGCCGTTTCATGCTGTCCCTTTTTTCGTACAGCTTCGTTCCGGCTTCATATGCACGCTCATTTTCTTTCGCCACATGATAAAGTTCTTTCACCTGTGCCTCTAATGATTTCTGTCGGCGCCCAAGTTCCTCTCTTTGCTGCAATAATTGCTGTAGTTCTATTGGTTTCTTATCCTTGGTCTGCTGTTCCAGATCACGGACATGTTCTTCGGTCAGCTTGCACGCTTGCTCATACTCATTAATCTGCTGCTGAAATACATCTAATTGCTGTTTGTCCATGCGCGCATTTTGGTACGCTTCCTCATTTTCAAAGTTCTGCTCTGTTAAGCTTTGTGTATACGCCGTTTCTGCCTGCGCCACTGCTTCAACACAACGCTCTAAATGAGCAGTCTCTGCCTTACGTTCTCCCTCTCGTTCCTGCTTTTCCCGCGCAAATTTTTCATGCTTCTTTTCTGCAGCGGCTGCTTTCTGCTTGATCTGTGCAATCCTTGCCTGCCATTCATTAAGGTCATTTTGGAACTGATCCGGGATATCCTGCAACACGGCATCTTGTATTGTTCGTTGTGAAACAGTTGGCATCTCATCGTCGTGTAGTTGCGACTGCAGGGCTTCCCATTTCCCCTGTATCCCCGCCAACTTTTGCTGCAACTGCACTACCTGTTTTTGATCCTGTTCCCGTTTCGATTGCAAACGTCTTTCCTGCTCTACCATTGTTTCAAACACAGCATCCGCAGATCCCATCCTATCAGATTTCTGATCATGATCCACATCGTGTTCCATCACCGGATGATGCACGTTTCCACACACCGGACAAGGTTCCCCCTCCACCAGCGTCAAACGCAATTGCAACGCCTGATTATCCATGATCTGGGCATGAATTTCCTCATACTCCTGTTCACTTTGCTGTAAAAGAGTCTCTGCTTCCTGCAGTTTTCCTTGGCACGCCATAAACTCTGCCTGTAATTTTTGTATTTCCTGCAACCGAATAAGTCCCTCTTTACGGACACGTACCTTTTCTTCCAACACAGGAACCTCTGTTTCCAATTGCTTTCCCAATGACCGGTAATCGTTTTCTATCTGTTCCATTTTCGGGACATTTTCTTCAAACCATTGTTTTAACTGTTCCAATCGCTGCTTGCAATCTGCAGATTCTTTTCTGCGTTCCATTACAATTTTGGCATCCTTGTCGACAACCATCGCACGCCGACCGGCATCCAGCTTAAGCCGCATTACATCCACTGTTTCCTTCTGCACTGACAACTGTTCTGCTTTCTTATGGTGGCGTTCTAACTCTTCAAACAGTCGATTGATATTGGTGCCCGCTTCGATCTGTGCCGATATTTTTTCTAATGTCTTTCCTACATTTTCCTTGTCATTTTCCACTTGTCCAAGCTGCTGGTTGCTGTCTTCACATATACGCTTTGCCAGAGCAAGCAATTCATCGCGATGTGTCTCACTAAATAGCACTTCCAAATCATTCCACTGCTCGTCAAGTAACGCATCAACCGCCTGTATGCGCCCAAGTTCTTTGATGATATCTTCTCGATTTCCGATCAGCTTTCCATAAACGCTTTTTGCCTCCAACGCCAATTCCCGCTGAATCTGTTCATAGATCGATGTATCAAAAATCCGCGCAAAAATTTCTTTGCGCTCTTCCGATGTCGCATGCAAAAGCTTAATAAAGTCGCCCTGCGCAAGCATTGCGATCTGTGTGAACTGATTACACCCCAGTCCAATGATCTGCTGTATTTTTTCGTTTGTTTCCTTGGTTTTCCCGGCAAATTCTGTACCATCCGGCAATATAAGACTTACCTTTGTGCCCGTCGTTGTCTTTAACCGCTCCCCTTTTTTGTTCCATTTGGGCTGATCCGGACTTCTCGTAACCAAATACTCCCGACCGTCGTAGTCAAAGCAAAATCTTACTTCTGTCTTTTCTCCGGGTTTTGCAAACTGACTGCACATCATCTCACCGCTGCGCTTGCCACCGCTGGTTTCCCCATATAACGCATAGCATATTGCATCAAAAATTGTGGTTTTTCCCGCACCGGTATCTCCTGTGATCAAAAACAAACCCTGACTTTTGCCGGTGAAATCAATTTTTTCGTCCCGATAAGAGCCAAACGCTTTCATTTCAATATATATTGGTTTCATACTCATTTCCTCTCATATAATATCTTCAAGACAATTGACAACTTGCAGCTATGCTTTTCCTGCTTTCCATTTCATATTTCCAAGACAATTAATGTCTTGCAGTTATGCTTATCACATTCTTCCATTGCACATCGCAGTAAGTCAACCCTCTTTGCTTCCATCACACTTTGCAATAATCTGCTGTAATTCCAATTCTTCCTCGTCGCTCATCGGCTGGTCATTCATCATCTGATAGAACTCCCGGAATGCTTCTAATGGACTTAACTGTGTATTCTCTATTTCCTGCTGTTTCATTCTTGCCATGGTACGTGTATTCTCAATCCGTACCTCCAAAATACGGTCAAAGCATTCATCCAGCTGATCTTTTGGGCGGTATAAACCCGTTTCATCTGTCAAAACAATGCTCACATAATCGTCTCGATGCGCCTCGGCACCCTGAATTACCTCTTCCAAAGTTCCCCGCAGACTGCAGACATCCCGAAGCGGTCGCAGCGGTATCCGTTCTATTTTCGGACTGTCCCCTTTTTCGCCCAGCGTCACCATGGTAATCCCTTTCTCATGATGCTCTTCGCTGACAGAATATTTTAACGGCGTTCCGCTATAACGAATATGCGCCTTGCCCACCGGCTGCTCTCCATGAATATGTCCCAGCGCAACATAATCAAACGCCTCTACCATATCAGTATGAACACTATCGATACCACCCACTGACAAATACATTAGTTCCGAATCGCAGCGCTCAACTTCTCCATTACCACCCACAAAAAATTGATGCGCCACCAATATATTTCTTTTCGTAAAATCGATTTCTTCCCGTTCTAACACTTTACGGACCGCCATGTCATAGTCCGTAATTTCCTGTCCCGGAAAAAGGACTCTAGCCTGACCCGGTTTCAAGAAAGGCAGTAAATATACCGCCACCTCTCCATACTCATCCTGCAAGATCACTTTGCGCAGATGTTCCTCCTCTGTCGTCGGGATCATAGTTGATACGACTATCTTCTGTCTTTCCAAAAAAGAACTTGCATATTTTAATCGGAGAGCACTATCATGATTTCCTGCGATCATACACACCGGGATCTGTGGATCCAACGATGCTATCTCATTCAGAAAATGATCAAAGATCTCATACGCCTCACCCGACGGCACCGATTTATCATATATATCACCTGCGATCAATATCGCATCGGGACGGCGAATTGCGGCCTGTTCCACAATTTGATGCAAAATATCTTCTTGTTCCTCGCGCAAACTATACGCATACAATTGTTTTCCAATATGCAAGTCTGATATATGAAATACTTTCATGCTAATTTCTCATCCCTTTCTCCATCTGCAAACATATACTACTGCCTAAAAAGTAAGAGCAACACCAACATTTTGTAATGAGCTACATTGCAAAACAGCAATATCCCAATAAATAAGAAAACAATAGGCAACAAGAACGTCACCAATTACGTGTGACGTCCCTGTTACCTATCTTTTGAAATCGCGATTAATCTACTAATACCATGCGAACTGCACCATACATTCCCGCATCATTTCCAAGCTCTGCAAGACGAAATTCTTTATCTTTTAATGCAAACATAACATTTTTCTCATATTTTTCTTTGGTGATATCAGCTACGACCTGTCCGTTTTTAGAAACACCGCCACCGATAACAAATGCCTCCGGATCAATAACCTGCGCTGTATGAGCAAGTCCAAGTCCCAAATACTCTGCAAATTCATTAACCACATCTTCTGCCATGTCGTCTCCGGCCTTGTATGCATCGAAAATCTCTTTGCCGGTGATCTCCGGATAATCGCGCAATAAAGAAGGCGTGTCCGTATTGGCAACTTTTTCTCTGGCACTGCGCATGATTGCTGTTGCGGAAGAATACTGCTCCAAGCAGCCCCTCTTACCACAGCCACACACTCTCGTCTCATGCAGGTTGACCGTCAAATGACCGATCTCACCAGCCGCACCATGGGAACCTGTTACAATCTTACCATTCATAACGATTCCACCGCCGACACCGGTTCCAAGTGTCACCATTACAATGCTGTTAAATCCGCGGCCGCCGCCTTTCCACTGCTCGCCAAGAGCTGCCACATTTGCGTCATTACCAACTTTGACTTTCTGAACCCCTGTCAGTCTGGTTACCTCATCTGCCACCGAAAAGATTCCCCAGCCGAGATTTGCGCATTTCAAAACAACACCCTCTTCTGTAATCGGTCCCGGTACACCCATGCCGATTCCAAGAATATCTTCTGTCGCAATATTTTTCTCCTCATTCTTTTCTTTGATCGATGCCGCAATATCTGGCAAAATCTGCTCTCCGCCATCTTCTTTGTGTGTCACGATCTCCCATTTATCGATCATGGTTCCTTCTTCATCAAAAAGTCCCATCTTTACCGTTGTTCCCCCGATATCGATACCATATATATAGTTTGCCATAGTTTCCTCCATTTCTTCCTTATGTACTCTCCGAATCTACTGAACGAAGAATTTCGAGCGTACATCCTTCATAATATTTTGTAATAAGTGTACCAAATTTTCTGTAATCTGTCATCAGAAAGAAAATAAATGTACTGATTTTTCGTGGATAACTTTGATAACCTGTGGATTTCTCCCCATTTTTATTGAGTTATCCACTAATTGTCCGCAAATCAGGACAGTTATCCACAATTTCGGACAAATGACCTGTATTATGGTCAGTCCCTATTCCGACACACTGTCCAGCTTATTGGTCCGCCCCTGTTTCCGGCTCCCTGTCCGGCTTATTGGTCTGTCCCTGTTTTCGGCTCCCTGTCCGGCTTATTGGTCTGTCCCTGTTTCCGGCTCCCTGTCCGGCTTATTGGTCTGTCCCTGTTCCGACACACTGTCCGGCTTATTGGTCTGTCCCTGTTTCCGGCTCCCTGTCCAATTTATTAACCTGTCCCATTTCCAAACCAATTTCCACATCTTTCCCAGCAAAATTCACATCTTAATATCCTGAAATCCCGGATAAGGACTCATCATTGTCTATCCAGCTTTGCACCTCGATCACCCGATAATGCTCTTCATCATCACGTACGATCACCTGCTTGATTCCCGCATTAATGATCATTCGCTTACACATCGAACAACTATTGGAATTGTGTACATATTCTCCTGTTGACACCTCACGACCCGACAAATACATCGTCGATCCAATCATTTTTTCCCGCTCTGCGCTGATAATCGCATTCGCTTCCGCATGCACACTGCGGCACAATTCATAACGCTCTCCGCGCGGTATTTTCATTTCTTCGCGAATACATCGATTAATATCTGTGCAGTTCTTGCGGCCTCTCGGTGCTCCTACATATCCCGTTGCAATTACTTCGTCATTTTTTACAATGACAGCACCGTAACGCTTTCGCAGACAGGTTCCCCTCTGCGACACGACATCTGCCAGATCCAAATAATAATTAACTTTATCGCGCCTTTCCATCATTAAAACCTCCATCCACATGAACCCCTCTGTGTTCTACAGAAGTAGAAAACACGATCAGTGTTTTGGTTCGTCCATATTGCTGCAATTCACCAATGAATTGATCCAACTCATGTGTACTAGGAAACCACACTTCCAAAAGCATAGAATAATCTCCCGTCACACAATTGCACTCTACCACATTCGGGCAGGCTTTGATATACGGATAAAACTGCTCCTTATCGATCGGCGATACTTCCAAGTTGATAAACGCCTTGATATGATAGCCCATCTTGACCGGATTAACCGTCGCGTGAAAGCCCTCTATATAGCCAGCTTCAATCATATTGTCAATGCGCACCGATACCGCAGGCGATGACAAAAACACTGCTTCCGCAATGTCTTTCAATGACATTCTCGCATCTTCCTGCAACATACGCAATATTTCCCTGTCTACATGATCCAATTCCTTATTCTTCATCGCAAAACCTCCATGCCCGTATATTCTGTCAATTTCTTTCATTGCTATGAATTACAATTTCTATCACTATATTCACTTTCGCAGCCCCTGCTCAATATGACAATTGCTAGTGATTCTTTATACTTACATCCATCATTTGAATCGCGACACGATCGCACATCAATGGCCCTCATTTGACTCACTACACGATCACACATCAGCGTCCCTCATTTGAATCACTACACGATTGCACATCAGCGGCTCTCATTTGAATCACTGCATGGTCACGCTTAATATGATGCAGATCACCGCCATGATAAACATAATTCCCGCACAAATGCGTGCAATCATTTTGGATCTTCCCATCCAAAGCATACTATTTATCCTTGATTGCTGCTTGTCCTTTGTGATCTCTTCCAAATATTCTAAGATTTCCGGCGGAATTTCTCCGGTCTCCTCAGACTCTGCCGCAAGCTCTGCTTCATCCGGCTGAATTGCATTCCACTGATTTAGCAAGCCTTTCGCCTCTTCCAAGCGCTCTGCAGCAACACAAACATCTGCGCCGGAAGCCGCCATTCCCAACTCGCCGGTATACAGCTTTCCCTGCACCGGACTGACTGATGGCTGCACAAAAGCTTGCAATCCTGCATCTTTTAATCGTCCTACCAGCATATTTCCCTCTACTTCACTGGCAACATGGGTCAACTTTGCAAAATCTGCCATACGCATCTTTCCTTTCCATGTGCTATCTCTCAATAAACACACTCTTTATCCTGCAAATAACTTCTTTCATCATACCACAAATCACTTTTCTATGCCACGCGCAATTCTCTTTTCTGTACTGTGCGCAATTCTCTTTTCTATATGGTTGATGATTGACAGAATTGCCAAACCACCTTATACTGATAAATGTTATTACTAATACAATCTGGGGAGCTAAGGAGATTACTCCTATGCTGAGAGGGACCCGTTCCGACCCATATACCTGATCCGGCTAATACCGGCGTAGGGAGATGGATTCCATATATAAGGCACACATTCTATCCGAAATGTGTTTCAGACTATATGTACTTTCGCTTATAATAAGCACCTCAGATACTTTTTGAGGTGCTTTTTTGCTTAATAGGAAACTCCAGCTATTATTTTTGCCAATGCAGCCCCTCAGACAAGGAGGAAATTATGAGTTATACAACACAGATGGATGCTGCCAGACAGGGCATCATCACACCGGAAATGAAAGCGGTCGCAGCAAGCGAACACATTGCCGAAGACGAACTTCGTGAGCTGATCGCTCTCGGTCAGGTTATTATTCCTGCCAACAAAAATCACAAATGCTTAAAGCCAAACGGTATCGGCAGCCGCTTACGCACCAAGATCAACGTAAATCTCGGAACTTCCAGAGATTGGACGGACCTAGACATGGAAATGGAAAAAGTAAAAAGTGCGGTAGACATGGGTGCAGAAGCAATCATGGACTTGAGCTCCTGTGGCGATACACAGAAATTCCGCCGCAAATTGACGAGTGAATGTCCGGCTACGATCGGTACTGTACCAATTTATGATGCTGTTGTTTATTATCACAAAGCATTAAAAGACATCACCGCTAAAGAATGGCTCGACATTGTGCGTATGCACGCAGAAGACGGCGTTGACTTTATGACGATCCATTGCGGTGTCAACAAAGAAACTGCTGCCCGTTTTAAGCGTAACAAGCGACTGATGAACATTGTTTCCCGCGGTGGTTCAATTATTTTCGCTTGGATGGAAATGACCGGACAAGAGAATCCATTTTATGAATACTATGATGAAGTTCTTGATATTTGCCGCAAGTACGACGTCACGATGAGCCTCGGTGATGCATGCCGTCCGGGCTGCCTCAAAGATGCATCTGACATTTCTCAGATTCAGGAACTTATTACTTTGGGCGAATTAACAACCCGCGCTTGGGAAAAAGATGTCCAGGTAATGATCGAAGGTCCGGGACATATGCCGCTCAACCAGATCAAGGCAAATATGGAAATTCAAAAAACAATCTGTAAAGGTGCCCCATTCTATGTATTAGGACCTTTGGTTACTGATATTGCACCGGGATACGATCACATCACTTCCGCAATCGGTGGTGCGATCGCCGCTACTTATGGTGCATCTTTCCTGTGTTATGTTACACCGGCCGAGCATCTTAGATTACCGGATCTTAACGACGTAAAAGAAGGAATTATCGCTTCCAAGATCGCTGCTCATGCTGCAGATATTGCCAAGGGACTGCCGGGCGCACGCGACTGGGATGACGCAATGGGCGCCGCACGTCATGATCTTGATTGGGACAAAACCTTTGAACTGTCTATCGATCCGGAAAAGGCAAAGGCTTACCGTGAAGGTGCAAAACCAGAAAAAGAAGATACCTGTTCTATGTGTGGTAACTTCTGTGCAGTCAAAAATATGAACCGCATTTTGGATGGCGAGATCGTATCTATTTTTGATGAATAATCGGCGGCAGTTATAGCTGCGGAATAAATGATCGCAGTAATATTAACTATTGCCGGATGAAGCAATTACAACTATTGCGCTATATATTATAATGATTATATTTTGGCCTTCGCATACAAAACATCAGATGCGAAGGCCACATTTTCAGTAGAAAGAGAAAGGAAGATGGGATTATGAAAACAGCACTTACTATTGCAGGATCTGATTGCAGCGGCGGCGCAGGTATTCAAGCCGACCTAAAAACAATGACCGCCTATGGCGTATATGGAATGAGTGTTATCACTGCCCTGACTGCGCAAAACACACTTGGCGTTACACAGAACAATTTAATAAATGCTGACGTCGTATCTGCACAGCTTATGTCCGTATTGTCGGACATCACCCCAAACGCCATCAAGATCGGCATGTTAGGAAATGGACAGATTGCCACTGTTGTTGCCGAAATCCTACAGGATTTTTTCTCACCATCAACGCAATCACCTTCTTCCCTGCAAGCTCACGAAAATGCCATTTCCAAGTCTTCCATCCCATCTCATGCAAATACTATCCCCATCGTGATAGACCCTGTACTTGTTTCTACCAGTGGCAAAACTTTACTTGACGAGGATGGTATCCGTGTTCTGACCGAACAGCTTTTCCCAATGGCAACGCTCATAACCCCTAATATTCCCGAAAGTGAATATCTCTGCAATCGTATTTTCAATGCGTTACCAAAACCTTGCGCGATAACAAATGCTGACGATATGATAAAAGCGGCACAAATCATGTACCGCCATTATGGATGTGCTATTTTGTTAAAAGGCGGACATGCCACCGGGAATGCAGACGATCTGCTTTACGATGGAACTGTTCATTGGTTCCACGCCTCCCGCATAAACTGCACGAACACACACGGTACCGGATGTACATTATCCTCTGCCATTGCAAGTGCCCTTTGTCTAGGCAAAACACTTCCCGATGCGGTATACTCAGCCAAAGAATATGTCCGTGGCGCAATGTCTACCGGACTTGATCTTGGACATGGAAACGGGCCTCTTAATCACTGTTGGAATATTAACAAATAATATCATCTGCCATTTCACAAATTTCATTCCACACCGTGCTATTGGAAGAATCTTTCATACCATATACATAACAGTCCGTTTCTTTTGCCGCTTTCACTGCATATATTGCATCTTCAAAAATTATCGTATCCTTTTGTGCAACATCATAATGTTCACATACCCATTGATATATTGCTCCGCTGCGTTTATTCAAGCCAATCTGCTCGCTGTCAAAGATATCCCGAAAACAGTTCAAAACGCCCAATCTCTCCATTGCCATCTCTGCACATTTTCGCTCCGATGTCGTCAAAATGCAAAGAATGCTGTCCTCTTTTTGGGATAGTTGCCGGATCAAATCCAACATTCCTTCCTTTGCCGGGATCGACGTACGATATTTTTCTCGAATATAGGCAAAAATTCCTTCATTAATTTCCGGGACAGATTTGTCCACTCCAAGCGACTGAAAATATTCCGCCGATTCGTCCATCGTCATTGTCTCTATCCGCTGCTCAAGATCATCCGGAACCGCCACTCCCTGCGCAACCAGATAATTACGTCCAAGATGGAACCACTCTACCATAGAATTCAAGATTGTTCCATCCATATCAAAAATGTAAAGTTTTGCGTCCTTCGCCAACACTTTACGTATATCATCCCTATCCATGATTCAGAAATCCTCTCTATGTTTTATGATCGGATATACCACCCTTTTATACGCAGTTGTTATACTAATACAATCTTTGTATCCGATCATCCCGCCCTTTATATCAGTTGTTATACTAATTTAGGCTCGATATTTGATCATCTCGCCCTCACCTATAACCTAATATTTTTTCAGTGCATTACGACTCTTTACTTTGATAGCATCTCACGAGTCAATTCCACCAGTTTCTTTGTTGCTGCACCCGGATCTTCCTGACCAAAAATCGCTGAAATTACAGAGATCCCATCAATTCCTGTTCCGGCAAGCTGCATCAAATTGTCTGCACTGATTCCCCCGATGGCAACCACCGGAATTGACACGGTGTCTGTGATTTCTTTTAACTCCTCAAAACTCATCGCCGTCGTGTCCTTTTTGGTATCCGTATGGAATACCGCTCCAACACCGATATAATCTGCTCCCATCTTCTCAGCGTCTATCGCTTCCTGTAAATTTCCTGCCGACAGACCAATAATCTTATCCTCTCCCAAAATTTCACGTGCCTTGCGATACTCCATGTCGCTTTGTCCAATATGAACACCATCTGCATCAATCTCTTTTGCTGCATAAATATCATCGTTAATGACAAAAGGCACTTGATATTTGGCTGCAATAGCTTTAATTTCCTTTGCCTCTGCCACCATCTCCTCATGTGTGAATGATTTCTCGCGCAACTGCAAAAAAGTTGCTCCATTTTTCAATACATCTTCCACCTGATCGGCCAGCTTAGCCCCATTCAGCCAATATCTGTCCGTAATTGCGTACACCATCAAATCTTCCGCTTTCATTTTAGCCTCCATTCTTTCTACGAATTCGCTACGTTCTTTCTTACACTTCCTCAATTTTGGCACCCTGCAAAAAGGTTTCATTATCCATATTGCTCATTGCGTCCATCAAAAACATACGGAAAGATCCCGTACCACCATTCGTGCTCTGCACCTTTTCATAAGCAAGCTCTCCTGCATATCCGTACGCACTAATGCAAACTGCCGTCGCTTCCAGCAAGTTATCAGGATTGGCAGCCGCAAATACTCCCACTGCACTGGATAACATACATCCCGTACCCGTTACTCGTGACATCATTGGATGCCCATTTCGAATAAGATATGCCTTATTTGCATCCGCCACCACATCGATCGGGCCACTAATGGCAATTACAGTATTCAATCGTTCGCTCAATTTTTTCGCATACTCAGCAATTCCATCAATTGTATCTTCCGATGCAAGATCTTCCGATGCTGCATCTACCCCATTTGCCTTAGAACTTTTATCTCCGACAAATTTCACCTCCGAAATATTTCCACGAATTACCGAAAAATGAACTTTATCCAATAAATTTTCCAACACTGCATTTCTATGTGCAGCCGCTCCTGCTCCAACCGGATCAAACACCAACGGATGATCTACCTTGTTATTAACCATACCTGTGCGCAACATACTCTCTTGATAATGTCCCGCCGTATTTCCCATATTAATAACACTGCCTGCACATGCCGCTGCAATCTCCTCAACCTCATCCGGATCATCTGCCATCGTTGGGGATCCTCCACACGCCAATGTCATATTGGCACAATCTGTTGCCGTAATATAATTCGAAATATTATGCACCACTGGTGCTTTTTCTTGAATATTTGCAAAAATCTCTGCACTGTCTTTTAAAATATCACCTGTCATCTGTATACCTCATCTTTCTTTTGCTATGTTATTTTGTCATAAGGTTTACGCCAACCAAGGGAAGTCGCATCATCCTGCATCCTTATCCTTAAAAGAAAAAGGCAGAAGAAAAAGCCATACCGATGGTGGTATGCCCCTTCTTCTGCCTCACGACAAAATCTATATTAAGGTTATCATATAACATAAAACTTGTCAAATCTAGACAGATCAAGATGATGCACTCTTATCTGGCCAGATCAAGACGATGTATCTGTTCATTTTGCGTTATATATTCTGTCAGCTTCCTCCTCACTAAGCGAAAATGTTCTCTGCAATTCTGATAATATCGTTTCTTTCGGTATCTTCATATTTCTCAACATAGCTACCGTCTGCTCTATAGTTTCCGCACGGCCTTTTGTATGACCTTCCTCACGGCCTTCCTCACGACCCTCTACACGTCCCTCCTCACGGCCTTCCGCTCTGCTCTCCGCCTTTAGATCCTCAATCGCTTTAC
>UMCI01040323.1_pt1 | contig 26257 bp, 17 predicted proteins | sample 1964211 | NCBI WGS metagenome assembly UMCI01 (sample SAMEA4835966, study PRJEB28245) | human gut metagenome | biome: gut microbiome; material: fecal sample | place: Denmark | collected 2008 | reverse complement strand
GCGAGCGCAGCACTTCCAGATTTTCCTCCACCGTATCCAGCTCCGCCTGCAATATCCGCTGCTGCAGTTCTGGCGACTGCGGTATCTTCCCGAACTGGTCGTGGCTCATGATGATGCAGTCCCAGTCGTTGTTCCGTATGTCGTTGAAGAAGCGTACCCTGCCGGATGCGGCAAAATCCTTTTCCGAGGCATACAGCACTCTTGCGTTGGGGTATGCCGTGCGGTAGCATTCGGCTATCTCCCTTACATTTGCCTTCAGTCCGATAATCATCGGCTTGTGTACCAGCCCCAGACGCTTCATCTCATGCGCTGCCACGCACATGATCAGTGTCTTGCCGGTTCCCACCTCGTGGTCGGCTATTCCTCCGCCGTTCTGTTTCAGCATCCAGATGCAGTCCTTCTGGCTGGGGTACAGGTCTGTGATTCCCAGTCCTTTCAGATTCAGTTCCGGAAATTTCTGGTGCGAGCCGTCATATTTCGGTCGCACGAAACAGTTGAACTTGTTGTTGTACATGTCCGTCAGCCGTTTCTTGAACTCCGGCGACTGCTCTTCCAGCCATTCCGTAAATCCGTTTCTGATTTCGTCAATCTTCGCGTTTGCCAGCTGTATGCCCTCGCTGTCTCGCACCTTTATGTCGTTCCCGTTCTCGTCCTCGCCGACCTTCTTCATCATGTCGGGGCAGGTGTTGTGCAGGGCGTGTTTCAGCAGGTGCATCCCGTCATAGTGGCGGTAGTATCCCTTCACCAGAAACTCGTCGGTGATTTTCATCGTCCTGTGGCCGCACGCCACCGAATACTCGTCAAGGCTCTCCGAGTAGCTTATCCGCACGTCCGTGTCAAACAGACGGCTCATGTAGGCGGCATACACGCCCGTGGGTATCCATCGTTCCCCGAAGTTGAAGTCCAGTTCCTCAAACGGGATCTGTTCCGGCATGGCTTCTTTCAGCGCTTCCAGCGACTCCCTTGCCTGCGGCAGCATCCCGTGCTCCCCGTGTCCGCTTATCCATTCTTCCACATCGGCAGCCTTCTGTACCACGTTTCCGGCTATGAAGCGGTCGGCTATCTCGTAGCCCTCTGCCAGCGGGTTGTAGAACACCCGTCCTTTCAGTGCCTCCAGCATGTCCGCCTGCGGCATGTCGCAGATGGATTCCATGTAGGGCAGGTTTACTCCGCCATACAGGTTCAGCGAGGCGGACAGGGCTTCCTCCGGCGATTCCGCGGCGACTGCCGTTTCCTGCGAAAAGGAAACGGGGCGGTCGAATATGTCCGCCTTCACCATCGTGCCGCCCTCGCTGCGTTCCAGTGCCAGCATGTTGCGCCCGGAGGCGTCCATCATCAGCAGCTTCACGTTCTGCTTGGCGTTCAGGCAGCCGTACCGCATCACGAACTCGTCATAGTAGGTGTTCAGGTGACGGCGCAGCATTTCATTCTCCTCGTGCTTCTCCGCTTCGTAGGCATAGAGCCGCTCGTAGGTGTTGCGCAGGTCTATGTATAGCTGTGCCTTCTGTGCCTGCATCCCGTCCATGTCCAGCGGCTGGAATGTGGCGCCGTAGCGGGTGACATCCTTCAGCACGCCCACCTGGAATCGTACGCCTGCCGTGTATTCCCATGCCAGCGAGCCGTCCTTCAGGTGCGGCTCCAGTATGCCCTTGAACGGGCGCGGCATCATTTCCTCCTCCCGTTTGCGCTGCCGCTCTTCCGGTGTCAGGGCGGCTTCCTCCTTGCGCATGGTTTCTTCCACCTCCGCAATCCGGCGCTTCCTTTCCGCCTCGAATCCGTTTTCCACCGGATAGACTACCGTAGCAGTCGTATCCTGCGTTTCCGCCGTTTTCCCTGCATCGGCTTTTTCTCTTTTCGCCTCCGTTGTTCCGGCCGCTTGTCTGGCGGCGTTGGCCTCCATCTTCGTCTTTCCCAGCCGGCGCAACTCTGCACGTCGTTCCGGCGTGAGGTCCATCATCATTTCATAGAATCCGTTGATGGGCGGGTTCGTTTCCCAGTCCAGACTGCGGTACACTTCATCTTCCGGGTCATAGGATTCTTCCGTTGCGGTGCCGGGCTCCGTCTTTTCCGTTGTCGGGACAGCCGCCTCTGTTTCGGCAGCCGTCGGCGCATCCGTTCCGCCGCGTATGATTTCGTCCATTTCGCGTGCCTCTTCCGGGGTGATGCCGGCAACCGCTTCCGCATTTCCCTTATCCGTTGTCCTTTCCGTATCCTCCGCTGGCAGGGAGAACAGTGTCGGCTGCACGGGTTTCTTCCCTTTGTACTTTCCGCCTTTCTTCCTGTCCGGTTTCAGGCCCTGTTCAGCCATCCGTCTTTCCTCCTGCGTATAGCCGAACAGGTCATACAGGTCCATTACCGTTCCTCCCGTCTGTCTGCTTTGCGTTTCCTGCGACATGCCGGTCATGGCTTGCGCTTTCGGCTGCACACTGTTTTCTTCCCGTTTTGTCCCGTCCGCTACACCCTCAGCCGGATGGATATTTTCTCTTTTCGCCTCCTCCAGCTCACCCGCAGCCGAAGCGGAGTTCTCTCTTTTCACCTCCGTCCGTTCACCCTCAGCCGGATGGATATTTTCTCTTTTCGCCTCCTCCAGTTCTCTCGTAGCCGAAGCGGAGTTTTCTCTTTTCACCTCAATACCCTCAGTCTGTACGGCAATGTTCTGCCGCACATTCTCTCTTTCATGCCCCATGCCGTTGTAGCGTTCCATGTCCAGCCGTGCCGACAGGTCTTCCGACAGCATCCTGTACAGGTCCATGGCAATGCCCTCCACACCTCCGCTGTGCGTATATACCATCGCCGGTTTTCCGTACGGGTCGGTACCCCTCTTCGCATCGGTATGTATGATACGCTCCGTGTGGTAGGCGAAATAGGCATTGTCCGTCAGTCCGCCGTTATGTTCCGTCTGTATGATGGTCATAACCCGTTCCTCCTGTGTCAGTCCCTTCTTTTGCAGGTCTTTTTGCAGGATGATCAGGTCGCTGCCGGCTTCCGTGCCTGCATTGTCGGTAAACAGGTTGTTGGGCAGTCGTATTGCCGATACCAGATTCGCCTTGCTGAACATCTCGTTCCTGACGGAAACCCTCGAACTGTTCAGTACCCCCTGCGAGGTGACGAACGCCACGATGCCGCCGTCACGCACCGCATCCAGACCTTTCAGAAAGAAATAGTCATGGATGGCTTTCTGTGCCGAACGTCTGCCGAAGGATGCGCTGCGGCTGAACTCCGCATCAAACACTCCGAAATCCCCGAAAGGGATATTGGAGATGGCAAGGTCAAAATGGTTCAGAAACGGCTTTTCTATTTTCTCGAAACCCTCCGTGCGTATCTTCTGCTGCGGGTACAAGCAGCCCAGCAACTTGCCCGTCAGCAGGTCTTTCTCAAATGCCATCACCTCCGCCTGCGGATTGTTCGACAATACCGGGCTGATGAATGCGCCCATACCCGCCGACGGCTCCAGCACCAGCCTTGGGCGTACCTTGCGGTCGTGCAGCACATCCGCTATGGTGTCCGCAATGGCCTGCGGCGTATAGAATGCCGTCAGCACCGATGCCTTCAGCGAGTCCACATACCGCCTGTACTCCGTTTCGTCCCGGCTGTTCTCCCGTATCAGACGGTGCAGCTCCACCGTCGGGGCAAACAGTTCGAGGTCTGATTTCGCCCAGTGTACGGCATCCGTCAGTTCCCTGGCGGGATTCAGTATGCACTTCAGTCCACCGAAGCCGCAGTACCTCTCCAGCAGCGCCCGTTCCCGTGCGGTGGGCGTGCGCTGTTCCTTCTCCAGTGTGAATGCCGTCCGTATCGCCTCGATGTTTTCCCTGAGCCTCTGCTTCTTGTTAAACGCCATAAGCCTCCAGATAAAGCATTATCGCACCCGTCAGCTCCGTATAGAGCAGGTCATGTTCGGGCGACAGGGCGAATGTGTCGTCCGTTGTGGGATAGCCGGCAAACAGGTTTCTCAGGTGCGGGAATATCTCCCGGCAGAACGCCTCGCGTTCCTGTTCCTGCACCTCTTCGGAAAACTCGTTTTCCACCACCTCAAGCAGCAGTGCGTATGGGGAGAAGTGCAGCCCTTCGAGCAGGACGCGCATGGCCTCCTCCTGTGCGGCTTCCACCGTACTTCCCGCCGTCCTTTCCTTCTCGAATGTTTCCGAGGCGGCTTCCTCCCTTCCTGCAATGAATGGGGTGTCTGATACTTTGTCCGGATGATATTTTCTCAGATAGTCCAGCAGATACAGCCCGTAGTAGGACAGCTCCGCCGGAGCGTTTTTCTTATTCTGTTTCATTTTATGATGGATTTAGTGGATTTATTGATAACTTTGCAATTAGAATTATTATATAAAACCATATGCTTAAAGGAGATAATACAACCATTAAAGTTGTTCATGGAATCAGCGCAAGCGACATGCAGCGTATAAGAGATTTTTTACAAGGAGCCGTTTATTGCTGGTGTAAAAATCGCAAGGGAGAATGGTTCTCAGCAAGAGATTTTATCGGTGGAGATAATTATTATTGGGAACATTATCCACTTGGAGTATTGTATTTCCGTTACATAAATGCTGGCAAACCTCATGATTACGCTTTTGAGCAAGCAGCCAAAGATGCTGGACATATATTGAAAAGCGTATTATCAGATGATGACCGCATTTTTGAAACGGAGGGTGGATACACGCGTAAATATCGCTGGATGGAAGATTAGAAAAAGGCACCCGGTATCCCTCCGGGTGCCACCACTAAATCCATGTAAATAAAAAGTACAACCAGGTTGAAACAGATTATGACATGAATCAGTGGCAAAATTACTCATTATTTTCTTCTTCCTTTCGTTTTCGTACCTTTTCTTTCGCCTTTGCTCTCCGCAAACACCAGCTTCGTATTGAACTCCGCATCAAAAGTCACCGCAGCGCTGAAGGGCTTGCCTTGCTTGCTCTTGAACCCGCCGAGCATCGCAGTCTTTCCTTCCGTCAGCAGACCGGTCATTTCCTCGTCGGTGAGTGTCTTGCCCGCTATCTGGCGGAACACGGGCAGCAGGCAGTCCGAGTTGTCGCAGCGCACAACCTTGCCGTAGAACTGCATCGTGCCCGTGCCGCATTTGGGGCAGGTACAGCCCGATGCCTTGTGCCCGAAAATGCGGTCACACGCAAGCAGGTCCGTGGTAATCTTGCGGGTATAGCTTTCTATGTCCCTCATAAAAGCCTCATGCGGTGTCTTTCCCTGTTCTATCTTTGCCAGTTCCGCTTCCCAGCGTCCGGTCATCTCCACATTGGCGATGTCCATTTCCTTGACAATGGAATACAGGGCAAGTCCTTTCTCCGTCGGCACCAGCGATTTCTTCACACGCACCATGTATTCCCTTCTGAGCAGCGTTTCGATGATTGCGGCACGTGTGGCGGGTGTGCCGATACCGCAGTCCTTCAGGGCCTGGCGTGCCTCCTCATCCTCCACATCGTCGCGTCCGGCGGTCTCCATCGCTGCCAGCAGCGAACTTTCCGTATGCAGCGGTTTCGGTCGGGTCATGCCCGAACTCATCGAGCATCCTGCCATCACCAGTGTGTCGCCTTCCGCCCAGTCTGGCAATGCCGTATTGCCGCTGTCCTCGCCGTACTCTCCGTACACGCCGCGCCAGCCTGCCTTGCGCACGATGCAGCCTTTCGCCTCAAATGTCAGGCTCTCGCATCTTTCGCCTGCATCCGGCGCCACCTCCGCTACTACGGTAGCCGTATCCTTCACACATTCCTCCGAAAATGCCTCTACCATGCGTCCGGCAATCATGTCGTAGATGATCTGCTCGTTCTTGTACAGGGCAAGCGGGCGGTTGGGCGTCACCAGCAGGGCATGGTGGTCAGTCACTTTCGAGGCATCCACACAACGGCGGTTCAGTTCTCCCAGTTCCCTGATTTTCTCCGCAAGGGCGGAGTGTCCTGCCAGCCGTTCAAACAGCAGCGGTATTTCAGCAAACACATCTTCCGGAATATGGCGGCTCGATGTTCTCGGATAGGTGACGAGCTTCGCTTCATAGAGCTTCTGCACCAGCTCCAGTGTCTGTTCCGCCGTGAATCCGTGTTTCGTGTTCGCCTCCTTCTGCAGTGTGGTCAGGTCGTACAGCAGCGGCGGGTTCTCCACCTTCTCCTTCTTTTCCACCTTGGTGACGGTGGCGCACATCTTCGCCTTTACCTTATTGTATGATGCAGCCGCCTCTTCCTTGTCCTGCCATTTCTTTACCGAAGAGAACTTCACTACCGTATCCGTACCCGCCGGTGTCACCGAGAAATGCAGCTGGTGTACCGGTTCCGGTGTAAAGCGTCTGTTCTCCCAGTACCTCTTGCAGACCATACCCAGCGTGGGTGTCTGTACGCGTCCTACCGAATACGTGCCCCGTCCGGCGGCTACGGTCAGTGCCTGCGTGCCGTTGATGCCCACCAGCCAGTCCGCCTCGCTGCGTGCCTTTGCCGCCAGATACAGGTCATCATATTCATGCCCGTCCTTCAGTTCCTTCAATCCCTTGCGGATGGCGGTGTCCGTAAGCGAGCTTATCCACAGGCGGCGGAATGGCAGCGTACAGCCCGTATAGGCATACAGGTATCTGAATATCAGTTCCCCTTCGCGTGCGCAGTCCGTTGCCACTATTATGCCGTCGCTCTCGTTCCACAGTTTCGTAATCACTTTTATCTGTTTCACCGCTGCCGCGTCCGCCTTGTAGCCCTTGTCCGTCTTTACCTGGCGGGGTATCAGCATGAACTCCTCCGGTATCACCGGCAGGCTGTCCCTGCTGAATCCCTTGAAGCCGTAGCCCTCAGGCAGGGCAGGTTGTACCAGATGCCCCAGTGCCCATGTCACATGGTAGCCGTTTCCTGTATAAAATCCTTCTTCCTTTCTTGTTGCTCCGGCGATGCGTGCTATCTCACGCGCCACGCTCGGTTTTTCTGCCAATATGGTAATCATACATTTTCTGTTTTAATCATTGATACTTTTGTTCCTTGTGGAGTGGAACGGGGTACGCCGGTTATCCGTGGGATATGCGGTACATGGCGCATGAGACCCCGTTTCAATCCGTTGTTTATTTTCTTGTAATGGATTTAGTGGTGGCACTCAGGATACCTTCATGCCTTTGCTCTTCTTCGGTTTTTCCTGCTGTTGTTTCTGGGCGTCGTCCTTCGGTGCGGTCTGTCCCTGCTGAAGCGGCTCCTTCACATGTCTGGTGGCCTCGTTCGTCTTGCCCTCGTTGTTCACCGCAAGCTGTGTACGGCTCTCGTTCGACGGGGCAACGGTCTGTGCCAGGTCAGGGTTTTCCGAATAGGTCAGCGGTCTGCCTTTCTCGCGGTCGAACTTCAGGTATTTTGTGCAGGGCTGTCCCTTGTCATCCTTCGCGTTGGCGAGCACCACGACCTTGCCCGCCACATAGTCCGCCTTCTGCTGTTCCGTGAATTTGTCGTCCTTCCATTTGCCTATCGGACGTATGCTTCCGTCCTCATTCGTCCACGAGCGGTTGCGCCGCTGTCCGTTCTCCTGATTCCCGTCTTCCTTCTGCTGCTGTCCGGTAGCATCCGGGGCTTCCGGGCTTTTCTGTTTTTTCTCTTGTCCGTTTCCGCGTCGTTGCGACTGTCCTTGCCACAGATGCTCTGGCACAAACTCCACATCGCGCTTGTCAGCGTTCACCTGCAGCATGGCCTCGAACTTGCGCCCGCCCTTCAGTGTCACCTCCTTGGGCAGTGCCAGCCCCGCACGCAGGATTTCCTGTTCCGCCTTCGACAGTTCCGTCAGTCCGATCCGGTTCGGGATGCGCACCTTGTTCGTCGGTACGTCCACAATCTCATTCGTCAGTCGGTCGATGCTGACGTACGCCAGACGCATCTCTCCGGTCTTCGTATCGGCAACGTTCACCAGCTTGCCCAGATTGCCCGTCTGTTTCAGTGCCTGCTTGTCCTCGTCCGTGAATGTATAGCCGTTGTATGGCACGTCGAGTCTCGGCTCATGGCGTACGAAGTGGGGGGTAAGTTTCAGCTTTCCGTCCTCCGCTTTCTGCAACGAGAGTCGGGCCTGCAGCTCGTAGCGTTCTCCGCCCAGCACCGGTTCCACCGTCACCAGCCTTGTCTTCCCGTAGTTCATCAGGGCTTTCATGTCCTTTTCAGGCAGGTTTTCCCTTTTCACACCGAACTGCTCCAGTTCCTTCCAGTCCACATCGCTGTCCGCAATCAGGTTCGGTTTCTCCGGTTTTGCCTGCGCTTGCCCTTCCTGTGCGGGCTGCTGTCCCTGTGCCGTCTGCGTTTCCGTCGCCTGCGGCTGCTGTTCCTGATTTTTCTGTTTCGTTTCTTCCATTTTCTCGTCCGTTTTCTGTTCCACATTGTTTTCTTCCGTATTTTCTTTTTTCACCTCTTCCGCGACCTGCTGTTCCTCAGTCTCCGTTTCGGCATTTTCTTTTTTCGCCTCCTCCGTAGTCTGCTGTTCCTCAGCCTGCTGGTACGCCGATGTATCCACTTTGTGCGGTGCGAGCAGGTCAGCGTTCGCCACAGGGTCTTTCAGCAGGTCCTTGATAACCGGAAGCAGAGCTTCCACCGTATCCGCTGCCACCCTGTAGAAACCGAATCGTGTCGGCTCCTTACACTGGCGGTAGAAATTTCTCATGAAATTGTCTATCGCATCCCCGTGGCGGTCAAAGCGCAAAAACTCCTGCGAGTGTTCCGCCTTTGCCTGTGCCCTCTTGGGATAGCCCCTGGCATCCAGTCCGGCAACCACACTGATTTCGCCCGTCTTCTCGTCGCGGACGACCAGTACATCCTCTTGCTTTTTCTTTTTCTGTTCCATTGATTGATTTTTTTATTGTTTGATGATAGTCCCGCCGGTATTCCCGTGCAGGTCTGTTTCTCTTTTCGTTCCGGTTTCCCGTTCACCTTTCATTCCCGGTTTGCATCAGGCTCGCCCTCAGCTTTCCGTTTACATCCGGTCACCATCCACTTCCGGTTTCTCTTTTCGCATCCGTTTCACGTATGCTTGTCAATCCCGGTTTGCATCAGTCTCACCCTCAGCTTTCCGTTTACATCCGGTTTACCATCCACTTCCGGTTTCTCTTTTCGCCTCCGTTTCACGTGTGCTTGTCAGTCCCGGTATTCCTTCTGCCTCCTTTTTTCCCTTTCGCTGTTTTGCCCGGAGCTTTCTTTCCCGTTCCTTCCTTCACTTTCAGCACCTTTTTGCCGTCCAGCGTCACCTCTTCCATGTTCCGGCTGATAAACTCCAGCACGTCCGATTCCTTGTAGTAGGTCTTGCGGCTGATTTTCTGGTAACGCAGTCCGTATTCGCTGCGGAACCGCTGTAGCGACCGTTTGCTCGTTCTCAGCATCTCGCACAGGTCCTGATTGTCATACAGCCGTTCTCCGTCCATGTACTTCACGCCCGCCGCTTCCTTGTTTATCAGTACCGATATGATGCTGTCCAGCCGGTCAATCCGTTCTATGAGGCGCTGCATCCATTCCTCGAACATTTCCTTACCAATCCCTTCCATCATCCGCCTCCTTTCTTGTCATCAGGTAGTTATGCTTGAACTCCTCCAGCGTCTTGGGATTGCAGTGTACGATTTTCCGTCTCACGCATTCCTCCAGATCCGTCAGTCTGTACCGGCACTTGCTTCTCACCATCATGTAGGGAATAGTCTTGTCCTTTCGCATCCGTTGCAGTGTCCTCGTGCTGATTTTCAGCAGGTCCGCCGCCTCCTCGCTCGTCAGCAGGATTTCCGCTTCCTCCTTCGGCACGTTGTCTTTCTTGAAAACATAGTCCGCTATGCGGTCTATCTTCTCCATCATCGTCTTCACGACCTCATTGTCCATCGTTATTATTTCCATATCCTTCCGTATTGGTTACGCTGCAAAGGTGCGCAACTCCACGCAGGCACAATCCATAGTATTTCCATAGTAGGGAATGATTTTCCTTATTTTTCTTCCATAATCCCCGTTTTCCCCGCATACGGGCACAAAAAAAGCGGCTCCATCCGGCACTAAAGCACGGATGAAGCTGCTATATATTACGCTTCTATAAGATGATTCTTATTATTCCTGTTTTGACTGTTCTACTATTTTTTCAATCACAGATATAATTTGATTTAGAGAAAACTTCTCTATCAGTTCTGTCTGTTCTGCTTTCTCTTTTAGAGCCTTTCCTATTAATTCCAAGTTAGGTATTTCTTCTTCCATATATTTATTATCACCATTAAACAATACATCATATCTGTAAAGCAGAAACTGATAGAATGTATTCTTCGATTCATTGGATAATCCCATAATTCGATTAACCACTTTTTGTGGGTCCACAAATTTAAAGAATGGAGTGTCTATATATCGCATATTTTCTAAAGGTACAGCTTCTTTAAGTACATCTTCAAGCTCCCTACAACTTTCATTATCCAAATTCTCTAACATAACAGATACTTTATTGGAGCAACGGCTTTTCTTTTCTTTAAGAACATCATCAAAATATTGGTACAAGCTTTTTAGAAGTTCATTACATTGGGAATCAGGATGAGGCGTAAATCCGGAGTTCGCCATTTTATGGCTTGCTACCAAATCGTTTAGTTCGTTGCTTCTCGCCATTAATCTGTCTATGTTTTTTTCCCCTATTTCTATGATTTCATTTTCGGGAACTGATAAAAGTTGGTTATGGCTTAATACAGACAATATACTGACAATAACAAATAATTCTTTTAAGTTCTCACATTTATCTTCTGAATAATAGGCAATGGTTTCATCACAATATTTTTTATATTCATCATTGCTTAACCGCCAATAATTATACAAATGTTCCCAACTTTTAATATCCGCATCATCTATATCAAAAAAATGATGCATATATTCAGTGTCAAAGAAACCACTATCCAAATAATGTATTATTTTTCCAACAATAAATTCGTTTAATATTTCCAAGTTTTGCCCCATTCCAATAAAACGGTACTTTGATAATATTTTTTCCCGTTTTTTATTGGTTTCTGAATTTTTATTAGATAACGTTGTCATCCTATTAAATAGTTCAGCAATTTCTGTATTTCCACTTTTATATTCGCAATATACAGCAATGAAGTTAGCCAGTAAAGAACTTATAATATGATGATATTGGGAAGATTCATGGTAATGCTCAGGTAAGGCCATAACAATTCTGTTATAGTCATTCAAACATTGACGTAAAATTCTTAAATTATGAGAATCGGAGGCTTTGAATATTTGTATGATCAATTTTTTGTTCTCCAACAACAAATTCCGATTATTGGAAGTTATTTCATTAATGAAAAAATCCACCGTTTCGCAAATGTTTGTTTTTATTTCAAAAGTCCTGCCTACGGTTTTTTCTTTAAAGTCCTTGAATTTCAATTCTCCGTTTCCGCTTTCTTTTATACTCAGTTTGGATTCATCCCCGATAATGATTATCTTACATTTGCAATGTTCTGAAAAATAATTTATGTAGCCCAATAAAGTATCAAAGTTGATATTGCATCTTTCAAAATCATCAAAAATGAGGATCTTATTGCCCTTTATTTCGTTATTATCTTCCTTTAACAACAGGATAGAATCTAAATTTAAAGTTGCGCTTCCTTCATTTTTCCCATTACCATCCGCATCTATATCATATTTCAGTACTATTTTTGATGTGGCTTTTAGGAAATTCTTGATGAATTTTGCCCCTTTGCTGTATAGCCAGGGATAGATTTCCTTATTTATACTTTCAGTTACTTGTTGAAGCTCTGTAAGACCAAACAATGATATATAGATAGGGGTCCAATTCAACTTGTCTTTTTCTACATCACCATTTTTCAATGTTTTAATCCATTGTTGAATGAAAAAGGTCTTACCACATCCCCAGGCTCCTTTTAACATGACAGCATATTGAGGATTTGGAATTTCTACATATTCATTCAAAAATTTGATAATTTCTTCATTTCCCATACTTCATAATTATTAATTATATAGTTTTCCCCAGAAACACCCCGATAACCGACAATGCCCCCAGTTGCTTCATCTTTCGTTGCAGTTGCCTGAAGCTCTCCCCGGTCGTGAGTACATCATCCAACAAGACAACATTCTTTCCTCTGATATACCGCCGTGTGAATTGCAGGTTCCGCAGTATGTCCTTATCCTTTCCCTTTCCTTTCAGTTGCTCTCGGTCTTCCTCTATCCAGATGGCCTTGAAACCGTCCGCAATGCCTAACCATTCCGACAGGTAGTAGCATACCACCGGAAAGCGTTTCCGCTGTCTTTCCCTTGTCGATGCAGGTATAGGTATCAGTACCGTATCTTCCTTCGTTCCGTTGAATCCCGCATGTTTCAGACACAGTGCCAGTATCCGTGCGACCAGTTCGCCGCAGTGTCCTCCTTCCTTAAAACGGAATATTAGGTTGCTTACCCGTTTTTGGTGTGTATCCGTCTTTTCAATCTTCGTTGGGTAATAGTCATGCAGGTAGTGACACCTGCACCCGTCTATAAGGACTTCTCCCTTGAACATCGTTTCATACGGATAGAAGTCCATTTTCTTCTCCCTTTCAAACGTAAAGTTCAGCACATCCCTCATCATGACATTCCATTCCTTCGACCTGCCCAGTGAATACCATCCCGCATGTTTCCCGGCTTCCATCAGGCACATACCGATTTCCATCGCCTCGCTGAACCGCTGGTGCGAGACGATGTACCACCCGTGTTTCCGGCACAGACCGGCAAACTCCTTCATGTCCGCAGTCAGAAAGTACATCATGCCTTCCTCTTTGATGACTACCGTCAGTTCCGACTTCGGTTTCTCCCTGCAGAACAGGCTCTCGCTGTATTTCACTCCGTGCCATACCGACTCCGTGCATTCCTCATCGCAGAACTGCACTTCCACCTCTTCAAGCAGGTCAAATTCTTCCACCATACCGTTTCTGTCTTTAATTACAGGATTAAGAGGGACTTAAGTTACACATTATTATCGGTTTACGGATAAGTACGTTTGCGGTTTTGTATTTTTTAACGTATGTAAAACACGTGTCGGGACAGCCTCCCGAACAGGGGAGACTATCCCGACACGTATATCCGCCATATCCTGCGGCTTTCAGTTCCAGTTGTTTCTCTTTTCGCCGCTCATGCAGAGAATCACCGTACTTTTCTTCTTTTCAAATGATTCTGCCAGCCGTCTTGCAGCCCACTTCCTGAATGCCTCGCATTTCAGTCCCTTCATGCGGAATCCCAGTGCGACGATAGTCTTCAACCCGTAAAGGTCGGTGCTGCAATTCTTTCCGTTATAGACAAAATGTTCCACCCGTACATCCGTGTATTCGTCAAAATCCCCGGTTTTTGCAAGGGATTTCAGTCCTGCGTTTACCGACTGTACAAACACGCCATACGCCCGTGCGATGTCGCATTTCGGCAACCATACCTCGCCCTTGTCGTCCGTTTCTATCCTTACGCTCACCTTATCAGGTGCATTGCGGTTATATTCCACTTCAAAATTGCCAAATTTCACCATAATAGTTGCTTTTATACATTATTATATATGGAATTTCAGTATGGAGGTCATAACATGGCATCCAGTTTTCCCGCAAGGACCTCCATATCCTTTCTTATCTTCTCATTGGTTATGCGGGCATAGATTTGCGTCGTTTCAATGTTCGTATGCCCCAGCATTTTCGACACCGTTTCAATCGGCACGCCTTTAGCCAGAGTTGTGGTCGTAGCAAACGTGTGACGTGCCAGGTGGAAGGTAATATTTTTATTTATACCGCACAAATCCGCAATCTCTTTTAAGTAAGAATTAAGTTTTTGATTGCTCAGCACAGGCAGCAACTGGCCTTTGGGGAGCTGACCTTCATATTTCTGGAGTATCGCCTGCGGTATCTTCAGCAGCGGTACGTTTACCGGAGTATCTGTCTTATGACGGTGCGTCATGATCCACGGCTTCCCATCAAACGAGATTCTGATGTCGCTTGCCTTCAGTTCCTTCACGTCCACATATGATAATCCCGTGTAACAGGAGAACAGGAACACGTCCCGTACCTGTTCCAGTCTTTTAGTCGGAAACTTCTTCTTCATTATCTTTTGCAGTTCCGCATCCGTCAGATAACCTCTGTCCACACGTTTCAGTCTGATTTTATAATTTGAAAACGGGTCAGTATAAATCCAACCGTTGTTTTTGGCGATGATTACAATCATCTTGAACGTCTGCATGAATTTTGCCGTAGTATTCTCATTGCATTTGCTTTCCGTTCTCAGATAGTTCTCGAAGTCCGTAATGAACATATGGCCGATTTCCTTCAGTGATATATCCGAAATATTGTATTTCACTTTCATAAATTCCTCCAGCCTCCGGTAGCAGCGGTCATATTTCGCGAGGGTGGCAGGAGTCTTGCTGATGCCGACCAGTTTTCTTGCATCCTCATTGTGTTTTTTGAAAAGTTCCAGCAGTGTTCTTTGTTTCGCCGTTATTCCCAAAAACGCATTGCGTATTTTTTCTACCGTTACGAATGACTCATGCACTTCAATATCCCGGTAGTGGTTTTTCAGCGAAGCACGGATGTCCTCCAATGTTTCATTTAACTGGCGGGCTTTCTGTGTATTTCCTTTCGCCTTGCCCAAAACTGTATCCCAGGCATCCGGCTTCACGCTCAGTTTAGAACTGAACTGTGAGATTTCACCATTAAGTGACAGACGAATCATAATACAAACTGTTCCGTCCTTGTTTACCTGATTTTTTCTTAGATAGAACAAAATCTTAAATGTACTCTTACTCATATCCTTTTTTAATTTATCTCCGTTACAGTGGGTGTAATGACTTCCCTCTGCAAAGGAATAATTAATAATTGGGTTACAAGCAGACATTTGAACGTCAATGAGCGACAAATCAAGGACTTACATCGAAAATCGTTACTATTTTTATAGGCTATTTTTTAGTAACGATTTAGTAACGGAACTTTGTCTGAAGTGGGCATTTGAATGTCTTTCGGTTGTCCACTGGATAAATAGAAAAAGTCCCGTAAAACGTTGATTTTACGGGACTTGTCTTAATTTGACTACCTAATGTCTTAGGTTTCAGCGGAGAGACAGGGATTCGAACCCCGGGTACCTCGCGGTACAACGGTTTTCAAGACCGCCGCAATCGACCACTCTGCCACCTCTCCAAAACTCTTTTGTAAGAGTGCTTCCTTTCAAAAGCGATGCAAAGGTACGTAAAATTTTGTAATAAGCAAGCATTTGGGTAAAAAAAGTTTTTAGAGAGGTGGCTTTTGATAATAAATACATATCTTTGTAAAATTAATAACACTTAGAAAACTTGATTATGAATAAGGCGATTATTACTGTAGTAGGTAGAGATACAGTGGGTATCATAGCAAAGGTATGTTCTTATCTTGCTAAAAATAATGTAAACATATTGGATATTTCTCAGACTATTGTTCAGGAGTATTTTAATATGATGATGATTGTAGATATGGCGAATATAGAAAAGCCTTTCGAGCAAATAGTAACTGAACTGGTAGAAGCCGGAAATGAAATCGGAGTACAGGTGAAATGCCAACGTGAGGAAATATTCAATAAAATGCATCGTATCTAAAAAACAGTATTGCTATGATTAATATATCCGAGGTTCTCGAAACCAATAAGATGATAGAGAAAGAAAATCTGGATGTACGTACCATTACTATGGGAATAAACTTGTTGGACTGTGCCGACAGTAATCTGGATGTTCTCTGTCAGAATATATATAATAAGATGACCCGCTTTGCTAAAAATCTGGTAAAAACGGGAGAGGATATTGCCAAGGAGTATGGAATTCCTATCGTGAACAAACGTATTTCTATTACTCCTATAGCATTGGTTGGCGGTACTGCATGCCATACTCCGGATGATTATGTAAAGATAGCACAGACATTAGACCGGGTTGCAGAAGAATTGGGAGTAAACTTTATCGGAGGATATTCTGCTATTGTTTCGAAAGGCATGACCCGAAGCGATGAATTGCTTATTCGTTCTATTCCTAAGGCTTTGGCTTGTACGGAACGTATTTGCAGCTCAGTGAATGTGGGATCGACTAAAACAGGCATCAATATGGATGCTGTTCGCCTTATGGGAGAAATAATCAAGGAGACTGCGGAATTGACTAAGGAGCGTGATTCTCTGGGATGTGCTAAACTGGTCGTATTGTGTAATGCTCCCGATGATAATCCATTTATGGCAGGAGCTTTTCATGGAGTATCGGAAGACGATGCTATTATAAATGTTGGTGTCAGCGGACCGGGCGTTGTGAAATACGCATTGGAACAAGTACGTGGTGAAGGTTTTGAGGTACTTTGTGAAACTATCAAGCGTACAGCCTTTAAGATTACACGTGTCGGACAGCTGGTTGCACAGGAAGCTTCTCGCCGTTTGGGCGTTCCTTTCGGTATCATTGATTTGTCACTTGCTCCAACTCCGGCTATTGGTGATAGTGTAGCCGAAATATTACAGGAGATTGGTTTGGAACATCCGGGAGCACCTGGAACCACAGCTGCTCTTGCTTTGTTGAACGATCAGGTAAAGAAAGGTGGAGTAATGGCTTCATCGTATGTTGGAGGACTAAGTGGAGCATTTATTCCTGTCAGTGAAGATCAGGGTATGATAAATGCAGTAGAAGCCGGTGCTTTAACTTTGGAAAAACTGGAGGCGATGACTTGTGTTTGTTCAGTAGGTTTGGATATGATTGCTATCCCAGGAACTACATCTGCTGCAACTATTTCGGGTATTATTGCCGATGAAACAGCTATTGGTATGATTAACCAGAAAACCACTGCTGTGCGTATTATTCCTGTAGTGGGTAAAGAGGTTGGTGATACTGTTGAGTTTGGTGGATTGCTGGGGTATGCTCCTGTGATGCCTGTCAACCGTTTTAGCTGTGAGGCTTTTGTAAATCGTAAGGGACGTATTCCTGCGCCGATTCATAGCTTTAAAAATTAATTATTGCTTTTTATATGAGAGATCAGCCGGATTCGATCAAAAAGAATTCGGCTGATTTTTTTTGTTTCGAGAGACAAGCGAGTCTTTATATTTCAATAATATAATGCAATTAATTATTTTACTTGTGTGTTTTATTTGGTCTTCTGAAAGTGTTTTGAAGGCAAGTTAAGATCTTATTTGAAAAAGAATTATAAAACTATCGGAGTATTTTTAAATGTTATCATTATTTATTGGTTAAAAAATGAAAATATTTTACTGATATTCTTGTTGATTTCAAAATTAAATTCTTTCTTTGCGGAAAACAAAAATAAACTTTAACTAAACCTATTAAAGTCAATTATTGTATTTAATTATTGCATCCGGGTGATAATAATACTTTGATAGTTAACCTTAATTTTTTTATGAAAAAGAATCAATTTTGTCGGGAGGTGAACTCTCCTTGGACAAGGAGACTTTTACACTCTGTCCCCATTGCCCTTAGTTTGTTTGTCGCAATTAGTTCTGCAGCAGAAGCAATGGCTGCTAATGTTACTGAAGTTTCTGCATCTCAGCAAGTTACAGAATTTACTGGTACTGTTGTTGATGTAAATGGTGATCCGTTGATTGGAGTAAATGTAGTAGAAAAAGGTACTGAAAATGGTGCTATAACGGATTTTGAAGGAAACTTTTCTTTAAGCTTATCATCTCCGAATGCTGTTTTAGTTTTTTCTTATATAGGCTATGTATCACAGGAGGTTTCGGCTAAAAATCAAAACGGTGCAAAGATAGTCTTGAAAGAAGATAATGAAACTTTGGATGAAGTCGTTGTTATTGGTTATGGAGCTGTTCGTAAGGCTGATGTAGCAGGAGCGGTTGCTGTACTTGATAATAAAAGCTTTAAGGATCAGCCTATAACGCAGGTTTCGGATGCTTTGCAAGGACGTGTTTCTGGTGTACAAGTGGAAAACAGTGGTGTGCCAGGTGGTAGCGTAAAGATTCGTGTGCGCGGTTCCGGTTCTATTAATAAAAGTAATGATCCTTTGTATGTAGTGGATGGTATTGTGCGGGAAAGTGGCTTGGATGGCATTAATCCAGAGGATATACAGTCTATGCAAGTTTTAAAAGATGCTTCTTCTACAGCTATCTATGGTTCTCGTGGTTCAAACGGTGTTGTATTGGTTACGACAAAGACAGGGTTGGCTGGAGCTACTCAAGTAACTTTGGATGCCTCGTTTGGAGTTGCAAATGTATATAAACGCTATGATTTGCTTAATTCACGTGAATATGCTCAGGCTTTGGTCGATGCTGGAAAGAAAACGCAAGATGAGATGTCTGCTTATTTGAATGGTACGAATCCAGGAATAGACTGGCAGGATGAAATTTTCCGTACAGGTATTACTCAGAATTATAAAGTAGCGGTATCGTCTGGTAATGATAAGACTCAGTTCTATTTGTCCGGCAACTATATGGGACAGACTGGAGTTGTAATAGAGTCGAAGAATGAACGCTATCAGGCTAAAGCTAATGTTACGTCACAAGTTACTCCATGGCTGCATGTGACGGCAGATGTCAATGCTTCGCATAATATACGTAAAGGAGGATCTTTTGCTACTGGAAAAGATAATCCGATCTGGATTGCCATGAACTATTCTCCTACTATGCAGATGATGGATGGTAATAATTATGCGAAGGATCCTATTAACTCCATAGCCAGCAATCCTGTAGGTATTTTGCGTTTGCAAGGTGGAGAAACTATGACTGATGTGTTTACCGGACACGTAGATTTGCGTTTTAATCTTGCAAAAGGGCTGACTTTTACGACAACTAACGGTGTTGACTATTACGATGCCAAATCATACAGTTTTTCTTCTAAACGGGTGAATCCGTCGAACAGCATGGGAAATAGTGATACCTACCGTATGATGTTGCAGAGTTCTAATAACTTTACTTACATGGGTAAGTGGAATAAGCACTCGCTGACAGCTACTGCCGTATACGAAGTAACGAAGTATGAGGAACGTCTGATGAATATTTCCGGAAAAAATCTTTTGACGGAATCTGTCGGTTGGTGGGATGCAAGTATGGCTCAAAGCCGCGATGTAAGTAATGGTATACAGAACTGGGCACTGGTTTCCGGAGTAGCGCGTGTGATGTATAATTATAACGACCGTTATCAGCTGACAGGTACTTTCCGTGCTGACGGTTCTTCTCGCTTCTCTAAAAATAAATGGGGATTCTTTCCTTCTGTAGCTGCTGCCTGGACTATCAGCAATGAAAAGTTCATGAAGAATGTCAAGGCTGTACAAGACTTGAAACTGCGTGCTAGTTTTGGTATCGTGGGTAATCAGGCTATTGATCCGTATTCTACTTTAGGACTGATGACGCAGACTAAATATAATTTTGGAACAAGTAGTGACTATGTCGGTTATTGGGCTAATGATATTGCAACTCCTGAACTTACATGGGAAAAGACTCGCCAGTTTGATGTTGGTCTGGATTTTTCAATGTTCAATCACCGTTTGTCAATGAGTGTCGATTACTTTGATAAGCGTACTACCGATGCTTTGCTTAAAAAGACAATGCCTAATTATAAAGGTGGTGCAAGTTATTGGGTGAATGATGGAGAAATCAGTAACCGAGGTGTAGATATATCACTGACTGCACATTTGATTCAGCATAAGAATTTTACCTGGTCGACAACTGTAAACGGAACTTATCTGAAGAATCGTGTAGAAAAACTTGCTGGAGGTGAAAACGATTATTTCTTCGGTTCAAAGCCGGCTTCAGGTATGGTGGATGAGGCTAGTATCATTAAGCCGGGATATGCAATCGGATCTTTCTATGGTTATATCTGGACTGGGCTTGATGAATCTGGTAAGGATACTTATCAGGATATGGATAATAGCGGAACAATTGATGGATCCGATCGTCGGGTTATCGGAAAGGCAACTCCTGACTTTACTGTAGGATGGAATAATACATTGACTTACAAAAATTGGGATCTTAACTTATTCTTCAACGGAGCCTTCGGAGCTGACAGATTGAATCTGGCACGTTTTACAATGGCTTCAATGGTAGGCGATTCTCGTTTTATTACATTACGTGAGGCTTATACTGATAATTTTGATAAGGTGGGACAGTCGGCTATATATCTGGGGCTGAAGGTGGCTGGAAATAATTATCAGGCTGTATCTACCAAGTGGGTTGAAGATGCCAGCTATGTAAGACTGGAAAATATCAGTTTATCGTATAATCTGTCGAAAAAAGTAACAAAGTTTGCCGATATCCGTTTGACACTAAGCTGCCAGAATCTCTTTACTATTACCGGTTATAAGGGTATGGATCCGGTTGGAACAACTTTCTCTAATGATAATGTGGATGTGGATGCAGGTATTGATATGGGAGCTTATCCTACTCCTCGTACTTTTACCTTCGGTGTGCGCATGAACTTTTAACCTTTAATCAAATTGATATGATATGAAAACAAAGATATTTCTGGGCTGTATCATGGCAGCTTCATTGATAACTGTTTCCTGTTCGGACTTGCTTCAGGAAAATCCTCAGGGAAAACTTACTCCAGAAGGTTATTTCAGTACACAGGAAGAACTGGATATGAGTGTATATTCGTTGTACAGTAAAGTAAATTATTCACAAACTCGTACCAATCCTCAGTATCCTCAGTGGCAGGGAGATGATATTACGACCAATCCGGGAAGTAACAAGCAAGCTGCTGCAGAAATTGACCGTTTTGCTCCAGTGAACTCTAATAAAGGAGTAAAAGATTGCTGGTCCGACCATTATGCAATTATAAAAGCTGCTAATTTTATTATACAGAACGCTTCGAAAACTCCTACTGATGCTGCATCGCTGAATCAGGCTATAGGTCAGGCTAAGTTCTGGCGTGCTTATGCTTATTTTACGTTGGTACGCCTTTTCGGAGATATTCCATTGACACTGACCAATGAAAACGATGATTTCACTATGAAACCTAGCAGTGTAGAACAGGTGTACGAGCAAATTGTAGCCGACCTTACTTCGGATGAATGTGAAGGGCTACCCGCAAGTTATAAGAATGCACCGGCTTTCTTGAATGGTGTAAATGTATATGTAACCAAACAAGCAGTAGAGGCTACGCGTGCTGCTGTGTATATGGCTATGGCCGGATGGCCTTTAGAGAAAGGAACTGCTTATTATAAAAAAGCAGCCGATGAAGCCAGGAAGGTGATAGAAGGTGAACGTAATGGAACATATGATATTCGTATGGATGAGAATTTTTACGATGTATATGCCATGAGTAATAACTATAATAAGGAAACCATTCTTGGAATTAATTATTCTCCAAATGTAGACTGGGTGCAAGATTCCCAACTTACTTCATGTGATCAGTTTGAATCACTTGGTGGATGGGGAGATGCATGGGGAGAAATCCGTTTCTGGCAGAAATTTCCGGAAGGTCCTCGCAAGGATGCCACTTATGACCCACAGATTCTGAAACCCAATAAAGATGGAAACGGGTATGAACTGCATAACTGGTATGACAAATCAGAAGACGGTTGGGTGATTCCGGAATGTCATCCGATGTTCAGCGTCTTTTCTGTAAACTGGGAACCGTCGACAAAGACTAATATTGATGCTCCGTATGATTATACGTTGCCTGCAAGTCAGAATATGTGTAATGGGCATCGTCATCGTCTGATACGCTATGCAGAAGTGAAACTGTGGTACGCAGAAGCTGCTGCCCGTGCGGGAGAAAGCGATTTGTCATTGGCAAAACAATGTCTGAAAGACGTGCGTAAGCGTGGAATGGTAGGTGATACCTATGGAACAAAGAAAAAAACGTATGAAGATGATGGAAAATGGCAAGTTATAAATGGAGTAAATATTGATGCAATGAATGCTTCACAGCTTGCTGAGGCTGCTTTAGAGGAACATGGATGGGAAGTTGCTGGTTATTGGGTTGCTATGGTAACTCGCCGGGCAGACCAGTTCCGTATGAAGCTTCTACAGAAAACGTTTGAAGAACGTCAGGGCAATCCTGAAATTGAAATAGTGCCGGGAGTAAAGGTGAAAGAAGGTGTAGAAGTAAGCGGCTCATGGAATGATAAGATGGTATATATGCCTTATCCAGATACTGATTCGGCTAAAAATCCAAACCTTTAATTTAGAAGATGGTTTTCGGTTTTCAGTAAGGTATATTATATAATCGAGACTGTAGAGAGAGAAGGAGGTTCTACCGGATAAAATGCCGGGGAACTTCCTCTTTTCGTGTTTTTACTGTAGCAGCAAGCTTTGGGGATTTTATAATAAATATTCGAGTTTGGAAAAATTGTTTAGGCGTAGTTTGGAAATGTATTAGAACACTGCTGGATTTGTACTATCTTTGTGCCTGAAATATTTTAACCTGTATGACAGATTACTTGAATGAACTGAATGAAAGTCAGCGTGCTGCGGTGTTATACAATGATGGCCCTTCTCTTGTTATTGCAGGAGCCGGATCGGGAAAAACCCGTGTGCTGACTTATAAGATAGCTTATCTGCTGGATAACGGTTATGAGCCGTGGTCTATTCTTGCTCTGACTTTTACCAATAAGGCTGCACGTGAGATGAAGGAACGTATTGCGCGTCGGGTAGGAGCGGAACGTGCGCGATACTTATGGATGGGGACTTTCCATTCTATCTTTTCACGTATTTTGCGTACGGAAGCGGCTGCCATTGGTTTTTCTGCAAATTTTACTATTTATGATGCCGCCGATTCGAAAAGTCTGATCAAGGCCATTATCAAAGAAATGCAGCTGGACGATAAAGTGTATAAGCCGGGAGTGGTACAGTCGCGTATCAGTAATGCCAAAAATCATCTGATGCTTCCCGATGCCTATGCTGCCAGTCGTGAACTTTATGAAAATGATCAGGCTGCTAAAATACCGGCTGTGCGCGATATTTACCGGAGATACTGGGAGCGTTGCCGACAGAGTGATGCCATGGATTTTGACGACTTGCTGGTTTACACCTATATATTGTTTCAGACACATCCGGAACTGTGTGACAAGTATGCTTCTCGCTTCCGCTATGTTTTGGTGGATGAGTATCAGGATACTAACTATGCACAACATTGCATTGTACTGCAACTTACAGAAAAATATCGCCATGTCTGTGTTGTAGGTGATGATGCGCAGAGTATTTACTCTTTCCGCGGAGCGAACATCGACAATATTCTGAAGTTTACAAGTTTATATAAGGATGCCCGCTTGTTTAAGCTGGAACAGAATTATCGTTCTACGCAGACCATTGTCAAGGCGGCAAACAGTCTTATAGAGAAAAACAGGGAGCAGATACGTAAGGAAGTTTTCTCTGAAAACGATAAGGGAGAACCTATTACGGTATTCAATGCTTACAGCGATGTGGAAGAAGGGGAGATTGTTGCAAACAAGATAGCCCAGCTCCGGACCAAAAAAGGATATTCATACGATGAATTTGCTGTATTGTATCGTACGAATGCCCAAAGCCGTATCTTCGAAGAGGCATTACGCAAGAGGGGAGTTCCTTACCGTATTTACGGAGGTTTGTCTTTCTATCAGCGTAAGGAAATAAAAGATGTGATAGCTTATTTCCGCTTGACTGTCAATCCGAATGATGAGGAGGCTTTCAAGCGTGTTATCAATTATCCGGCAAGGGGGATAGGCAATACTACATTAAATAAGATTATTGATGCAGCCAATGTACATAGAGTAAGCTTGTGGAAGGTGTTGAACGAACCGCTGACTTATGGAGTATCTTTGACGAAAGGCACTCACACCAAATTGCAGGCATTCCGTGATTTGATTGCCGGATTTGTAGAAGCGGTTTCGCATACCGGAGCCTACGAGTTGGGAAAAGACATTGTCCGTCAGTCGGGTATCATCAATGATATTTATCAGGACCGTTCGCCTGAGAATTTGAGCCGGCAGGAAAACATTGAAGAATTGATAAACGGTATGCACGATTTCTGTGCCGATCGGGAAGAAGAAGGCAATACGCATATCCTGCTTACTGATTATTTGTCGGAAGTGTCGTTGCTTACTGATCAGGACAGTGAAGGGGCTGATGATGCACCCAAGGTGACATTGATGACCATTCATTCGGCAAAGGGACTGGAGTTTAAGAATGTTTTTGTTGTAGGCTTGGAGGAAAATTTGTTTCCTAGTCCGATGGCTGGCGATTCATACAAGCAGCTTGAGGAAGAACGCCGGTTGTTTTATGTAGCTATTACCCGTGCGGAAGAACACTGTTTTCTGTCGTTTGCCAAGACTCGCTTTAAATACGGTAAGGTGGAATTCAGTAATCCTAGCCGTTTCTTAAAAGACATAGATGCCAGATATTTGAACCTGCCTCAGGAGGATATCGTTTCCCGAAAGGTAGAAGAGGGGGCGAAGCGTTTTCGCCGTGAGATGGATTTAGATACTCCGCGGTATGTATCTGGCAATTCGCTGTCGATGTTTGATGGAGGTGAAATCCCCGAAGAACCTCGTCGCTTCGTCAAGCCGGCTGCTCCACGTGTACTGCGTAGAATCCCTGCGGCGGAAACTTCTGTCGGAACTTCAGCTTCTTCTCCTGCTGTAAATGGAGTTTGTGCCGGAAAGCAGATAGAACACGAACGTTTCGGTATAGGCGAGATTATTAAAGTTGAGGGAAGTGGAGATAACTGTAAGGCAACGGTACGCTTCCGCAATGCGGGAGAAAAGCAGTTGCTGCTGAAGTTTGCACGGTTTAAAATAATAGAATAAAGATTGATAAATATATGTTGGATGTAACAAAAGTTCCTTCTCCCTGTTATGTTATGGAAGAAGATTTGCTCAGAAAGAACCTGAGTCTGATAAAAAGTGTGGCAGAACGTGCCGGTGTGGAAATTATTCTTGCTTTCAAGGCTTTTGCCATGTGGAAATCGTTTCCGATATTCCGTGAATATATTCATTACACAACAGCAAGTTCTGAATACGAAGCCAGACTGGCTTTCGAAGAGTTTGGCAGCAAGGCTCATACGTATTCTCCTGCTTATACAGAGGCCAATTTTCCTGCTTTTCTGAAGTATAGCAGCCATATTACGTTCAATTCGCTGTCGCAGTTCGAGCGTTTTTATTCGCAAGCAAAGGCTTATCCGGAACATGTATCTTGTGGTATTCGTGTGAATCCAGAGTATTCGGAAGTGGAAGTAGAACTTTATAATCCTTGTGCTCCCGGAACCCGTTTCGGTGTGACTGCCGATTTGCTTCCCGACCGTTTGCCCGAAGGAATTGAAGGCTTTCATTGTCATTGTCATTGTGAGTCGAGTTCGTATGAGCTGGAACGTACATTGAAACACATTGAAGAAAAGTTCTCTCGCTGGTTTCCTCAATTGAAATGGCTGAATTTGGGTGGGGGACACCTGATGACACGTAAAGACTACGATGTGGAACACCTTATCGGACTGTTGAAAGGTTTGCGTGAACGCTATCCGAATCTTCAGATTATTCTGGAACCGGGATCAGCTTTTACCTGGCAGACCGGACCACTGGTAGCATCGGTTGTCGATGTGGTAGAGAGCAGAGGTATACGTACGGCTATTCTTGACGTGAGCTTTACCTGCCACATGCCCGACTGTCTGGAAATGCCTTATCAGCCTAAGGTGCGCAATGCCGAAACCCTTCCGCCTGATGCTGTGAAGACTGCTGCTCGTGAGGACCATGTTTATCGTTTGGGCGGAAACAGCTGCTTGAGTGGTGACTATATGGGCAGTTGGAAGTTCGATCATGAATTGCAGATAGGCGAACGCATCATATTCGAAGATATGATTCATTATACGATGGTGAAGACAAACATGTTTAATGGAATTCATCATCCTTCTGTTGCTTTGCTCCACACTGATGGAGAACTGGAGGTGTATAAAACCTTTCGTTATGAAGATTATCGCGACAGAATGTGTTGATTATAAGTTACTTCTGATTGTAAATCATAGCGTCCGTACACCTTCGAACAGGCTTGTGCGGACGTTTTTTATTGAAGATGCCTGACGGTTTAGATAGCTGTCGTTATCTTTCAAAAAAAATCGTACAAAGGTTGGCGGCCTTTGTACAAAAAATAAAAAAATATCGAGATGTTTTTCCTTAAATATGCTGAAGTTTTTTTCTACTTTCCCTGAATCTTGTTTTTGGAGGAAAAGGAGCTTATGTAATTGCTTCAAAATGGGGTTGAAAAAGACAATATAATAGCTTTTGATGAAAAAAGTATTATAATGTTTTGGTAGTTTCGGAAAAAGCATTACCTTTGCACTCGCAATCGAAAAATCGCTTGCGCTAATTACAGAATGCGGAAATAGCTCAGTTGGTAGAGCATAACCTTGCCAA
>UMCI01021506.1_pt1 | contig 26281 bp, 26 predicted proteins | sample 1964211 | NCBI WGS metagenome assembly UMCI01 (sample SAMEA4835966, study PRJEB28245) | human gut metagenome | biome: gut microbiome; material: fecal sample | place: Denmark | collected 2008 | reverse complement strand
ATGCGTTTGCGGGCGGGAAGTTTTCGCCGAATCCGAATGCTTACGCGAATTGCCAAGGCGTGGTCGGCTGGGTTAATCCGGACAAGAACGCGCCGCAAGGACAAAGAGGATTGATTGTCACGCCGGACGAAGTGAAAAAAGCATGGTCAGATAAGCATTGCGAAACCAACATCAAAGATGAGTACGATGGTAAGGGCAATACCGAAAAGCTGATTGCTTATGGCAAGGCACATGACATATCTTTTCCGGCAGCGGAATGGTGCGCTCAATACAGCCAAAACGGTGTCAGACCGGGAGAAGGCTTTATGCCGGCTAGTGAACAGTTGAAACGGATTGTTGCTAACCGGGAGATTATCAATCCGGCTATGCAAAAGATTGACGGGGTTGAGCTTGGCGGTTGGATTTGGTCTTCGTCAAAGTATAGCTACAACTACGCGTGGACCGTGCACGCCGGTGACGGTACGGTGTACTCCAGCCATAATAGCAACTACTATTGCGTCAGGTGTGTTTTGGCTTTTTGAGTCGTATTTAAAAAACTCCGAAGTTTGTTATTTCGGAGTTTTTTTAGTTTTTCAGGATTTCGGCTTGGCGATATTCTTTTTGCAGGGTTTCAATTTGAACGTCGGTATAGCGTTGGGTCGTGGTAAGCGTACTATGTCCGAGCAGTTCCTGAATGGAGCGGAGGTCGGTTCCTTCGGCCAGGAGGTGCGTGGCAAAGGAGTGGCGCAAGGCGTGTGGGGTGAGCGTATCGGGAAGTTCCAGGTAGCGGCGGATTTTTTCTAACTGGCGTTGGATAATCCGGGGAGAAAGGCGTTCGCCGCGGGCGCCGACAAACAAAGGTTCGCCGCGGGCAAGTTTGTAGGGGCATTGGTCAAGGTATTCGCGAATCCGTCTCCAGACAATCGGCAGCAGCGGCACAATCCGTTCTTTGTTGCCCTTGCCTTTGATGCGCAGATAGGTGCTGTTTTCGTCAATATCGCCAATGTTCATGTTTAGCGCTTCGGAAATGCGCAGTCCGCAGCCGTAGAGCAGGGTCATGACGGCGGTGTCGCGTTGTCCGGCCCAAAGCTCTTTGCTGAATTTGATACAAACGCTGAGAACGTCGAACGTGTCTTTGACATCTAAAGCTTTGGGCAGGCTTTTAGGCAAACGCGGGCTGGAGATAACGCTGACAGCGGCATTTTTGCACAGATCGTTAACGTCCAGCCAGCGATAAAAATTTTTCAGTCCGGAAATGTTGCGTGCCAAGGTGGCTTTGCCAATATGCCGGGAGGCGCGATGGGAGATGTAGGCGCGAAAATCGCGAACCTCAAAGGCAGACAGCTCTGTGAGGCTTGCTTCGTGCCCCTTGGTTTCGGCAAAATAGCAGAAAAAATCGGACAGGTCGCGAAAATAGGCGTCGAGTGTATGCGAAGAATAACGCCGTTCGTTACGGAGCCAGTTCTGCCATTCGCGGATTGCGTTCAGCGCATCGGGAGCGGCGGGGTATTTGATTTCTTGCTTCATGTTTGCAGTATAAGGCAATGATGGTAACTTTTTGGTAAACGCGGCTGCGGGAAACTGCAGAATCTGCTTGGCAAGGTTGTGGTTTTGGGTTTATGATACGCGCAAACCGGAGGATCAGATGACTAAAATTGTCGGTGTTTTGCTGCCGCTGCCGTTTAATGACGTGTTTGATTATAAAGCCGAGGACGATGTTGCCGTCGGCGACTTGGTGGCGGTTTCTTTCGGCAATCCGCGGCGGGGAAAAGAGGAACTGGTCGGCGTGGTTTGGAAAATCGGAAAGTCTTCCCATTTGGACGAGAGCAAAATCAAGCCGGTTAAAGCGCGGCTCGATTATCCGCCGTTGTCGGAAGCAATGCGCAGGTTTATCAGTTTTACGGCCGCTTACAATATGGCTTTTCTCGGTTTGGTTTTGAAGATGGCGTTGAGCGTCAGAGCCGTTTTTGAAGATCCGAAGCTGATGCTTTTATATACCCTTTCCGGCAAGACGCTGGCGGAAGCCAAAATCAAAAATTCCGACGCCCGGTGGCGGGTTATGGATTTGTTGAAGCATGCCCCTTATACCAAAGCCGAAATTTGCAAAGGCGCCGGGGTATCGGTCGGGGTGGTTAATACGCTGATTGAAAAAGGCGTTTTGTCGCCGATTGCCGTTGAACAGAAGAAAGAATTTTCTTTGCCGAATCCGGGACATCATAAAGTGCGGCTGACGGCGGAGCAACGAGCCGCTGCCGATATTTTGGCCTCTAAGGTCGGTCAGGGTTTTTCGGTTACCCTGTTGGACGGGGTTACCGGCTCGGGCAAAACCGAAGTTTATTTTGAGGCGGTGGCCCAAGCGTTGGAGCAGGGAAAACAGGCGTTGGTCATGGTGCCGGAAATTTCGTTGACAACGCAATGGCTGTCCCGTTTTGAACGCCGTTTCGGCGTAGTGCCGGCAAAGTGGCATTCCAATCTCGGCAACAAAGAGCGGGCCGATACCTGGAAGGCAATAGTGGAGAATCGTGCCAAGGTAATTATCGGCGCTCGTTCGGCCCTTTATCTGCCGTATGCCGATTTGGGCGTTATTATTGTTGATGAGAGTCATGACTCATCCTATAAGCAGGAAGACGCCGTAAATTATCAGGGGCGCGACATGGCGGTCGTCCGCGGCAAATTTGAACAAATTCCGGTTATTCTTTCGACGGCGACGCCGGCATTGGAAACGTTGAACAATGTTGATGAGGGCAAGTATGAACAAGTCAGGCTCAGCAGCCGCTTTGCCGCGGCGGAACTGCCGGAAATCAGAGTTCTGGATTTGAAAAAAGACAAGCCGCTCAAAGGGGCCTGGGGTGTTTCGTGGCTGGCGCCGACGCTGGTTGAAGCACTGAAGGAAAATTTGGAAAAAGGCGAGCAGTCCATGTTGTTTCTGAATCGCCGGGGATATGCGCCTTTGACGATCTGCCGCGATTGCGGGCATCGGATTCAGTGTCCGCATTGTACGGCCTGGCTGACGGAGCACAAAAATACCAAGTCGCTGGTTTGCCATCATTGCGGCTATTCTATGCCGATGCCGACAGTTTGTCCGGAATGCCGTTCCGAAACCGGGCTGACTGCCTGCGGACCGGGAGTTGAGCGGGTGGCGGAAGAAGTAAAAATGCGTTTCCCTTCAGCGCGGGTGCGTATTATTTCCAGCGATATTACCGCCAGTATGGCCGAAGTTTCGGAAGTTATCCGCGAGATGGAGAAAGGGGAAGTCGATATTCTTATCGGAACGCAGATCCTGTCCAAGGGGCACCATTTTCCGAGCCTTACCCTGGTGGGGATTGTTGATGCCGATTTGGGGCTTATGGGGAGCGATTTGCGCGCATCGGAGCGGACGTTTCAACTGTTGTCGCAGGTTTCGGGGCGAGCCGGCCGCGGCGAGAAAAAAGGCATTGTCTATTTGCAGACGCTTTATCCCGAAAACGCGGTTTTGAAAGCCTTGCTTTCCGGCGATCGGGAGCAGTTTCTCCGGCTTGAAAAAGACAGTCGCCGTATTCTTAAAATGCCGCCGTTCGGCAAGCTGGCGGCAATTATTGTCAGCGGCGCGAATCGGGAGGTTACCGATAAAACTGCCGCCTGGCTCGGGCAAACGGCTCCGAACAACGACTGTATTACGACGCTTGGCCCGGCTCCGGCGCCGATTTATATGCTGCGGAACAAATATCGGTACCGTCTGTTGTTAAAGACTGCAAAGAATATTCAAATTCAGGAAGTTATTCGCGAGTGGCTCAAAAAAGTCAACATTCCTTCTTCCGTGAGGGTAGAGGTGGATATAGATCCTTATTCTTTCTTTTAAAATAAAAAGGTTGTATTTTGGGATATCAGAGCCCTTTTCATCGGTCTCAGAAAATCCGCATAGGTCTGTCTACGCCAGGGTTTGTTTCGTCCCGAAAAGAACTGTAAATAATGTGCATGGGGCGAATCGCCGGATTGATTCACTTCACAAAAAAAAGCCTTGTTCCGGTTGCAAATTCATGTTTCCATTAATAAATTAGAAACAATTTGTTGCTTATGATGAGTGCAGGTTGAATGATTTACACAGAGTGAGTAAATTGAAGAAAATTTCCAAATCTAAGATTGCGGCGACCTATGCTTTGGCCCTTTATGAAGCGGCGGCGGAAAAGAAAGCCGTTGCCAAAGTTTATGACGATGTTCGGAAGTTACAGGCCGAAATTTCCGAAGATGCGGATTTTATTAAGTATTTTGCGAATCCGGTATGGAATCGCGACTCTAAAAAAGAGACTCTGAATGCCGTGGCTGCCAAGATGAAGCTGAGTTCGGAAAGCCGTAATTGTCTGGATATTATTGCCGATAATGAACGTTTGCCGGAGTTGAAGGAAATTTTGCAAGAATTTATTCATCTTTACCATCAAAAAAACAATATTGCCGAGGTTGAAGTACAGTCGGCGCAGGCGCTTTCGGCAGCGCAGGTTAAAAAGCTTGAAGCATCTCTTGAGAAACTGCTGAAACAAAAGGTGTTGGTTTCTTATCTGGTCAAGCCCGAAGTTTTGGGCGGCCTGAAAGTTAAATATGGTTCAAACATGATTGACGATACCCTTTTAGGAAAGCTCAACCGTCTTGAACAAGTTATGAAAGGTGGACAATAATGTCTGTGAATGCTAGTGAAATATCTTCCATTATCAAAGAGAAAATAGCTCATTCCGGCATCGACTTGGATGTTTCGGAAGTTGGGCAGGTTTTGTCGGTCGGCGACGGTATTGCCCGGGTTTACGGGCTTGAAAAAGTTCAGGCCGGCGAATTGGTCGAATTTTCGAGCGGCGTTAAGGGCATGGCGTTGAATTTGGAAGAGGATAACGTCGGCGTCGTTATTTTCGGTTCCGATCAGGAAATTAAGGAAGGCGATACAGTCAAGCGTTTGGACTCTATTGTCAGCGTTCCGGTCGGGAAGGAACTTCTCGGGCGGGTTGTCGATGCATTGGGCGAGCCGATTGACGGCAAGGGCGATATTAAAGCTAAAGAACACAGCCTGGCCGAGGTCAAGGCGCCGGGGATTATTGCCCGCCGCAGCGTTCATGAGCCGATGCAGACGGGATTAAAAATCATTGACAGTCTGATTCCGATCGGGCGCGGGCAGCGTGAGCTGATTATCGGAGACCGTCAGACCGGAAAGACTTCAATTATTGTCGATACGATTATTAATCAGAAAAAAATAAACGATGCCGCCAAATCTGACAAAGACAAACTGTTTTGCGTTTATGTGGCTGTCGGACAGAAACGTTCGACGGTGGCGCAGGTGGTCAAAACCCTAAAGGATTACGGCGCGCTGGATTATACGATTGTGGTGGCGGCAACCGCTTCCGACCCGGCGCCGATGCAGTATATTGCCCCGTATGCCGGGTGTGCCATGGGCGAGTATTTTCGTGATCGCGGAATGCATGCGGTTATTTTTTATGACGACCTTTCCAAACAGGCGACGGCTTATCGCCAGATGTCGCTGCTGCTCCGCCGTCCGCCAGGGCGCGAAGCTTATCCGGGCGACGTTTTTTATCTGCATTCGCGTTTGCTGGAACGTGCGGCCAAGATGAGCGACGAAGAAGGGGCGGGTTCATTGACGGCTCTTCCGGTGATTGAAACGCAGGCCGGAGATGTGTCCGCTTATATTCCAACCAATGTGATTTCGATTACCGACGGACAGATTTTTTTGGAAACAAGCTTGTTCTTCCAAGGGGTTCGTCCGGCGGTCAATGTCGGAATTTCGGTCAGCCGCGTCGGATCTGCAGCGCAGATTAAGGCGATGAAGCAAGTGGCCGGAAAAATTAAGCTGGAGTTGGCACAGTATCGTGAGATGGCGGCGTTTGCCCAATTTGCCTCGGATTTGGATGCGGCAACGCAGAATCTTCTGGCTCGCGGTGCGCGCTTGACCGAACTGCTTAAACAGCCGGTTAATCAGCCAATGCCGGTAGAAGAGGAAGTTGTGGCGATTTTTGCCGGGGTTCGCGGTTATCTGGATAAGATTCCGGTGAAGGAAATCGGTGCTTTTGAGAGCGAATCTTTACGTTCATTAAAGACGAATCGTCCGGAGATTTTGAAAAAAATCCGTGATGAGAAAGCTATTTCCGATGAAACCGACAAAGAACTTTCTGCCTTTTATGAGGCTTTTGTAACCGAATTTTCCGAAGCGAAGGAAGCAGCGTAAGGCATAACAGACTATGGCAGGCTTGAAAGAATTAAGAACCCGGATCGAATCCATCAAATCGACGCAGAAGATTACTTCGGCGATGAAACTGGTGGCTGCCGCCCGTTTGCGCCGCGCGCAGGGGCTGATCGGCAAGTCGGCGTTCTACAGCAATAATGTTCTGGCTGCGGCTGCCCGTGTCTTGTATGAAATCCGGCAGGAAGAAACCGAAAAGAATATCCAATACGTCTATCCTGAACTGATGCGCGGCAACGGCGGCAGAGATGTCTATTTGCTGCTGGTGCTGACATCGGATCGCGGATTGTGCGGCAGCTACAACAGCAGCGTAGCCAGGGCAGCTGCGGCGCGGATTGAGGCACTGAAGAGCGAAGGCAAAAAAGTGATGGTTTTGTGTTTGGGGCGCAAAGGGCGCGACCTGCTCAAAAAACACTATGCCGATTTGATTGTAAAGACGGTTGACGGTTTGGCCAAAAAAGGCGCCAAATATTATGAGGCGGCCGATATTGCCGAAATCGTTATGGATATGTTTGTTCAAAAGCAGATTAATGTTTGCGAAGTCGTTTACAGCAAGTTTAAATCGGCAATCAGCCGCGACATTTGTACTGAGCAAATTCTGCCGGTTAAAATTGAAAATTTTGAATACAACAAGGTTCATGCGCCGACTAATGTGGTTCGGGGAGCGTTTTACGATTATCTGCCCGGAAAGGCCGAGCTGCTCGCCGGTTTGCTGCCGCTGGTTTTTCGGGGGAGCTTGTTTCAGGCGATCGTGCAGAGCCAGGCTTCTGAGCATGGTGCGCGCATGACTTCAATGGACAATGCCACCCGCAATGCGTCGGATATGATTTCACGGTTGACGCTGCGTTACAACCGTATCCGCCAGACGGCGATTACGACGGAGTTGATTGAGATCATTTCCGGTTCCGAGGCTTTGTAAAGTTAATTTGATTGCCGGTTCTGACAACTGTCGACCGGTAAAAATAAAAAAATTATTATCGGTTAAACGGTCAGTAAGGAGATAATGATGGTTGAAAAAAAAGCTGCCAAAAAAACGGCGGTGAAATCTGAGAAAAAAACAATCAGAAAAACGACGGCAAAGACTGCCGCCAGAGCTGCCGCCGCAGCTGACAAACAGTATGCGTCGGCTGACGTTGTTCAGGAGAAAAAGGCAATCCGCCAAATTAAGAGCAATAACAAGAAGGATGTCAAAGAGATTAAAAAGCTTGAGAAAAAAGAACGCAAAGTCCAGTCTCTGGGGCATATTTCGCAAGTTACCGGCGCGGTTGTCGACGTTCGTTTTGACAAGGTTGAAGATTTGCCGAACATTTTGACGGCGTTGGAATGTGACAACCATGGCCGCAAGCTGGTTTTGGAAGTTGCCCAGCACTTGGGCGAAAATATTGTCCGCACCATTGCCATGGATGTTACCGACGGATTGGTTCGCGGTCAGGAAGTGGTTAATACCGGAGAGCCGATTGAGGTTCCGGTCGGGCCGAAGATGCTGGGGCGTATCATCAATGTTATCGGCGAGCCTGTAGACGGTTTGGGCGTGGTCGAAGCCAAGCAATATTATCCGATTCACCGCCCGGCCCCTTCTTTTGTTGACCAATCGACCGAGACGGAAATTCTGACCACCGGGATTAAGGTTATTGATTTGCTTGAACCTTATTCCAAAGGGGGAAAAATCGGTTTGTTCGGCGGCGCCGGTGTTGGCAAGACGGTTTTGATTATGGAGCTGATTAACAATATTGCCAAAGGGCATGGCGGATATTCGGTATTTGCCGGTGTTGGCGAGCGTACCCGCGAAGGCAATGACCTGTATCATGAGATGATTGATTCCGGCGTTATTGACCTGAAAGGCGGCAAGTCGAAGACGGTTCTGGTTTACGGCCAGATGAACGAGCCTCCTGGAGCCCGTGCCCGCGTTGCGCTGACAGGTTTGACGCAGGCCGAATATTTCCGAGATGAAGAACATCAGGACGTTTTGTTGTTTATTGATAATATTTTCCGCTTTACCCAGGCTGGTTCAGAAGTTTCGGCGCTGCTCGGCCGCATTCCTTCGGCGGTTGGTTATCAGCCGACCTTGGGGACGGATATGGGAGCCATGCAGGAGCGGATTACTTCGACAAAGAACGGTTCGATTACTTCTGTTCAGGCGGTTTATGTTCCGGCGGACGATTTGACCGACCCGGCACCGGCCACGACCTTTGCGCATTTGGATGCGACGACAGTGCTTTCCCGTTCGATTGCCGAGTTGGGAATTTATCCGGCAGTTGATCCGCTGGATTCGACCAGCCGGGTGTTGTCGCCGGATGTTGTCGGGGAAGAACACTATCAGGTTGCCCGCCAGGTTCAGGAAATTCTTCAGAAGTATAAATCTTTGCAGGATATTATTGCCATTTTGGGTATGGACGAGCTTTCCGAAGAAGACAAACTGACGGTTGCCCGTGCCCGCAAGGTTCAGAAGTTTCTTTCACAGCCGTTCCATGTGGCGGAAGTCTTTACCGGAACGCCGGGCGTGTTTGTCAAGCTGGAAGATACGATTGCCGGCTTTAAGGGAATTATCGAAGGCAAGTATGACGATATTCCCGAGCAGGCGTTTTATATGGTCGGAACTATTGAAGATGTGTTGGCAAAAGCAGAAAAGATTGTCTAGTGGGCAACTAATACAGAAACTGCGGGTAAAATGCTCGGTCACGTATTTCTATATACGCTCACTCGCATTTTCCCTGGTTTCTTATTATTTGCCTCACTATCCAACCTTTTCTGAAAAGATTGTCTAGAGGTTTATTAGAGCGATTTTGCAAAAGTTCATCTGGTGGGTAACGAGAGAAGGCTTGATAAGAAGAGGATAATAAAATGGAAAAAAATGAGATACTTTTCAGGTTGTCAAGACCTTTCAAAATCTCCCGGACGGCGGCTGTCGACCGGGTGCAGCTGCCGGTTGCCGGCGGAAGCGTGACGGTTCTTCCCGACCGGGCGCCGACGCTGTTTTTGCTGGCGGACGGTTTGTTGCAGGTTTTGGACAAGGAAGGCAAACCGCTTGAGCGTTATTTTATCAAAGGGGGGGTGGCTGACGTGGCGCGCAACCGTTGTGCGGTTTCTACCGAAAAAGTCGTTGCCTTTGACAAGATTGATTTGCCGCGGGCGGCGGAAAAACGCGATGAGGCGATTTTGCCTGATGACAAGGTTTTTTACCAGATGATTGTCGATTATCTTACCTTGATGAGCAGCCATAAATAAATCACAGCCTCCTGAGGGAGGCTTTTTTTATTTTTTACGGATTAATCTTATGGTAACATATCTTTATGATAATGGGAAAAACATGTGAAGGGAAAGAGATGACAAAGCAAGGCCGGGTTTTTGTATTTATGATGGATTCTTTCGGCATCGGCGGCGCGCCTGATGCCGGCAAATATGCCAATGAGGGCGCCAATACGCTGGGGCATATTGCTGCGGTTAATTTGGGATTGAAAATTCCCAATCTGCTGGCTTTGGGGTTAGGCGATGCGGCCAAAGGGGCGTCCGGCGTTTTTCCGGCTGTCGGTGCTCAGCCTCCGGCGGCGCTGCGGCTGGCGTCAAAATTTGGGCATGCCCGGGAAGTCAGCGTCGACAAAGATACGGTTTCCGGACATTGGGAAATGGCCGGGCTGCCTAATTTGCAAGGCTGGGGGCATTTTCCGCCGCAGTATCCTTCTTTTCCGGCAGAGTTGACCAATGCGTTGGTTAATGAGGCCGGGCTGGCAGGAATTTTGGGTAACAAGGCGGCTTCGGGCACAGTCATTATTCAGGAACTCGGCGAAGAACATATCCGCAGCGGCAAACCGATTTGTTATACCTCTGCCGACAGCTGTTTCCAGATTGCCGCCCATGAAAAATATTTTGGGTTGGAGCGGCTTTATGACGTTTGCGAAACGGCTTATCGTTTGGTGCAGCCATATCATATCGGGAGAATTATTGCTCGGCCGTTTGTCGGAGAGAAGACCGGGGAATTTGTCCGTACCGCCAACCGTCGCGATTATGCCGCGCAGCCGTTTGGCGAAACGCTGCTGGACAGGCTTAAGACTGCCGGACATGAGGTGATTGCCGTCGGGGCGATTAATGATATTTATGCGCATCGCGGCATTACCAAAGGCGTTCGCGCCGCGGGGCTTGAGGCTTTGTGGGACGCAACGCTGCGGGAGATGAAGACGGCTCCGTCCGGAAGCCTGGTTTTTACCAATTTTGAGGATTTTGACATGTTGTACGGTCATCGCCGCGATGTAAAAGGCTATGCCCGGGCATTGGAATATTTTGACCGTCGGCTGCCGGAAATTTTGCCCTTTTTGCAAGATGACGATTTGGTGTTTATTACGGCGGATCACGGCAATGACCCGACTTACGGCGGAACCGACCATACCCGTGAGCAGGTGCCGGTATTGATGTTTGGCCGCAAAGCGGCGGCGGAAGACATCGGCCAGCGGGACACATATGCCGATATCGGGCAGACGATTGCCGCCTATTTGGAAATTCGGCCGCTTGATTACGGAGTATCGTTTTTATGAGTTACCGGGCTTCAAATCTGCCGGCGGACAAGCATGTTTTTTTGGGACGGCGCGGCGGTGTTTCGGAAGGAAAATATGCCAGCCTGAATGTTCGGGACCGTAGTTCGGACGATCCGCGGGCAGTAGCCGAAAATCGAAGAATCGCAGTCGAAAAGCTGGGAATGAATCCCCGGCAGCTGGTTATGCTGCGGCAAGTGTCGGCAACGGATGCGGTTTTGGTTGAACAGGCTTCACAAGGCGTTGTTGAAGCTGACGGCATGGTCTGCAAGGTGCCGGGGCTGGTTTTGGGGATTGGGACCGCCGATTGTCTGCCGGTGCTGCTGGCGGATTATGAACACGGCGTTATCGGGGCGGCGCATGCCGGCTGGCGCGGGGCCGTTCGCGGCGTGGTTGAAAATACGCTTAAGCTGATGTTGGCGCAGGGGGCGGTTCTTGAAGAAATTTCGGCGGCTTTGGGGCCGTGTATTCAGCAGTCTTCTTTTGAAGTCGGCGCCGACGTTCGTGACGAATGCACGGCAGTATTACCGGCTTATGCGGCGTTTTTTGCTCCCGGAAAAGATGCCTGCCATTTTCAGTTTGATTTGGAGGGGCTGGTTCGCCGCCGTTTGGAACAATTTGGCGTTCGCAATGTTACCGCATCAGGAATCGATACTTATGCCGATGAGGAAAATTATTTCAGTTTCCGCCGGGATACCCACAAGGGGCTGACCGGCTCCGGCAGCGATTTTGGCGGGCATGTGTCGTTGATAACGTTATAATTTTCTTTATTTTTGGAAATTTTTGGTGTATAACTGTACCCAGGATTAACAATTAGCAGAGTTTTAATGTCACCGTTAGGCAAATTTACGCTGGCTGTTTTGGGTTTGCGCCTGGCCGGAGCAAACGGTTTTTTGTGGGGAATGCTTTTGGGGCATCTCTTCATTGACAATACCGGGGTTATTCATAAAATCGAATCGGCGGTTTCGCAGGTGGATGACAATATCCGCCTGATGCTGCCGTATAATGTTTCGCGTTATTATAACCGGATTGAGGGAAATTTCTGGGGCAAAATCTGGGGGGCGGCGCTGGGAAGCGTTTTGTTCGGTTTTTACGGTTTTTTGAGCTTGTTTGTCATCGGGCATTTTGTTTTTGATACGCCGCGGTCGGTTCATGCCAATGCTTTTCGGAGTTCTGTCGACCGGTTGTTTAACCGCCATATCGGCAAAATTTTCGGAGGGGTTGCCGGTTTTTCCTGTGGAAGCAATGTATTGGTTTTTGCCGGTGTTATTCTCGGCTTTTTCTTTGATATCCGAGGCCTTTGGAAGCAGAAACTGCGTTTTCCGAAGCCGGTGATGCCGGTGTTTTTCTTTGGCGGCAACACCTATCTGAAAGCGGTTGCCGGTTTGGCTGCCAAAATAGCCAAGGCGGACGGTGTCGTCAGCGTCAGCGAGATTAAGTTGTTTAAGAATATTTTTAAAATTGACGAGAAGGCCAATCGGGAGATTTCCAAAGTTTTTAACAAAGCCAAAGTTTCGGTTGATGGGTATGAGCGTTTTGCCCGGGAGCTGGGCAAGGTAACGGCGGGAAATTTGGATAGAAAAGAAAAAATTATGGAAGGCCTGTTTAAAATTGCCTGGGTGGACGGACAAATCAGCGATTTTGAACGCGAAATTCTGGGAAAAATTGCCGGTTTAATCGGGTTGCCGGAAGGGAACTTCAGGGTAATTGCGGAGCAGTTTGAACCTAAGCGCGCGGAGCAGGCGACGGTTTGCGATTTTTATGATATTTTGGGCGTTATGCATGGAGCCAGCGACAGCGAAATAAAAAAACGCTGGCGGGAACTGATTAACGAATATCATCCTGACCGGGTACAGGCCAGCGGCGGCACTCCGGCCGAGGTTGAGGCATCGACTTTGAAGATGGCGGAAATCAACGCGGCTTACGAGGCTTTGCTCAAATCGCGCCGGGCGGCCTGAGCAGCCGGAGGCGGTGTCTGATGAAAATTGTCCTTGCCACCATTAATGCCCGGTATTCCCATACATCATTTGGTTTGCGCTATCTTAAAGCCAATTTGCATGAGTTTGAGCATGAGACGGAAATTTGTGAGTTCAGTTTGGACGAATCCGTTCAGGAAATTGCCGAGAAGATTATTGTCCGCCAGCCCGATATTGTCGGTTTTGGCTGCTATATCTGGAACATTGAGGCTGTTCTCCGGGCGGCGGAAATTGTGCGGGCGATTCTGCCGCAGACGCTGATTGTTCTGGGTGGGCCGGAGGTGTCGTATGAGAACGACGTTTTTTTGCCTTATTGCGATTATTTAATTGAAGGCGAGGGGGAGCTGGCCTGGTATGAGCTGGCAAAAGCCCGGTCTGACGGCCGGCTTCCGGAGGGAAAAATCATCCGCCGCCCGGTTTGCGATCTGAGCCAAATCAGAATGCCTTATTACCTTTACAGCGATGAAGATATTGCCAACCGGCTGATTTATGTGGAAGCGACCCGGGGGTGCCCGTTTGGCTGTGAGTTTTGCCTTTCTTCGCTCTCCAAAGGGGTTCGCGAATTTGACCTTGATGTTTTTTTGCGGGAGATGAAGATTCTGCTTGAACGGGGCGTGCGCCAGTTTAAGTTTGTGGATCGCACTTTTAATCTGAAGATAGAAAATATCCGCAGAATTCTTGATTTCTTCAAAACCAACTGGCGGGACGGGCTGTATTTGCATTTTGAGATTTTCCCGGATCGGCTGAGCGGGGAAATGTTGGAAGAAATCAGGCGTTTTCCGGACGGGGGACTGCATCTGGAGGCCGGGGTGCAGAGTTTTTATCAGCCTTCTCTCAAAGCAGTTTCACGACGGCAGGACGAACAAAAGACCTTGGATAATCTGCGCTTTATCAGAGAACAGACCGGGGCGGAAATCCATGCCGATTTGGTGGCGGGACTGCCGTATTCGACTTATGACACTTTCAGCCGGGATTTTGATAAGCTGATGGCGGTGCGGCCGCAGGAATTGCAGCTGGGGATTTTGAAACGCCTGCGCGGAGCGCCGATTGACCGCCATTCGCAGGTTTGCGCGATGGTTTATTCCAAATATCCGCCGTATGAGATTATGCAGAACAAGGACATGAGTTATGCCGAGTTGCAGCGGATTAAACGAATTGCCCGTTATTTGGATATTTTTTACAATTCGGGAAATTTCCCCCATACGGTTGAACTGTTGCTGGGGGCGCAGGCTTCTTGTTTTGCGGCGATGGATGATTTTAGCCGTTTTATCTGGGAAAATTATCAGCAGACGCATAAAATTTCCATAGGGCGGCAGACGCGGATTTTGTTTGAATATTTGCAAAAATATTATCCTTTGCAAGAAATTGCGACAGCGTTGCTGGCTGACTATGACGGCAAGGGGCGCAAGGACAATGTTTGTTATCTACGGGAGATTTTGAAATGAAACAACGGTTGCTGCCGCATTACGGCGAACGGACAATACCGGTGGAAATGGTGGTTATACATTGCAGCGCGTTTCCGTTGGAAAAATGTGTGGAAATTTGGGATGAATATAAGGTTAGTCCGCATTATGCCATTGATGAAAATGGTGAAATTATTCAGCTGGTGGATGAAAACCAAAAGGCGTATCATGCCGGAAAAGGCTTTTGGCGCGGGCGGCGAGGCGATATGAACGAAGGTTCAATAGGGGTAGAGCTGGTTAATATGTCTTTGGGGCAGGAACCGGGAAGTTATCCTTCCGCTCAAATTGCAGCCTTGACGATCCTTTTGCAAAAGTTAATCAAAAAATATGGAATTTCGGCTCAAAATATTGTCGGGCATTCGGATATTGCGCCTCTGCGAAAAGCTGACCCGGGGGCTGCTTTTCCATGGGAGAAACTGGCGCAAAATGGAATTGGAATCAGCTATGAAACGGTTGTCGAATCCTATGAAAAAGAGTGTAGCGTGAAAAAGTTGCTATCGACAATCGGCTATGATACGCAGGATGAAGAAACGCTGATTGCGTCCGCTTATGCTTTTCGGCGGCATTTTTTGCCGGATGAGGTGAAAATTGATTCGGATATTCCGCATTTGCTAAACAATGTTTATCCGTCCGGAGATGAAAGTCTGTTGCAAGGCGAAAGATTTATTAGTGCATTGCAGAATATCAGCCAAGTTTGTAGACGTTTAAAAAGCTGCTCCGAGCAGAAATATGTCGATGTTATTCAGCGGGCAAGGTGATGCCTTTTTGTTCTTTTTTCTTTTTCCACTTAAGTTTGGCATAGAGGCGCATATCGGCAATCTGGTCGGTTTCGTCGACAATTTCTTTGCCTAAAATCGTTTCGATGATGTCTTCAAGCGTAACAATGCCGACCCAGTTTTCAAACTGGTCGATCACCAAGGCCATGTGGTTGTGGTCGTCAATCATGGCCGAGAGCACGTTTTCCAGCCGGCCTTCGGAGGAGAAACTGCGCATGCTGCGGGCATAGTCTTCAACCTTGTCGCTGCCTTTGGCTTTCAAAATGCTGGATTTATGGATATAGCCCAAAAACTGCTGTTCGGATTCATCAATGATCGGAAAGCGCGAAAACGGTGAAGCTGCAGTAATTTTTTCAAATTCTTTTATGGTTGTGCGCGGTTTTGTCGTAACGACCACCGTGCGCGGGGTCATTACGTCTTTGACTTTTATTTCTTGAAGGTTGATGATGTTATTGATAACGCGGTATTTGCCTTCGTCAATGACTTTTTCTTCGCGTCCTATTTTGGCGAGGGCTTTGATTTCGTCTTTGATGTTGGAGGCATCGCTGTCGTCGCTGAACATTCCCATAATAAAGTCGGAAATGTACAAAAACGGCTTTAGGATAACAATCATGGCTTGCAGGGTGACGCACATGAAAGGCACCAGTTTTTTCCAGTATTTTGCGCCGATGGTTTTGGGCAGGATTTCTGACAGGACTAAAATGGCGAGAGTCATGATTCCTGATGCCAGCCCCAGATAGGCCTGGCCGTACAGGGCTGCAACCTGGGCTCCGACCCCGGCGGCTCCGACAGTATGGGCAATGGTATTAAGCGTCAGGATTGCGGCAAGAGGCGTGTCAATATTTTGTTTGAGTTCCGAAACCTTTTTGTACCATTTGGGGCTTTTTTCTTCCAACTGGGCGATATAACTCGGGGTGATTGACAGCAGGGCGGCCTCCATGACTGAACATAAAAATGAAATGCCGATGGCCGTGGCGGCAAAAAATATTAACAAAAACATAGCAGGTAATTTTTTATCCCGTATTATTAGACCAGCATTAAGTATATCAAAAAATTTATAAAAAATAAAGAATATTTGTATATAATAAATACAATGTCGGATATCAGAAAAAACTACTATACAATCCGGAAGCCGGGTGTTATTTTACACAAATTGTGAAATTGAATCGAAGAATTTTGATGGGGAAAAAAGAAAATGGAACCTTTGGTCAGTATTGTTATTCCGGTGTATAATGTTGAAAATTTTGTAAAAGACACGCTTTCCAGCGTTTGTAATCAGACTTATAAAAATATTGAAATTATCTGCGTTGACGACGGTTCGACCGACAATTCGCTTTCGGTTTTGAACTTCTACTCGGAAAAAGACAAACGCATTAAGGTTCTGAGCCAGTCCAATTCGGGGGTCAGCGCCGCGCGCAACAACGGAATCAGGGCTGCCGAGGGCGAATATATCTGTTTTTTGGACAGCGATGATTTTATGCATCCGCAGAATGTTGAATTGCAAGTCAAGGCAATAACGGACAGCGGCGCCGACATTGTTTATTGCCGTTTCAAGAATGTGCCCGAAGATGCCGGGCCGGGCAGTTTTAAGAATTTGAAAGCGGCGGATTTCAAGCTTTCCAACACGCCGTTGGCCGATTTTATTTTTAAGCGCGGGCGCATTGATTCTTCTTCCTGCAACAAGCTTTACAAGCGCCGCCTGGTTCAGGATAATCCTTTTAAGCTTGGCGTTTCGCGCGGGGAAGACGAAATTTTTGTGCTTAATCTGCTGAGCAAAGTCAAACGGATTGCCGCCAATCCCCAAACATTGTTTTTTTTCCGCAATCGGGGCGGTTCACTGACCAAGCAGAATATTTCGGAGGCATATCTGTTTGACCATTATCTGTCGTTTATTTCGATGTCGGAAATTCTGCTGCGGCCGGAATCCCTGCAGCAGGCCGGCCTGAGCCGCGAACAGGTAAAAAAATATATTGCCAAGAAGATTTATAAACGGTTTGTGGTTCATGTTCTTAAGAAAAACAACGATCCGGCTGCGACCAACCGTTTGGTCAGCATGGCAGCGGATTATTTGAACAAATTGGCAAACAGCAGAGTTCTGGAGCCGTCGTATCTGCCGTTGACGCGCCGGGTGATGCTCAAGCTGTTTATGCAGAAAAAAGCTTTGGGCCTGACGGCTCTGTGCTGCAAGCTTTGAGGAAAAGAAAATGGGACTGTTACGCAAGTTTATCCGCGCCAAAAATGCCTATTGCGGACATTATATAAACGGTATCAAGCATTATAACTGGCACAGCGACGACAGCAGCTGGCTCGGCGATTTTATCCGGGCGAGGTTTGCGCAAGAAGACTGGAAGAAGCTTAGCGTGGTTTCGGTTTTCGGTTCCCCCCGGACTTTTTGTTTCCATAAGAAAGAAAACAAAATCTTTTTTACCGGCGAGAATCCGGACAGGTATCCCAATTACAAAAACCATGCCTTGCCGCATGTGAAGGTTTCCATGGGTTTTGATTATCTTGACGCGCCGAATTATTTGCGTTTTCCGCTGTGGATTCATTATCTGTTCAAACCCGAGAGCGATTATGCCGCCATTTGCCGGCGGGTGGAGGAGCTGAATGCCTTTCATCCGGCCAAGACGGATTTTTGTTCGCTGATTTGCCGGCATGGCGGCGATGACAATTTGCGGGGAATTATGTATGAGCAGATTTCTGAAATTGCCCCGGTGATGTGTGCCGGAAAGTTTATGCATAACGATGACCGGCTGTGGAAAGACTTTGGCAACAGCAAGCAGGCGTATTTGGAAAATTTTAAATTTTCAATCTGTCCGGAAAATTCCAATCGTACCGGTTATGTGACGGAAAAGCTGTTTGAGGCTTTTCGGGCGGGGACGGTTCCGATTTATTGGGGATCGGACAATAATCCGGAGCCGGGGCTGATTAATGAAAAAGCGGTGATTTTTTGGAATAACGGCGGCGACAATTCGGCCGCTTTAGAAAAAATACGCGAGCTTGCCCGTTCCGAAAAAGCCTATGCCGATTTTGCGGCCCGGCCCCGGTTTACGCCGGCACTGGCAGCATACGTCTGGGAGCGGTATCAGGAGCTGGAAAAGCGTATCCGCGACTGTCTTTAAAAATAAATCTATGGTTAGACTGGACAAAGCCGAATTTGTGATTAGATAACCTGCGTCAATTAACAAGGGGTATCTGAAAGTGAATATTCGCACCAGAAATCGCATTGCTCATTCGCTGACGGCGCGCCAGTTGCGGCGGCTTTTGCAAAATCCGCTGGCGGGCCGGGAGCTGGAACTGGATAACCTGCGTCAGCGGACGGTCCGTTTTTGCGCCTATTCTTATTCGCCGAGGGTGGATATGAATTTGGCGGAGGTTCGGCGGGTGGTGATAGAGGAAGGCTGCAATCTGGTGATTGATCTGCGGGATAATCCGTATGTTCGGACTTTGGTGGTGAAGGATAATTTTATCGGGCGGATAAACCTGTCGCGCAGCAGCATTACGAAAATCCGTATCGGTTCAAACTGCCGCTGCGATTTGATTATCCATGACAGCCGTGAGTGTTTTAAACTGGCGGCGGCCGACGTTTTCAGCGGTCGTTTGGATATTGAAAATTCTTGTTTCCATCATCTGACGTTTGGATATTATTGTTATGCGAATTTGCGCTTGCAGGATAATTGCGGCCGAAAAAAGGTACGGTTGGGTGATGCTTTTCGTGGCAGTCTGGAAGCCTATGGTTTGGAAGTTCCGGAGATTTCTGCCGGAAACGACTGCCGCGGAAAAATCATACTGAAGCCGGGGGCGGCCGAAAAAGGCGTCCGCCGCCTGGCTGCCGGAGACGATTTTAAGGGGCTGGTCGATGCTTCATATTATCCGCATTTGGCCTGGGCCGAGTTTGGGCGGCGAGCTGCCGGAAAAATGAATTTTCAGGGCTGTCCGGGGCTGCGGGTCTTGAAGTTTGAGCGCGGGTTCAAGGGAGTTGCCGATTTGAGTGATTCCGGTATTGAATATATCCGGGCTTTGGAGGAGGCAGCGGGGAGTTTTATTGTGGTTAACTGCGAGCGTCTGCTGCAGTTGAAGCTTCCGTCCGACCGCAAGGCGATTGTTACCTCGGATCGGTATCCGCTTCAGGTTCGGCCGAGGGCGAATTGCCTGTATTATCTTTTCAGTTCCCGGGAACCGCCGCTGCGGTATCATACGCCGTTTTATGTCTGGTGGATAAGAGGAATCGGGCGTTATCTGAAAAGGGAGTTCTAGTGTTTGAAGAACAGGGAGAGCCGGGCTATCAGCCGGAACAGCGGCTGCAGGAGCCGGGGGGCTTTCCCGGCGGCGCCGAAGCGGACGGAGATGCGGGGAAGCCCGCAGTCGATGGCCACGCTCATGCGGTGGTGCCCCTGATCGACGGTGTCTTGGACACCGAGGCTGCGACAGAGCATAATTTCAATCGGAAAACGGTCGTCAAAGCCTTTTTCCTTCATACTGTTATAAAGCTCTTCATAAAGCCGGCTGCGCATGTTTTCGGCAAGCCGGTTTTTCTTTTTGGTGAAAGTGTAGGCGTTTTCGCGAGTACGGAAACTGCGTTCGATTTTGAGCCGCCGGATGTCAAAAGGGTCGGTATGATAGATATTGGGAGAAAAAGATTTGTGTTTGTAGCGCAACGAGCGAATCAGCGGTGACAGAAAATCAAATTTACCGGTACGGGGTTCAAAGGCGATGCGAACCGGAATAAAGCTTTGTTTTTCGGCAATGGCGCGTTCGGCGGCTTCTCTTCCTTTGAGCAGGGTATCGGAAAGCTGTTTTTTTTCGTCTCCGATGAGAATCACCACGTCGTCATGCAGGTGCGAATCTTTTTTTTCGGCCGGCGCGTCCGGCAAAACCAGCAGATCTTCCGGAGCCAGGCGGTAGATTTCCGATGACAAGCAAACATTATACATTAATTATTTCTCCTTTTCCAGTAAATACTACAAAATCTCGGGCTTGGCAAACAAAATTTTGTAACAAAACTGTCATAATTGTTGAGAAGCGCATAAAAATATGGTATGATAAGTTATTAGCTGAATAAAAGATAGTGAGGAGTCCGGCAATGACTGAGAGTAGCTTCAAAACTATCGGAACTACATTTGTTGAAGATATTTCGACAGCAAAAAATAGTGACGAATTATTTAGAATATTAAAGGACACCTGTTGTATTACGCTTAAGCCGGAGGCGGTGGCCGAGAAAGTGGCGCATCTGGATTTGCCGACGGCGGCGATTGAATTCAAAGCGACTTTGGCGCGGCTGCAAATTGCAGAGCGTAACCGGGTGATTAATAAGCAGTTGTCCCTGATGAAGGACAAGGAAACCATGCGGGGGTATCTGAAGCGGTATTTGAAACAGGAGCGGGAAATTCCCCAGGTGGCGAATTATACTTATATTGCCATGCATACTTACATGAAGAAAAAATTCGGTACTGCCGAGGAGTTTAAGCAAGGACTGCATGAACATCTGGTTGCTCCGGTCATGCAAAATCAGGAAGGGCGCCTGAACGGAGAAAATGATAATAAGATAATGCCAAATGACGCGCTTTTGCAAAAGAAAATGCAGGAACGCCGGATTTCGGGATTGTTCTAAAGGGGAAAACTTATAAAAAAATGCCGGTCAACCGGCATTTTTTTTATTGTCTGCCGGCGAATTTCAGGGCGTCAAGAAAACCTTGCAAGATATATGAAGCCGCCGAAGCGTCAAGAACGTTTTTTCTTTTTTTGCGGGACATATCGACTTCTTTGATAAGAAAATTTTCAACGGCGCGGCTGGACAGGCGTTCGTCCCAAAAGGCGCAGGGCAGACCGGTTTCGGCAGCCAGACGGCCGGCAAATTTGCGGACGGCGGCGGCGGTTTCGCCTTCGGTTCCGTCCATTTGCAACGGCAGGCCGAAGACCATGCCGCCAACCTCTTTTTCGGCAATAATCTTTTTGATGGACCGGAAATCTTCGGCATGGCTGCGACGTTGGATAATCCCATAGGAAGTGGCAACGGTCAGGAGCAGGTCGCTGACGGCAACGCCGAGACGTTTTTCGCCATAGTCAAAGCCAATAACGGCCTTGTAGGCCGGAAGCTGTTGTTTAAACTCTTTAATATCCATGTATGAACTTTTCGCTAATTGATTTTTAATAATCTTAGTATAATATATTGCCAATTAAAAGCTTTTTTTGTGGGGTTATCAAAATGAAATTGAAGTATTATCTGGCGCTGGTATTGATGCTGCTGGCGACGCCGGCGAAGGCGGAACTGGAAATCAACGTTGCCGGCGCGATGCGCGATCCGATGCCGCTGGCAATGCCCGAGATGATTCACGACGGCTTTTTTGTCGGGCAATATGCCGATAAAATCCGCAAAGTCGTGGTGGCCGATTTGGAACGTTCGGGGTTGTTTAAGGTTTTGCCGCAAAACAGCTATATTCAGGAATTTACTTCAATGGATCAGGAGCCGGCCTTTGTAGATTGGCGGGCGATTAATGCCCATGCGCTGGTTCAGAGTTCGGTTCGGGAACTGGACGACAAAAACCTTCGGGTCGAGTTTCGGTTGTGGGACGTGCCGGCCGAGAGCCAGATGAAAGGGCAGTCGTTTACAACGACCAAGAGCAACTGGCGCCGGGTGGCACATGTGATTGCCGATGCCATTTATGAACGTTTGACCGGCGAAAAGGGGTATTTTGACACGCGGGTGGTTTATGTTTCGGAGACCGGACCGGCAACCCGCCGCGTCAAACGGCTGGCGATTATGGATCAGGACGGCGAGAATCATAAGTTTCTGACCTCCGGTGCGGCGATGGCGCTGACACCCCGGTTTTCGCCCAATTTGCAGAAGATTACTTATATGTCCTATTCCGGCGGGGTTCCGAAAGTGTATATTTTGGATATTGAAAACGGTCGCCAGCAGCTGATTGGCAATTTTCCGGGCATGACTTTTGCGCCGCGGTTTTCTCCCGACAGCAACAAGCTTCTGTTGAGTTATGCTTCCGGCGGACAGACCAATATTTTTGAAATGGATTTACGTGGCGGGCGCAGCAAGCAGCTGACTTCCGGCGGGTCTATCAATACGTCTCCAAGCTATTCTCCCGACGGTTCTAAGATAGTGTTTAACTCCGACCGCGGAGGCAATCAACAGCTTTATATTATGAACGCTGACGGTTCCGATGTTCATCGCATCAGTTTTAATCCCGGGCGCTATGCAACGCCGGTATGGTCTCCGCGCGGCGACTATATTGCTTTTACAAAAATGGTTAACGGGCAGTTCTGTATCGGAGTGATGTATCCGGAACCGATTGACGGTATTGATGGCGAGCGCATTCTTTCCTGCGGTTATCTTAAGGAAGGGCCGACCTGGTCTCCGAACGGCCGTGTCCTGATGTTCTTTGCCCAGGATCGGGCCGGCGGTCCGGTTCGATTGCAAAGCATTGATTTGACCGGGCATAATGAACGTTTGGTAGTAACGCCGTCAGACGGGTCTGACCCGGCATGGTCTCCTTTGCTGCCTTAACTTTGGGGATATTGCATAAAGTTTCCCCCTTGGGCGCAACAGCGGCATTAATCAATAACTGTTCCTTCCTTAGGTGCGGCAGCGGTTATCAAGGGGTCTTCGAGTTTTTCTTGTTTCCTTTTGTAATTCCGGGCTTGACCCGGAATCCAGGCGGATATGGAAGCAATATTGATCTGGACTCCGGCTCGGAGGCCGGAGTGACAGAATAGAGAGATAGGCCGGAGTGACAAATAAAAAAACAGGCCGGAGTGACAGATAAAAAAACAGGCCGGTATGACAGAAAGAGAAAATGCTGTGCCGTGACAGGAAGGAATTAATTCGAAGATCCCTTGACGTTTTCTTACGAAAACGAGGGATGACTGTATAGGGGGAACGATTGCACCGCAATCGAGGGATGACTTTATGTGTGGACGATTGCTTTGCCGTTGAGGTATGAGTTTTTATGTTATTTCTTTTTTCTTAAGTTTAATGCTTATTTTGTATTGGTATTTGTAGGCGACATAGTGTAGGAAAGACAATTCGAGGTTGGCAAAGTTTCCGCTTTCAAGGGCAATGAGGTATTCTTGAGAACATCCTAACAATTTGGCGGCTTCGGCGATGTTTAATTTGCGGTAGGTTCTGATTTGCCGCAGCTGGTTGCCGAGGCTATGGCGAAAATGGCGCAGGCTTTGCTGGCGGGTTTGAAAATTATTATTCATGGTTCTAAACTCCCTTGAGGTTTCCGGTTAAAAGAAACCGCCCTAGCAATCCTAAGGCGGGGAGTTAGTAACTGTCTCGAGAACAGTCTGGGTTATTCGACATATAAATATGCTTATCTCCCCAGCTCCCCATTCAAGGAGTTGTTCTTTTTCTCGTTAAGGAGTTACTACACTCCGCACCCGGCTCTCCCGGATGCAGAAGCAAGATTAATGCAAATCCGGCAAAATGCAAGGGAAAATTTAATCTTCCCAAACGGCGAAACAAAAAGTAACAATATGTGTGGCGACGGGCGGATATTTGGCATTGCCTTTTCGGTGCTTTGTGGCAGAATATTGCCATTCTTTAAAATTATTACGGAGACTTTCTTATGGTTGAGAAATTGTTTGGAACCGACGGGGTTCGCGGGGTGGCTAACGTTTTTCCGATGGTGCCCGAATTTGCCCTTAAACTGGCGCAAGCCGCTGCCGCATCAATTTGTCAAAAACACAAAAGAGCGGCGATTGCCAAAGATACGCGGATTTCCGGAGATATGCTCGAAGCTGCCCTGATTGCCGGTTTTGCCGCTTCGGGGATTGAGGTTGTCCGTTTGGGCGTTTTGCCGACGCCGGCAGTTACGATGCTGGCACCGGAGCTTGAGGTGGATTTGGCGGTAATGATTACGGCATCGCACAATCCGTATCATGATAACGGCATTAAGCTTATCGGGGCGGACGGCAACAAACTTTCCGATGCCGAGACCTCACGGATTGAGGCTTTGGTTGCTGGCGGGCAGCCGAGTTCCGATCCGGAGCATATTGGGCGTGTGGTTACGAACAAGACGGCCGTGGCGCGTTATGAGCAGAAAATCAAATCCCGTTTTGCCGGAGTGCCGCTTAAGGGAATGAAAATCGTACTTGATTGCGCCAATGGCGCTTTTGCGGGATTTGCGCCGGATTTGCTGCGCAGCCTGGGAGCGGAAGTTGTAGCAGTCGGCATTGCCCCCGACGGGCGCAATATTAATCTGAATTGCGGTTCGACGGCGACGCAGCTGATGCAGGATACGGTTGTTGCCGAGAAGGCGGATATGGGTATTGCGCTTGACGGCGATGGTGACCGGATTATTGTTTGCGACGATTTGGGGCGGCGTTTGGACGGCGATCAGATACTGGCTTTTTTGGGCGGATATCTGCATCGGAATGGCGCGTTAAGGGCCGGTACGGTCGTGGCGACGGTTTGGTCGAACCTCGGTTTGGAAAAGTATCTTAACAATCTGGGAATCAGGTATTTGCGAACGGCCGTCGGTGAGCGTTATGTAACCGAGAAGATGCGGGAAACCGGTTCTAATTTCGGCGGCGAAGAGTCCGGGCATATGGTTCAGTTTGATTTTGGGCCGACGGGTGACGGTTTGGTTACCGGGATTACCATGGCAGCGGGAATTTTGCAGTCGGGCAAAAAAATGAGCGAAATTTTTCCGGTTTTTGAGAAATGTCCCTGCGAAATTAAGAATCTGCGGTTTCCGAATAAGGAAATTATTGCAAAAGTTATGAATGATGCTATAGTGCAAGCGGTTGTCGGCGAATCTTCGCAAATGGCGGAAGCTGCTGGCGGATCTGTGATTGTGCGGAAATCGGGCACCGAACCGTTGATAAAAATCCGGGTGGAAGCGGAAGATGCGGCGGTTGTGGCCGCGGCAGCCGAAAAAATTGTGGCAAAAATTTCAGAATTTATGTAGAACTGACAAAGGGTTGGTAATCTTTTGTTTACCATATGAGCGTATGATACCCTCATAAGGGTGTTGTATTCTCGTATAGGAGTTAGGGAATGGCAAAAACAATGGCAGCAGAATTTGACTGGTACAAAAATAAAAATATGGCCGTAAAAGTCCGCGGCAGCGCAGCTTTGGCGGCTTCTTACATTAAGCCGGTGCAGGTTACGGCTTTTTCCAAAACCCGTTATGTATGGCCTTCGGCTCTGAATAATGATTCCCGTTATATGACGCGCAAGGTTTTTGGCAAAGAGATGCCCAATGTTTAAGGGGCTAGTTGCTTTTATCAGTTCCGGCGCGCTGCTCAATCCGGTGATTTTTCTCGGGGTGTTTATTGGGCTGTTGATGGGGTTTAAGCTGGAATTTGAAGATATTGTGCAAATATACAAAGATTATCATGTTTATCTGTTGGCGTTGTTTTTATCTTTTATTTATAATCTTGTTTTTCGCCGGGTTTGCAAAGAAGACGGTTCTCCGAATTATGGAGCAATGTTTGGAAATGTGCTGGTTTTTGCGTTTAAGTTTATTGCCGCGAGTGCATTGACGGTGTCTTTTATATATATGTTTAAGTTCTAAACGCTGATGTCAATGTTGGTTCCCAGAGTTTCAGAAGGGGAAACAACACGGCTGTTGTCGGGGTTTAACAGGATTTCTACCGCCTGCTGCTGTGCTTCGACGGCATTTTTGAGCAATGACATTTGGACATTTTGCATTGCCAACGCGTAAGAACTGATTGCTCCCAAATCGGACACGGTATTTCTCCATGTTTTGTTTTAACCTCATACTTCATTCATCATATCATAAAACAGTTAAAGTTTCACTAAAAATTTAAATCGCTAAAACATAAGTTTAAGCTTGACAAATCCGGGCCCGGAAAATATGAATGATGTATTAGGGGTGTATTTTGAAAGGCTTGGAAATGAAAAAGTTGTTTTATGTTGTTTTAGTGGTGCTGATTGTATTGGTTATCGGCAGTTTTGTTAAGAAAAACGTTGATTCTGCGACTCCTGCCACCGATGATGTTATTGATGTTGTCGCTTGTGACTGCGATGCCGAGTGCACTTGTGCCGAGACTGATGAAAATTGTGCCTGTGCCGTTCAGCGTGCAGCCTGCGATTGTGATGCCGATGCCGACGGCGACGGTGTTTCGGAAGACATTGAAGCCGAGGAGGTTATTGAAGAAAATCCGGAAGAGACCAGTCATGAGGATGAGACCATCGTCTCAGAATAAATGCACTAAAGGGGAATCATGCTGGGAAGTTGTTCGCTCGCGTATTTCTTTATCCCTTAGGCATCTAAGCTCGCAGCGGTCGCTTACGCTTTCCTAACTCGCTAAGATGTTCCAAAGAGCTTGCAGACAAAACCAACCGGAGCAGCGGTTGGTTTTG
>UMCI01011427.1_pt1 | contig 26976 bp, 32 predicted proteins | sample 1964211 | NCBI WGS metagenome assembly UMCI01 (sample SAMEA4835966, study PRJEB28245) | human gut metagenome | biome: gut microbiome; material: fecal sample | place: Denmark | collected 2008 | reverse complement strand
AGCCTTATATCCCCAGCTCCCCATAAAAGGAGTTGTTCTTTTCCAACTGAGGAGTTTCGATACTCCGCACCCGGCTCACCCGAATGCAAAAATAAGATTAATGCAAATTAGTTAAAATGCAAGGAAAATTTATATTAACGTCACCCACGGGACAAGTCAGCGGCCATTACCCAATAACCGTCACCCCTTGGGCGCGACAGCGGCCATCAAGGGGTCTATGAGTTTTTCTTGTTTCCCTTTGTCATTCCGGGCTTGCCCCGGAATCCAGGCGGCTAAGGAATCAATATTGACCTGGACTCCGGCTCGGAGGCCGGAGTGACAGATAAAAAAACAGGCCGGAATGACAGATAAAAAAACAGGCCGGAATGACAGAAGAGAGAAAATGTTGCGGTATGACAGGAGGAAGAAAACGCTGTACTGTGACGGGAAGAGAAAAAACGCTGTACTGTGACAGGAAAGAATTAATTCGCAGATCCCTTGACGTTTTCTTACGAAAACGAGGAATGACTCTATGGGTGGCAGCTGCTCTGCAATCGAGGGATGACAGAAAGAGAGGGAAACACCGGTCGAAGATGACGGGGCGCAGGGATATGGCGTTTAGCGATTTTCGGTTAGCAAATAATTAAGGATTAAGTTATTACTATAACATTTGTTTAAGCAGATTGGCTTTTTTTGAAAGGGAAACACAATGAAAAAACTATCCGCCGCCGTTTTGGCTTTGGCTGCCGGAATTTATGCTTCTGCCGCTACCGCCCAGGAAGCGCCGCAAATCGACTTAGATGAGATTCAAAAGCGTCTTGATGAAATGACAAACAAAGAATTTCAGAAAATAGATGCTGACGGCAACGGCGAAATCTCATTAAAAGAATATCAGGATTATATCGTAAAACAGACTTTGGCCGGCAGCGAACAATCATTTGCCCAGCTGGATAAAAACAATGATAAGAAAATCAGCCCCGAAGAATATGCCGGTTTTATGAGCGGCTTTACCACTAAGCTTCAGGGAATGCTAAAAAACATGCAGGAAAAGAATGCCGCTGAGGCAAAATAACTTTTCTCCCGCCGATACCGCAGCACAATGCTGCGGTATTTTTTTGCGGATTAGAAAACAACGCCTCAAAAAAAGCTGTTTATTTTAAAATTATGATGTATATTATTTCCATGAGTTTGATTTTAAAAAACATAATCCTCAATGGAAAAAAACGTGACATTCGGATTGCCGGTTGTCGCTTTCAGAAAATTGCGCCCAAAATAGAAACCGCGGCCGGAGACGAAGTTATTGATGGCAGCGGGAAAGCGGTTTTTCCGGGTTTTTATAATTTGCACACGCATGCCGCCATGAGCCTGCTTAAGGGAATTGGCGACGACAAAGAGCTTTTTTCCTGGCTTTCGCAGGACATTTGGCCGCGGGAAGCCAAGTTTGACGCAGACATTATTTACGCCGGAACCAAGCTGGCCGTTTTGGAAATGGTAAAGTCGGGCACGGTTTTCTTTTCTGACATGTATTTTGAACAGGCGGCAATTATGAAGGCAGTTGCCGAATGCGGCATTCGCGCGGCGGTTTCAATCGTCGGGTTCGATATGTTTGACCCGGAGCAGACCAAGCAGAAAATCGCAGCTACCGAGGCTTTTTTGGAACTTTTCAACCCCTGCCCGGAAAGAATTTCCAAAACGCTTTCCATTCATTCGGTCTATACGGTTTCGGAAGAGCTTATCCGCTATATGGCGAAAACCGCCGAAGCTTATGCCCTGCCGCTGCATATTCATGCTTCGGAGACCCGCAAAGAAGTTGAAGACTGTCAAAAAGAGCATGGCTGTTCGCCGATTGCCTATCTTGAAAAGCTTGGCGCTCTCGGCCCCCGGACAATGTTGGCGCATGCGGTGTGGCTGGACGACAAAGACATTGACATTATTCTGAAAAATGAAGTAAAATTAATTACTAATCCGTCATCAAACTTTAAACTGGCTTCCGGAATGTTTCAGTTTGGAAAATTGAAAAAAGCCGGTTGCAAAATCGGCATCGGGACAGACGGGAGCGCCTCAAACAACAGTTTGAGCATGTTTGACGAGATGAAGCTTTGCGCCCTGTCGGCAAAAATCCAGAGCAACACCCCGACTGCCGGAAAAGCTGAAGACATTTTTGCAGCGGCAACCAGCAGCGGCGCTCAGATTTTTGGATTTGAGGGCGGAGAAATCGCCGAAGGAAAGCTGGCTGACTGCATGATAATTGACTTGAACAACCCTTTGATGTTCCCTGACTATAACCTTATTTCCAATTTGGTTTACGGAGCGGACAGTTCGGTTGTCGACACGGTCATCTGTCACGGCAGAATTATTATGAACAACCGCCGGATACCGGGAGAAGCCGAAATCATGGCTTTGGCCAGGGCGGCGCTTAAACGTTTTAACTAATTACGGAGTTTAAGTCATGAACAAAATCATCCTTACCAGTCTGATTGCCGCGGCAACTTCTGTTTTTGCCTTAACGGCGGAAGCAAAGCGCATTAACGTTGCCGAAGCTTATGATAATATGCAGGAACAGATTCGCGGAACTTCGGAAGAACGGATGGCGGCGATGGACAAGAACAAAGACGGTTTTGTTACCCGGAAAGAATATATAGAATCCGAAATCGGCATCAACAATATGCGCAACAAGCTGATGTTTGAGGATATTGATACCGACAAAGACGGAAAAATCAGCGTTGAAGACTATTACACCGCCTTGAGCATCCGGAATTATCAACTTTTAGTGCGAATCGCCAAAGCGGCCGAAGAAGAAGATGCTAAAGCCGCAGCCGAAAATAAAAGTCAAGAACCGGCCGGCGAATCCCAAAATGCCGCGGAAACGGCTTCCGGCAAGGCTTTGAGGTAGGTCTTTCCCATCAGCAGGCGCTTCTTGTCACCACGTGAGCAACTTATTGTTTTTGAACAATATTTAAAATATTTGATGTGAAGAACAGAAAAAGCTTGCAGTTTAAAATAGAATCGTTATATTCAGCCTAGAGATTCTTACAGCTCTTCTTATTACTGAATATTTTTCTTTAAATTTGTTGAGAGTTACTGCCGGGTTTTGGCTCGGAAGGTTTAGATTGCTCTTTGACAAGCCGGATTGCGCTGACGTTTGGTATCAGCAGAAAAAACGGCATAAAAATAAATTTAAGGAAAAAATATGACCAGTTTTAACAAGTTGGGCTTGCCTGATATTATATTAGACTCCCTGAAAAAAATAAATTTTACTAATCCCACCCCAATTCAGGAGCAGGCTATTCCGGCGGCGCTCGACGGGAATGATATTCTCGGTTCGGCGCAAACCGGAACAGGCAAGACCGCCGCTTTTGCTCTTCCGATGTTGGCGCATTTGCTCAATTCGGAAAGCTCGGCGGCTCTGGTATTGCTCCCCACCCGCGAACTTGCCCGGCAGGTTTGTGAAGCGGCCCAAAAATTTATCGGCCCCAAGTCCGGTCTTCATACGGCGCTGCTTATCGGAGGGGAAGCAATGCCAAAACAGTTGCGGCAGCTTAAATACCGGCCGCGGCTGATTGTCGGTACTCCGGGTCGGATTAATGATCATCTTCTGCGCCACAGCCTCAAACTAAACCACTGTGACTTTTTGGTGCTCGATGAAACCGACCGGATGCTCGACATGGGTTTTGGCATCCAACTGGAACAAATTTGCAGACATCTGCCGGAACAACGGCAAACCTTAATGTTTTCGGCCACACTTCCGGGAAACATTGTTTCACTCTCTCAAAAATATTTGAAAAATCCGGTTCGTATTGCTATTGGTTCAACCCAAACCGCCGCTCCGAAAATCAAACAAGAAATCGTCAAAACAAATGCTGCGCAAAAATATGATGAGCTGACAGCCCAGCTTGCCGCACGCAGCGGTTCGATTTTGATTTTCGTCAAAACAAAATTCGGCGCAGAACGTCTCGCCGGAAAACTGAACAAACTTTCTTTGACGGCCTGCGCCATTCACGGCGATTTGAAACAACGCCTGCGGGAGAAAGTCATTTCTGATTTCCGGAAACAAAAAAACCGTATTCTGGTAGCAACCGACATTGCCGCGCGAGGATTGGACATTCCGCATATTCAACATGTTATCAACTATGATCTGCCGCAATGTCCCGAAGACTATATTCACCGTATCGGAAGAACGGCCCGCGCAGGTGCGGAAGGTTGCGCCGTCAACATCATAACCGCTGCCGACGCCGCCAAGTGGAAAGCAATCCACAAACTGATGCATGCCGCCGGAAATGACGACACTCTCGCCTTGAACAAAGAACGCCAACACCGCAAACGCCATTCCGGAAATTTTCGCCGCGGCAATCTCCGGGCAAACCGCTGTACACAACATGCCGCTTAGGTTTTCGCTATAGACATTTTGACAGCTTTAATTCGGCTTATCAGTCCTTATCTCTTTAAGGCAAACAAGGAGAGATCAATGACCGAGAGCAAGAATCAATATTGGTCGGAGGAGGTACATTCCGATTATCATCCGCCCAAGGGAACTTTTACGCAAAAATCGCCGCAGGTGGTTTCCACGCTTTTGGACGGCGCCGGGAACAACCCGATTTTGGCTTTGCAACGCCTGGTCTTTTACATGAACCGGGCCGGAAAGGATCTGCCAAACCGGGAAGAGCTTGACAAAGCCAAACAAAAGCTCGAAACCATGATTCACTCCTGACTTTATGCTGATACAACAAAGAAACGGAGGCTTAAATGAGAAACTCACTGACACGAAACGAAAATCATTATTCAGATGTTCCGGTACATAATTCCAATAACGGAGACATTAAGAATTTTATGAACCATTTTTGGCATATGCTTGACTTTCCGCGTTATGGCGAGCCGGCAGATCCGGAACCCAAACTGGAAATTTCGGAAAACAAAAAACAGGTTACCGTATCTGCCGAACTGCCGGGAGTTGCCGAAGACGACATTGACGTTCAGATATCTTCCGACGGCTATCTGACCATTAGCGCCGAAAAGCGCCAGGAAAACACCAATGACGACGAAAATAACTATTTTTCGGAAATTTCCTACGGATTGGTTCGGAGAACCATTCCTCTGCCCTGGGATTTGGACTTTGAAAACACCAATGCCAGCTTTGATGACGGGCTTTTAAAAATTGCCATTCCCAAAAGCCGCGGCGAACAGGAAAAAGTAAAAAAAATCAACGTTAAAAAACAGAAAAAAAATTAACTTTACCGTTTTCTACCTCAACAGCGCCGAATTTTGGCGCTGTTTTTGGCGTGAAGAAGGCAAAAGCGTTTTACATTTGCCTTCGCAAGACGAAGTATGGCGGATAAGAAGAAGGTTTGCCGTCAGAATAATCAAACCGCCAACCACAATATTCCAAGTCAGCTGCTGTCCCAGAAAAACGACATCCAACAAAATTCCGGTAACCGGTTCCAACAACAGAATCATTCCGATAACATTGGCCGGAATTTTCCGGTTATTGCGATACAATAAAATATTGGGCAAAGTCAGAATAACAACCACATACCCCAAAAAAGCCGCCCACAACCGACCGGAAAGATTCAGACCGAGCTGCAATTCCGCCGTTTCGGGAAACATAAGCCTCATTGCCAAATATAACAGACTGCAAGGCAGCAGCGTATACCAATAGCAAGCCCAGAAAGTCCCCCAAGGAGATATCCCCTTCCTGCTCATCGCTTGTGTGGTTAATATCCAGAGCGACAATCCAATTCCGCCCAGAAGCGCCCAAACGATCCCACTCCATGAATAGGACAATTCGCCAACCGGGTTAATCAGAAACAGCAACCCGATAAGCATGCAAAATAACAATCCCCAGCTTTGCAGGCTGACCGGGCGGCGGAAATAAAACCGTTCAATCAATGCCGTCCAGACCGGCTGCAGATACAACAGCAAGACTACCAAAGTTACCGACACCCCCATATACAAAGGCGCATATTGTCCGATGTTAACCAACAACATGGAAGCAACCAGAAGCAATTTAAATTTCAGCGATTGTCCGAAAACCAGCCGGATATCATGGCGAGCCATAAAAGCGGTTAAAACCACAACCAAAAACGAAGTATATAAGATAATTTCCCATAGATCCGCGCCCAATTCCGACAGTATCTTAGCAAAAAAAACAACACCGCCATACAAAATTCCGGACAAAACCAACCCCAGATATGCCAATTTTTTCTCCTTATAAAGGTGACAATTTCAATATAAACCTTTTTTGATAAAAAAATACCAAAATCATAAAAAAATATTGTCCGTTTCATTGGAATTATCAACAGATCACAATTGTTAGACACAACCCTAAATGGAAAATAAATATAATAAAAACATGATTTTTCAATATCATATTTATATAAATACAATCATAGCTTACAGCACACGCAACCTTTTTTTTAGTTTATTATGTTTCTCTTTTTTAAATTGTATTTTAATTTTTATTCATATATGATGATGTTAACAAAATTTTTTAGGGGTCACGAATAAAGCGATGCCAAAGTTAGTGAATAAAGTTGTATTCGTCAACGGGCGCAGAACCAGTATGAGGATGTGTCAAAGAGAATGGAGTGCTTTTGAGGAGGTTTGCGGAAGAGAAAAAATATCCAGAAATGAGTTGCTGGGTCTGATAGAAGAATGTAAAAAAGACGAATTGGGGTTAACCTATTCGACCAGGCTTTTTATTATTTCATATTTTTGGAATGCCGCAACCGAAACCGGGCATGCCAATGCGGGGCACAGCTGCAACGACAGGTATCAGACATTAAGAAAAATTATCGGAAATTCCCTGACAGATTAAAAAAACACCCGCAGCTGCAACTGCGGGTGTTTTTTTACTTCAATACGTTACATCAGATCACCGAACTTGTCACTCGACAGACGTTTGAACTGCCGTACCAGTTGGCTTAATTCCGCCTCGTTGAGAACTTTTCTTGAAATGGATAAAAACTCTTCTCCACAGTCCATTTCTACCAAGCTTTCAAGATTTTTATTCATTTCGTTATGAAGAAAATCAACAGCTTTGCCGATAATATCCTTAAAACCGTAATAAAACACTTCTTCAGGCGTAATAATCAGCATATTGGGATAATGCTGACGCCAGAACAAGCGGTCGATTACCGTTTCAACATGGGCATGCGGCAAATAAGTTATTGCCATACCATGCAGACTTTCCCCTTTTCGGAGGGCAATTTCCGCCATTTTTTCATCTTCCTCCGACACCCCCTGTGCCTCACGGCAAAAGCGTGTCATTTCATCAATCTGTTTTTTGGACCAGCCCTTCATAACAAGTTCCAACAAGGTATTCGTTACTGCGGGCAAAATCTCATATCGACAAATTGCTTCATCGCGTTCCGCCGCCTCATGGTCAGTAAGCTCTTTTACACGGATAATCGGGAATTCATCATCAAATCCGATTACAATACCGTCTTCGGCAGCCGCATGGTCCAAATCCAGAAAAACGAAAACCGGCGTATAAGACAAAGCTTTTACTTTTTCAACTTCAATCCGGTTCGGAAGATATTCTCCTTCGGCATTTTCCTGAACTGTCGTATACTTCTGATTTGTCTGATCAAGGAAAGAGACTATTTCCTTTTGCATTCCGCAAGGAAAGCCGACAAAATACCAAAAACCAAGTGATGTCGCCATAACTTAAAAATTTTTAAGATTAATAATAAAGATAAAACATTTTGTAAAGTGAGGGTAAATCCGCCTCGGAAAAATGTCAACCATTATTTAGTTAATTTACTCTTCCAAGGCTCGCCGTCAAGCCACAAGTCAACAACCCGGGGAGTACCTTCGGCAGGGAGTGCAAATTGAAGTTCCGTACGATATTTTCCTTTGGCAATCAACTGTTCCAAAGAGCGGGCTTCGGCCTCGGGAACATAGTAAACATATTCTTGGCGAAAACGCTCACGCGGACAAACCGCTCCAAAAAATTGCCGGCAATCAGTTTTGTCCCAATCCAGCTGCAAATTGATATAGCGGCCGGAAAGCAGATGGCGCGGATCATACCCGGAAGCAGCAACAAGCACCCGCGGCTGACGCCACAATGAATACTGCAAAAAACCGGTCCAAGCGGCCAAGACCAAAATCGGAAAAGCGACAGCGGCTGCTACATATAAATTTTTCCCGGACATTTCTTAATTCCTTTCCTGACGATTGTACACAATAAATTTTTTGGTTGCCGCGGCAAGCACCAAAAACAAAATACCACCGCCCAGCAGGCCGAACCCGGTTGTCATCAGGCTGCCGAAAACCTGCAAAAAAACAACGAAAATTCGTAGTGCCAACAAAATGACCAGCTTATTCATTACTGAAGCGGAACGATATTTCCAGGCCAAATATATTCCCTGCCCTAAAATGGCGGCGGTCAGCGAAAAACCGGACAGCTCCATCAGAATCCCTCGCGGCGGCAGAAAAGCATAAAGGATTGAAAATCCCCATAAGGTCAGAAGGAAACGGCCGGAAACCTCACCGCCTTTTTTGAAACGGGCCAAAACATAAAATCCGAGCAGAAAAACAAAGACAATCAGAGCCAACAACGGAAAACAAGAGCTCTGCCAATAAGGACGATGAAACTCGGCGCCAAGAAAATCATAGCAAACAATCATCAGGGCAATTCCGACAAACATCCAGTTTTTGAATGCTTCGGCCACCGGACGGCAACAGGGTTTGACAACAACATATAAATATGCCATCAGCAATAATCCGCCAAACCACAAAGAAGCCGGGTAGGCGTTTTCAAGAAAATGCGTCAACTCGCCGAACCATTCGGTTTCTTCGTCTAAAACCGCAACGGCAGAGGCGAGGAACAACGGCACCCAAAGCATTGGCAACAATATCTTCCGGCAAATTCCCAACAACGGCAAGGTCAGAACACTCCAAAACAGCAAGGCTTTCCAGATATCGCCCTGCAGCTGGCAGACCTGTCCAATCAGCCCAATGCTGCCCATGATAAGCAACGAAAAGCCAAACAACAGTCCTTCGGTCCAAATTTCACGCCGTTTTTGCGCCGAGAACCATATTCCCCAGCCGACAACCGCCAGCAGAATAAAATCGGCGGCCAGTTTTACACCGGCGGATATTTGCTGCCAATTTGCCGAAACCAAAGCGATTATGCCCAATCCGATACAAAAAATGCCCAGCAGGACAGTTGCGGCAAAAAAGTGCGGCCGCCCTGCCCGCCGTTCATATTCCAAAATTGCCTGCGCCTGAAAAGCGGATATAATTTTTTCTTTTTCCCATTTAGAAATCTTATCGCTTAGTTTCATGGATTTTTCCTTTACCTGTTAGCAGATATATTCAGATTATCAATCCGGAATGAATTGTCAAACACAAAGCCTCCGGTGTGATTAACACCGAGAGGCTTTGTTGTATTTCAGACATTTTACGAAACCGTTTTTAAAGGAGGCTTAATCCGCCAAAACGAAACGGCTCGACAATCGGCGCTTTGACAAGATTTCGCGAATACCCCATCAAAGCATACTGAAAACCGGCTATGCTTCCCAGTTTGCGTTGTTTATACAGAAGAAAAAACAAACTGCCGACGTCTATAAACGAGAAAGTCTGCTGCAACAGATTTTTCCGGCGTCTGTGAAGCTGATATCGGCAGCGGTAATCCGCCAATCTCCAATAACTCAGGCTTTTCTCCCGTTGTTCAATCTTACTCAACCGTTTGCGAATATACTTGATTTTCCTTATCAGAGGCTGAACTGACTTGCCGCTGCTGTCCAGAGCGCAGCAGAATGCCAGTATCTTATCCTGTGTCTGTCGTCCGGCCAAAGCAAGTTCTTCTACAAAAATGTTTTGTCCGGAGGAAATCGTCTCGCCGTCATGCCGAAGATTGCGGTAAGACAATTTAATCATCTCGCAGTGAATAATTTTGAACATACAACAACTGAACAACTCTCCGTTATCAATTCCCTCCAGTTCGTCGAGAATATCCAACAACCGTTTTGCTGTAAATACAAGTGTTTTCATATATAATTGATTTAATAATTTTCATATTCGTTCTAAAGTGCTTTTAGTTTATTACATCCATACCGCAGCTGTCAACATAAGCCGGGCGGTTGTGCTCCGTTCAAAGGGAGATTGTCAAAATTATTCATAAAAATCAGAATATTAACTTAAAATTATTTTATATTTTCCGAAAATTAGATGATTAAACGAAATTTTTGCTTGAATTTATCCGATAAAAACCTTATAAAGGTCTTTGTTGTAACCAACGGGACGTAGTTCAGCCTGGTAGAGCGCTTGCATGGGGTGCAAGATGTCGGAGGTTCGAATCCTCTCGTCCCGACCAGATAAAAAAAAAGACCGGTTGAGAAATCGACTGGTCTTTTTTTGTATCTGAATGGCGGGCGCAGGATTTGAACCTCCGGCGGGAGGTTTGACTACCAGCGAAAGGCGGACGAGAGTACGCCGGTGAGCGAAGCGAATGAGCGCCTGTGCAACTCAAGCGAAGCGCAGAGTAATCTCTCGTCCCGACCAGATAAAAAAAAGACCGGTTGAGAAATCGACTGGTCTTTTTTTGTATATGAATGGCGGGCGCCAAAATATGCCCGTCTTTTAACGCTATCACATATTGTTTTTATCTACCACCATATGTATTACCAAAATTAGAATATGTCTGGGTATTAGTTGAACTACGTTGAGAATTACTGGTTGTTGGTGCTTTCCAAGTAGTTTCTTTCCCTTGAGCCCTTTTTATTGTCTCCGCATCAATTTTAGATTTCATAGTTTTGAAACGAGAATCTAATTTCTTTTGTGCATCCTCATCAAATTTACTTCTAAATCCGTTTAATGACTCTAAAGTGCTTAAACATTCTTTTTGAAGCTTTTCATCATGAGGAAAATCATTAAATATTTTCCCCATTTTCATGATAGAAGCTTCAGCCAAATCAGGATTATCTAAACTAATAGTTTTATATAAAGATAGCATTTTTGAAGCTTCCTCGGAATTTTGAGGAGATACCAAATTTAATGCTCTAAAAGCTGATGTTGCAGCATCTTTATCTGTCTCAGAATTATTTACAATAGAATGAACTGTATTTATAATATCATGAGGATTTCTTTCATATGCCTCTAAATTTTTTGTTATGTTTGCAATATTTTGTAATGCTAAGTTTGCTTGTTTGGGTGTATTATATTCGCATTTAGCATATGCGGGAATTATATTTAATGCAAACATGCCCAAAGATGTTGATGCTTCTTTGTCATAAGATTTACTTTTCTGATAACAAGCAACAGTTTCTTTGGATATTTTGTTTAAGGTATTTATCAGTCTTGATTGAGATGATAAATTTGGATTGTGCTCGGCAAGTAAACTAAGAGCGTTAACATCTGCAATATATGCCCCAATTTCTCCCGAAGGATCATTTTTAAATTCACTAGCATATCCTTCATTTGCATTATTTGCTATAATACCAAACATTGTTTCAGGTTTAAATGTAGGATCTCTTTCTACTATTTGATACGGAACATATCTAGTATGTTCTCTACTTTTATCATTTTGTTCCAACTGATTTGCCATATTCCACAATTCTTCAGCTGTCCCTGTATTATTAAAAATATGATCATCATATTTATTTTGTAAATCTTCGAAATTCATTTTATTTTCTCCCTTGGCACTTTCCGTTGAATGAGTATTGGCAGATTTTTGTTCATAAGAATGAGTATTATTTGATGTGGTGTGTTGAGTATTTTCCGATTGTTTTGTTTCAACTTTTGTTTCTTCTTTGGATTTGCTACTGTTTTGTTGACTATTATAATTATTTACCCCCATATTATATTCATCCTTAAAAGTTCCAGGTTTTTCTAATTCCTTCCAAAAGGCAGAGCCAATGCGACCAGGAACATAAAAATCTTTTTCCTTTTTGCTAAACATTCTTTGAAAAAAATTCTTTTTGCTTGGTTCCTTTTTTACTGTAGCACCTGGAATATTAGGAGCCTCTTTTTCAAAGTCTGCATATATTGATTGTATTAATTTTTTCTCTTTCTTAGCTAATTTTTCCGGAATTTTTATAAGCCTACCTTCAGCAATTGCAGCCTTCACTTCCTTACGGCGTTCAACTTGTGTTTGAAGATATTCTTTGTATTTTTTCGATTCTCTGATTTTATTTATAACAGCTTCATATTGTGCTAATTGTTCATCTGTTAATGGCAATAACTCTTCACTCATCAGTCTCTCCTACAATCGCAAAAAATTAAACCACCTTTTTATAAGGTGGTCGGAGAGTTCGTAAATCATATTAGGTAAAATGACTCTTGTGGTCTTTAAAACCATATTCTTTCAGAGATAGCCATATAGCTTCTGGACATACACCACAAGCTCCCCGGCCATACCCGGTCGAGGTGATGTGGCATATTGCAAAATCCAACAGCCTTTCGGTATCATCATTACCGTACCTAATACGAGCTTACGACAGCTCTTTCGCACCTTAAAGGCACTCAGAGTACAGTTTCCCATACTCAAGTTTATAGTAACATATATTTAGCAAAAAAACAAATTAAAAAATTATAGTATTATTTCAAGCTATGAGGCATTAAATAATTTTTATATTTTGACAGTTATGTTCGACCAGATATAAAAAAGTAACACCGCATTGAATGCGGTGTTACTTTTTTTTCGCAACTAAATGGCCGTTCTGCCATTATTGGCCTGGAACTGGATTTGATACATCCAATTATTTTCGGTTTCGGATTTTTTATCTTTTACCGGATGATTCAGAACCATAATTTGTTCAATCTTCTCCTGAACCTGTTCAGGAACCGGCGTATCGGCCGGAACATAGACATAATATCCGCCGTAACCATTCAGAGTTCTGCGAACATTGCGGATTTTGCTGGAGAAGTCTTTGGCCCTTCCCTGTTTATCGCGGCCGACAACGAAAATATGTCCGTGACGATGGCTTTTCTGTCCCCGGTCAAAAATAACGACCGAACCGCTGGGAAGTTTATCCAAATCATTAAAATCGCATCTTATCTGTTTGAAATTCAAGTTCTCATCCATATACTTTCTGGCCATATAAGCGCTGCGGCCATACATTTCGCCCAGATTGGTGCGGCGAAACATTCTTTTGACCCCGCGATAGCAGTAGCCTTCGCAATTCATATTTCCGGCAACTTTCAGAGCCTGTTCCGAAAGTTCGGAACCGATTTTGCTTTCACCCATAGCCGCCAATTCCTCACCGGAAAAATAATAATCGGCATAGCTGATGTCAGCAACGGTTTTGGGTTCGGTTTCTTCTTCGTCGGTTTGCGTTTCACCGACCATCCACGGCAGGCTTAAATCAAGGCTTGATTGAAACGATCCCAAATTCGGCAAGGCTGCTGTTTGTTCAAACATCGGCGCCAAATCCAGCGTATCTTTGGCCGGGCGCATCCGTTCCATTGCCGCTGCAGCTTCATCGGGAAATTCAAATTTTGACAAATCGCGTACAACTGACGATGCTGCGGAATAATGCTCGGCATGTGCATTAACATTCGTAAGCCCGGTAGTCCCGGAAACGCCCCACAAGGCAACTGCCGCCATACCGTAGCGGCGGATATTTTGGCCGATATAGTTTTTGGTTTCCGCGGCGGTGTTGCTTACAGAGTTTTTGATACCGCGCAGAAAAGCAACACGCATCTGCGAAGTTTTTTGAAGTTTGAGCATAACGCGTTTTTTCGACTGTTGTCCTGAAGCCGAATATTCGAAATGCTGCCGAGCCGGCGCTTTTTTATACATATTTTTGTGTTTGCCGGCAACGGCGGCTTTTGCACGTTTTTTGAAAGACAGGGCATTAACCAGCTTTTTCATAAGCGTTTCAGACTTACCTGCTGCCGTCCGAACCTTTTCTGCCAGCTTTTCAGCGGTTGCCGGGTGAACGATAATTTTTGATTTTGCTTTTTGAGCAGCCGTTGTTTTTTCAGCTTTTTCAAAATTATGCCGATTTTTCTGAATTACCAGTTTGGCGCGGGTGGCTTCCGGCGTATATTCGTAATGCAACTCCTTTCCGTCTCTGACGTATTCCCGGCCGAATTCTTCAATAAAATCCTGCATCAGATTAAGTGCGTCGGCATCTACAGACATTCTTTCAGAAGAAAAAGCCTTAATCATTTTTGAGGCTTCTTCAACAATCATCGCAAAGCGCGTATTATACAAATCCCGCATTTCAGGCTCAGTATGAGATCGTTTACACATTTGGTAGACACGGGCGATTTGTTCCAAATCACTCTTACTATAATGCGTTTTAGCCATGTAGGAGCGATTGAATTTCAAGACTTCTTTCATATTCTGGTCTATTGCCATAAAATCCTCCAATTAAATCTGCCAATCTTAATGGGTGTATTATTATATTATTATACAATTTTGTAAAGAAAAAAGACAAAAATTTACAAAAATGTAACATTATTGTAATATAATATTCAAACAAAGGAATAATTATGTAAATTCATATCATTAGATTAAAAAATCTAATTATTCACACTCATTAAGCTGTTAGATTTATGTCAGAATATATTATTTTCAAGAGGGTTAGGGACGAAATTTTACATAAACTTCTTCGTCATGAAACTCGCCGTAGGTGTATAAACGTTGTTTTCTCACGGCCTCAAGACAATAACCGCCACGTTTGGCAACGGCTGCCGAAGCCGTATTTTCTGCATCGCAGCAGATAACCATTCGCCGGATTCCGCCGGAAAACATCACCTCTTCAACAGCCCGGACAGCTTCGCTCATGTATCCCCGGCCGGTTTTATCTTCAGCCAGCCAATATCCCAATTCGGCCTCGCGATTAAAAAAGTCAAGCGCATGTGTTCCGATGCATCCCCAGAGTTCTCCGGTTTCTTTCCCGGTTATCAGCAACGCCTGCTCTTGGCGTTCTTGCCATTCCCTATCAAACATATCCGTTGCCCGGACAACATCTTCGATTGTCTTGTTTTTATCGACCCAAAATAAGTAGCGGCGCAAAAAATCCCGGTTATCATTCAAGACCTGCAACATTTTCCGGTCATAATCATGATTGCGCCGAATTAGACGCAGCCTTTCGGTTTCTATGGTTTCGGGCAAATCAAACGCTTCTATCATTTTTGCTCTCCGTAAAAAACAGCCCCTTCAGAGGGGGCTATTTTATTTTGAAACTTTATCTAATGTACCGGCCAATTCTTTTTTTATTCCCCGCAGTTCTTCCAACAGCTCAGAGATCAGTTCGCGACCGGAACCGTCAAGCGCCGGCGGTTCGGCAAAGAAATCTTTTTGAATTTCCTCGCCAATCAGATTTTTAACCCCTTTTTCTTTAAAAACCTTTTGAACGCCTTCAATGGTATATCTTTTTTCGTATAGAAAATCTTTAATCGTTCTGACCAATTCAACATCATCGGGACGATAATAGCGTCGGCCGCCGCTGCGTTTCATGGGTTTTATCTGTGGAAATTTGGTTTCCCAAAAACGTAAAACATGAGTCGCCACTCCCAATTCCTCGGCAACTTCGGCAATAGTCCGAAAAGCGGCTTTACTTTTGTTGACGACCATATCCTATCCTTTTATCTGTTAGGCATTAATCGTTTTTCGCATGGTTTGCGAGGGCTTGAAAGAAATCACCCGGCGGGAGCTGATCAGAGCCTCGACACCCGTTTTGGGGTTGCGGCCGGAACGAGCCTTTTTGTCACGCAGAGAAAAAGTTCCGAATGACGAAAGCTTCACATCGTTGCCGCTGGCCAGCTCATGGATAATCTCATCAATGATCATGTCAAGAATATCATTAGAATCTTTACGGGACAATCCGATTTCTTCATAAATTGTTTCAGCAACATCTGCACGAGTAATAGTTTTCATATCTAATTTATCCTTAATTTTAACTCAATGTGAAAAATGAATATATCAATTTAATAACGAAAGCAAGCAACTTGTCCGATTATTAAACAAATATTTTAGACCTCTAAATCCGAACCAGAGCGCCGCCCCAGGTAAAACCGGCCCCCATTGCCGTCAATACGACCAAATCGCCTTTTTTGATCTGGCCGCTTTCCATACATTCGGAGAGCGCCAACGGGATAGAGGCTGCCGAGGTATTGCCGTGATTCTGGAGGTTAACGATAACTTTTTCTTCCGGAAGTTCCAGTTTTTGCCCAACGCCGTGAATAATCCGGATATTGGCCTGATGCGGCAACAGCCAGTCTATATCCGAAGCCTTGACGCCACCCATTTCCATAACCGCTTCGGCGGCCTGGCTCAGGCTGTTAATGGCATATTTGAATACTTCTTTGCCGTCCATCCAGATAAACCCGGCATTTTTGGTACTGGAAACACCGCCGTTGGTCAGCAGTTTGTCCCACTGGGTTCCGTCGGCATAGAGCTTGGTTGCCAGAACACCGCTGTCGGAAACGTCGCCCTGCCCCTCTTTGGCCTGCAAAACAACCGCTCCGGCGCCGTCGCCAAACAGCACGCAAGTGTTGCGGTCATTCCAGTCGGTAATTTTGGAAAGGCTTTCGGCTCCGATAATCAGGGCAGTCTTAATCTGCCCCAGGCGAATCATATTGTCGGCCATGGTCATGGCATAAACAAAACCGGAGCAGGCTGCGGACAGATCAAATGCCGGCGTTCCGACTTTGACGCCCAGCCGGTTTGCAACCTTGGCAGCCGTTGCCGGCGTTGTATTGTCCGGCGTTACCGTCGCCAAGACAACAAGATCAATGTCTTCGGCGGCAATTCCGGCCGTTCTGACTGCCATGCGCGCCGCATTGAACGCCAAATCGGAAGTCAGTTCGTCAACAACGACATTGCGTTGGCGGATTCCGGTACGGGTGCTGATCCACTCGTCATTGGTTTCAACAATTTTTGAGAGATCGTCGTTAGTCAAGACTTTGGCGGGCACAAAATGGCCGTGGCCGATTATTTCGCTTCTAATAAGAGTCATAAAGAATTTCCTGAGAAAGTTCATCCAAATCGATTTTTTCCACTTCGTTGCGAATTGTTGCGACGAAGTCCTGGCGAACCAGCGTGATTGCATTGCCGACGGCTACCGAATATCCCAAGGCATCGGTTCCGCCGTGGCTTTTTACCGAAAGTCCGTTCAGACCGACAAACATGGCACCGTTATACAAACGCGGATCCATAGTCTTTTTGAGCTTCAGCATGGCACCGAGCATGAAAGGCATGCCGAGTTTGGCCAGCCAAGACTGCCTGAGCGACTTTTTAATCAGCCGCATAACCAAACGAGCCGTCCCTTCTATTGACTTCAGAGCAATATTGCCGGTAAAGCCGTCGGCGACGATAACATCGGCAACGCCTTCGGGAATCTCGTGCGGTTCGATATAGCCATGGAAATCAATGTTAAGGTGGGAGCTTTTTATCATATGGGCAGCCTGTCTGATTTCTTCGCGGCCTTTCATTTCTTCGGCTCCGATATTAAGCAGAGCGACCCGCGGACGGCTGATTCCCAGCGCATGGCGGGCCAGAATATCGCCCATAACGGCAAATTCAGTCAGATTGACGGCATCGCATTCGGTATTGGCGCCCAAGTCGAGCATAACATATTTGCCGTTTTGGTGCGGCATAATGCTGACGATTGCCGGACGGTGAATCCGCTGGATGGTTTTCAGAACCAGTTTGGAGATAGCCATCAACGCACCGGTATTTCCGGCCGAAACAATCGCTTTAGCCTCGCCGCGGCGGACAGCGTCTATTGCCATATACATGCTGGTATTGCGGTTGCGGATAACCTGTGAAGGCTTGTCGTCGTTACGGACGACTTCGGTGGCATGCCGAATCTCGCAGACTTTTTTCAAATCGGGATAATTATTGAGATGTTCCAGAACTTTCGTTTCATCGCCAAACAGCAGAAACTTTGCGTCCGGGTTCTTTTTGGCGGCCAGCGCCAAACCTTCAATAACGACTCTGGGGGAATTATCTCCCCCCATTGCATCGATAGATATGACCAGATTATTCGCTTCAGACAATATCTGCTCCATATTTATAAAAAGATTTTAATTATTCAGCAGCTGCTTTCTTAGCAACAACTTCACGACCATCGTACTGTCCGCAGGACGGGCATACGGCATGGGGTCTCTTCAACTCACCGCAGTTCGGGCATTCCTGATAAGAATTACCTTCCAGAGCCTGGTGAGAACGGCGCATATCGCGGCGTGATTTTGATGTTTTCTTTTTAGGTGTAGCCATTTTTCTATACTCTAATTAATTGTTATTCACTTTATTTTTGCTTAGCCATTAATAAACCATTTAGTCTTTAAAAGCAACTAAATAAATCGGGTTTATAAATTCTGAGAGTTCTTTTAGCCAATATTTTCCGGTTTGGCAAGCATAAAATACTATTTTTTTAATTTTTTTAAGATATTAAAGGGATTAGCCTGCTCGGTCGTTTCGGCATCAAACTCGGATTCAAAGGAAAAGACTTCGCCTTCCCGGCGGGGATAATCGTCAATCAGCAAAGCAACCTGTTCTATGGTAATTTCGCCGAGGTCAATTTTGCCGTCAACAACCAGGTCGGGGATTTCGTCGCCAAGCTCTTCGTCAAGCTCACGGATATCCTTATAAGTCGCCTGCGTATCATAAAACAGCGCAAAATCCCCTTCATAATGTTTGTCAAACAATTCCAGGCTGATAACGCTTTCCTGAACCAGCACCGCCGCAACGCGGCCGCTGACGTCAAGCCGGTGTTTTTTGCGGTCGAGGCGCAAATCTATAACGCTTTGGCAGGATTTTACGGCAGGAACCTTTAAAACCTCTGCCAGAAAGACTAAATCTTTAGGTGTAGCCTTCAAGGTATATTTGCGGGGCGCCGACGGCAAATCGTCAACAACTATGGGATAAGAAAAAAGTTTTTGCATAAATCGTTTCCTTATGCTACATATATTATCAAAACTGCAAAGATATTAACGTCAAGGATTTTCAGATGTCAACAAACAAATTGTTTTTTATCAGTGCCTTTGCCCTTCTCTGCACAACCGGCTGCGCCAGCGACTGGTTTGTAACGCATAACGGCAACATGCCCACCAACGAGCGCATTTCCCAAGTTAATGTCGGACAAAGCAAACAACAGGTTCAGCAGGTTTTAGGGACACCGTCCTCGGTTGTTTCCTTAGACCAAAACACCTGGATTTACATGTCTTCGGACATCAAGCGGGTGGCTTTTTTTGAGCCGGAAGAAATCAGCCGCGACGTTTTGACCATCAAATTCAACAAAGACGACAAGGTTGCCGACATCAAGCGCCTGAAAAAAGAAAACGGCCGCGAAATCACCGTCAGCAGCGATGAGACCCCGACTCTCGGGCAGGAACCGGGCTTTTTTGAAAAATATTTCGGCGGCGTCGGACAATACATGCCCTTTGGAGCGACCCGGCACAACAACATCTGACAACCGCCTTTGCAAAAATGAAAAAGCCCTGCGCATCGCTGCGGAGGGCTTTTTAAGTGTGTCTAAAAATGGTATAAATTTAAGTTATGAGATTGGTTATGCCGCTATTTCGCGAATTTGAAGCGGCGTATCCTGAATATACATCTTGTTGCTGTCAATTTGGTGAACTGCCAGCAAAGCTTTGCCGCCAACCCAAATGGGCATTATCCAAACCTCGGAACCGGCGCCACTTCCGGAAACCTGATAGCCATGAACAATCCGGTCTTTCAGCTTTACCAAGCAGGAAACGTCGTTTCCGACCGACAGATGCATGGCAATCATACTTTTCAGGCGGCTGGGAAGATTACAATGCGTTACGTAATCAAGCAGCATCCCGGGCATTTTTTCCATGAACTCGAGGTATTTTTCAACCTTGTCGGAGCTTTTTACAACAACTTGTTTAACTTTTGAAATTTTGACCTTTTTCATAATGATAAAAATTTTTAATTAATAAAATAAGGATTTATGAAAATGACCTTACGCCACATTTAGACAAAAGTCAACAATTATTTTGTTTTGTCCATTCAATATCCCCTTTAATTATCCTTTCGGAGGATTATATCCAAAGCACAAAGCTTAACTTTTGGTTATTTTATAAAGGGCAACAACATGAAAAAACATGATATTTTACTATTCGGAACGATTGTCGGCGCGGCGGTTTCAGTCTTGGCTTCTTCTGTCGGGGCCAGTATGGTAACGGAAGACGCCGCGGTACCCACGGCCGCCGACAGCGCAGATTATATCAAAAAAAACCGTACGGCCAAGCAGCGCGTAGCCGCCAACAAAGTTCGCCGCAACAAAAGTTTTTCCGATATCGGGCAGGACTATACCGATTTTAAAAATTATTTAAGCAAAAAATACAACATTGATTACTCGGTAGATGTTACCTATATGGCGCAGCGGGGCGCTCCGGCGGGGAAAAAATCTTCGTTTCAGACGATTATTTATCCTTCCCTCACCTGGCAGACATTTCAAAACGAATACGGAACCGGAACGTTGAGCATGGCCTACAATATTGTCCGTTACGGCGGCTCTTCGGGTTCGCGAATCGGAAGCAACATCGGCGTTTTGACCGGAATCAACGACTACACCACCAAAACCACTTCTTTTGACGAGCTGCTCTATACCTACCAGCTGGGCGGCAAATGGAACTGGCTGACGCTTGGCATCGGACAGTTTCCGATGTATAATTTTGACGGAACCAATTATGATTCCAACCAACAGGTTAATTTTGTAAACGAAGCGTTATCGCAGAATCTGACTTCGACTTATTCGACTGCCGGAGTCGGCGCCTATTTTCAGGTTGCGCCGAACAGCGAATGGACTTTTGCCGCAGGGGCGCAAGACGCTACCGACATTGACGGCGAGAGCATCCGGCTGAATAATCTGAACGAAGAACACTACACGACTTTCGGCTCAATTACTTATTCTCCCACCATCAAGGGGCTCGGCGCCGGCGAATATTCCGTATTGGTCTATAACCAACCCTGGGTAAAAGAACAACAACAAACCACCAACGGCTGGTCCTTAAACCTGTCGCAAGATTTTGGCGAAAAACTTTCGTTGTTTGCGCGGATTAACGGCGTCAGCGGAAACATTGCCGATTTCAAAAATTCTTATGTCATCGGCGGTGTCTATAATAATCCGCTGGATCGCAACCCTCTGGATCAAATCGGGCTGGCGGCCGCTTATAACAAAATTAACAAAAAAGCTGCGGGAACCGACACCAAGCATGATTATGAAACCGTTTTGGAAGCCTATTGGGCATGGGGAATCTCAAAATGGATGACCCTGACGCCGGATATTCAGTTTTATATCAATCCGGCTCTTAATACCAAGTCTGATTATGCCAGCGTTTATACGCTTCGAGCCACGGTATTTTTCTAGCCTGCATAGCAGGCGGCCTTAGGTTGCCGCGCAGGCACGGCCTGAGCATGGACAGCGCCCGAGGGCGGGGACGCCCCGCGGCGAACGGTTCGCTACTGATGTTTGGGTGCCATGAAAGCGCGATGCTTATAATGTGCACTATCTCGGCGTACAAATAACTGTCACCCCTTGGCTGCGACAGCGGCCATCAAGGAGGCTACGAGTTTTTTCTGTTTCCTTTTGTCATTCCGGGCTTGACCCGGAATCCAGGTGATTAAGGAATCAATATTGACCTGGACTCCGGCTCGGAGGCCGGAGTGACAGATAAAAAAACAGGCTGTGCTGTGACAGGAAGAGAGAAGATGCCGCGCTGTAACAGAAAAGAGGAAATTCGCAGATTCCATGACGATTGCTGCGCAATCGAGGGATGGCTTTAATGTATCTGCCGAAAAAATGAGGGATGACGCTTTTTTTGAGGGGCGTTTTCTTTTCAGAATCGAAAAATCTCTTGCTTTTGTCTATTTTTTGTGCTATAAGTCTGATACTTTTTTAAGGATTATATAAACAATTTAAATATTATAAAATATGAAAAAGCTTAATGTTTTAGCAGCAGTTATTGCTGTTTTGGGCGTAGTTTTCCTGATTAGTTTTTTGCTCAATGTTACCGCTTATCAGTTTAATCTTCCGGAAGAAGCCATCTTGTTGTTGATTACGGCAGTTGGTTTTCAGGGATTTTTGGGGTACAGTAATGTGCACAGTTCTCATTTATATTCCCAGCATCTGATTTCCACTATGCTCTGGGGATTATTCCAATTCGGCGTTCTGATATTTTGCACGACGGCTCGGGAAACCATGGATACGGCTCAATGGCTTGTCAGTTTTTCGCCGGCTTTGCTTTCCCTCGTTCCGCCGTTGTTTTACAGCCGAATGAGCGTCAGCAAATGGGCAAAACCGCTGACTGCCGTTTTTCTGATTTATACTCTGGCAGTTGCTTATTTTCTATCCGGTGCCGGATTTTATCAGATTTACTGCACGCTGCAAATGCTGATTATCGCTTTGGCGGTTTTGAATCTGAAAGAACAAGCCCAAGCCCAGGCAGTCTGAAAAACAACAAACAGCGCCGCATCATACGATGCCGCGCTGTTTGTTTTTGAGCCCTACCCGCTTATCGCAAATCGGCAATAACCTGCAAACTGATAATTTCGTCCGGTTCATCGACAGCGCCGTTCGGGCCGTCGCCGCGTTTGATTTTATCAACGGCATCCATGCCGCTTGTTACCTCGCCCCAAACGGTATATTGTCCGTCCAACCACGGACAATCGGCAAAGCAGATGAAAAACTGGCTGTCGGCGGAATCCGGCATCATTGAGCGCGCCATAGAAACCGTGCCGCGTTTGTGGGGATTGCGGTTGAACTCCGCTTTCAGCTTTTTGCCGGTACCGCCGGTTCCGTTGCCGTAAGGGCAGCCGGTTTGAGCCATAAAACCGTCGATAACCCGGTGAAACTTCAGGCCGTTATAAAATTCGGCGCGGACAAGTTCCTTAATCCGTTTGACGTGTTCGGGCGCATCTTCCGGATACATCTCAATCACGACATCGCCGTCTTTGAGTTTCAGGAGCAAAGCGTTTTCGGCGTCTTTGACCTGATAAGTGTGTTTGATTTTTTTGGCTCTGGCAGCGCTGACGCCAATTTTTTTGGTTTCTCCGGCCTTTAATTTTTTGGTTCCGGAATCTGCCAGCCTTTTGGCCGAATTTTCTTTAAGCAGCTTCGGTTCTTTTTTGCTTTTGGTCTCTTTTGCCATTTATCGGCTCCTTCCTGAGAATATAGGTTAATATCTTCTTTTTTCTAATATAGTAACCTATTTTTATAATTGCAAATCCGAAATATATCTGCTGATAGCCCGCTGGGCATCGTCCTCGGTGGCGGTGATTTCTTCGGTATTGAAAATGTTAAAAAAAGTTATGTCTTCCACGCCGATAAATTTCATGGCTTTGCGCAGCGCCGATGCGAATCCCAGTTCCGGAGAAACTTCGTCTTCGCTGCCGCCCCAGGCGGAAATGACCACAACCCGCTTGCCCGACAGCAAGGGTTTCCACTCTTCGTCAACAGTCAAGCCGATTTGCACGGCATGTTCAAGCCAGCTCTTAAAGGAAGCGGGCGCATCATACATATATCCGGCCAAATCAAACAGCCACAGCCCGCAATCGCGCAAGGGCTGCATATTCGGCTCCAAAAGCAGTTTATTTTGTTCTGAGGAACGCGCTCCCGGAGGCAGTGACGCGGCGGCATACCAGCCGGCGGTTATATATGCCGGCGGATTTTTGGCCAAATCAAGATAGCTGACTTCCAGCTGCCCGAATTTTTCCTGAAATTTGCGGATAAAATACTGTCCGGTACGGCGAGTGAACGAATCCTGCGTTTGTTTGATGCTGGTATCAATTTGAAAAATTTTATATGCCATTTTATATCTCCTGAAATTTTGCAGAAGATATATACATTAATCCGTTTTAATCAAGTTTGCCCAAAACATAATCGACGCGCTCAAGCGGCGTCAGCCCCTGAGGATAGGTCTTGTCTATTTCTTTGAGGCGGCCGGACAGGCCGATAAGGTTGGCAATTTGAATCGCCAGACCCGGACGGGCGTTTAGCTCCAACATCATCGGGCCGCGCTGTTCGTCCAAAACAATATCGGCTCCCAGATATCCCAGCCCGGTCATTTCATAAGCCTTGGAGGCGATTTCCAGATGTTCGCGCCAGAGCGGCACTTTCAGAGTCAAAAGGTCGACGCCGGTGTCGGGGTGTTTTTCAATCGGCAGGTTATTCATCACCGCATGCAGCGTGTGTCCGGTTCGGATATCAAGCCCGACGCCGACAGCCCCCTGGTGCAGGTTTGCCCGTCCGCCGGAAGCCCGGGTTGCCAGCCGCATCATGGACATGGCCGGAAAACCCTTATAGACAATGACCCGCACGTCGGGAATTCCCTGAAAGCTGTAATCATGAAAAATATTGCTGAAATGCACCAGCTCCTCAATGACAGCAACGTCATACTGGCCGCCGAGGCTGTACAACCCGCTCAGGATATTGGAAATATACTGGTACAGCTCTTTGAAATTCAACGTCTTGCCGGAAGCGGTCGTGAAGCAGTCTTCATGATAGTTTCTGACCACCAGAACCCCGCGCCCGCCGCTGCCGTGCGCCGGTTTGATGACAAATTCCTTATAATCGCCGACAATATTCAAAATATTGCGGACTTCATGCTGGTGTTCAATCACGCCAATCAGCCCCGGAGTATTGATCCCATGCCGGTTAGCGAGGATTTTGGTCTGTACTTTGTCATCAACCAAAGGATACTTTTTACGATTATTTAACCTTGAAATTACTTTATAGTTACGTGCGTTCATGCCCATAACGCCGGCAGCGCGGAGCTTTTGGGGAGAAGCAAACGAACCAAACCAGTTTCCGAACATTATTTTTTATCCTTAACCAAAGGGGCAAAACGCCGCAGTTCGGTCAGGCGGTAGCCGGTATAGGTTCCGAGCAGCATGACCAACAGCAGAATTACCAGGTTGATTTCATTAAAGGCAAACAAAATATGGCGGATTTCTTCATTGTTAATCACAAAATAAGTCAAGATTGCAACCACCAGGCTGAAAAAAATCTGCTTAAGAGCATCGGTTGCGCCGTCTTCTTCCCAGATGATGGAAGCGCGCTCAATAATCCAGGCCATGATGATTATCGGAAAGAATACTGCCGAGAGGGCAATTTTCAAATCCATCCGGTAGCCGACAATGGTCAGAATCTGCATAATCAGAATTACAAAAATCACCACGGCCGAAATTCTCGGAACCAGCAGCAGATTCAGCCGTGACAGCCAAGCCCGGATGAGCATGCCGATTGTCAATATCAGCGCAAAGCACGCCACGCCGGCGAGCAGTCCGGTTTCCACCAGAGACATGGCAATCAGCATCGGCGTAAAGGTTCCCATAGTCGAGAGACCGACGACATTGCGCAAGACCACGACAATCAAAATTGCCAGGGGGAAAATAGACAGCCATTTTAAGGTATTTTGTTCCGAAAGCGGCAGGCTGTAAATCGAGTAGTCGTACCAGGATTTCTGGTCGGCCAGTTCGGCGCGTTTTTCGGCCAGCTTATAGGAAGTGCTGACTGATTTTAACACCGAGAACTTTACCAAAGAATCCTCCCCGCCTTCAACATCGAGCAACGAATCGCCGCCGCGCTGAAAGATGACAAAATCGCTCGGCAATCCCTGTTTGCCGTTTTTGAGATTGTAAATTTTCCACTTGCCGGAAGTATAGGCTTCCAACATCAGGTCGGGGGCAAGTGCCTTTTTGTTTTCCTGAAGTTTGACACCATAGGCCAGCCGGGTCGGCACACCTTTCAGAGCCAGAATTGTCCGCACGGCTTCGGCTACGGCTTTGGGCGTTTTTTTCATCGGCAGGAAAGAAATCACCGTCGGGTCGGGCGGCGTTTGCTGAAAAGTTTTGATAACCTTTTCGGGCCAGTCTCCGGTTTGTTTGCCCGCCGCTTCCAGAATTTCTTTGGCCACGGCTGTCCGCTGGTCGTCCATGAGCGGAGCCTCCGGCTTTTTTGGGGCTTGGGAACGGATACGGCCTTTGGTATCAATATTATCAAACATCAACACCCGGTAATATATGTTCTGCTGACCTTCTTTGGGGCCGGAAGTCAACTGCAGTTTTTTGGGGTCGCCGCCGAGGTATTTGGTTTTATATCCTTCGGCAACCACGTCTTCACTGAAAATCTTAAATTCGCGGTTTTCGGTCGGAACAGAGAGCAAAACTTTGACCGGCTCGCCGTCCGCCATGAACGAAACATGCGCTTCAATGGTCCAAATGTCGGAGATTTGCTTGGGTTTGACGCTAAAACCCCAGACCGTTACCTTATAATAAACGCTCCAAGCCGCAAAAACGACCGACAGGAAAAGGAGAAAGGTGAGGACCACCCGGACAGACAAAATTTTTTTCAGCATATTTATTCTCTTTGGTTAATGCAATGTATTAGAAATTGAGGGGTCGACAATTGCCCGGCCGGAAATAATGTTTCTGCCGATTAAAGCCTGATATTCAAATTTTTCGCGGTCGGCCAGAGAAAACTCGGCATTAATAATTTCATTGCCGAATTTTACGTCCATCATGACCACGATGCGCTTTTCGTGTTCATTAATCCGTTTAATTGTGGTTTTTCTCTCAATTTTCTTTTCAAAGCGGTGGCTTTCGCCATTTTCTTCATTCACCAGCACAAAAGAAACCCATTTTTCGCCGTCACGCTCAAATTTGTGAAGTTCGGAAACGTCAACGGAAGAATTGGTGGCGCCGGTATCAATACGAGCCGGAAATGGCGTCTTCATGGGCAGAAAATAAACCGGTTCGACTCCGCCGATAATGCCGAGCGTATGCTGCGGAGCTGTTTTGACCTCTACGGCGGGGACAATTTCAGGACGAATCTGCGGAGAACGGCAGCCGCAAAGCAGGGCAAACAGTCCCAGGCAAAGTAATTTTACAGTATTTTTCATGGTTGATTTCATATTCTCATTTTGGATTTGAAAGATTATGTTATTTGTTGCTTTTTACAATATTTTCCTGATAAAAGCAAAAATATTTTACAGGTTATCCTCGCAGGCGGGGAACGAGGGCAGCGCCTGCACGGCAGGTGCGCGGCACAGGCACGGCCTGAGCGCAGGCAGCGC
>UMCI01065730.1_pt1 | contig 28855 bp, 28 predicted proteins | sample 1964211 | NCBI WGS metagenome assembly UMCI01 (sample SAMEA4835966, study PRJEB28245) | human gut metagenome | biome: gut microbiome; material: fecal sample | place: Denmark | collected 2008 | reverse complement strand
CGGCGCTGAACCCGGACTGGGTGGAATGGCTTATGGGATTCCCGAAAGGATGGACGGACGTATCCTCTGGGACCGGGAGCCCGATGGAGTCCCCCGCATGACGGAGCGCATGGACGGACGGGCCCTGCGGCTAAAGACGTTGGGGAACGCCGTCTGCCCTCCCCAGGCATATCCCATTTTCCGCTACATGGCGGCCATTGAGACCGGGGCGTGTGCGGATATCTGCCCCTATGGAAAGGCGGGTGAATCACTATGAAACAAATGAAAGCGCCGGGAAAGGTCACGCAGAAAATGACCCATGACGGTGCGGTATCCGAAAACCTGGCGACCGGCGAGGTGGAATCCATCAGCAGCCGGGAGGCGGAAGTGAACCTCTCCGAAGGAAAGGAACCGGCCGTGACCGCAGAGGCGGCGGCAGACCGGCTCCTCTGCACCCATGACCGGCGAAAGCAAAAAAAGGCGGCAAAGGCGGAGGCAGACACGATCCGGGAAGGCTCTGCCGCCAGGAAACGCCCATCCTCCCGGTTACAGTTCACCGAGGAAGAACGGGCTGCCCCGGATCTACAGAAAGCCATCCGGCGCTCTGACCGGGCGGCGGACCGGCTGGATGCGGCAAAGGAGGCCATTCCCACAAAGAAGGTCCTGAAAAAAGAACGTATCTTTGACGAGGCGGCAGGAAAAGGCAAGACCCGCCTGCGCTTTGAAGAAGTGGAAAAAGTACCCAACGGCCACCTAAAGCATAATCCCCTTGCCCGTCCGTTACAGGATGCAGGGGCAGCCGTCCACAATGAAGTCCATAAGGCAGAACAGGAAAACGTGGGCGTGGAGGCCGGGCACAAGGGCGAGGAACTGTCGGAGCGGGGGATTTCCTACGGGAAACGCAAAATCCAGTCCGGTATCCGGCAGCACCGCCTAAAGCCCTGGCGGGACGCGGCAAGGGCGGAACAGGCGGCCATCCGGGCCAATGCAGAGTTCCGCTACCAAAAGGCGCTCCACGATGATCCGGCCCTGGCTTTTGCCAATCCCTTCTCCCGGTATCTCCAAAAGAAACGCATCCAGCGCAAGTATGCAAAAGAGCTGCGGCAGGCGGAGAAAAGGACGGCACAGACCGCCTCCACCGCCAAAAGTGCGGCACAGAAAGCAAAGGACGCTTTTAAGGAGACCTTCCTCTACATCAGGAACCATAGCCGGGCGGTCCTTCTCATTATCGGGATCGGCGCCTGCGTGGGACTTTTGTTTGGCGGGATGTCCTCCTGCTCCATGATGGGCGGCTCCGGCGTCAGCGGCGTGTTCTTATCCTCTTATCTTTCCGAGGATGCGGATATGCTGGCAGCGGAGGCAGCTTATGCCGGCCTGGAGGCAGAGTTACAGGCGGAGCTTGACAACTATGAGTCCCGGCATCCCGGCTATGATGAATACCGCTTTGACCTGGACGAGATCGCCCACGATCCTTATGTATTGATCTCCATCCTGTCGGCCTTCCATGAAGGGGAGTTCACCATTCAGGAGGTACAGGAAGAATTGCGATCCCTGTTTGACAGACAGTATACGCTTACCCAGCGTGTGGAGGTGGAGACGCGCTACCGCACCGAAACCTCCACCGATCCGGAGACCGGCGAGGAAAGCAGCGAGGAAGTCCCTTATGATTATTACATCTGTTATGTGACGCTGGAAAACTTTGACCTGTCCCATCTGCCGGTCTACATCATGGACGAGGAGCAGCTATCCCTGTATGCCACCTATATGTCCACCCTGGGGAACCGGCCGGATTTATTTGGCGGCGGGGAATACCCTAACGCCTCCACCCTACAAGAGCCCACCTATTATGATATTCCCCCGGAGGCCCTGGCAGACGCGACCTTTGCGGCCATGATCGCCGAGGCGGAAAAATATCTGGGCTATCCTTATGTGTGGGGCGGAAGTTCCCCCTCCACTTCCTTTGACTGTTCCGGCTTTGTCAGCTGGGTCATCAATCACAGCGGATGGAACGTGGGACGGCTGGGCGCCCAGGGGCTTTATAACATCTGCACCCCGGTATCCGGTTCCCAGGCAAAACCCGGAGACCTGATCTTCTTTGTGGGGACCTATGATACCCCCGGCGTTTCCCATGTGGGGATCTATGTGGGCGGGGGGATGATGATCCACTGTGGGTCGCCGATCTCTTACACAAGCGTCAATACAACCTACTGGCAAGCCCATTATTACAGTTTTGGGCGGCTGCCGTAACGGATGGGAGGGATGCTTTTGCTGAACCTAATACCTGTTTCTCTGGCAGATGCCAACTCTTTTGTAGGCCTTCATCATCGACACCATAAGCCGGTGCGGGGGCACAAGTATTCTCTGGGCTGTGAAGTAAGCGGACAATTAGTAGGGGTAGCTATTACGGGCCGCCCTGTCAGTCGATATTTGGATGATGGCATGACCTTAGAGGTTAATCGACTTTGTACTGACGGCACGAAAAATGCCTGTAGCTTTCTATATGGAGCGGCGGCAAGAGTGGCAAAGGCTATGGGTTACAGGAAAATAATCACTTACATTTTGGATACCGAGGACGGAACAAGTCTCCGTGCTGCTGGATGGAAATGTGCTGGACTTGCCGGCGGAAAAGAGTGGACCGGCAAGCGCAAACCGGCGAAGCCTCTGTATCCTGCACAAATGAAATACCGATATGAAAAAATTCTGAATGAAAAGGAGATGTAAAATCTATGGCAACTGTTGAAAAAATCCGAAACGATATTTTGAGGACGAAGGAAAAGATCGCCGAGCAGCAGAAGCGCCTCCGCTCCCTGGAGGCGCAGCTTGCGGAGGAAGAAAACCTGGAGATCGTCCGCATGGTAAAGGCGGTGAAGATGGACAACAAGGAACTGACCGCCTTCCTGAAAGCCTATGCCAGCGGCCTGATCACGCTGCCGGAGGAGATGATGGCGGCAGAGGGAGGCGCAGAACATACGGAAATGGAGGGATATGAGGATGAAGCGTAAACGGATCACCCACCTGTTAGCTGCCTTACTGGCAGTTGTATTTATGGTCCCGGCCTTCTCCGTGACTGCCTTTGCGGATGGCGGGATGGATGAATCTGATCTCCCTGCGGAGACCACCGGGGTGGCCGCCGAAGATGCGGCTGACCTGGCAGACGGCGGGGACAGCGCAGAACTGCCGGACGGTGAGATCGCTGACCTGCTTTCAGCCCTGGCAGGCGCAAATGTAACGGTATCCATTACAGAGGATGGTATCCAGATCACCACGGGCGGCGCAGGGAACGAGCCCCCCAGCCAGACGGGGACCGTTACCACGAACGGCGGCAGGCTGAATGTCCGTACCGGGGCAGGGCTTGACAATGTGGCCTTCACCCAGCTCCCCAACGGAACCACCGTGGAGGTGGTCGGTGAGGAAGGCGACTGGCTGAAGATCATGCTGCCGGAGCGGATCGGGTATGTCCATTCGGACTATATGACCGTCAGCAAGGCGGAAACGGGAACCGGTGGCGGCCTGTCTTTCACCATCGATCCCGAAGAACTGGACGCCCTGCTGGGAACATTGGGTGAGACCCTGTCTGGCGGCGGCTCTGCCCTTACCCCAGACGGGAACCTGTCCCTGATCGACGATATCGGCAGCATGACGGCTGGCGGAAAGCAGTTCATTACTGTGGAAAGCAAAAACGGAAATGTGTTCTATCTCATTATCGACCGGGACGACAAGGGGGAAGAAACGGTCCACTTTCTGAACCAGGTGGATGAAGCAGACCTTCTGGCGCTCACCGAGGATGGACAGGCAGATAAGCCCATCGTCTGTACCTGTACGGAAAAATGCGCTGCCGGAGCGGTCAATACCGCCTGCCCGGTGTGCAGTTCCAACATGACGGAATGTGCCGGCAAGGAGGCTGTGGCTCCTGAACCTACGGAGCCGGAAGAACCGGAGCCGGAGAAAAAAGGCAGCGCCGGTGCGATCCTTGCCCTGCTTCTGATCCTGGCAGCCGGCGGCGGAGCGGCGGCTTATTTCCTGGTGCTGAAACCGAAACAAGGAAAGAAAGCGCCTTCCGATCTGGACGACCTGGACTTAGAGGATGAAGAAGAATATCTTACGGAGGATGAAACGGAGGAAATCGAATGAAGCATAAGTTAGTGATCGCAGAAAAACCGAGTGTTGCAAAGAGTATCGCATCGGCCCTGGGTGTTACATCCGGGGCCGATGGCTTTTATGAGGGAAACGGGCTGATCGTTTCCTGGTGTGTGGGCCATCTGGTATCCCCGATGGATGCGGGCGGATATGACGAGCGTTTCCGCAAGTGGCGCTATGACGACCTTCCCATCCTGCCGGAGCCTTTCCGGTATGTGCTGGCGCCCGGCAAGGAGAACGCCTTTGAAAACCTCTGTACCCTGATGAACCGCCCGGATGTGGATACCGTGGTAAATGCCTGTGACGCCGGGCGCGAAGGGGAGCTGATCTTCCGGCTGGTCTATGAAATGGCAGGCTGCCAAAAGCCGGTGGAACGCCTCTGGATATCCTCTATGGAGGATACGGCGATCCGGGAAGGGTTTGCCGACCTGCGCCCCGGTGCGGAGTATGAAGCCCTGTATCAGTCGGCGTTGTGCCGCCAAAAGGCAGATTGGCTGGTGGGGATCAATGCCACCCGCCTTTTCTCCGTCCTCTACCACCGCACCCTGAACGTGGGGCGCGTCCAGACGCCCACCCTGGCAATGCTGGCGGAGCGTGACGGGAAGATCATGCTCTTTCGGAAAGAGAAATACCATCATGTGCGGCTGACACTGAACGGAGCCGAGGCGGTTTCGGAGAAGTTCACCGACCCGGCCCAGGTGGGACAGGTACAGGAGGCTTGCCAAAATGGGCAGGCCGTCTGTACTTCCGTGATCCGTGAACAGAAAAAAGAAAAGCCGTCGAAGCTCTATGACCTGACGACCTTACAGCGGGAGGCAAACCGCCTTTTTGGATACACGGCAAAGCAGACCCTTGACTACGCCCAGAGCCTCTATGAAAAGAAGCTGCTGACCTACCCCCGCACCGACAGCCGGTTTCTGACTTCCGACATGGCGGAAACGGCGGCCTGTGTGATCCATCTGGCGGCGAAGATGCCGCCCTTTGATGGCTGCGGCAGTTTCTTCCCGGATGTGGCGGCGCTGACCTCCGATCAGGATGTATCCGACCATCACGCCATCATCCCCACAATGGAGCTGGAAAAGGCGGATATCAAAGCCCTGCCTGTGGGCGAACGGAACCTGCTCCTTCTGGTCTGCTGTAAGCTCTTGTGTGCGGCGGCAGAGCCCCATGTGTATGAAACGATTACCGCCACCTTTGACTGCGGCGGCCATACCTTCACGGCGAAGGGCAGGCGTATCCTTTCCGAAGGCTGGCGTGAGATCGAGCGTATCTTCCGTTCCTCCCTGAAGGAGAAGCCGGAGGATCAGGACAGCGGCGGTGTGCTGCCCAACTTCACCGAAGGACAGACGTTTGAGAATATGTCGGTGTCCGTCACCGAGCATTTCACTTCACCCCCGAAGCCCTATACCGAGGACACCCTTCTGTCTGCCATGGAGAACGCCGGGAAGGAGGACACCCCGGATGAAGCGGAGCGGAAAGGGTTAGGGACCCCGGCGACCAGAGCGGCTATCATTGAAAAGCTGGTGGCAGCCGGTTTTGTGGAGCGTAAAGGAAAGAACCTGATCCCCACAAAGGACGGGATCAATCTGGTTACGGTCTTGCCGGAACCGCTGACCTCCCCCATGCTCACGGCGGAATGGGAACAACGGCTGACCGGCGTTGCAAAAGGCGAGGCGGATCCGGACGCTTTCCTGGAGGGTATCCGGGATATGGTGCGGGAGCTGGTCCAGACCTATTCCCATATCTCCGAGGAAGGGCAAAAGCTGTTCGCCCCGGAAAAGGAGACGGTGGGCCTCTGCCCCCGCTGTGGCAAGCCGGTCTATGAGGGGAAGAAAAACTTTGCCTGTTCCGACCGCTCCTGCGGTTTCGTCCTCTGGAAGAACGACCGGTTCTGGACCTCCCGCAAGAAGGAGCTGACAAAGAAGATGGCAGCCGACCTTCTGAAAAAGGGGCGCACCAATGTCAAAGGGATGTGGTCGGAAAAGAAAGGCGCATCTTATGACGCCGCCGTGATCCTGGCGGATACCGGGGGCAAGTACATCAATTTCAAGCTGGAATTTCCTAAAAACAACAGAAGATAAGGAGGATACCATCTATGCCAACCTATGAACATGACAAAGATTATCCCTTTGCCGCCTATATCACGAACCTGGGCAAGTACAATGAGGGCGAGCTTGTGGGCGAGTGGGTGAAGTTCCCCACCACCCCGGAGGAACTGAAACAGGTCTTTGACCGGATCGGGATCGGCCAGAAGGACGATTTTGGAAATCCCTATGAGGAATGGTTCATCACGGACTATGACTGCTATGTGGGGAACCTGTACGATAAGCTGGGAGAATATGAAAATCTGGACGAACTGAATTACCTGGCGTCCAAACTGGATGAAATGGACCGGGGCGAATACAATCAGTTCCTGGCCGCCATGGAAGCCGGTGACCATTCCGGCAGCATCCAGGAGATCATCAACCTGACAGAAAACCTGGACTGCTACGATGTGTACCCGGATATCGAGGACTATGACGATCTGGGGCGGTATTACATTGACGAGCTGGACGCCATGCAGGTGCCGGAACATCTGAAGAACTATATCGACTACGAGGCATACGGTCGGGACGTTGCCCTGGAAGAAGGCGGGGATTTTACCGAGTTTGGTTATGTACGGGATACCGGCAGCCACTTCTATGAGTATTACGATGGGGAGCGCGGCAGTATCCCGGAGGAATACCGGGTAATGACCTTCCAGGACGATATCCCCGAAGAAGAACTGTCTGAGTGGGCTATGGATATCGCCTACGATATGGATGCCTTTTTCCGGCAGAACGATCCGCAGTATGCCGCCGAACATCCAAAGAAGCATGAGGCAAAAGAAGATATCTATGAAAGCCTGATGGCCGGACAGATCGCCGCCTTGGAAGAAAGGCTGGATGCCCTGGGGCAGACGCAGGACGACTACCTCCCTTCGGAGGTGGAAAAGTTCAGGGAGGCTTCTGGGCATGAGGCCGTTTTGGATACTCCCCCGGCAGTGGGGAAAACGCCGGAGCAGGAACAGGCTGAGGACAGGGACGAGCGTATGTTGACGGCCTCCATGGAGCTTGCGGGGGATAGTGACCTCTTTTTCCGTCAGTATGATATGGAATATGCGGCCATGTTCCCGGATGATACGGTGCAGCAGATCGCTTTGCATGAGCACCTGTATAGGGGCGACACCTCCGCTATCAAGACCGGCCTTATCAATGCGGGCCGTGAAATGGACCTGTCGGAAGAAACCGCTCCCCTGATTGCCCGGCTTGACGCATACGAAAAAGAATTTGGGATCAACACCTACATGGTGTATCAGTTACGGCGCGGGGATGAAATGCGGGATTACCGCTTTGAGCCCCTGGATGCGATCCGGCGCAACGGCTTCTCTGTTGAACCAACGCATTATGAGCTGGTATATGCCGCCCCCTTTACGCCTGGGGAAACGCTGGAAACGATCTACCGGGACCTGAATGTGGATCGGCCGGCTAACTTCCACGGCCATTCCCTGTCTATCTCGGATATCGTTGTCCTGCGGGAATACGGCAAAGACACCGCCCATTACTGTGACCGGTTCGGGTTTTCCAAGGTGCCGGAGTTTCTGGAACCGGAGCGGGCTAAGGAAGTCGCTCTCCCTACGCCGGACCAGATGGAGACCGGGGAACGGGTGAAAACACCCAGGGGGAGCTTTTCTCTTACGGATATGAGCCGGGCACAGATGGAGGCGGCCGGATATGGCCTCCACCATTCCTCTGACGATGGGAAATACCTTATCATGGGGAACGGCACCAGGGCCTTTGCGATCCTGGCGGAGCAGCCGGAAAAGGACAATCCTCTCCGTACCGCTGAAATGACCCTGGAGGACGACTATGGGATGATCGACGGGGTGATCAATAACGGCCGGAAAGGCGAGGAACTGGAAAAGGCCAAAGAATCCGATATGAAAGCGGAGCCGGAGAAAAAGTCCTCCATCCGTGACCGGCTGGAGGATGCCAAACGGGAATGTGCCGACCACAAGCCCCCGGAAAAAGGACGTCCCGGCAGGGATACCCCGGAGCATGGCAGCCTATGAGCAGGAGTAAGAAGTGGCGCTTGGAATGGTCCTTCTTCCTGGGGGAAAACGGCAGGCGGCAGTATAACAAAACCTGTCTTGGCTGTACCCATGCCTGTAAGCAGAGTTTCCGGGCGGCTCTGATCGCTTGTCCCCACTATCTTTCCAAACGCTCGAAAAATGGCAATGATAAGGGTGTAAAATCGGCAAATAAATCCGTTGTATCCGTCCGTTAAGGAATCGCCCTTATCCTTTCCCACAAAAGAAAAGTCCCGGCTCTGGACAGGGCATACATCCTGATTTCGCACACTTTTTGCAACACAAAACGGGAGGACAGTTCCCCGGCTCATCCGGAGGGCTGTTCTCCCGCTCTTTTTTTATTCCGTATCTTTCTTTTCTTCTTTCTGTTCCTCTGCCTGTACCACGCCCTCGATCATATCCGTTACCACGGCATTGAGCTGGGCGGCGTTCTTGGGGGTAATGACCGGTCCGCCGGTTCGTTGTTCCAGAGCTTTTCGTGCGATCCCAGCGACTTCACCGCCTTGGCGGGCAACTTTGATATTTTCAGATAATCCGCTTGGTTTCTCTGCTGCGGAGATATCCTTCGTGGAAGTTTCGGCCAGCATGTTCAGAATGATTTCCGTGGTGCTCATGTTGTCACGGAGATTTTCTTTTTTCAAACCTTTCAGCCGTTTGTACTGCCGGGTCGTCATGCCGGACCAGGCTTTGGTGATCTCATCGGTGAGGATCGCATATTCCTGTCCTTTCTCCACACCGCGGGCCTGCCATTCAGCTGTCAGCTCATTGCGTACCCGGATGGACAGGATACGCTGATGTACCCAATCTTCGCTGTATCCCTTTTTCAGATACGTTTCTAAAGCCCGGTCGATCGCCTGTTCCGGGTCAATGGTCTCCTCGATCCGCTCACGGCCTACCTGGGCGAGCCAACGCTTGAACGGCTCAGCCTTCGGAGACGGGATCGACTGGATGATACGAAAAAGCTGTTCGGTATTGGCAACATCCGTCAAACGGTTTTTGCCATCCGTCGCTTTCATTTTCAACTGCTTACAATTTGTAAGCAGTTCATCCGCACCTTCTTCTTTCAGACGCTTTTTCAAAACCGCCCAATAAGTGCTGGCATTGCGCGGGGTTTTCTGTTCAGTCAAAACCGAAACTACATCAACAATAGAAAAGTACCATTCTTCTTTTTCTTCGTCCCATGCGGTACGGATTTGTTTATCTTCATATAACTGGATTTTATTTTTTTCGCTCATATCGTTTCCCTCTTATGGTGATCTGGATTTCTTGATTATAACATATCTTTTTTCTTTTTCTATGTAGGGATAGTAGAAAGATGGGATGGAATTTCGCAGCCGTAGGCGTTGTGGGACTGTGTGTAAACTGCCTGCCCTGGCGTTGCTGTGGGACACCTGTTTGCAGGCTTGTGGGAAAGGACCTGTCCTTTTCCATGAGCTGTGAATGGGTTTTCCATCGGCATAAGCGGCAGTTTTCCACATTTCCATGACGCAGTTCCTTATCCGACGATCAGCCGGTAAACCGTCAGGGGCACATACCAGGCAGCTACGATCAGCCGCCATGCCAGGACAAAACCGCCGATCACGCCGCCAATGATAAAGTTTAGGGCAAAGAGCGCGATCCCACCGCCCATAGAGCCGCCGCCCGGCACGATCCAAAGGCACATCCGATGGAGGCCAAAGGGCAGGCCGCAGAGTATCCAGAGCCATACATAGTCCAGCTCTCCATTTTTCATACAGGCGGATTTGAAAATACAGTACAGGAGCAGCGCCGTACATACAGGCAGTACGCTCCGCAGGAAAAATGTTTTGATCGTTTCGCCTCTCGTCATAAGACCGTCCTCCTTCCCTCTGTACCCTTATTATACTGGATACCGTTTCAAAAGCCCAGGGTTTATTGAAACTTTTTCTTATGCCTGGCTGTTTTCCCGAAGTTCCAGATATCCTTTGTGTCCACCCTGGATGATCTGCTCGATGTTCTCTGTATTCAATTTCATCTCTTCCCCGGTAGCTATGGATGCGATCGCCAGAGCGTTCTTGATGGCATGATACAGGTGGAAGTCGATTTCTTCCTCTTTACTTTTCCAGCCGCCAGCAGCTTCTTCGCCGGGTCGGTGAAGCGTGTCCGCAAGGAAACTCAGTTCCTCTAAAACCCTGACGCTCTTTTCTGTGAACCAGCCCCGCATATCAAAAGGGCAGCCAGTGACCTTGATCTTGATCGTTTCATTTTTCTTCATGTTGGATACCTCCTGAAATTTGTTATAGTGAAACGCATGGCGGCATTATTCCAGTTCATGCCGTTTCTGCGGTTCCTGCTCTCTGGGGATGGACAGCAGCGTGTCCACATTCTTTCGGATGGTCTCATATTCCTGGGTCTCGCTCCGGGTGCTTTTGTATTCGGCAAGCAAAGTTTCTTTCTTTGCGGCAAGCGCAGTCAGTTCCGATTTCATGCTCTCCGTGGAGGGCAGCGGAACGGCGCCCATCTTCTTTAATTCCCTGGCGGCGGCTTCAAACAAAATGATCTCGCTTTCATGGCCCCGCAGGAATTTCTCTTTATCCTTAGACTGGCGGTATTTTCCATAGACCGGCTTTAACTGCCGGTAGGTGGCAGCGTGTTTCATCACAAGGGATAATTCCTCTGTCCGGGCTTCCACCTCTTTGATGGAGGCAAGGGCAGTGTCCCTGCGGTCCGTCAGGGCGACCAGCCTGACTTCCAGTTCCTCCAGGCTGTCAATGCCATGTTCCGTCAAAAAGTTCATGGTCCTGGCGGCCTGTTTCAGATTGTTCAGTTTCGCCCAGTGTGCGAATCCGGCATTTTCCTGGGCTTTGATATTGTTCTGGATATCAATGAGCAGGCTGATCTTTCCGTCACGCTGCTTTGGCTGGCGGGAAGATCTGGACTGTCCGGCGATCCGGGCGGCTATGGCTTCCTCTGTATAATCCACGCCCAGGGTTTTCATCCGGGTAAACCGTTCCTGGTTCGACGCCCGGCAGGAGATATATTTCCCCTGCTTGATCTCGTATCCTTCTTTCTGCAGGCGGAGCAGCAAATCTTCCAGGTCTGCGGAGGCTGGGATCAGCCGGTCGATGGCGGCTTTCAGTTTTGCCTTGTAGCTGGTCCCGGCCTGGGTGGCCTGGTGTTCAATATAGCTCTTTCCCTTATCCTGACCGGGGATCACCACGGACAGCCCATGTTCTTTGCACAGGCGGTCGCTGGTGCGGCGGATATAGTGATAGCTCCGCTTGTTGGAATGGTAATGCTTATGGTCCTGGAAACTGACCGCATTGAAAATCAGGTGGTTATGGATATGGTCCTTGTCTATGTGGGTGGACAGCACAAATTCATACTTGCCACCCAGGATTTCTTTTGCAAGCTCCATCCCGATCTCATGGGCTTCCTCTGCGGACACCTCCCCAGGCGCAAAGGCTTGGATCAGGTGACGACCCAGGTTGGAGCCCTTGTCGATGGAATGGCGGCGGGTCCAGGCAAATTCAATGTCCGCTGTTTCAGCGGAGCAGCCGAAAGAGGACACGAGCAGCGTTCCATCCGTTTTGTCGGGATTGCAAATATAATCAATGGCAGCTTTCAGCGTTGATTTGATAGGATGCGTCTTTGTAACTGCCATATCTCACCCAGCCTTTCCCGGATTTCCTCTACATCTGCCTGATAGGCGGTGCCCCCGGCGTTCAGCTTCTTGGCGATCTGGTTGATGTTCCGGCCAATGGCGGACAGTTCGGCAGTAAATGCCTTGATATCTGCGGTGTCGGTATAGATGATATATCCGTCGATCGCCATCTTGCGAAGGTAGGCGCCGTACCGTTTTGTGGGAAGTTGGGCCATCTTCTCGTCAATGAGGCGTTTTTCATCCTCTGTCACATAAAACTTCATCTGGATATTCCGCTTTCGGTTTGCCATGCTCCGCCTCCGTTCTTTCTAAGGGTCTGGGATATCCCAGCAAGCAATTTTCATTTTCGGGCAAGGGACCTGAAAATATGGAAAATTCGCAAGCGGGTACTCGCTTGCTGTGCTTGCTACGAACTTTATCCTTCTCATTTCCCCCTATATCCCTACTACACCGTAGACAGCCTGTTTTGGCCACTTTTGCGGAACTTTTTTTGCAATCATACAAAAAAACAGCCAGCCAACGCTTATTTGCGATAGCTGACTGGATGATAATTTTTATTCCGATTTTGCTGCAATGACTTCCATATCTGGAGAAAGCTCAAGATATAGCTGTCCATCCCGATTTTTCTGAACCGTTACGCTGGCTGGATGGCAAGCTGCCCATTCCGGTTCTTTTTCTGCCCGTTCTCGCCATGCCTTGTAAAAATTCAGAGCCGGGACAAAAATAAGTTCTTCGGCTTTCTTCCTGGCGGTAATTGCATCCTCCATTTTTTCGTATGAACCGAGATAATATGCCTTCTGCTGAAAGACGATCTTTGCAACATATTTGCCTTTAATCAGGTAAACGCCTTTCGTCCCGGTTGTATTGTTCGTTGGTGTTTTCCTGCTGCTCAGCATATCCAGAGATGTGCCGTCCATGTGGGTCAAAAACTCGTTCAGCTTTTGATCGTGCTCTTTCTTTTGACACCCACAGCTGACTTGATTGGCGTAAACCAGAGAATTATACGGCACATCGATTTCATTGCCGCAATCGCAACAGCAATGCCACAGGATAGAACCTTTTTTATCCCGATCCTTAGTGGGATATTTTGCAACCAGACGTCCAAAGCGCTGACCGGAAATATCTATGTAGGCATAATTTTTCTCATGGGATTTTCCGCTGCACCGGGTACGCCGTCCAGTGACAAGCAAACTGCCTGGAAACTGACACACTTCTCCGCAGGCGCATTGACATTGCCACCATATTCCACCGTTTTTCGGCTGCGGTGACGCCTTCCCCAGCACCGTCAGATCACCAAATACCTGCCCGGTCAAATCGTGAGAGATCGCTTCTGCCGCCATTTCCTTTCGCAAACAGCCGCAGCTCAGGGAGCCATTACACTTCAAGGAACGTTCCAAAACATAGCGCTCGGTTCCGCACTGACAGCGGCATAGCCATTTCTTTTCCCTTTTGGGGGTAAGCTCATATTGATCCAGCACTGTCCAGCGTCCGATTTCAGCACCGGGGTATACTTTATTTCTTTGCATGAGTTCAACTCCCTTCCGGGGTAGAGACTAATTCTCGCAGGACGCCCACCAGCACATACCGGGCGCCCTCGTATTCATAGGCACAGGTGGAGAGGGTGACGATCCGGTCAGAATCCCCTATGTCGGTCTCGGTCTGGAAGGTGCTTTCCTTCCTTGCTTTTTCGGTCAGATCATCCCGGCCCTGGGAGCTGTCCGGGATCGCATACGTATCCGCAGAGGTGGAGGGTGTGGTATAGCCACCGATCAGCTCGATCTTATAATCCTTCTCCGGGGTGAGCAGATACCAAACAGGGTGATCCTCGTAATAGCTTTGTTCCTTATACTTCTGCAAAGTGCCAAACATGGTGTCGTTTTTCATGTTGTGACCGTAGATGATACTGTTCCAATCCGAGAAATCCGGGCTGTTTCGATAATCTAAAAAAATCGTGCCGTTGATGTGATAACTGCCGTCCAACAGGCGGCGAAGGTAATACTCATTGTCGCTGCTCTGGACGACAGGGTAATTGATCGGTGTATCGGCACAGTAGAGCCAGCCGACCACATCCCCGCACTCGGCCAGAAGCTCGTCAAAGGCAATGGCGATAGGTGCGGTTTCGGACAAAGGTTCTTCCATCCCTGCGGGGATCGTGATGTGCGGCAGCTCCGGCGTGGAGATCACAAAACGATCAGAGAGCTGTTCATAGCTTTCTTCTCCCTGGCGGTATTCCTGCCATAGCGTATAGACCTTGTACCCGGAAAATAGTGCGGCCAGAACTGCCAGCAGGAGAAGCAGAAGCAGCGGCCCGGTTCTTCGATAATGTTTTTTCTTCATAGTGTCCCTCTATAAGAATAGCCCATCCATGCGGACAGGCCATTCTTGTGCATATTCAGGTTTCTTCGGCGCCGGGATCGTCCGATCCGCTTTCGGCCGGTTCTGCCGCCGGTTCTGCCGTCTCAGCGGAAACATCGGGGCTTTCCGTCTCGGCTGCCGCCGCAGGCTCGCTTTCCTGTGGGGCAGAGGTTTCTATGGGTGCGGTGTTTTCCGTTCCCTCGGTTTTCTCCGTGGGCGGCAAGGTTTCTTCCGTTGGCTCGGTGGATACGGTCGGCTCGGTCGTTTCCGTTTCAACAGGCGGCTCGGTTTCCTCGGTCGGTTCTGTTCCCACAGTCGGTTCCGTTTCCCCGGTTGGCTCTGTTTCCCCGGTCGGTTCCGTTTCTTCGGTCGGTTCGGTTTCTTCGGTCGGTTCGTTTTCTTCGGTCGGCTCCGTTTCCTCCGTTGGCTCCTGTTCATCCTCCGGCTCCGGCAGTTCGCCATCTCCCAGTATCTCGCCGCTGCTAAATGCCGTCAGCTCTCCGTTCGGTGTTCCCCAGGATACCGATACCGTCACAGTGCAATCGGTGGAAAGCAGCAGTTCAAAATTCGTTGCGGTCTCTAAGATGTAAAAATCACCGTCACCAGTCTCCACGGTAATGTAAGAGCTGGACGCGCTGCTGCTGGTGCGGACAGAAACATGATAGACCGTGTTCGCTGCCGCCTCGAAGGAGGCGCTGCGGTGATCCTCTGTCTGAGAAACCTCTACCGGAACATCTTCCGTTTCCACGATGGGATCGGACGGTTCCTCCGCATTGCCTGGCGTTGCGGTCAAGTCATTCTCCAATTCCTGCTCGTCTGCGTTGCTGGGAGAGGCAAGGTCGTCCTCCAGATCATAGGGGGCAGGATCGTCCGCCACCGGGACGGACGCATAGACCGTTACATCTTTTAATGTGACCTCGGCCGCCTGGATAGAATCGACGTCTACAAACTCCCCAGCCGTGAACCAGGACCAGGTCGTACCGATCAGGCAGGTCATGCACAGGATCACACTCAGCACCGACAAATAGCAGGGGGATGGCCCCGTATGCAATTTCTTTTTCAGCCGTTTGGCTTTATAAAATAGTTTTGACATGGAATACCTCCATCTTTGTCCCTTGAAATAGAGCAATCAAAAGGCACAAGGCTGGCTTATGCCCTTTGATTGCCCCTCCCCCGAAGGGGAGAGGGCTTGAATAGATCATTTAGCGGGTGCCGGTGTAAGTAACGGTGTAGGTAGGACGGCCATCGGAGGTAGTGCCCTCGGTGATGGTGTAATCGGCAGGCATCTCGGAGTCCTGCCAATCCTGACCAACCAGGAAGGTGCCCTGACAATAGGTAGAGGTATGCTCGCACTCAGTGCACAGGTGAGCCATGCCCTCATCGCCCCAAGCGGGGTTCTGGGCTACGAAAGTACCGCCATAAACTTCCACTTTCTGACCCCAGGAGCAGTTCAGCAGATTGCGGCAGTTATTGAAGCAGTCGCCTTCCGTGTAACTGCCGCCGTCAAAATAACCGCCGTTGATGATCAGCTCGCCCGTGCCGTTGCTGATTCCAACGAAGAAGGAACCATAATTAGTTCCGCCAGAGTCACGGAGGAATGTGCCGTTCTCAATGGTCACATCGCCGCGGGGAACAAGCATGGACGTATAATAGTTATCCTCCAAATCGAAAGTGCCGTTGCCGGTGATGACAAGAGAAGAACCGCTCTTCATGTCCATAAAGGGATCCACAGAGCCATCCTTAGCGGTCATCTTCTTGCCGTTCATGTCAAAAGTAACATCTGCGCCGGCGGGGAAGTTCAGAATCGCATCCAGCACAATATCCTCAGACAGCTTGATGGTCACAGGCTCGCCAGTCTCAGCAGACTTGTTAATCAGCTCCTGAATGGTTGCAGTGGAATCAGCAAGAACGGACATATCATACTCGGCGTTCTTGTCATACTGATTGTCAGTGCTGTCATACTCAACGGTATCCTGAGTAGCCCGGACGGTGATAGCAATGCCTTCCAGGGTGAGACCCTGATACTCGTTGCCGGCTTCTTCCTTCATGTGACCGCTAATGGAAATCGGCTTGGAAGAAGTTTCGTTCACTGCCAGATGGCCTTCATCTTTGCCTTCGCCATAGCCGTAGTCAATCGTCCATTCAATGGCCTCACTCAGCTTGGCGTCTCCCTTGATTCCGGTGATCTCTACGATGTACTTGAGAGCCAGGGTTCCGTTGTTCTTGACGTAAACGTCAGGAAGGGTCCAGGTGCAGCCAGGCTCCCACAGGATATTTTCGCTGCCTTCGGCCTTAGCGAAATCCAGAGTCCGTCCCAAAACGGAGTTGCCCTGTCCATCAACCAACTCGATATCCAGTGTGCCGGCCTCAATAGTGTTCACTCCGGTGGATGCGTTGTCGGTAAACCACGCAAAGGTGGAACCGATGAGCATTGATACGCACAGCAGGAGTGAGAGTGCGCTGACGATCAATGCTCGTTTTGTGTTTTTGCTTTTCGTCATTGATTTTACCTCCTTATTTCGTTTTGCAATGACTGTTATGTAATCCCGGTTTCCGGGTTTACACCGATGGATCATGGGGAGCTTGTCCCCTCGCAGCGCTTTCCGCATATTGAGAGCGCAGCTTTTGGAGTTCTTCCAACATTCGCTGGGACTCCTCCCGTTCTGCCGCCAGTTTCTCCCGCTCGGCGGCCATCTCATCCATTTCCTTCTTGCGCTTTGCCTCCAGTTCGGCCATCTGCTCCTCTTTATACTGCCGGAACAGCTTGATGCTGTTTACACCCTGCAGGACGATCAGAAGCAGGAACGGCAGCAGGATACAGCAGATATAGCCAGGTACGGTTTTCAGAAAGGTAAAAAACGCACCGACTTTCGGAATAGAGAACTGATATTTTCCCATCACATTGGTATAGGGAGCCGGGGTCTGGTCGTCGATCCCCGTTGTCGTACCATAGGTGATAAAACCGGGATTTCCCTGGGCATCGGTAGCATAATCCCTGATCTTATGGGTGAATACTTCCCCAAAACTGTTCGGGTCGGCACTGCGGAAGGCGATGATATCGCCGGGTTTCAGTGTGGCCGGGTCAACCTCCTTCACCAGCACCAGGTCTCCCGCAGAGAAATCCGTGGCACTCATAGAATCGGAACGGACGATAAACGCCTTATATCCGAACAGCGCCCGGTCATTCCGGTCAAAGGTATTGACGGAAATAATGGTAAAGATCATCATGGCAACTGCCGCCAGCAGGATGATCCAGGTAAATATACTTTTTATGATCTCCCAGGCTTTTGCCGCAGGACTGACTTTCTTGCGGTGTTTCTTTTGGGAGTGTTTCTGTTTTGGTTCTTCTTCAAATTTCCCTTTGCTCATTATTCAAACTCCTTATCCGGGTTGTTCTTGGTCTGGACAGCCACAGCGGACAGTTCAAAGGTCAAGGTCCCGCCCTGGGCGCTGTTTCCGGCGTCCTCCGGGAAGTGGAACCGAACCTTCATATCCTGTTTTTGTCCCACGGCAAGCTCATTTTCCAGAGCCAGAACATTGCTCTCGGTCAGAGCAGAGAGCTTACCGGAAAGCAATTCCGTACCGTCCTCATTCAGAATCGTCACATCCAGCACATCACCCAAATTGCCGGAGACCTGAGAGAAGTACAATTTGTAATACACGGCCCAGGTGCCATTGTTCTGAATGTAAAAATCTTTTTCCACCGTCATACCCGGTTCAAAAAGAAACTCGTCGGCCGTGATGATGGGCTTGCCGCCGTTTAAGTCGATCTCAATACCGCCCGTCTGGAAACTGTTGTTTTTCACTTCATAGACCGTCATTCCCAGCGCAAAGCTGGTGATACACAGGCAGAGGCAAAGGATTACAAGAGTAATCACGCTGATAGACAGCTTTTTCATCTTATTCATACTTCTTCCTCCTCCTTCTTCCTACGTAGCAACAGAAGCAGCAGGACGAACACTGCCGACAGTGAGATACCGCAGATTGCCATATAGAGCCCAATGTTGGTATTATCCCCGGTTTTCGGGTTGTCGGGGATGATCGGCGTTACCGGGTCCGCAGGTTTGGTCGGATCGTCAGGCTTGGTCGGAACGGTCGGATTTTCCGGCTGATCCGGGCCGTCGCCTGTACTGCCTTTCGTATGGTTCACAAAACGGGGCAGCACAAGATAATCCTCCCCATCCTTCTCCCATGTCACCGCAGCGGTATAGCGGTCATTCTGCCGGGTCACGGTCACGGTCGCCTTATAAGTGGAGGCATCGTATTGGAACTTGCCGCTCCCGATCTGCTCCCGCAGGAAATAGGTATAGACGCCTTCTTTCTCAAAGGAGAGGGTATCAAACTCAATGATCCCATCCCGGTTCTGAACGGTCTGAATGTTGTTTCCGTTTTCATCAGTCAGCACGAACAGGAAGTCCTTGCCACGTGGATACTGGCCGTCCAGCACCTTTTCCGCAGCCAGCTTTACATGGGCAGCGGCCGGTTTGTCAGGTTCATCCGGGGTATCCGGACCAGTGCCGCCGCCTTCCTCCGAGGTGTACCACCAACGGAAATCTGCGACCAGCTCCTTAAACTGATAGTCATTGCCGACACTGGTTTCCAGGTAGGCAGTGATCCGGTAAACAAGTTCCTTCTCGCTGGCGGCCAGCTGGTGTTCCAGAGCGCTTGGCATATCTCGCATGAGACCGTCATAGAGAGTGATGTTTTTTTCCGGCAGCTCGATTTTCACCATCAATACCTCTGCCAGTTTCTCATAGCCGGGGCGAATGTCGGCATGATAGTAAAGGGTAATGGGGTTCTTATGAGATACTTTCACAGTAAAGTTTAATGTCTCGGCGTCACCTGGAAACATATTTTCCACGGCGAAGGGGACATTCCCACTGGAATCCGGTTCCCGCAGTTGGGTCGTCCCGGTTTCTGCGGCGAAGGCCGTTGTAGAAAACCCCAGGATCAGAAGCAGGCAAAGGAACAGGGAAAACAGCTGCTTTGCAATTCCTTTTTTCATATCGGTTTCCTCATATCCGCCTGCAAACGCAGGCTGTTATTTAGAGTTGTAAATCACGGCTGAAGGGGCACTGTCCGTTCAGGAATACCACATACTCAACATTCTGTGGTTTACACGGTTCGCCGGACGTAATCCCTGCGTAAGTTTCAAGGCCATAGTTGCGATCCATGGGCGCACAAAAGCTCACCCTCCTGCTTTTTCAAAAAAAAGAAGGCCGAGGGTGTTGTTGTGCTGCCATTTTTCCGAATGTAGCGGAAAAATAATTTGTATAAACCCTGCCTTTTCCCTTATGCCCACTTGATTTTCCCAGTTAAAGATGTTAGAATATGTAGGATGCTGGAGTCGTTTGCAAGTCTTTAGAAATTGGCGTACCACAGAATGTTGATTCTGTGGTGTTCTTTTTTCTATACGACAAAACCCAGTCTTTCTATCTTTCTGCGGTGCTCCTGCCCGGTTGACATGATGTAAATCCGGGTAGTGTCAATGCTGCTGTGTCCGAGGATATCTGCCAGTTCTGCGATATCTTTATCAAGTCCGTAAAATGTCCTGGCGAACAGCTTGCGAAGATTGTGAGGAAACACTTTACTGCGTTTCACTCCGGCTTTCTCGCACAGACTTTTCATCTGCGACCATATATTACTTCGATCCAGAGGGTTTCCGTTCTTCGTGATGAAGATCGGGCCCTGCTGGATTTTTTCTTTTGCCGCATACTTTAGCAGTACCGTTTTCAGATTGCCCGGAATGATGATCTCACGGGTTTTACTCTTACAGCGGATCGTAACGGTTCCTTCCTGTACTGCCTCCACCGTAAAGAAGCGTAACTCCGATACCCGGATGCCCGTGGAGCAGATCGTCTCCATGATCAGCATGAGCTGTGGGCGTTCTCTGGCTGCATCCACCAGCCGCAGATACTCCGCTTTCGTTAGTTCTCTGTCCTCGGTGCTGTATGTCTTTTTTTGTTTGCGGAGGTTTTTTGCTCTGCAATCCGTCTGTCCAAGAAAAGACAAGAGGCTGTTGATACTTGCCAGCATGGAGTTAATAGAACCGACTGCATACTTCTTTTCGAGCAGGTTCGTCTTAAATGCGATCACAAGCTCCTTTGTGATCGTCTGTTCCCCTACAAATGCCAAAAATCTCCGAACATCCCGCAGATACTTTTCAATGGTTGCCGCACTCTTTTCCTCTTTCCGCAAGTGCTGGCTGAATCGTTCAATCAAGCATACGTTTGTTTCTCTTTTCATCATGGATATTTCCTCCTGTTCCGTGTGTCAGCTGTCACCTAATATTGTAGCCAACTTTCTAAACAACTTGCGAACAGGCAAGGAAAAAGTCAGGTTATGACCCTTTGGGGCAGCGGCATCCTACTATCACCACCCAAAATGCCGTCTGTCTAATTTGAGCATACGCATAAACTAATAATATCTAATTAGTTTAGATATGTCAATGATAATTGATGAATGGTTTAGGCGGTTTTGTGGGATACATATTGTAGAATTATATATACAGAAAGGGTGGTGATTATCATGGACAAGGAGAGCTTTATTAAGCGATTGGTGGAACTCCGGCAACGCAAGGGGGTTTCCGCCCGTGATATGAGCCTTTCCCTTGGGCAGAGCGCAGCGTATATCAATAATATCGAAAATGGCGTCAATCTCCCATCTATGACCGTGTTCTTTTATATTTGTGAGTACCTGGGGATTTCGCCAAAAGAGTTTTTTGACATCGAGACAAACGATCCGCAAAAGGCAAATGAGCTGCTGGAGGCAGCCAAAAGGTTGAGCGACGAACAGCTGGACCATTTGATCGCAATCGCAAAAGGGCTTCGGTGATCCATATCTATCCGCACATAAGGGGCGAAGCATGAACGGCGTTCTGACACCTGCCGTTATACTCCGTCGGTTCATCAGAATATAACAGATAGCCGACAGCAACACATACAATATAAAAAGGCCGCAGGCTGCCGGTGTTTCTACCGGGTATCCTGCGGTCTTTTTCATCAGGAGGGATCATTATGGCAAGCTGGTTGAATAATTTGATAGGGATGGCAAAGGAGAAGGCCAGTGTCCCCAAACCCCAAAGGACTATCCTGGAAGAATACGATGAAGAATACATCCGTTATTGCGTAGAGCTGGAGCAGACGGTCAGCGCATTGGAGGCATATTTGCATATCAGCGACGATCCAGAGGAGATCGCCATGGAGACACTAAAAACCGCCTGTGATTTTTACGGCGGCGATTGGGTGGGCTTGATGGAAATGGACACGGACCTGGACGTTTGGACGCCGATCTGGTGGTACAATCCCGGTCAGCATGACCGCACCAAACAGCTCCTGTCCGAATACGAATCCCTTCAAACGATGCCGTCCTGGAAACGGGCCATGATGGAAAACAAGCCGGTGATTATCGCTGATACCGGGACCGTCCAAGAGGACTGCCCGGAAGAATATCTGTTTTACAAACGGCTCCATGCCAATTCTGTGCTGGCAACTCCGTTTGCGCCAAACCCTATGGGCTTTCTGGCAATACGCAATCCTTCCCGCTACGCCGACCGGCCAAGCATGGTGAGTATTCTGGCCTATGTCCTTCACCGGGCCATGGCGCAGCAGAAAACGATCGACCAGGCAAAGTTCTCCCTGACCCCGGATGATATTCAGACGGACCGAGAGGTGATCATCAACTTCTTCGGGGATATGGAGATTTTCACATCAAAGGGCGTACTCCGAGAACGAGATTTCAAGTACCCAAAGAGTGCCCGTGTCGTTACCTATTTAATGCTCCACCGCAAAGCGGCGCACCCGCCGATGGAAATTGCAAATGCCCTGTGGCCGGACGATCCATCCGATCCAGATGCCATTGCCAGCAATATTCGGGGCTATGTTTACCGTTTCCGAAAGACCTTTGAGCTGATCTCAGATATCCCGCTGATCGAATCTACGCCAAACGGGTATCAGCTCAATCCTGAGATTCAGATCAAAACAGACTTGCAGCAATTTGACGCCCTCTGGGAGAACGCACAGCTGGTCGGCAGCACTTCCCGCAAGGTCGAACTGTTAAAGCAGGCCATGGAATTGTACCGTGGCCCAGTCTTTGAAAATGCGATTGGCGAGCATTGGATCATGGGCCTTGCCACCCATTATTCCATCCGGTATGTGGGGTTAGTCAACGAACTGCTGGCAACGCTGGCGGACGCAGAGGATTACGCCGGGCTTCAGCTTTATGCCTCCCGTTCCCTTGATATTGCGCCCGAAAATATCAAGGCGCATTACTGGCGTGTATATGCCATGTACCATTTGGGGGCTGTGGAGATCGCAAAAAATGAGATCATCCGTCTCAAAAATGACCTCACCCCGGAAGAATATGCTACGCTGATCGGTTATATCAAGAAAGACAGGAACATTCCCTGTTTGGAACTGCTGGAGGAATGATTTCAGGGGTAAAAAGCCCCAGACAACATTCATTCAACGCCCGGCAACATTCATTCCATGCGATTTTCTGAAAGCAACGCAGAAACAACGCCCATACCACATTCATTCCACGCAGACGAGCTAAATTCCATATCCATTACACACACGGCAACAGCCATTACACCCCCATAAATTAGGATTTCAGTGCAAAAGCGCTGAAACTGATTTATGGGGGATTTTTCTTTGGATACGGTTTACTTTCCTGACCGGAACACTTTTGCGATCCATCGTAAAAGTGTTCCGGCTTTTTTTATTTGCGGCAGACTGGCCCGCTGCCGTTCTCCGCCCTTTTCATTTCGCCACAGACGACCGCTTGACGAAATGAAAGGAGCAACGGCATGAGCAGCACAAGAAAAAATTTCAAAAATATTTCTGAAAACTGGCCAAAAGGCCATCCCACTGGACGAGTAGTAGGCGAAAGGGGACAAGCAGACCTTCCTCCCAACGAGAAGGGAGGTGAGACTATGACACCTGATCGCCACGAAGAACACAAGCAGCACGCCTTTGACAGCTTTTGTAAAAAAGTGTTGAAGTGCGAAGCCTACAACGGCTATCGAGAGATCAGCCGCAGGCAAAAGCATGAGGTCAGCTTTAGCGAGCTGCCAGAGGACTATATGGCACAGCTTGCGGCCTGGGACCGTTACCCGTGGGAATACACCTCGTTCCTTGTGGACGGGGCTGTGATCCTGATCGAGAACGACCGGCTTGCAAAAGCGCTGAACAATCTGCCCCAGGAGAGCCGGGACATCCTCCTGATGTACTTTTTCCTGGATATGGCAGACGGTGAGATCGCAGCGCAGCTGCAACTGGCGCGCAAGACGGTCAACAACCGCAGGCTGCGTTCCTATCGGCTGCTGAAAAAGCTGATGGGAGGTGAAGCAGATGAATAAGGCCACACAACAGGGGCTCGTCCCTTACCAGGTGATTGCCGCCGCCGTTCAGGGAGACCCAGAAGCGGTGAACCTGGTACTCCGGCATTATTCCGGTTACATTACCGCGCTTGCGACACGGACGAGCTATGATGATTATGGCTATCCGCAGTCCCAGGTGGACGAGGATCTGCGCCGCAGACTGGAAACAAAACTGATCATCACGATCCTGGATTTCAACATGGATTGATCCGGGATGGGCTGACCGTACATTCCCCTTTCTGTACGGATGCCCTGGCTCTTTGACAAAGAAAGCCCGGCGGGAGGCCGTCGGCGCAGCATAAGGCAGACGGATACATTCTGTCCGGTATCGAGCCACACGGCCGGTGCGCCATGACCTCCCTCCTGGGAGCGAGCGATCTATACCAGGCTGCAAAGCAGACATGGCAGTCTGCGGGCGACGACGTACAGGCAGGTTAAAGATACTCGCGCATTGAACACCCACAAAGCATTGTGCGCCGCACCCATCAGCATGGGCCGGGGTGAAACTCCCGTGGAGCTGTGCCAGCAGCCGTCCGTTTTTTGCCTGTTTTATAACCAACACCGTCCTCTGGAAAGGGGGACGCTACGATATAACAGGAGGTGTTGAATTTATGAACACGAACGATATTCCTATTTGGGAAAAATACACGCTTACCATTGAGGAGGCGTCAAAATATTTTCGTATTGGAGAAAAGAAGCTCCGCAAGTTAGCGGAGGAAAACCCGGATGCGGGCTGGCTGATTATGAATGGTAACAGGCTCCAGATCAAGCGAAGGCAGTTTGAAAAAATGATCGATACCCTGGAGGTCATTTGAAAATCATGGCTGACAATGGGCCAAAAGCGCGGTATAATTTATGTATGGCGTATCAAGGCTCATTCCAGGAATGGAAAGGAGCTTACCATCATGTCAGAGAAAAGACGCGATAGCAAAGGTCGAATTTTAAGGACTGGAGAGAGCCAGAGAAAAGACGGAAGATACGCTTACAAATATACGGACGCATACGGGAAACCTCAATTTGTGTATTCCTGGCGGCTCGTTGCCACCGATAAGACCCCGGCCGGAAAGCGGGATGATCTCCCACTCCGGGAAAAGGTGAAGGAAATCCAGCGGGATATTGCGGACGGCATTGACACCATCGGGAAGAAAATGACGGTCTGCCAGCTCTACGCAAAGCAGAACAGCCACCGAAAGAACGTCAAGCGGAGCACCGAGAAAGGCCGTGAGTTTCTGATGGCGGCTCTGAAAGCTGATCCGTTGGGAGCCAAAAGCATCGATACCGTAAAGCAGTCGGACGCCAAAGAATGGGCGATCCGGATGGATGAAAAGGGCTATGCCTATAAGACCATCAACAACTGGAAACGCTCTTTGAAGGCTGCCTTCTACACAGCGATCGAGGACGACTGTATCCGTAAGAACCCGTTCAACTTCTCCCTGGAAACGATCCTGGAGGACGACACGGAGGAAAAGATCGCATTGACGCAGGAGCAGGAGGATCGTCTCCTTGCCTTTGCTGCCAGTGATCCAGTCTACCGGAAGTATTGTGGCGAGATCATCATTCTTCTGGGAACCGGCCTCCGCATTTCCGAACTCTGCGGCCTGACGGTCGATCTTGATTTTGCCAACAGGCAGATCAATGTGGATCACCAGCTCCTCCGGGACAGTGATACCGGCTACTATGTGGACCTGCCGAAAACCAAAAACGGTATTCGGCAAATCCCTATGAGCGATAAGGTCTACGAGGCATTGAAGCGGTCCGTGAAGGAGCGGGGAAAAGCGGCGGCGGTCAATATTGACGGCTACAAGGATTTCCTGTTCCTCAATCAGAGCGGTTATCCCAAAACGGCGTCCAGTTATGAAAGCATGTTCAAGGGGCTTGTGAAGAAGTATAACAAGCAGCACAAAGAGGATGAAGCCCTTCCCAACATCACGCCCCACACCATGCGGCATACCTTTTGCACCCGGTTAGCAAACGCCGGGATGAACCCAAAGGCATTACAGTACATCATGGGCCATTCCAACATCACCATGACGCTGAACTATTACGCACATGCGACTTTTGCTTCTGCGAAGGCTGAAATGGATAGGCTGGCGGCATAGTAATAAGGGCAGTTTTTACTACACCTTTACTACTTTTGATTGCCGAGTGAGGCTTGAAAATGCCGGGTTATGCCGAGTATCTTCCGTAAGTAAAAATGCCGGAATAGCTTGAAATATCAAGCTAAACCGACATTTGCCGACTAATGAAAAGATAATCAGAAATTCGCTATAATTTTTAATATACAATACACCGTCTCGTTGTGCTCTTAATGTAGGACAACGCCCTTCATAAATGCGAAGATCATTCATACGTGTGTCTATTATTTTTCCTTCCATATCTCTAATATCTTTCACGGAATACTTACCGTTATTTGTTGGATTCTTTAAGTAATGTGAAAGGATTTCTAGTCTTTCTAGAGTTGCTACATTATTATCGAATTAAAGGAACTGATAACCGAAGGGCCGGTAAACGGAATATAGGTTGTCCCGTAATCCTGGCAAGTTTTGAATTGCGTAGTGCATTTTCCAAAAGTTGTACCTTGTGCAGAATCAAAACAATCACCAGTAACCACTTCGACTAACCCCATCATTACATCGGTGTCTTTTAATCCATCAGATCCACCCTTTAATTTATCTCTAGTTTTTGTTCGTGTTTTTCTTGCTTGAAGAATCAATGAAAATAATATTCCTCCGCAAAGATATGGCATCATTGTTGGGGGCTTTTGACCCTGGCATCTTCAAAATATTATATCACAAAATATGAAGAAATCTACACTCTGCGATTTGAACTATGCGAATGCGAAGAAATACTCGTATAAGGCATACACCGGAACAGTTGCATACATTCCGTATTTGTATGATACGGAAGTGAACGAGGACGGCTCCGTACTATCAGGGAAGATTGGAATTGAATATGTGGATGCACCCAATATTTTCCCAGTGACCTGGAAGAACGGAGAAGTTTCAGAGTGTATTTTTGCTTTTGGTTGAGCAGGCTCGTCAGAATCTTCCCGAGCAAAATCAGGTGATGGAGTGATATGAGAAATGAATATAAGGAAAAGATCACCAGCACGGCAGACTGGCAGATTAACCGGTTAAAAATACCGGGGTATTCTTCGGAGGACATTGAAAATGCATTGAAAGACACTCTGAATGCTTCTTACCTGGAAATGTTTGAACTGTACGACAAAGTGATCGACTGGGAATATGTCAGAAACAAGGACATCTATGAACAGATCAATGCGGAATACATCCCTTTTGAAGAAAATAAACATCTGATACAGGTGACATCAGCTATCAAAAAGCAAAGCCTTGAGGACTTGGAAAATATTACAAGATCTCTAGGCTTTTATTTGGATTACGGCGGCAGAAAGGTATTAACTCCATTGTCACAGGTATACAGTAGGTATCTCGATAATGCCTGCATGGACATTGTCACAGTGTGGAGTCAACAGCAATTGTATGATGTCTGTGGACTCGGTACAGTAACCGGACTATGTGGAGCAAACTGCTACCATACTTATTTCCCTTTTGTTCCCGGTGTATCGGTACGAACTTATACGGATGACTGGCTAGACGAACAGAATCGGAAAGAAAGCGAGCCGACCGAGTTCCGTGGTAAAGAATACACTCTTTACGAAGCAAAACAACGGCAGAGGCAGATGGAAACAGCCATGCGGGCACAGCGTGAAAAGGTGCAGCTATTGCAAAAAGGCGGTGCTGATCCACAGGAAGTAATGCTCCAAAAAGCAAAGTACCAAGGACAGCTTAATGAATATGCGGTATTCTCTCGGAAGATGGGACTCAAGGAAGAACGGGAGAGAATCTATATTGATGGACGGGGAAGAGTAGCACCGAGTAAGGATACACTGAGAACTGCACAAAAAATAATGAACACTGACTATTTATTTGAGAGAGGTAAAATTGCAAATATAATGGGAGTGAATAAAAACGCTATTGATTTTGGAAAAATGGATGAAAAATCAAAAAAATCTGTATATAATGGTATTAAGAAAGTATTTGCTCAATTCCCGGAATTAAGGGGGTATACAAACAAGGTATTGTATGATCCGGATATAAAGGGCTATGCAATGAGTAAGTCCATGCAAGGCGTTTTGAAAATTGGCAGTAAATTCAGTAATTATAAGGAGTTAAAAAGGCGGTACGATAGAGATGTGAGAATGCAATTTCATCCAGCGGGGACTAATGCAGATGCTATTATTATTCATGAAATGGGACATCAATTAGATGGCTATCTTACGCAAAGGGGAGTTTGGGGAGGGAATGTAAGTCTATACGGAACGACCCGAACAAGTGTAGCCGTAAAGAGAGAAGTATTACAGCAATTAGGATATTTTGATTACATCCGTGCAGAACGTGCAGAATGGACACGGATGGGATATAAAGGGAGAGAACTTAATGAAGCATTAGAGTTTTCTAAAAAAGAATTTATTACTAAACATATATCAGAATATGCGAATAAGAATGAAAGAGAGTTTTTTGCAGAATGCTTTGCGGAATATCTGATGAGTGCAAGACCAAGAGAAGCAGCTAAAATCTTCGGAGAGGTCTTGGAGAAAATCATGGAGGGATTGCGATGACAATGTTTGATGTGGATACAGTAAACGTAGAAAAAAAGCTTCAGGAGATAGAGGATAATGATCTATATAATTTTATGAAAAAACAGGGATACTCAGAAGAACAGATAAAAAGTGCAATCAGAAATACGCATTTACTTGATGCAATAAATCGTCTGAAAGAAATTTTATGTGAGCCGGAAGAAATTGTATCTATTTTGCAAAAGGATGGTTGGAAAAAAGAAGAGATAGAAACAGCCATTAAAAGTCAGGCAAGTTAGTTGCCACCAGTCATATTGACCGGTGGTATTTTTATGGAGAAAAATAGGATGAAGTTGTATTTTGAATGGAGAACAGCGGTTGAAATGGCGGTTGTTCTATATGGGATTCTGATAGTAATTATAACGTGGCTCAAGGTTTTCGAAGAAAATGGGACTCAAGTAGGAACGTGAGAGAATTTATCTGGATATGAAAGGCAGAGTTGCTACAAATACGAAAAAGCAAAATGCTAAGTACACATCCGAAATGATTATGCAAATCGAATCGAGGTCGCAGCAAGACGGGCTGTCATGACCGGACTGACGCAGCTTTCTGGGAAGATTGCGGAATATAATGCTGAAAAGCTCGGTACGGAATATTTTGAAGTGGAATGGCACGCAG
>UMCI01027376.1_pt1 | contig 29372 bp, 16 predicted proteins | sample 1964211 | NCBI WGS metagenome assembly UMCI01 (sample SAMEA4835966, study PRJEB28245) | human gut metagenome | biome: gut microbiome; material: fecal sample | place: Denmark | collected 2008 | reverse complement strand
AATTTCAAAGAACTATTTATCCACTTTTACGGGACAGTAGTGATTATATATATTAAAAGTTAGCTTCTACGCAACGGTAAACCGGTTTGTGTTTCGGACCGAAGGTAAAGTTGATACCCATGTTGAAGTTTGCATTGAAGCGGTTGGTCGGAATAGCATACTTCTTGGCATATTTTCCCATTGGGACATCTGCAGCCAGGAAGAAATTGAATCCACGCGGATGGAAGTTCAGCATAAGGCCAGTGCTTGATCCAAAGCTGGACAATGCATAGTTCAAAGAAGCTTCAAACCAGGTAAGAGGTGATACGTTTGCAGATACGCGCGCTTCAGTCCAGGTGTGACGTCCCTGAAAACGGGTAGTCCACAAGCCACCGAACTTCAACCGGTCGTATACGGGCAATGTGTATTCAGCACCCAGATGCAGTGTAGCTGCCAGGGCTGTATTACGTTTCAGGCCTTCACCTTCTTTTGTAAATTTTGAAAGGCCTTCCAGGTCATCCAGATAACTGTCTACCTGATTGTCGATTGAGTTCGGATTACCATCCGTATCTTCTACCGGGATTTCATGGAAACCATCAAACTCAAAAGAGTTGCTCATCGTAGCTTTGACTGTATTGTTCCAATGGATAAATCCCAAATCAAGCAAAGATGCTGAGAAAGTCCAGTCATCATTCCATTTGTAAGTGGCACCAAAGTCGAAAGCCATACCGAATCCTGTAGGTCCGATATTGTTGTCATCGAAGTCAATATCGTCATACGACAAAAGATTTTCTGCTCCCGGTTTCAGCTGGCTGGTCGGATTTCCATAAGCGTCACGAACGTAATCACTTTCTGCATAATTACCGGTTTCTCCTTTAGTCGGAGTAATCAGCCCTTTTGCAGACAGATAAGCTTCTGCACCATTCGGAGTGATAACCCATGATTCCGGAGTAGCCTTGATATCCAGTTGGTCGATCTTTACAGTCGCTTTTGCAAGCCCTACCAGGAATTTCACCTTCGCACCAACGGTTAACTGATCTGTCAGAGCACGTGAATGTCCGAATGCCAGTTCCGCATAGTTGGTAGAAAGAATACTGAGATCATTCACCTTATAATGGGTTCCTTCCGGGCTGTCAACCCCACTCTTCATAAACTTGAAAAGATCATCGGGTGAAGAGAAACGAGTGTCACTCTTGACAGAAAGGCCAAAAGTATTGAAACCTCCCCATGCAAAGAAACCAGTAGAAAGAATATTCTCATTCAGGTTTATACCCAATTTTGTCCGACGCGGCAAATCATTCAAGAATGTTTTTGCACTGACATCAGGGTGCATGAATGTCATCAAGTCTCCATTATCCTTTACGTAAAGGAAGTCTCCCAAACCTGCTGTTCCCTGTGCTCCAACAGAGAAATTACCCAAAGCAGGCATTCCTACATAGTTCCGTTCACCTTGAAAGGCCGGGTTCAGTTCGTGACGATATACAGATCCTTCCAGAAAATAAGAGGAACGGTTGCCCGTGGCCTGAGCCATGACGGTGGTAGTTGCACATGAAGCAGCCAGTCCGCAAAGGATCATTCGGCAGATATGTTTTTTCATCATTTGATATTCTTTTGTTATTTATCAGTTGACGGACGGAAGATCACAGCCGGAATCATAATTTATTTGCCGGTCTTGTATCAGCACATCCTGTTTTAATTCTCACATGTCGGTTCCCAAGGATTAGTTGAGATCAATATTTACACCGCCAGGAACCTGAAGTGCACTCTTCTTCACCTGAATCCATTGAGTATCTTTCAAAGGCACTCCGGAACTTTCCTTCGAATCAGCCTTCAGTTTGAAACAAATACGGTCAATGCGTGACAGCGTATCGAAAGCATTGTCTGATTCCAGAATGATTTCTACTTCACTTTCTGCTTCGGTTGTTCCGTCAGTGCTGGGATTAACCGTTTCCTTACCTTCACCAATACTTACCTTGATGTTTTCAATCGGTCGTCCGGCTTTATCCTTAATGTCTACATCATCTGCATTCAGCGTCATTTTCAAAGGAATAGTGCTGGCAGCAGTAAGAGTAACCACAGCTTTCTTGAATGAAATGATATCCAGATCTTCCAGATCCTTCTGCAAGTCTTTGATGGAATCGTTGTAAACAATCAGCAGATTACTTCCGAAGGTCAACGGAATATCCACATCGCAGAGACCATCGTTGATCTGATAATCCTTTACCTCCAGTTCATAGAAGTTTTCGCTGTCCACACGCGGCTCCATAGATACTTCGATGTAGTCAGGAATCTTCTTGATCAGATCATTCAAGTTAGGAACGACTGCTACTTCGTCAGCCTGATAATCTCCTTCTTCACGTGCTATGACAACACGGCGGTCACCATCTTCGCCAGTATTCTTTGCCAGCTCGATGTCGTTTACTGTTACTTCTGCAATCGGATCTTTCTGACCATTCTTGAAACTTTTCATCACCAGATTGGTCAGAATCGGTGCACCGATCGGATTATTGGTATTCAAACTGAATACAGGATTTTTAATATCCAGCTCAGTTGCATCATCACTCAGGAAGTCAGGCAGATCATCCAATGTGAACTTAGTCGGGTCAATATTGATTTCCGGATCAATGCGACCGCAGATTTCACCAATTTCCATTTCATCCAGTGTAATGTGAGGAACAATTTCCAGCTTCTTGATTGTCTGATTGCTCTGAACTCCATTTACGCTGACAGTCATTTTTACCGATACATCATCATTGATGCTGATTTTTCCGTTTTCAATAGGATTTGCTCCGCTTACTCCTGTCTTGGCTTCCAGATTATATCCCTTCACTGCCAGTTCAATGGTCCACGCAGATTCTCCTTCTGCAGAAGAGGAAGAATTGATCACGTGCTTGTCAATGGTCAATACATTGTTCTCCAGTTTTCCGGTTGAAGAAGTATTTTCCAGCTTCAGGACTTCAGGAAACTCAATACGAATATTAGTAAGTGTAATTGCATCATATTGGAATCCCGGAGTTAAATCCATCTGAATGTTCATTTTGGAAGGAGCAGTTCCATCAGCCCATTTCAAAGCTTTTACATCATCTTCCACACTGATGGTTGAAGAAACTTTCGTTGTACTTGATTCGTCCTTAGGAGAAACATCAAATTTATCTCCTGAAGAAGGAAAGTCTTCCGGGGTTACAGCAGAAATAGGTGAACCTGTTTCATCAACCGCATCTGCCATCACAGGATTTACCTTGAATTCGCTGCCAGTGATAGTTTCTTTTTTAGTCAGATGATATTCGCGGGTATTTTCATCCGGCTGAAGCATATCATCTTTTTCCACTTCAATGATTGTACTCAACAGAGCCTGTTCGGTTCCACCGGCGGGAATTGTCAGATACTCACCGCCCACGTTTACTGTCATGTCGATATCCTTGTCCAGATCGTATTTGCTGTCCACGCAAGAAACGATACCTAAGGAACATGACATGAAGAATGCCCATACCAAGGGGTGCAATTGTTTTTTTACTATCATAAATTAACTCATTAATTAATAAATGCGCTTGTACTGTTAAAAGAGATAAACACTAAGTCTATCTCTTATAACAATTGCAAAGATAAAATGTTTTTTCTTAAATAAGATTGTATAAGTGTTCAAAAAAGGGAATAAAAGGTCAAAGCTTCCTGTACTTCCCTTCATTGTAACAACAAAGTAATACAAAAGCCTGAAAATGTTGGGTTAAATCTGTTCTTGCCACCTCCTGCATCAGGCATGCCGGGGACGTATTTTCCGCACAACGGAAGATAAAGTTTTTTGTATGGTCCTGGTAAGAATTATGAGTGTAACTGCAGCAATGATACAGAGAATACCGGTTCCTTCCTGAGCTGTAAACGGCTCACTGAAGACCAGCACACCGATACATACGGCGGTGACAGGTTCCATCGCTCCCAGTATGGATGTCAGAGTACCTCCGATATGATGCACAGCCAGCACGAGTGTAATGTTGGATATAACGGTCGGCACGACGGCAAGCAGAAACAGATTGACAATTGACCAGGCATCCGGAAGAGCTTGAATGCCCTGATTAGTTCCAGCCTTTATGGCAAACAGAACAGTACTGACGATGAATACGTAGAATGCCAGCTTGCGTCCGTTCATGTCCCGTACACGGGAACGGTTGACCGCCGTGATGTAACTGGCATATGCAACGGCAGAAAGCAGCACAATGACCACGCCAACGGGATCGAGTGAGAGTTCCGTTCCTTTCAGAGAAAGCCGGCTGACTCCAAAGATGGCCAGAATAATGGCCAGCCACGTAACCCACGAAGCTCTTTCCCGGAAAATCAGGAACATAAGCAAAGTGACAAAAATCGGATAAGTAAAATGCAGAGTGGTAGCTACTCCCGCTCCCATAAAGTTATACCCCCAGAAAAGAAACATGGCAGAACCGGTATAGAAGAATCCCAACAGGATCAGCATAGGTATGTCTCGCCGTTCAATCCGGAACGATTCCTTTTTCAGCTTCATCATACCGCCCAATGCCAGGGTTGCAAAAAGGAAACGATAGAAAAGAATGGAGTCAAACTCCATCCCCTTTTGCATCAAAGGAAGAGTAAACAACGGGATCAAACCAAATGTGACTGAGGTCACGATTCCATAGAAAATGCCTTTTAAACTGTTCATGTCTTGATGTATTGATGTTTTTGAAATATTGTGCAAAGATATGCATATTCTTCTGTTTTTATAGTTGATACATCCTATCTTCGCATAGAAATATTGGCTATTTGTGGAATTATCCCTACTTTTGTGCCTTTTGAAGAATTCATTGTATGAAGATTATCTGTCAACTTATATATAAGGTATTGTGTCTGGCTATGCTCGTCTGCATGACAGCCATGCCGGCCAAAGCCGGAGAACGGCATGAAGAGCCATCTTTATCGACAGGCTGCCCGGAAGATACGAATACGATGGTTCGTACCACAGATACGGTAAAAGTACAATTGCCTTCTGATTCGATATTTGCCCGCTACCTGCGCCAGCAAGGATATGTCATAACACCTCATAACCAACTTACTCTGCTTACGAGCGGAAGAAGTAAGTTTGAAAGTCTGTTTCACGAAATCCGGAATGCCCGTCATCAGGTACATCTGGAATATTTTAATTTCCGGAGTGACTCTATTGCCAAGGAACTTTTTACACTACTGGCTGAAAAAGCGAAAGAAGGTGTAAAGGTACGTGCCCTGTTCGATGCTTTCGGAAATTTCTCCAATAACCGTCCGTTACGTAAAGATCATTTAAAGATGCTGAACGAACGCGGAGTTGAAATTGTAAAGTTCGACCCGTTCCGTTTTCCTTATATCAACCATGTATTCAGCCGGGATCATCAAAAAATAGTAGTAGTGGATGGGAAGGTTGGTTATACGGGCGGTATGAATATTGCCGACTATTACATCAATGGACTGCCGGAAATCGGTCCCTGGCGTGATATGCATGTACGCATCGAAGGGCCTGCCGCCGAATATCTGCAAAAAGCCTTTCTGCATACCTGGAACAAGGAAACCGGACAGCATATCGGTGGAGAAGAATGTTTCCCTCTGGACAAAGATTCCCTGGCACATCTTCCTGACGTAAGCGGAGGACGGGTGGCTATCGTACAGCGAATTCCCAAAGAAGCCCCCAAGGCTGTGAGGGAAGCCTATATTGCCGCCATTGATGCGGCCGACCGTAAAATTCAGCTGATCAATCCTTACTTCACACCGACGCGAAGCATTCGGAAAGCCATCAAACGGGCAGTAAAGCGCGGAGTCAGAGTGGAAATCATGATTCCGGGCAAGTCGGATATTCCGTTCACTCCGGACGCAGGATTCTACTTCGCCAACCGCCTGCGCAAGGCCGGAGCTCATATTTATGTCTTCAACGGAGGCTTTCATCATTCCAAGATCATGATGGTAGACGACCGTTTCTGTACCGTGGGAAGCACCAACCTGAACAGCCGGAGCCTGCGATATGATTATGAGATCAATGCATTTATCTTCGATCTTCCGACAACGGCCGAACTGACAGAAGTGTTCCGGCAAGACAAGCTGAACAGTACAGTATATACACGTGAGGAGCATCTCAAGCGCTCTCCCTGGAAACGCTTCGTCGGATGGTTTGCCCATCTGTTTACCCCTGTACTTTAAGCCCCTCGGGCTTTAAAAAAAATGTTTCGACGTTTCAACGAAAAGCCTTCGTTGTTTTATGTAAAACGCCGAAACATTTTTTCAGTTCTTTTCCTCTTTATCCAAAGAGCCGGAAAAGCCTGATTTTAATCACTTCTTTGCAACAAATACCAGACAAACCGGTTTTTCCGTCTTTATCCGTTTACCGGTATCCGTAAGCATTCCCGTATCAGCATCACGGGCAAAGATCTGAATTTCGTTGGTATCCCGACAAGCCACCAGCAGAAAACTTCCATTCGGCGTTATCACAAAATTACGCGGATGGATACCCGTCGGCTGATAACCTACCCGGTTCAGTGTTCCATCTTCCGTATCCACTTCAAAAACAGCAATGCCATCTCCTTTCAGACGGTTGGAAGCATAAACATAACGACCGTCAGGAGAAACATGGATGTCCGCACTTCCCTGAGCCGACAACGTATCGGCCTTAATATACTGAAGCGTGTCCAGACGCATGCCGTCGTATGCCATTGCCACGACATCTCCGGAGATTTCAGTGATCAGATAAGCATAATGTCCATCGGGTGAGAAACAGGTATGACGCGGTCCGCTTCCCGGTCTCAACTGAATGTCATAGGCTGCAGCCTCATCCAGCAACCCTTCTCCTTTCGATGAATCCTTTACAGGAAATACGTGAATCCGGTCTGTTCCCAGGTCATTGGCCAGCAACCATTTGGAATCAGGCGTAAACAAAACACTATGTAAATGCGGCTGTGACTGACGCTCCGGATCCGGACCTTTTCCTTCGAAACGGATTACATGGCTTTCCTTCAACTGCCCGTCAGCATCCAGTGGAAATACAGAAATACTTCCTCCCATATAATTGGCGGTCAGTACATAATCTTCCCGGGGGCTGAGCGTGATGTTACAAGGAGCACCTCCTCCTGTAAACATCGAATTCAACAGTTTCAAACGACCGGCTTCCCGATCAAAGGACAACGCATTGGCCGTAGAACCTTCCTCACTGTCCTCTCCTACTGCATACACTCTTTCTCCATTCCCGGAAACAGTAAGAAAAGAAGGGTTTGAGATCCCTTTCAAGCCACTCAAATACGTTCCGTCTCCTTTTTCCTGGTCAAACTCATACACTTTCACTCCTTCCTGCATACTGTCGGCATAACTGCCTACCAGCAAATAGAGTGAATCATCCGCAGGCTTCTCTGCCTGTCCTGCCTTTCCGGCACAGGATCCCATCAGCAAGGTGATCCCGGCCATACATCCAGCCATCAGTTTTTTCTTCATAAGCTTTTATCTCTTTCTGCCAGGACGCCCAACTATTTTCAGCAGCCAGACGACCCGATATGCGATTTCTGCCTCAAATGTACAACGCAAAGTGCGTAAAAACGAAAAAAGAAAGGAAAAATTATCCGCCGGACAAAAAAACAATGATCTTATCAAACATTCCGACTTTCCGGTTGTTGTATATACATCACAGAAACTAAACTAACAGACTTTTCTAAACTATTTTTCCAACTCACTTACTTTTATGAAAAAAATGATTTCGGGAGCAATTTCCCTGCTCTTTGTGGCCTCAGCATGCCATAAAGAAGATGTAAGCAACGATGTAAACAGCATTCCGATGGTTACTCCTCAACTGACTGCTTTCGTTGACACGCCACAAGAGCCTCAAAGTCCCATGACCGGCATTCTTGAAGTATTTCCCTGCAACGCAGGAACTTCAACTTACTTCGGAAATTACATCAACAACAAACTAACCGTATTCAACGGGTTCTATCCCATCAAGGAAGGTCATACCCTGAATGGTTACAACCGGGAGCTGACACTTCCTGAAAGAACATACAACATGGTGTACTGGGGAACTCCCGTTTACGAAGAACCGACTTACAGCGCACCGGCCATCGTCACTCCCGGCCTGTCTTTAGGAACCGACCTGTCGAAAAGTTATTTATCACTGAAGAAAAATACAGATGACGATACATACAGACCTGTATATGACCTGGTACACGCCATACAAGAAACAGATATTGCAGAAGAAAACCTGAATGCTTCCCTGAAACGAGTAGTGACCGGTCTGAAAGTAACTGTAACCAATCAGGACAAAGGTACCTTCAGCGACCATATTGCGAGCATGGAAGTCCGCATCCATGGAATAGCCGAACGGCTGAATTATTATACTGCCGAAGCAGAAAATATGGATAAAACCGTCAAATTCCCTCTGGTACGTTCTGAAGACGGAATGCAGATGTCCAATGCCACGGTAATGCTCTTCCCTTCAGGTCCTGATCCGGAATTCGAACTTCGCATCCAGCTGAAAGACGGAAGCATACATACACTGTCCCAGAAACTGAATACAAAACTGACCGCAAACAGCCGGCTGACACTTAATTTAGTCATCGGAGACTTGCTGATCAATGAAAGTACCGGCGACTTCACTGTTGAGGACTGGAATGAAACCAGTGAAACAATTGAGTTCCCAATTGTTTACTGACAAGATTATAAATAAAAAGGCTGCCCGTTTGGACAGCCTTTATGCTTGACAGCTATTTATTACAAATCAAGAAACAGTTGATCCAGCCATTTAAATATAAATTCATTCTTAAAATAATGATTTGTACCATCCACATTTACCATCTGAAAATACGTATCTCTGTCAAGCCCCTCCGGTAATACGGAAACAAAGTGGCGCAGAGCTGGATCTGCATATTTTTCATAATGATGTATCTCCACATTTTCCGGATGACCACTCAAAGAGTATGCCTTTCTGACTAATTCCAAATCCCGGTCAAGTCCCCCCTCCGTCAGAATAAGAGGACGCGGAGCCAAAGCTGCAACCAAATCCGGGAAATTAAAATAATGCCAGAAACCAGGAATCAAATGACGAATTGAATTAGGAAAAGGACGATAACCTTTTTCCGTAGGTTTGGTCATAACAATAGCACGCTCTTGAGTCTGACATAAAAAGTCATTATACACAAATGCATAAATTGAAGGATCCAATACACCCAGTACCATTAATGGCTCCGTCCCCAAAGAAAAGCCACTCACAATAATACGATCCTTTCGAATATCCGGATCCTGCTTCATCCAATCTAAAACCTGCATATCCAACCAGGAAGTATATCCCAAATAACTCCATCCTATTTCAAGCAACATACGAGAAACGACTTCATAATCATATTGCCTTCCACGAGTATACATTTCCAAATCTGAAGCCTCTCCCGAAGCAGGATTGTCCACAGCAACGGCAATATACCCTTTACGAACAAAATTTAGTGCCATGGAAACCTTCTCTGAAGTATAATTATCATTTAGTTTCTCCGAGATACCCGGTTCACCGGCAAGTCCTTCTTTACTCATACCAGAGCCTGGAATACACAAGACAGCAGGCACAGTTTTGGACAAATGATTCGGACGAAGTACCAGAAAAGTAGAAAGGGCCTGAGGCAACGGATAAAACTCCCATTTTTCCAATGTATATCCATCACGTTTTTCCTGACTTACGCATATAGGCTTCTTTTCCGGTAAATAATCAGGAAAGGCCATTAATTTCATCATGGCTTGCCGTACCTCAGACTGCCATACAGGCATTTCCTCCGGCCTCATCTCACTATGAAAAGACAAAGATGGACGGGTATTCTTAACCAGCTGATGAACTATGGCATATGAACTTGTAAAACGCCCGTCCCCCCGTTCTGATACAATAACTGCATGCTGCTCTGGATCCCAGTTTGTCTGTGCCTTACAGGCCAGAGAAATAAGGAAGCCAGACACAATCAAACAAAAAAAACTTCGCATAACATACAAAAAAAGACGACAAGAGTTGTATCTTTTATTCCCAATATACCAATCTCTTGCCGTCCTTCAATGATTAACTTTATTAATATAATCTTTAATCTATCAATTTACAATGCACATAGCTCAATTCACCGCTGCATTTTCATATCCAGGTGTTTGAACAAGCTTCGGATCCTTATTTAACATTTCTGTTTCTATCGGCCAAAAAACTTTATATGCTTCTGTTGATTTATTCAGAATAGGAGCTTGCCCGTCCTTGCTACCTTCTTTACAGAAAACCAAGTGATCTCCTCCTTTAGTAAGCATCATACGGTTCAAGTCATACCAACGTTGACCTTCGCCCAACATTTCTTTATCTTTTTCTGCCAAAATAGCTAATTCATTCTGCGTGAAATCACCATTGACATAAGCATCTGTTGCCTCATTCCAACTAGCCCCGTATGCACGTTTACGGATCGGATTGATATACTGGGCAACATCTCCTCCTTCCATATTGGCAATTTCTGCCATCATGAAATAAACACCGGCCAAACGATACAACACTGCATCAGCATCCCAAATATAGCTATTGGTATTTGCATTCAGATGTCCCATAATTTTCTTGAATACAGTTCCTAAGAAAGAATTATCAGTCTTGCTATAGGCACTCAGGAAATTTACATCACGACGACTATCACGTCCTTTCTCATAGGCAAAAAAGAATTCCGGCAAATATTCGATACGTTGCATGCCACTGGTTCTTACCTGCAAAGTGTCACCCATAGCATTACCGTTTTCATCATTGTAACCGATTGTCTTCCAAGCACCCGTCTGATAATTATACATATAAGTACCGTTAGAGTTGGAAGCTTCCCCTTCCATATAACGAATAGCCATGATTATTTCACTGTTTCCTTTATGCTCAACATCAAAAATATCTGCATAATTATCCATCAGGCTCAAACCATAATTATCCATCAAACTCTGACAATGCTGTTTAGCGATCGCCAGATCAGCCTCATTGGCCGCATTATCATCAACTGAAACTTTGGCATTCCACAAATATACTTCAGCAGCCAAATACTCTGTTGCAGCTTTTGACCAATAAGATTTCTTATTTCCTCTGCTTTCAGGATCAAATGAATTATTATCACCGAACAGTCTCATTGATTCTGCCAAATCTGCCTTAATTTGCGTCATCAATTTTGAACCGCTGGCACGTTCCATATAAAGGTCTTCCGGATTGAAATTACCATTCACCACTTCATTCGGATCCAAGCGCAATGGAGCAGTACCATAAGTGCGATACAAATCAAAATAATAGAATGCTCTCAAACCATAAGCCTGTGCCAGATAATAAGATTTTTCACTTTCTTCCATGTAATCGGCTTCCTTAGTCTTTTGGAGGAAAATATTCACATTGGCAATTACTCCATAATAATCCCCAAAGCCTGTAATACCCGGATCTTCAGAAGTCAGACGCTGAGAAACCATACTCTGATAATTCAAGGATGTTCCATCTACAGCAGTACCCATTTTACTTGTTCCTCCACGGGCCTCACCTAATTCATATTGGTGTCTGAAAATCTTATCACGCAGATTCTTATGCAGACCATCCATATAAGAGACCACATGTTCCTTCCTTTTCCAAAAGTTACCATCTCCATAATAATCGATCGGAGCCAAATCCAGTGCATCACAGGAAACCATTCCCAAAGCCACAATAAATGCGCTTGCTCGTAATGTATTTTTTATAAATTGTTTCATATCAGTTCTGTTTTAATATATTAGAAAGTCAAGTTAACACCAAAGAGAACACTTTTTGGCAAAGCATAACCATTGCTTACCACACCATTCGCTCCTGTCTCTGGAGAGAATACATTCTTGGCAGAAGTGATATATCCCAGGTTCTGTCCTGTAATAGAAACTTCTGCACGCTGCATCTTGACAGCCTGAGTCCACTTCTGTGGTAAAGAATAGCTTAATGAAATCTCACGGATAGCAAGGTAATTACCTTTATGAGCAAACAAAGTTGAAGCTGGCTGATAGTTATTCTTACCTAACTGATCAGCATACAAGAAACGAGGATAAGTTCCATTCGGATTCTCTTCAGACCAAGTATCATAATACAAATCAGGTACGTTATAAGTTCCCTGCATACATCCCAAATGCCACGGAGTTGTACTTTGAGAAGCTCCAGATTCATAAATCCAAAATCCAAGCGCAAAGTCAAAACGAGTATACAATTTCAAGCCTTTCCAAGATAAAGTTGAATTGAAACCTCCAGTCCAGTGCGGATTGGTATTACCCACTCTTACTTTATCAAATTCATCAATTACATTATCTCCATTCACGTCATGGAACATTGCATCACCCGGCTGAATCGGGAAATTAGTCTTTGCATTTTGCTGGTCTGCAGTCAATTGATTCCAGGCATCTGGTCCATAATAAGTATAAGATCCATATTTACGAATCAAGTTGCCCGGTATCTGATCATATGACTTATAAATACCATCTACCTGATAAATATAAAGAATATTGGGTTCATACCCTTCCTGATAACCACCAACCCACATCTTTTCATCTCCATTTCCTGTATAAACCTGGAATGCACTCTGTCTATTTCTTTCCAAGCCATTATCTGGCAGAGAAACAATCTTATTTTTATTAAATGCAACATTCAAACCAGCATTCCATGACCAGTCTTTTGTCTCAATAATGCGACCAGAAAACTCCATTTCCAGACCCTGGTTGCGAAGTTTACCATTATTATTAGTTACAGAAGAGAAACCGATGGTTGTCGGGAAGCTCAAAGCTGCATACTTGTCTGAAGTCAAGCGATTATAATAAGTGAAATTGGTTGTTAAGCGATTATGGAAAAAGCTCAAATCCAAACCAACTTCAAATGTATTGGTCTTTTCCCATCTCAAACCCGGATTTGGCAACGCAGCAATCAAGTAGCCGGCATTTCCGTTATAGTTTGTTACTTTGTTATAACTACCCTGCAAAGTATATGCACCGATACCACTGGCATTACCATTCACACCATAACTGGCACGTAATTTACCAAATGAAAGAACAGGCAGCTTCTCTTTGATAAAGTTTTCACGACCAAATACCCAACCTGCCGATACACCTGGGAAAAATCCCCAGCGGTTATCACCCAATAAAGAAGAATAACCATCCTGACGGAAAACAAATGAGACCAAATATTTTTCCTGGAAATCATAATTCAAGCGACCAAAGAATGACAAAATACGTTGCTTTTCATGATATGAATCAATAGCACGCATTCCTTCACCGCTATCAGTCAGCCCCAGATCACCCAAGTCATCGGTCGGAGCCCCTTGACCCGCAGCTGAAAATCCACGATAATATCTATTGTAGTATTCCATACCTAACATGATATCCACATGATGATCACGGAACAATGTCTGATTATAATTCAATACACCATTATAAGTCTGACGAAAATCTCGGTTATATTCCGCAGAAGTTGAACGAGTCGTATTCCATACCCCCGGAGTACTTTCATAATCCTGAGTAAAATTCTCATAATAACCTTCAGAATAATACCAGTTTGCATTAGCTGTCAGTGTAAGTCCCTTCATCAAGTCAATCTTAAAAGACTGCACCATCGTAAACTTATCCGTCTGATTATCACTGTTCCATTTTTCCGGCTGATAGGACTGGTTTCCATCTGCAACTCCAGGACCTAACAACATATTCCCTTCTTCATCTTCAAAACGTACCGTAGGTGGTAATGCACGTACACGGCCGAAATAATTGGCTTCACTGGAAGCCGATCCTGGAAGGTTTCTCCAGTTTGCACGGTTATAATTCAAAGAAGAAGTAGAAGTCAGCCAATCCGTAACCTTATAACTTGCATTCGTAATGAAAGATATACGCTCATAAAAAGTACTGATAGGCACACCTTCCTGATGGTTATAACCAATACCTGCATAATAAGTACCCCGATCATTACCACCAGACATATTGACATTATAGTCCTGTGAAAACGCCGGATTATTTGCATTATATTTATCTACATCCGTATCTTTGAAAATAATCTCTTTTCCAGTAATAGGGTCGGTAACCGTCTTCCAGCCTTTCTGTAACAACCAGCGGTTATCGTCATCCAGAAACATAGTACTATAGGGACTTTCTCCATACACATTACCAGTACCGAAAGGTTGTGCACCCGACAAAGCGCCATTGGCATAAATACCATATCCTTTAGTCACACCATTCTTATCCACGAACAAGTTTCCTGCATCATAAATACCTTTACGCAAAGCTTTTATATATTCAGCTCCACTCAAAAAATCATAAGGATTATATGCATAACTCAAACCAACCTTAGCTTTGAAATTAATTTCACGAAAACCCTGCTTACCTTTTTTGGTAGTAATCAAAATAACACCATTGCTGGCACGAGCACCGTAAAGAGCCGTAGCACCGGCATCTTTTAAAACATCCATAGACTCAATATCTTCCGGATTAATATCACTCATGCTATCACGCAACTGTCCGTCCACAACAACCAGCGGAGAACCTGTACCATCCAGATTCGTACCACCACGCAAGATTACAGTCGGAGCTGCACCAGGACTACCAGAATTCTGAATAACCTTCAAACCGGCAACCGCACCAGACAAAGCCTGGGCCGGATTTGAGAACAAACCGACACTTAATGCTTCTTTTTTAACAGAAGCAATAGAATTTGTAACTTTTGTACGTAACTGTGTACCTCCATAACCAGTTACAACAACCTCCTCCAAAGTCTGGGTATCTTCTTTCAATACAACTTTCAACGGAGTACCATTCCATTTTATCTCTTGAGACACATATCCAACAAAAGAGATTTGTATCACATCTCCTTTTTTCACATTTGACAATACAAAATCACCATCGATTCCTGTAATTGTACCATTTGTCGTACCTTTCACTACCACCGTTGCACCAATAACGGTTTCTCCAGACGCATCTTTTACAACCCCTCTACACGCTCCATCCTGTTGCAAAGCTTCCCATGTGGTTTCCATCGGTAAAGATACTGCCGTCATTCCTGCAGGAATCCCCGCCAGAAAAAGCAGCATGCTAATTGATTTCAAAGGTTTCTTCATAACTTAAGTTTTTAATAATATTAAACATAGATCAAAAAAATCAGATTAATCAAAGCTATCAATATATAGAGCCCATATATTTTCGCAAATTTATTAAGAACTATATATCTAATTTTATTATATTTTATTATATTGGGCAAATATAGTAATAAAATCAAAACCAAAATAATATTCAAACAAAATTTTATTAATAACCCAACAATTACAAATAATATATGTATAATAAGGCATTATTATTAATTAAACACAGACAAATTTCAATATATAAGAAGTCTCAAAATATCAAAAGCCCATATTTTATAAATAATCACCAGTATAACCCCTTTTATTATTAAAATAATTATATATATTTGCCTTGTTTTTGTAAGAAAACATTATTCATTAAACTTTTCTATACGATTATTCACGTTTCACCTTATTTAATATCAAAAGCTATGATGAAAGTTATTTTTTTACTTTACCTCATTTTTTGCATCAGTTTTCCAATACATGGAAACACACACACCAGTGTCCCATTATTACCCCGGCCACAAAAAATAGAATATCACAAAGGAAAATATTTCTTTCACCTTAAAGATTCTGGCAAAATTCCTTCTGACAAATTATCAACGCAGCTAACAGATACCTTATCCGAAGTCCCTCTCAACCAACATGAGGCATATAAATTAGAAGTAACTCCAGAACATATTTATATCAAGGCTGTTACTCCAACCGGAATTTACCGAGCTATGCAAACATTAAGACAACTAATGATGCACCAACAAAAAACGACCTCCATTCCCTGCTGTACCATTACTGACTGGCCAGCATTCCGGATTAGAGGATTCATGCAAGATGTCGGACGTACCTATATAACATTGGAAGAACTCAAAAAAGAAATCGATTTACTAAGTCAATTCAAGATCAATGTATTTCATTGGCATTTAACAGAAAATCAAGCATGGAGATTAGAGAGTAAAATATATCCAGAATTAAATGCTCCAGAAAACATGACCCGAATGCCAGGAAAATTCTACACACTCCAAGAGGCTAAAGAATTGGTTGATTTCTGTAAAAAACGCCACGTAATGCTAATACCCGAGATAGATATGCCGGGACATAGTGAAGCCTTCAACCGGACATTTCAGACAGATATGCAAAGTGAAGAAGGAATGACAATTCTAAAGAAGCTAATAGATGAAGTTTGTGCTACCTTCGATGTTCCTTATATACATATAGGAACTGACGAAGTAAAATTTACCAATCCTGAATTTGTTCCGGAAATGGTCAAATACATCCGGGACAAAGGGAAAAAAGTCATTTCCTGGAATCCAGGATGGAATTATCAGCCGGGAGAAATCGATATGACTCAATTATGGAGTTACCGGGGAAAAGCTCAACAGGGAATTCCCGCCATTGACTGCCGTTTTCACTACTTGAACCATTTTGACACATATGCAGATCTGGTAGCTCTTTATAATAGCCGAATTTACAACTGCGACCAAGGAAGCAAAGATATTGCAGGAAGCATTCTGGCAATATGGAACGATCGCTACATCTCCGATGAAAAACAAATCATAGCAGAAAACAATTTCTATGCTAATATGCTGGCATTAGCTGAACGTGCATGGCTCGGAGGAGAATCCTGTTACTTTGATGGTCCGCAAACATTACTCCGAACTGAGACCCCTGATAGCAATCAGGATTTTGCCGATTTCGAACGACGAATGCTATGGCATAAACATCATACATTTCAGAAAGAGCCTTTTCCCTATGTCCGGCAAAGCAACATTAAATGGAGAATTACTGATGCTTTTCCCAATCAAGGCGATCTGACAAAATCCTTTCCACCTGAACAATCAGAGGCCGAGTACTATAAATATGAAGGAAAAACGTATCAAAGTTATACAGTCAATGGAGCTGGAATCTACTTAAGACATGTATGGGGATCCCTTGTACCCGGTTTTTATAAAAACCCACAAGAAAATCATACAGCTTATGCAACAACCTGGGTATATTCTCCAAAAGAACAGACAGCCGGACTTATACTAGAATTCCAAAACTATAGCCGATCGGAAAGTGACCTTCCACCCCAACAAGGGAAATGGGACTATAAGGAAAGTCGTGCCTGGCTAAACGGATCGGAACTATTGCCTCCGGTATGGAAGAATACTCACAAAGAACGTTCAAATGAAATTTCATTAGCGAACGAAAATTGTGTATCACGCCCACCTTTACAGGTATCTCTTCATAAAGGATGGAATAAACTTATGCTTAAACTGCCTGTCGGAAAGTTCCAGACACCTCAGGTCAGACTGGTCAAATGGATGTTCACAGCTGTTTTTGTCACACCAGATGGATCCGAAGCTCTAGATAATTTAATTTACTCATCTAATAACCCTCATTCTCAAACTGTTGACTTATGAATAAAAAACTCTTTGAAGTATATCTTGTTCTTCTGATAATACTATCAACACCTTTATACGCCAAATCCCCCATAAAAGTAGCATGCATCGGGAACAGCATTACATTCGGGACAGGTACCGAAAATCCGCAAACTGAATCCTATCCCGCACAATTACAGCAATTACTAGGCCACAATTATATAGTTGGGAACTTTGGAAAGCCGGGGGCTACCCTCCTCAAACGGGGACACCGCCCCTACACACTACAGCCGGAATATCAGAAAGCCATGAACTTTGCCGGTGACATAGCAGTCATTCATCTGGGTATCAATGATACAGATCCAAGAGACTGGCCCAATTACCGGGACGATTTTGTCAGAGATTACCTGAGTCTGATTGATTCCTGCCGGAAAGCGAATCCCAAAAGCCGTATTATGATCTGCCGGCTTACTCCGATTTCAAACCGGCATTTCCGATTTGAATCAGGTACACGTGACTGGCATGGAGAAATTCAACTGGCCATCGAAACAGTTTCCCGTGTAGCTGGGGTTCAGCTCATTAATCTTCATCAAGCCCTGTATGCCTATCCCAACATGTTTCCAGACGGACTTCATCCCAATCCGGAAGGAGCAAAGCTACTGGCACAAACGATTTATTCAGCCATTACAGGCGATTTTGGCGGGCTAAAACTTCCTCCTACTTTCACAGACTACATGGTACTGCAACGTGACTGTCCACTACCTATTCGGGGAACAGCCAATGCCGGAACTCCAATAAGCATCTGCATCGGCCACCAGAAACAGACAACTATCACCGGAAATGACGGTAAATGGGAAGTAACACTCAATCCGCTTCAAACAGGAAACGACTACGAACTGAATATTTCTGCCGGCAAAGAAAAACGAACCTTCCGTCATGTGGCTGCCGGTGAAGTCTGGCTATGCTCCGGACAATCAAACATGGAATTTTTACTTTCACAAGCCACCACTGGAAAAGAAGACATTCCTCAAGCTAACCATCCAGACTTGCGCCTGTACAATATGAAGGGCAACTGGGCTACTGACAACCAGGCATGGCAGGAAAGTGCTCTCGATTCCGTAAATCATCTACTATATTATCGCACAGCTCAATGGGAGCCCTGTACCCCACAACAAGCTGCCAATTTTTCCGCAATTGCTTATTACTTCGGAAAAATGCTTCAAGATAGCCTGAACGTACCGGTCGGACTGATTTGCAATGCTGTAGGAGGATCTCCCACGGAAGCCTGGATAGACCGGAACACACTGGAATATCAGTTTCCTTCTATCCTGAAAAATTGGACCCAGAATGATTTCATTCAGGAATGGGTACGTGGAAGAGCACTGACTAACATGCAAAAACGGACAGACAACCTACAGCGGCATCCCTATGAACCCTGTTATTTGTACGAAGCTGGTATCAGAACTTTAGAACAATACCCCATCAAAGGAGTCATCTGGTATCAAGGCGAATCGAATGCCCATAATATGGATGCACACAAAAAGCTATTCAGACTTTTGGTGGAAAGCTGGCGCAGGAACTGGCAATCACCAGAACTTCCCTTCTATTTTGTTCAGTTGTCAAGTCTCAACCGACCATCCTGGCCCTGGTTTCGGGACAGTCAAAGACAACTGATGCTACAGATTCCCCATACGGGGATGGTTGTTTCATCAGACAAAGGTGACTCACTGGATGTACATCCACGTGACAAACGTCCGGTTGGAGAAAGACTGGCACGATGGGCTTTGAATCAGGAATACGGATACCTTAATCTGATTCCCTCCGGCCCACTATTCAAAAGAGCCCACACCCAAAAGGATCAAGTGATTATAGAATTTAACTATGGAGAAGGATTACAATCCTCTGATGGGGAAAAGCTAGTTGGATTTGAAATAGCTGAAACAGAGGGGTTATACTATCCTGCAACAGCCGTTATTCAAGGAAATCAAATTATCCTTTATGCCAAACAAGTCAAAGAACCTCGCTTCATCCGCTATGGCTGGCAGCCATTCACCCGGGCCAATCTAATCAACCGGAACGAACTTCCAGCCTCTACATTCCGGGCAGAAATCTGTTTATAAACTTAAGAGGGTGCAGTTCACATACGTGATGCATCCTCTTAAGTTTATATAATTGCATAAGTTCTCACACAATATTAGCACCAATAATACCGCCAAAAATAAAAGACAATGCATAAATAAAATCCGGAATAAGCAAAAATACCCAATAATAAAGTCATCAACAAACCGCGACAAAAAGTCCTTTTATAATAAACTTTATAATAATGTATTTTTTCTGATAACTTCCTGTCGGCTTACATTATATAGAACTTATCTTGTTTCAACGGCCTCTCAATGGAAAACTTAGACAAAGATAACTACAATAAAAGCGCCTATCTTTCATTGCTTCAAGATAGGCGCTTCTCTTTTTATGTATCCGTCTGAAGCTGCCCTGACGCAACTTCAGACAAAAGGATTTACTTGCAGTTTCCAGCGCAACGGGGTTTGATCTGCTTGAAGAAATCATTACCCTTGTTGTCTACCAGGATGAATGCCGGGAAGTCTTCCACTTCGATCTTCCAGATAGCTTCCATACCCAGTTCCGGATATTCAACACATTCAATGCTCTTGATATTGTTCTGTGCCAGGATAGCAGCCGGACCACCGATAGAACCCAGATAGAAACCTCCATGCTTCTTACAAGCATCAGTTACAGCCTGGCTGCGGTTACCCTTCGCCAACATGATCATACTTCCTCCGTGGCTCTGGAACAGATCAACGTACGGGTCCATACGTCCGGCAGTAGTCGGGCCCATAGAACCGCAAGCCATTCCCTGCGGAGTCTTGGCAGGACCAGCGTAATAAATCGGATGATCCTTGATATACTGAGGCAGATCTTCACCACGATCCAGACGTTCTTTCAGTTTGGCGTGTGCAATGTCACGGCCTACGATAATAGTACCGTTCAGAGACAAACGGGTTGCTACCGGATATTTATCCAGTTCAGCCAGGATTTCCGGCATCGGACGGTTCAGGTCAATCTTCACTGCATTGCCTTCACCAGCCTGACGGAGTTCTTCCGGAATCAGTTCGCCCGGATTTGAGTCCAGCTTTTCAATCCAGATACCGTCTTTATTGATCTTACAGCGGATGTTACGGTCAGCAGAGCAGGAAACGCCCAGACCTACCGGACAAGAAGCACCGTGACGAGGCAAACGGATGATGCGTACATCGTGAGCATAATATTTACCACCGAACTGTGCACCCAGACCGATACGGTGAGCTTCTTCAAGAACCTGTTTTTCCAACTCTACATCGCGGAATGCACGACCATATTCATTACCGGTAGTCGGCAGATTGTCATAGAAACGGGTAGAAGCCAGTTTCACGGTCAGCAGGTTCTTCTCAGCTGAAGTACCGCCGATTACGAAAGCAATATGATAAGGAGGACAAGCTGCAGTACCCAGCGTCTTCATCTTTTCTACCAGGAACGGAACCAGTGTAGCCGGATTCAGGATTGCTTTGGTTTCCTGATACAGATATGTCTTGTTGGCAGAACCACCACCCTTTGTTACGCAAAGGAATTCATATTCCATACCCTGAGTTGCTTCGATATCGATCTGTGCAGGAAGGTTACAACGAGTGTTGACCTCTTCATACATGGTCAGCGGAGCGTTCTGAGAGTAACGCAGGTTTTCTTCGGTGTAAGTCTTGTAAACGCCCAGTGACAACGCTTCTTCATCGCAGTAACCGGTCCACACCTGCTGGCCTTTTTCACCGTGGATGATCGCAGTACCGGTATCCTGACAGAAAGGAAGAACGCCTTTAGCAGCCACTTCCGCATTGCGCAGGAAAGTCAGAGCCACATACTTATCGTTGTCGCTGGCTTCCGGATCGCTCAGGATCTTAGCAACCTGTTCGTTGTGAGAACGGCGCAACATGAAAGAAACATCGCGGAAAGCCGCATTAGCCATCGCAGTCAAACCTTCTTTTTCGATTTTCAGGATGGGTTTTCCTTCAAACTCGCTTACCGATACATAATCTTTTGTAAGCAAATAGTATTCAGTTGTATCCTTGCCATGTTCAAACATCGGCTGATACTTGAATTCGGGTGTTGCCATATTATTTTAAATTAATTGTTAGTTATTATGCAGACAAAGGTACAAAGTATTATCGAATTTTTTCCTTAATCAACGTGAAAAGTTTCACGGTCATTCATCCGAAGCACGAAGCAGATCTTTCTCAAGTACATCCACTCCGGGGAAGCCGACATAACGTCCCTGAAGCTTGCCGTCGTGACTGATAATGAGATAGCCCGGAATACCTGTAATGCCGTATGACTGACACAGATATTTCCACTGCGCTTCCGAGAGACGGTAATGCACACCGTTCATCTTTTCCAGATCCTGTTTCCAGTTAGCCATCGGCGAAGAAGGTCCTGTCAGATAAATGAATACAATATCTTTGGATGCCAGCCGTTCTTTCAGCGGACGCATGGCCACCATGCTTCGCTTACAGGGGCCACACCAGGTTGCCCAGAAGTCTATCAGCAAGGCTCTTCCCTTATGAGGTGCAATGATGCGGGGAAGAATATCGGCCCCTGTGACGGTTGTATCAAGTACGGCCACCACAGCTTCCTTCACCGATTCTGCCCGTGACAGTTCTGTCCTGAGTATATTTTCCTTAGTCTGAAGATACTCTCTGAGCGGAGCCGTACGGAGAGAAGCCAGTACTTTCCGGTCACCAGCTTCCAGAGGGAGACGCTGTTGTATCCGTCCGCACATCGGCTGAATGGTCTGCACATCGGCTTTCACTGCTTCTGAAGCCAGACATTGTTCCCAGCTCCGGACATATTCCTCCCATGCCCCCTCGGCCTTGTGATGTCCGTGCCGGCCCAGCATAGCGGCCATCTGTCCGTCAACCGATTCCCCGAGGCCATCAAACCATGCCACCGGTTCTTTACCGATACGACGATGTTGCAGGCGGGATGCCGACATACTCAGTGCCGGAAGATGGATATAAACGGTCAGTTCCTCGCCCGGAAGCAAGAACAGGGGAAGTTCTGCCTGATTCACTTTCAGCCGTGCCTTACAGGCTTTCACCAGATCAAGTTCCACATGAAAAGACCCGTCCTGACGCACTTTCACCGGAAGTTGCCAGTCTTCCGGAAACAGGCTGTCATTATAGTTCAGACTCATGTTCATCAGCATGCGTGTATCATATCCCAGCACATAGCCATTGAGTTTCACAGGCCCCATCTTCAGTTGCGGATCGGGCAGCTGTTCCTCAACAGGTTCTTCTTCCTCCAGGAAAGTGGGTACGTATACATACGGATCAGTCTCAGTGAGCTGAATACCCCAGATATTCCAGCCCGACTCCATTTCCACGAAATCAACTTCATGGATTCCCGACGGTACGGGAGCAAACGAAAGTATGACCTCCAGACGGCCCGATTCGGGGATAACCTCCGGTTCAGTCAGGCCGTCAATAGATACCTTGTCTGCTTCACGCAAGGGGAAACGATACTGGGCGGTCTGCAAATAAGTCTTCGACGAAAGCACGGCAGGAGTTCCCGGCTGCCCATAAAACACCGCATCCACCTGAGTCTGTTCATCCGTCAGAGTGATCTTCCGGATTTCGATTTCCGAGGTGTTAGCCGTCACAAAAGCCGGACATTCCACTACTCGCTTGTGACTGATTTCAGCCTGCAAGGAGAGACACAGCAGACAAGCCATGCAAATCATCCATAAACGTTTCATAGTCCTTCCAATTAGTTCAGCGTTATTCCGTCATTCTTCTTCGTAGTTCTGATAAAGGAAATCGTTGTAGGGATATTTCTGCACATGCAGTTCGCGGACCTTCTTATACAGAAGATCACGCAATTCTTCGATATTTGTCCGATTCCGGGCTGAGATGAAGATACAGTTATCATTCATCTTGGCCATCCATGTCTTCATCAGTTCTTCCAGTGTTATATTCTCTTTGGTCTTGGGAGTCAGATCATCTTCTGCCTTTTCCACATAGGTATAGGCATCAATCTTGTTGAACACGATCATGGTCGGTTTTCCTCCGGCTCCCAGATCCGTAATCGTCTTGTCCACCACCTGTATCTGTTCTTCAAAGTCGGGATGGGAAATATCGACTACATGCACCAGCAAGTCTGCCTCACGCACCTCATCCAAAGTCGACTTGAACGAATCCACCAGGTCAGTAGGAAGTTTGCGGATAAAACCTACGGTGTCTGACAACAGGAAAGGCAGGTTCTCAATAATCACCTTGCGTACGGTTGTATCCAGAGTGGCAAACAGCTTATTTTCTGCAAAAACATCACTCTTGGCCATCAGATTCATCAGCGTGGATTTTCCGACGTTGGTATAACCGACCAAAGCAACACGGATCATACGTCCGCGGTTCTTACGCTGCGTAGACTTCTGGGTATCGATATCAGCCAGACGCTGTTTCAGCAAGGCCATACGGTTCAGGATGATACGGCGGTCCATTTCCAGCTGGGTTTCACCCGGACCACGCAGACCCACTGAACCTTTTCCACCGCCGGCACCAGAACCACCTCCCTGACGTTCCAGGTGAGTCCACAAGCGCTGCAAGCGGGGAAGCATGTACTTATATTGCGCCAGTTCCACCTGTGTCTTGGCGTTGGCAGTCTGCGCACGCATGGCAAAGATGTCCAGAATCAGCGACGTACGGTCTAGGATCTTTACTTTCAGTTCATTTTCAATATTACGGATCTGCTTGGCTGACAATTCATCATCGAAAATGACCATACCGATTTCATTCTCTTCTTCCTCAGCCTGCTGCTGGAGATATTCTCTGATTTCCTGCAGTTTTCCTTTACCCACGTAAGTCACAGAATTAGGAGTATCCAGCTTCTGCGTGAAACGCTTCACCACCTCAGCTCCTGCCGTTTCAGCAAGAAACGCCAGTTCATCCAGGTATTCATTGGTCTTACGTTCATTCTGGGTCTGAGTAACCAGTCCCACCAATACAGCCTTCTCGGTCTGTGCTTCTGATATAACAAATTCTTTCATTCGATAAGCTTCTATTTCTAAACATCGCAAATATACGGAAAATTTTCCATTGAAATCATCTTCGGAAAGATTATAGAAAAACGGCAAAGCGAAAGGGACATTCACCGGAGCCGAACGGGGAATCCGACAGCATTATGCAAAGGATCTGATGACATCGGGCGGACAATCTGAATGCATCGGGCGGACAATCTTCCGGAATCGTCTGCCCGATTCTGTGTGTTCCACCTAGTGGAACTTTTTGTTTCTCTAGGTGAAACTTTTGTTTTGTGCTGGTGAAACTCAAGTTTCATGCTGAGAAAATAGTGGAATCCTTTCGGGAAACAGGCAAGAACAAAGAGAGAAAGGAGGATGACTGAAAGGACGCCGCCCCATTTTCATCAAAAAAAATACCGGAGACCAGAGACAAAAAAAGCCCGGTCATTGTTATTCAATGACCGGGTTTCTTTATTCAGAGGCAAAAGGAAAAGCCTTCTGCCTTTTCTGTTTCAATGTCTATTAATAAGCAGGGTTCTGAACCATGTTCGGGTTTGCATTCATTTCTGATGCAGGGATCAACGGAAGAGCCTTCTTCGAGTTGCGGTCGAAGCTCTTGGCTTCTTCTGTCAATACATCGTGCCATCCCTTGTCTGCATCTGAAGTGTAACGAACGATAGTTTCACCACGTCTCATTGCATCGAAGTAACGCTGTCCTTCACCAACGAGTTCCTTACGGCGTTCTGTATAGATACGATCCAGTGTAACGTTGGCAGCAGTTACCTGCTTGGAAGCATCTGTTGTACGGTTGCTGATAATGTCATTCAGCAAGCTGGCAGCCTTGTTAAGGTCACCTGCCTGGAATGCAGCTTCAGCAGCTGACAGATAAACTTCAGACAGACGCAATACCGGAACATCAGCATAACGAGGATCTCCAGCAACAGCCGGCATCTTGTTGATATATACTTTGTTTCCGGCATATACTGATTCAGGATCCAGCGGTTCAAGAAGGATGTTGTTTCTTACATCCTGAGGATCAGAAGTCAGCATATCAGAGAATGCCTTTGTAACAACAACATCACCATATCCGACACCTGCTACATCTGAGTACAGATAAGCGATACCTTCACGGTCTGTCCAGTCTGTTGTATCATCGATCACCAGTTCGAACAGGATTTCCTTAGCATGAGCTATATTCGATTCAGACCATGCGCCTACATATTCAGAAGTGTTCCACAAAGAATAAGGAGCATTATTGATGATGTCTTCAGCAACAGCCAGAGCATTGTTCCAGTCGCCCTTGGTCATATATACACGTACCTGCAAAGCTTTCGCAGCCCAAACGTTGATATAACCTTTACTGTCTTCATCATTAGTAGTCATCAAATCACCAGAAGAAATAGCATCATTCAGGTCTTTTTCAATCGCTGCATAACATTCAGCAACAGTACTACGAGCTGGTTTCTCTTCTGCTGCTATCGGTGAAGTAACGATGGGTACACCCAATGATGCTCCCTGATCCATCGTATACGGTTTACCGTAAACACGAGTCAGATCGAACAAAGCCATTGCACGAAGCACTTTTGCTTCAGCAACATACTGTGCAATTTCGGCCTGTGCCTCTTCTGCATCTGTAAGCTGACCGCTTTCAGCAGCCTCTATCACACGGTTTGCACGCGCAATTACTACATACGGAGTCTGCCAGATAGAAGAAGAAGATCCGAAATCGTCAGCAGTAGAATAGTTCATATAATAGTAGAACTGAGCACGTCCACTACCACTGTTGAATTCATACTGGATATCTTCACCTCTAACGTCTCCATATACAAACATCAGTCGGCCATAGTAGTCAACCAAAGTACTGTTTCCTTTTACTGCAGCATAGATTCCGGCCCGTGCATTCGCAAGGGCAGAACTTGTCTGGATAGCTGTTTCCGCATCGATACCATCAGCCGGAGTCTGATCCAACCAACTATTGAGGCAAGATGACAGGCTGGCGGTCATTGCCACACCAAGCGTAGCTGTAAATATATGTCTAAATATTCTCATTTGTCTTAATTCTTAACGTTAAAAAGTCAATTCAATACCGAAAGTAAAGGTTCTCAGAGCCGGAGTTTCGAATGTACATACACCACTTACCGGCATTTCCGGATCTACGGTCAGTTCTTTAGACTTCCAGGTCAGCAGATTTGAACCAGAGAAGTAGATACGTGCATTGCTCATACCAATCTTGTTTGACCAGCTTTGAGGCATACGAACACCGAAGGTCAGGTTCTTCAAACGCAGATAGTCAGTAGACATCAACCAACGTGAAGACATGGACTGAGAATTGTTACCATACTGGAATGCAGGCAATTTAGCTGAAGTATCGCCCGGGCCTGTCCACATATCTTCCAGTGTGTAGTAAGCAGGAACAGCACCATTATACAGATAAACGCCACCATCACTGTGCTGCCATGTAGCATAGTCAAATGCATCTCCACCCAGAGAGTAAGTGAAAGTGAAGCCCAGATCGAACCATTTCCATTTCAGGTTGTTGGTCAAACCACCTTCCACCTTCGCATCGTGTTTACCTACGATTGTCTTGTTAGCTTCAGAAATATTGGTTGTCGTCTGACGTGCATCAGCAGTACCGTCGTTCTTGTAGAACAATTCCTTACCAGTCTGCGGATCTACACCTGCGTATTCATACAGGTAGTAAGAATAGTAAGCTTCACCGATACGGTGGATCAGCGGTCCGGAAACGACTTCATTCTGTTCACCGTTCAAAGTAACCAGTTTATTGGTGTTATGACCGATGTTCAAAGAAGTAGTCCATGAGAAATCATCAGTCTGGAAGTTTGTAGTCTGGATAGTTACTTCCACACCACTATTCTTCAAAGAACCGATATTCACCGGCTTATATGGATAATAACTTGAGTTGTAGTAACCGCCAACCTGAGACAGCGGAAGATCGTAGATCAAGTCGCTGGTCTTGCGCTGATAGTAATCGAATGTCAAAGCGAAACGGTTCAGGAAAGTCAAGTCCAATCCAACGTTGAAAGTCTTGTTCTTTTCCCATTTCAGATCAGGATTAGCAATACCGATAATACCCATACCTGAAATTCCATTATACTTTTGACCAAACTTATACAAACTCATGTACGCATAATAATCAGAAGGCTGAGTACCATTCACACCATAAGACAAGCGCAATTTACCGTCAGTCAAAACTTCTTTGGTTGATTCCATAAAGTTTTCATGAGTAAATCTCCATGCACCAGATACAGACCAGAAGCTACCCCAACGATTCTCTCTAGCCAGACGAGAGCTACCATCTGTACGATAGCTTGCGCTCAGATAATACTTACCTCCGAAATCATAGTTCACACGACCAAGGAAAGAAGTCAGACGATAAGACTGGAAGCTACTTTCTGCAGAAGTTGAACCTGCAACAGAAAGTTCATACAAATCATCCGGATAATCCTGTCCGGAAAGGTAATTGTATGCATATTTGTTATCTTCTGTTTCAAAGCCAAGCAATGCATCAATGTTGTGTTCACCGAAAGCCTTGTTGTAAGTCAACTGAGTCTGAGTGTTCAACTGTTCATTCTTGCTGATGATACGCTGCATAACGCCACCAGGACCACCATTGTTAGAATATCTATCCCACAATACGTCGTTGGTATTGGTCATGTAGTCGTAAGAAATCTTTTCACTCAAGTTCAAGTTATCCCAAATATTATAGGTAGCCTTAACTGTATTGAATGCCTTGATGATAGTAGCACGGTCAGAGCTGTGCTGGAATTCATACAAGGGGTTTACACCAAACATACCACAACCATTATTCAATGAACCATCTTCATTGTACGGAGTAGAAGAAGGACTCTGGAAGAATGCATAGTTGGCAACAGCACCATCGTAAGAAGTACCTTCGTTTGTTTTCTTCTGAATCATCTTAGAGAACTGGCTTGTTACCTGAACGGTCAGTCTCTTGAAAGTATGAGTCAAATTCGCATTTCCAGTGAAACGTTCCAGACCCTGGTTCTGAATGATACCATCCTGCTTAGTATAAGACAAAGATGAGTAGAACTGAGTGTTCTGTCCACCACCTGATACGCTTACCTGATAGTTCTGGTGACCACCAGTCTTGAACAATTCATCTTTCCAGTCAGTCCAGCCGTTAGCAGGTTTCGCAGCAAAAGAATCAATGTTTGAATCAGCAAATGCAGCAGCTTCTGCTTCAGAAGCACCCTGACCATACAAGCCGTAATTCTTCAAACCTGTCCACAACAGTTCGCGACGTTCGTCACCGCTCAACTGCGGACGATAGTTGATAGCCATGTTTGAGAAACCCCAGTCGCTACGGAAGTTTACTTTCGTCTTACCCTGGCTACCGCTCTTTGTAGTAATAACGATCACACCGTTAGCAGCACGCGAACCGTAGAGTGAAGCAGCTGCGGCATCCTTAATTACGGTGATAGATTCGATATCGTTGGTATTCAAAGTAGCCAAAATGTTTGTACCAGCATCACTGTAAGTGAACTCGCTGACGTTACCACTGGTTACCGGAGTACCGTCAATGACGTAAAGGGGATCATTACCTGCATTGATAGAACCCATACCACGGATTCGGATACTGCTTACAGCACCCGGGTTACTGGAAGACGAGCTGAGTGATACACCCGGTACGCTACCAGACAATTTTTCTTCAACTGAGATTACAGGCACATTTTCCAAGTTACCAGTATTTACAGTTGAAGCGGCACCTGTAAACGACGCTTTCTTAAAATTACCATAACCAGTTACCACTACTTCATCAAGTATTTCTGAATCGGGATGAAGTACTACGACAACATGAGGCTTAACAGCCACTTCCTGCTGTTTCATTCCAACGAATGAAATAAGCAAAGTTTCCGCCGAACT
>UMCI01076485.1_pt1 | contig 29401 bp, 24 predicted proteins | sample 1964211 | NCBI WGS metagenome assembly UMCI01 (sample SAMEA4835966, study PRJEB28245) | human gut metagenome | biome: gut microbiome; material: fecal sample | place: Denmark | collected 2008 | reverse complement strand
GAAATCCGCTGGAAGAGCTTCATTTTGCAGATGGATCGGTTAAGCTTCTGCCTCAAATGGATATTACTCTGCAGCAAGGAAATGGCAACGAAACTATCAGTGGAACCAATAGCAATGAAACGATTTATGGTAACGGAGGAAACGATACCATAAATGGTGGTTATGGTAATGATGTCATCATTGGCGGCCAAGGTAACGACACCCTGAATGGTGGTGGAGATAGTGATACCTATGTTTACAATCTCGGAGATGGTTTAGATACAATTACGGATAATGCCGGCAGCAATAAGATTGTCTTTGGCGAGGGTATTGCTCAGAATAACCTTAGTTTCACCCAAATTGACAATAATCTGTTGATTTACTTGAATGGTGATAAAAATCAGGGAATTATTATCAAAAGCTTCTTCAGCGGTGATTCCTATAAGATAGGAGAAATTCATTTTGCTGACAATTCGGTATTTTATCTCTCCGAGGCAGGACTGACATTAGACCAATCTGACCGAAACGATGATATGACCATAGATGGAACAGATTACAATGATATGATTATCGGCGGTTCCGGCAATGGTACCATCTATGCCGGAGACGATGATGATGTTCTCATTGGGGGCAAAGGCAATGATACCTTAAACGGTGGCTATGGTCGGGATACCTATATTTATAATTTAGGAGATGGTATCGATACGATTAACGAGACCCGAGGTAACGATAAAATTAAATTTGGAACTGGAATTGCCTTGGATGATTTGAAATTTACCCGAGAAAGCAATGATTTAAGAATCACTGTCAATGATGATGTCAGCCAAAGTATTTTGATCAAGAATTTTTACAGTAATGTCAATTATCAGGTTGAAACGCTCCAGTTTGCGGATAACACGACATTTAATCTCTCAACTCAGGGAATAACGCTGCAACAAACTAATGCTGACGACACAGTCAATGGAACATCCTATAATGATGTCATTTACGGAAACGGCGGTCATGACACCGTCAATGCTGGAGAAGGTAATGACACGTTGATTGGTGGCATTGGAAATGATTATCTAAACGGCGGTAATGGCGATGATACCTATATTTACAATTTAGGTGATGGCTTCGATACCATCACTGAATCCGGAGGCAATGATAAGATTGTCTTTGGTGAAGGTATTAGCCAGAGTGATCTGTCATTTGAGAAAATTGGCAACAATCTGAAAATCTCCATCAATGGCGATGAAATTAAGGGAATTCAGATTAATAATCAGTTTGACTCATCCTCTAATAAAGTCGAAACCATAGAGTTCCATGACGGCAGCACGCTTGATATCAGCAATGCCGATCAGCTGATACAGGCGATGAACAGCTTCAGCATCAGCAATTCGGCTTCGACAGACACCCTGTCTAATCCGACTGAGAATGTCAGCGACATGTATTCTCTGGCTGCCAGTCAGGATTTGACCAGAAAAGCAATCTAAAGGAGGTATTAAACGATACAAAGCCCCCTACTCCGTAGAGCAGGGGGCTTTATCATACTTCTGTTGTGCATGAAAACTTATTAAGAATTTCTTATTAAAGCACGTTTTCACAAATGACCAGCTCACTTAACGTTTTAAGGTTTGTTCATGAAACATTAATAGAACAAAGCATAAATAAAAAAAATTTTACTTGCATAATTAAACTTAACGATAGAGAATAAGGCTATCTTAATCTCGTTAAGAGTGAGGGAGAATGAATAATTATACTGAACCGCCCCAAATTGGGTTTTCTTCCGGACTACTTCCATCTTATGGCTTTTTAGATGTTTCTTTTCATGCGCTCTGCTTAAAATTTCCTTCTTCTCGATTCTTTTTTCTGATTTTCACGGTTTGTTATCTGCTTTTAAGTTACGCTTTCCCAAGTGCTAATTTAAATTATTTCCTTTGGAGTCTCTTATGAATAAAAATTTCAAATATACGATTCTTTCATTTGCTGGTTTGTTGGTGTTTTCTCCTGAAATATCGGCCCAAACAGTTCCTAGTTTCGACTGTAGTAAGGCAACAACAGAAGTCGAAAAACTCATCTGCTCCGATGATGAATTGGCAAAATTAGATGTAGAGATGAATAAAAGCTATCATGCTTTTATGAAAACATTAGATGAGAAATATTACCGTAATAAATTAAAAAAGAAACAAAGAGAATGGCTTAATGATATTACAAAAGCTCCCTGCTTTTCTGGTGCAGATAAAATAAATTGTTTAAAAAATATTTATGAATTTAGAGCGCAGCAATTAACAGACTGGACAGAACGGAAAAATTGGAACTTTTTTATAAATGATTATTTCTTTGAAACAAATTATTCCGTGGTTACAAACGACGGTGAAAAGATTTATGTTGGATACAGTAATACTGTTCCAAGTTTAGAAGGAGCTATTACAGATGTATATTATTACCCGAGAATATCAAATAAAATAGTTTTTTACAATGATTACCAAGAAAAAGGGCGAAAAATAAATATTTTTCAAGAAGACAATGATATACAAATTTTGTTTTCAAATAAAAATTATAAAAATTTTAACGAGTTCTATGATCCGGAACATACTTCTCCAATAAGGAAAGTTTATCCGCTTCCACATACATATCCAAGCAAAAATGAAGTGGAATCTAATATTTCAAAAATTTCATTTAATAAATATATTGGCAATGTTTCCCCAGATGCAGAGAAAAAAGAAGCACCATGTAATGAGTGGTTGGATACTTTACAAAAAAAAGAATATGAACTCATGTATCCCTCAGTAATAGCAAACTCTCAGGAAGAGTTGGAAGCCAAGAGTGCTTTCAAATGCAATATAGATTCTATCTGTAAAAATCACAAAGCAGGAAAACGATATTGGAATGATGTTTGTGATAACAGTGAAAACGCCTCTCTCAGACATAAAATTTTTCGAGCCTTAGTTCCCCCCTATATGTTGTATGACCTAGGTGATAAATGGTTATTAATTGGAATTTGGTCAAGAGATTATAAGCCCCTTTACTCAAGAGAAACAATAGTTATAGAAATATCAAAACAAAATTGTGAACAAAACAGGTTCATAACCAATGGCTGGATTACAGATGCAGTAATTAAAATGCATGAAAATTTATATCTTTTTCATCCTTTTATATATGGCCCTAATTTCGATGTTCAAACTTTATTTTCGGGAGAAAAATGCCGTTTCAAACTAAAAGAGGAGAACGATAATTAAACAAGTGGTTATCAAATCATTTTTATTTAACCATCAAAGCAAATTTTATTAATTTTTAGGAGATTGATTATGAGTTCTTTTAGCGACCGCATTTATGAATCATTATATATCACAGAAGGATTCGTTCCGACTATTTATAAAGATTCAAAGGGGATTCCAACTATCGGTGTGGGCTATGCCTTATTAGTAAAAGGAAAAGATGGAAAATATAAGCCGAGAGAAAACATAGATTATTTTTATGAAACCATGAATTATAGCCCAGAACAGAAAAGTGCAGTTGAAGCAGCTCTGCTTGCGGCCCAAAATGCTTTGAATGGAGTATCAGGAGCTGTTAATCCATTCAAATCTTCATCTGCATTACTTTGGGGCAGCAATCACACAGCAGCTTTAAATGCAGAAATTGCTAAATATGGTTCTGTTGGAACCAAACAACAATTCAAAACCAATTTTTGGGATACGGATGGTAGTATTTTTCAAGAATATTTCACGAAAGTTAAAAACTTTATAGGGGATTCTAATTGGAACCAATTAACCGAAGATGAGCAGGTTGCTCTCTATTCAATATATTATAATGGAGCAGCCGGCTCTAAAATTAAAGCTGCAATAAACTTACTTACAGAAAATGGCACCAAATCAACAAGCAATAAAAATGAATTAACAGATAAACAATATATAGGTTATCTTAATTTTCTGTATGAAATCGTCTATAATTCTAATAAAAACAATACAGAAGCTGTTCAAAATAGGCGTTTTTTTGAAGCCAGAGAGGCTATTGGAAAACCTCTCACATCTCTTCCTTCAAATGGAAATGTATCTTTAACCATCCCCGTAGAAAATTTAACTCAAGCCAACATAGTCATTGCATTTATGAATCAAAACAAAGATGCAATGAAAAACAAGCTTGATAATATAACAAATTACCAAAATAATTCTTATAAATATATTCGAGATAATTTTTCCAGTGCCGTTTCCACTTTTCTTTCCAATCAAAACTATACTCAAGGCTATGATATTAATACTTTGTTTACTGAATGGAATCTGTATACGGATTTGCAGGTAAACACGTCTACCGGAACAACCAGTTACGGCAATATAACCGGCAGTGATAAACGGGATTTGATATTCATTACTGGTGAACAGGATGAGACAACAGTTTATGCAGGAGCCGGAAATGATGAAATATTTGGTGGGGTTTATGATGATACAGTTTACTGTGGCAGTGGGGAAGACCATGTGAAAGCAGGAAAAGGAGAAAATTATATTGATTTAGGGCAAGATGAGGATAAAGACAGCATTGTTATTGATAATGATGTAGACGGTGTGGATACCCTTTCCAATCTTACTTCCCGAGATGAGATAAATTGTGTTGGCGGATTTAATCTGACCACTTTGCAACAAGTGGGGAATGATGTTGTTTTATATGGCAACAACGGCAATAAAATTATCTTTAAAGATATTAATCTAACTGAAGATGGCGATTTAATGCCTATTTTGAAGCAAGATGACGGAACGGTACTTTATTGGAAAAATGACGCTTATACGACTATTAAGCCCAATCCATACGCTTTTGATAACTCTAGTGAAGAGTTAATAAGCGCGCTGATGAGTAAGTTGGCATATGAAAATCTAAACACTGGTTTCGATTTCAATAATTTATCAAAAACAAAATTTTCGCTTGCCGAAATTGATTATCTAAAAAATAACTATACAGTGGAAAATAACAGGACAGACACTGGGCTGGGTTTCTACGGATACATTTTGAAAAACACTCAAACCGGGACAATATATTATGCGATCCGCGGCGCAGATAAGCTTATGGGAACAACCGGAGCAGAGGATTGGGATATTCCCAGCCGGGGCATGGCTATTGAACAATTTGTTGCCGCATATAACTTTTATGTTGAGGCCTTGACACCTCAAGGCATAACCGCTGCAAAAATTGTTATATCGAACCAAGAACCTGAGGGTATCAGGCATGTTGTTGATGTCAATCAGGATAAATATTATTACTTGGAGAATTTTACCGGAACAAACAGCGAAATTAATTCTTCTACGACAATCCGGTTGACGGGCAGTTCATTGGGTGGACATCTAGCCGGCATCTTGTCTCATTGTACTGGAAAAGAAAGTATTATATTCAACGCTCCTAAATATAATGAAACGATTACTCCGTACTTTCGTTATAACTCCGGCAGCTATCAATACCCTACCCCAAATTCGGCTTATTCTGCTCTTGTCGGTACATTAATAGATGGCTCTTACGCCAGAGCAACACAGATCTATAACGATGACTATTTCCAAAACAATACATGGGGAACACGCTGGAATACAGAAAAGTCTATTTCGGAAGTTAAAGATTTTACTTCTGCTCAACTGGCATTAGACTGTATTTATGATACATATTATACATATAATACAATCAAAGACATTATTGACGATACAGACATCTTAGGCGGGGATAATGCGAGTAAATTCGCCTTCACATTGGAAATAACCTATAAGGCCTACTGTCTTGCAACCGGTAAGCCTTATACAGCCGTATCATTGGACAATTCTTTTGCGGTCAAAAGCTATGCTGATGAAATCGCTAACTGGAGACAGCAAATCAATCACACTATTCTTATTGATAATCATGATGCCAATTATCAATGGTCCGTCAATGGAACAGGGGAAAGTGATCTGGTATTTTTAGGAAATGCACAAAAATCATTTTCTGCCATTGGGGGAAATGATATTGTTTATGCTATTGACATAAATAAAGCCTCCGGAGCTTCAACTTCAGCACCTATCAACAGGCAGGTTGATTTGGGTAGCGGAAGCGATACTTTTTATGGGTTTGACAGCAATGATACCATAAATGGAGGTTCTTCTGATACAACCACAGATATTAACATAATTTATTTGGGGCGGGGAAGTGATGAATATACCGGTGGGAAAGGTGTAGATATCGTTGATGGGGGAACCGGCGCAACCGGAAATATTAATAAGGATTTGTACAAAAATCTTAAGGCTTTGATGACAGACTTGTCTACCGATACCAATACTGTTGATTTGGGAGACGGAGACGATATCTATTATTGCGGGGCAGGAACAGATATTGTTAAAGGCGGAAAAGGGTATGATACATTTTTCTGGACACCTGACGGCAATTTAGATTCCATAATAGATAGTGAACAAAATGAAGTCGTTTTCAGTTCGGGAATTTCAAAATCTGATATTATTGCAGAAAGCGACGGAAGTTTGAGAACTAATTTCTATATAGATCCCGATAAGCAGGAAGGATTTTCATACAATGGCAATACTTCATCATTAAAATTGAGCTTTGCGGATAATCCGAACGATACATTTGTTATTGGCGAAACCGGATTAACATTTGTTCAAAAAGATACAGACGAAAGTATTTATGGAACTTCGGGCAATGATATTATATATGGGAACGGCGGAAATGATACCATGAACGCTGATAAAGGGAATGATACCATTTACGGCGGAATCGGGAACGATACTTTGAAAGGCGGTGAAGGCGACGATAAATACGTCTATAATCTTGGTGACGGTTTTGATACAATCACCGATACCGGAGGTAATGATAAAATTAAGTTTGGTGAAGGAATAAGTCAAAATGATTTGTCGTTTGGATATGTCGGAAGAGATCTCAAAATTTTAATTAATAATGATGAAACGGCCGGAATACAAATTAGCTCTCACTTTCGAGGAAACGTTGTTGAAACAATTGAGTTCCATGACGGGAGCACTTTGGACATTACCAATGCTGATCAGCTGATACAGGCGATGAACAGCTTCAGCGTCAGCAATTCGGCTTCGACAGATACTCTGTTCAATCCGACACAGGATGTCAGCGATATGTACTCTCTGGCCGCCAATCAGGGTTTGACCAGAAAAGCAATCTAAAGGAGGCTATTTAAAACAGAAAATATCCCCTACTCCGCAGAGTAGGGGATATTTTTATGATTCGAACGTAACACTACCTGCGTAAGCAGGTAGATGTAGACATACCCATATCTTCGCACTATAAAGAAGATATGGAACAGGTAATATATAGGAAATAGAGTAATTGCGTGTATTACTGCCATTATCATATAGTGATAGTGACAAAATACCGTAAGAAGATATTTAATGCTGGCGTATATGGATTTTTTAAGAAACGGCTAGGAGAAATTCATGAACACTACCCACAAATAGAGTTCATTGAACAAAACCAAGACAAAGATCATATATAATCTTTCGTTAATATTCTAGCTTATGGGTGGATGGAAGCAAGCTCTTATTTATTAAAATCAATAGGTTATATCTAAAAATAGCTTAATCCATAAAAATATGTTGATAAATTTGATATGCGATAATCTCTTGAATTTTAATAAAAATTTCTGGATGGCGGTAGCTTGAGTCATAAAAAGGGGATAAAAACGCTATTTTTATGATGAATTAAATAGGCTATATAAAAGAAAAGTCCTTGAATTTCAATGGATTACAGACAGGTGCCGACAGAGAGAGCTGTCCTCGCGGCCTTATTGGCCGGCTCGTTCCACATCATTCGCTCGCTTCGCTCACCGGCGTTCTCCGCCCGCCTCTCATTCGTAGTCAAACTCCCTTGTTCGGGAGTTCGAGTGGTCTATTCTTATCACCACAAAAAAAGCCTCCACAAGGGAGGTTTTTTTTATGGTGCCGACAGAGAGACTCGAACTCCCGACCCACTGATTACAAATCAGTAGCTCTACCAACTGAGCTATGTCGGCATTTGTTTCTGCAAGACTTTATATATTAAGGATTTTTGGTTGTCAATAAAAATTGTTAGAGATGTGTGGTCTTTCAGAAACTGCAGAAAAGCTTTTAAACGGGGGCTTGGCGCTTATCTGCTCTTGCCTATTGCTTGGGGAATTTGCAATATGTCGGTATATTTATTTTGTTGTTTTTGCCAAGCGATAAATTTTTTTATACCATCTGAGAAGCTCGTTTGAGGTGTATATCCTAATAATTTTTTAGCCTTGCTGATGTCAGATATTGTCTTGTCAACATCTCCTGGTTGCATTGGCATCTGATTGATTTTCGCCTTTTTGTTTAGTCCTTTTTCAATTGCAGAAATCATTTCTTTTAATGTTATGGGGCTTCCTCCGCCGAGGTTGAAAATTTCATATCCCGTTTGGTTATAGTTCATGGCTCCTTGGATGCCGGTGACTATATCATCAATATATGTGTAATCGCGCATACTGGAACCATCTCCGTACATGTCTATGGCTATTCCTTTTTCAATCCTGTCGGCAAATTTGTTAATAGCTAAATCTGGGCGTTGCCGCGGTCCGTAAACCGTAAAGAAACGCAACATATAAATTTGCAAATTATAAAGATGGTGATAGGTATAGCAAAGTTGTTCGCATGCCGACTTTGTGGCAGCGTATGGTGAGATTGGTTTTTGAATCATTAAATCTTCTGAAAACTTGTCTGCTTGACAATTTCCATAAACCGATGAGGATGAAGCCATACACATTTTCTTTATTTTATACTGTTTCATGGCCTCTAAAATATTCATTGTTCCGATAATATTGGTTTGCGCATAAGCCAGCGGGGATTCAATAGACGGCCTGACGCCCGCTCTGGCTGCTAAATGAACAATGCAATCAATTTGATTTTGTTCAAATATTTTTTGCAAATCATTGGGGGCCTCAATGTCACCCAGATAAAATTTGTAATTTGGGTTTTTGAGGGCTTGGGAAATATTTTGTTTTTTTATTTCCGGGTTGTAATAGGGGCTGAGATTGTCAATCACGATAACAGAATGCCCCTTTTGCAACAGGCTGTCAGCAAGCGATGAGCCGATAAAACCGGCTCCGCCAGTAATAAATATGTTCATGTTATGCTCCTAAAGTTCTTTTTAGATCGTTGATTTGTTTTTTTAGACTTTTGTATTTTTGTTTATATTTTTTTCGGGTTTTCCCAATGCTTAATCGGTATTTCCATTTGTAATTTGAAAGCTTTTTTAATTTGTCCGGATAGCTTAAAATTTCACGTAAAAGATTTTTACTCGGGATAAATGCCGGCAATTTGGTACGGCTGTTTTCGTATATAATATCTTCATAAAATGGTGATAGCCGGGCATATTGCCAAAAATATTCAGATTTTTCCGCGCCGATTTCTGACCATGGTTTGGTCGGGTTGGCATAATGTATAATTTTAGGCGGAGTTAGGAGGTCAGCGGGGCTGACTTGTTGGGGATTCAGCCAAATCATTGGACGGTAGTTCCACTTTTGTGGAAGATAGAGAAGGGAGTTTTGGAAAACGATGTTAAACAGGCATTGGCAATGAAATTTATAAATGCCTGAGAAATCATGGGCCGCCTTTAATAATTTTTCTTCGGCTTTGTCTTTGCGCCATTTCTTTAGATTGGCTAATAGGACTCCGGTGTTTGTATATTTGTTTTTTTGATTTATGCTGATTTGTTGTTTGTAACTGTCAGGCTGAAAAACATCCGGCCAGGGGCAGGCGGCTATCGAGTATTTGCGCATGTTGGTATTGTATAGTTCAGCCAAGCTGTCCAGAACAATTAAATCGCTGTCAAGCCATATGATTTTGTCAATATTGCTGAATACAGATGAAATAAGTAATGAGTAGTTTGCCAAAGCCGGGATATCTTTTCTGGTGTCTTTTCGTATTTCGAAAGGAATGCTTTGGTTTAGAATTTTCCATTCAATTTTGAAATCTTTAATCTGTTTGAGTTGATTTATTTTTTCTTGGTTTATTTTATTTTCTGTGTTGGTAATGATATGAAACGCAAGGTCGTCTTCGTTTGAGGCATTGGAAAGTATTGATGCCATAGCAACAGACATATATTTGACATATTCATTACTGACGAAAAATCCAATATGAATCATTGTCTTAACTCCTAGTGCAAAATGTATTTCTTTTCATGCGGAATGATGCAAAAATTATCAATATCTTCTCGAGCATTGGGAAAACAGATATCTGAAATGTTTATGTTATGCTGCCAGAGCACATAAGAAAAACTTAGTTGGTCTCTTTTAGAATAGTGTTCTACACAATTCCACCATTCTGCCATTATATCTTTTATGGGAGCTTTATTGTGTTTGCGGTAAATAACATTGTTTTCAGTCATGCCGTAGTGAGGCGGAAATTTCTGTTTTATGAGTAATTTTTTCCAGTTTTCAAGAATTGAGGCCTCGTCCCACCGTTTTTGTTTTATGAAATCAAGATGTTGATAAATGCAGTCTTGAAAGTTTAATTTGGGAACGAGCAAATCTTTATTTAAGAATTTAATTAATTCAAATAAATATGGTGTCAAGATATTGACATTTGCATCAATATAGATACTTTCCTCATACTCGGGGAGAATTATATGAGGATTGATTTTATGGTAGCGGTTTAAGCGTACATTATCTAAATCATTTCGAACCAAGGGACGGATTTTCCAAAATAGAAATTTTTTCTCTTTTAGAAGCTTGTCATTATTGGTGAAGCAAATATAGTCCCAATCAGGATCCAAGTAACGATGTGTTATAAGATTATCATAATCTCCGGTTAAACAGGTGTATACAACCTTTGAGGGGTTGGTGCGAGAATGCTTTTGATACTCATTTAGTGTTTGTGTGTTTGCTGGGTATGGATTTTGCGATGACAGGCAACAGCAACAGTAACGGCCATATCTTAAAAAGTGATACAGAGGGTTAGATTTTGCTCCAGGAGAGCGCTTTTTGTATTCCACGGTGTTAAATATTGCCGATGGATTGTATCCTAAATGCCAACCAATTTTAAGGTAATGATCTATGGGAAGCATCATGTATTTTTTTACGCTGGGATATGTTTTTGTGTAGTAATCTTCATCAAAAAGCTTCATATTAACCATTTGTTCTTTAATCTTATTTTCGACTAAAATGTCATATGTCTTATTTATTTGATCTAAAATAGCTGCTTGTTTTTCAATGCTTGTGTTTAATTGCTGTATAATGGCAATTTGTTGCTTTTCAGAATATGAATTTGTTGCTGGCAGATTAAAGCTAGAAGTTTTATTCTTTTTTTTGTGCTTAATATTTATTTTAAAAATTCGAATACTTGTATGTTGAGGCGAACTGGTTAATTTTATAATTCCCCAGAAAAATGATTTTTTTATTTGGTTGCCGGAAATAGTTTTTTTGTAAAACGGAATGCCGAATATTTTAAATTGGTAAGATTTAAAAAAGTTTAGGCTAATTTTTTTCCATGATTTTTTTCTAATCAGAATATAACTATCTCTGAATTTTGTTTGTTCTAATAAGGAAAAATCATACTTTTTTAGCAATTTTTTAGTTTTTAGTAAAAAAGACTTTCTTTGGGTTTTATGAATATTTTTAAATAATGTAAGAAATGAGATAAAAACTTCGCTGATAATACGTTTTTTTAAGATTAAGTTTTTGTTTTTAGATAATTGATACATTGATTGGGCAAATATAAAAAATTCTTTTATATAGGAACAATTTTTTGAGGAAAGTTGGGAGCAAACTCCGTCTTTGCTATTTACTCTATAGTAGTAGAGAGGCTCGGTTATAATTTCGGATATTAGAGAGGCTTCTGATAGACATGTAAAAGTAAATAGTTTATCAACGAGTATGTTGGGTAATTTTTCGTTGAATTTAATTTCTTTTTGTTTTATCCAAGACGATTTATAGATTTTGTTCCAAGTCTGATGATAGGCGAAGCTGTCATTGTTAAGAATCTTTTCAGCCGGAATATAACCGTTGCTTTCCGTTATCGATGGCGGAGTATAAGTGCTGAGAATTTTTTTTGTTTGTGCATCAATAATATTGAAAGGGAAAAAACATATTTCTGATGGATGTTTGTTCAAATGTTGTATTATTGTTTTGCAAATTTGAGGGGCTAAAATATCATCACTATCTAAAAACAAAAGGTATTCTCCTTGGGAAATTTCTATTCCGGCATTACAAGCTCCGGAATATCCTTTGTTTTTGGAAAAACGAATGAGTTTTATTTTAGAGTTGCTGTTTTTATATTCCTGTAGGACAAGTGAGCAATTTTTGCTGCTTGCGTTATCAATGAGAATAATTTCAATGTCTTCTTTTTGTTGAATCGCGCTATTTAAACATTCTTTAAGGTATTCTATCTGGGGATTGTAAACAGGAATAATGATAGAAATTTTAGTCATTGTTTTACTCCAGCTAAATTAAAAGCAATTTTTGTTATTGTCTTGAGGAATGATGATTTTTTTATTTCTTGAATGAAATGAAAATTGGATAGAGATTTTTTGTGCTTTTTAAAAAGTTTGTAGTTTTTATAACTAAAAATTTTAAGTCTACAAAAATATTTTAGTTTTGACTTGCTTTTGATGTAATTGTCAGAGAGGATGCAGAGCGTTAAATTGAGCAAATATGACACTTGTTCATCAGTAAGCTTATTGTTTTTTATGTAACTGATTATATCTTTTGCGAAAATGAATATTTCATTGTTTTTGGATCTGATAGTATTCATGACGCTTGTTGGTTGATTGATCCTCCAAATATAGAATTTATGATTGGTGTAAGCGATTTTTTGAGCGGAGATATACGCTGTAGCCGAGACGATGACGTCTCCAGCGGCCAAGGTAAGCTGAGGATCAAAGAGAACTTGGTTATTGAATATGAAGTCTTTTTTTATTATTTTATTCCATAGAGTTAAAAATTTATTTAGACGATGAGAGTTTTTAGCAAATGAGAAAGGTGCTTCATCTTGAAGCGGAATGTTATGAATTTTTATTGAGTTTGTTTGAACATCGTACCAGTCGTAGAAGAAGATTAAAATTTCGAGTTCATTTTTTTTAGCTGTGTTATATAGCGTTTCATAAGCATTAGATTTAATTAAGTCGTCAGAATCCATGAAATGAACGTATTCGCCCTGAGCGAGAAGAAGCCCTTGCCGGATGGCACTAGAAAATCCTTGGTTTTTCTCAAATCGGAAGAGCTTGATTCGTTTGTCTTTTTGGGCGTATTCTTGTAGAATCTGCGGATTGTTTCCGGTGGCGGCATTGTCAATTAAGATTATTTCAATATCCTTTAAGGTTTGATTGCAAATACTGTCCAAACATTCTCGGAGGTAGTTTTCAGGCGGGTTATAGACTGGGACGATTACAGATACTTTTATTGACATTTTAGATCCTCGTTTTTAGATATTTATATAAAACAATACAACAACGGTTTTCGTTGTTTTTTGTTTATTGGGAAAATATTTTATTAATTAATTGTTGGTTGCCGCTGCATCTTTTAGTCCTTTCTTTTTCCAGATTTTCAGGCCGCAAAAATAGAAAGTCTTTTTGTTGGCATCAATTTTGATTTTGAAAATTCCAGACAAAAAAATATGTGAAACAACAGACGATTGTTTTTTTTGTTTATATAAGGTCAAAAAGCCCAATTTTATTTTATGCCGGGTATGTTTGTATAGCCGCTGTTTGAGGTTATACAGCCAGTAGGGAGTATTAATGATTTCACGGTACTGTTCAAACAGGTTAAAGTCTTTAAGGTTTTGAGGAACAAAAAACTTTGGATTGCTGGTTTGCAATAACTTTTGCATTTGGATGTAATATGCGGGTTTATTACTTTTGTGTATTTGCGAGTAATTAAAAATTAAAATTTCCATATAAAGTTTGTTTAAAAATTTGTTTTTTTCGGGTGTGGAATTGGTTAGGGAAAATTTTTCAAGTTCACGGCAGAAGTCAAAAACCTGGTGATATAATTGTGAATTTTGGGCTTTGATTTGAGACATGATACTGCTGAGAATATTGCGCCGGTATGTGTAAAGGTAATCCGGAATATAAGAAATTTTTTGCGCCAGGGTGAATACCTGAGCCGAAAATAAACAGTCGGGAGCGGCTGTTTTCAGTTTATTGAGAAATTGCAGATGATGCTTTTTGATAAATTGTCTGGAATAAATTTTATTCCATGTGCAAAACGGAATGAGAAAAATATCCGAACTTTTGTTGCTTAGGCAGAATGTTTTCTTCTTTTGGAGTTGCGGATAAATTGGGGATTTATCAATTTTGTTGGTTATACAATCAAAATTGACATGATTGAAAATCAGAACGTCCGGTTTTAATTTTTTGATAACATTATTTTCTTTTTGGCAGGCGGATTTGGCAAGGATATCGTCTGAATCAACAATTTGAAAATATGGAGCGACAGAAAGTTCTATGCCTTGGTTACAAGCTCCCGAGAACCCTTGGTTTTCTTCAAAACGGAAGAGTTTGATACGTTTGTCCCGGGCGGCGTATTCCTGTAGGATTTGCGGGCAGCCCCCAATTGAAGCATTGTCAATCAAAATGATTTCAATGTTTTTCAGGCTTTGGCCGATCAGGCTGTCCAAACATTCCCGCAAGTACTTTTCCGGCGGGTTGTATACGGGGACGATAATTGAAATTTCCGGTAAGACCTGATTAGACATTGCTTATTCTCCGGCCAGAATCTCGTTAATTGCCTGTTCAATCGTATAAGCCGGGACAAAGCCGACTTCTTTATTCAGGCGGGTACTGTCGCCGACAACCCTCTTTTGCTGCGGACTGGCCTGTTCCTGAAAAATAACCAGGCTTTCTTTACCCATGGCTCGGGCAATTTTCATGACGTAGTCATGGATGCTGGTGTCTTTGCCTGTACAAATATTGACCGTTCCTTCGACCCGGCTGTCCAAGAAAGCAACAAAGGCTGCCGCGATGTCTTTGGTATAGATATAATCGCGAATCAGGCTGCCGCTGCGAATAGTTACCGGTTCGCCGGCACGCAGGTGGTTGATGACGTCGGAGGTCAGACGTCTGGGGTCGGTTTCTTTGCCGAAAGCCGAAAATATCCGTGCCCAGCCAAAAGAAATGTTGTTATTCCGGCAATAAGCCTCGGAAATTTGGCGGACAAAATTTTTGCATTGGCTGTAAATATTAATCGGTTCGGCCGGCATGTCTTCGGTCAGGGTTTGGTCATGATAGCCGTATTCGGCATAAGTTCCGGCCATTACGACCCGTTTGCCTCCGTATTTTACGAAAGACTTGAGCAAGTCGATCGACGAGGTCAGAAAGTCGAAGTTGCTGTTGTCGTTAAAGAGTCCGGTGCTCAGCCAGGCGTAATGCAGCAGGTATTCCGGCCGGATTTCAGCCATAATTTTATCAATTTCCGTTTTGTCAAACAGGTTGGCTTTAATGTAGCTGATGCCGTCTGTGTCTGCTTCGTTGCCGATGGTCAGAGCATAGATTTCAAAGCCGTTTTTTTGCAAAAACGGAATTGTTTCTTTACCGATTAAACCGGTTCCGCCGGTTAAAAATACTTTTTTAGGCTGCGTCATGAACAAACTCCTCTTTGTCGGCCAGGTTCATGCCATCGGCAAAAGCCTGGAAAGTCCAGAAATACTCCCACTTGCCAAATCTTCCGATGGAGTGAATATGCTGTTTTTGCAGGTAATCAAGGACGATTTGGCGGTTTTGATAGATGTGGCGGTCAAAAATGATATTGGCAAATTTTTCAAAACGAATGTCTTTGACAATGAGGTCTTCCGCTTTGAAAATACCCATTTCAATAAGTTTGCCGATGGTTTTTTCCAGCATTTCTCCGGCATCGGGAAGCGGAGTGCCGTTGGCAAAAAATATTTCTGCCTGTAACGAGCTGCATCCCGCCGGCGCATTATCGGGGGATTTGAGGCTGGGCGAATAAACCCGGGCCGGCGCAATGTCTTCGTCGTAAATATAAAACCACAGATGTTTGGCAATGTCCGGACGCTTAAACCCCAGGGATATCTGATAGCCGCAGGTGTAGCGCAGGTTTTGCGCCGCGATACGGATGTTTTCCGGAACATTGGGGAGCATTTTGATAATTTCCGGCAAGGGCAGAGAAGACACCAACTGAGAATATTCTTCCACGCTGCCGTCGGCAAAACGAACCCGTTTTTGCGCGGGATCAATATGGCAAGCTTGCTTGTTGAGCCGGATGTCGGCATTTTGGGCAATGGTATTCAAGATGCTTTTGAAACCGCCGGATTTGGGGTATTTCATGACTTTGGCATAATAGAAACACTTGTCCTGAGGTTCGAAGGCGCCGCGCAGGACTGCGGAGAGGTCTGGAGAAGTCATACGGATGCCGACCCATTGGGTTTCCAGCTCTCGGGGTTCAACACCCCAGTATTTCCGGGTATAGGCAAAGGGAAAATGTTCGGCGAAATAATTGCCGTATTGGCAGCGGAGCCATTCTTCGTAGTCGGAAATTTCCGAAACCTCCCGCTGCGGGCGATTGACAAAGTCGTTGATGATGTTGATTTTTTCTTCGGTTCCGAGCGGGTGAAGGTTGTTTTGAGCCGGGTGCTTAATCCAATAACCGTGATAGTAATTGGTCGGGTAGGGGACATGTTCGTGCATGCCGCCGGTTCCGGCAAACATTTTTTGGGTATATTCGTCGGGAGCGAAAGACAAATGAACAAAACGGTCAAAACGAAAACCGCTGATGCTGAAATTACCGCACAAGCCTCCCCAATCGGATTCCTGCTCAAAGACAGCGGAGGTTATGCCTTTTTGTTTAAGGTGATAAGCTGCGGAAAGTCCGGCAATGCCGGCTCCCAATATGACCGTTTTATTCATTTTATCCTCGTCATTTTGCCTGGTGGGTTTTGATTTGTCGGACGCAGAAGTCGTACATGTCATAGGTCTGCAGGGCTTCTTTGTACCAATCGACGGTTTTCTCGATGGCCTCTTGCAAATTCCATCGCGCCTCCCAGCCAAGCATGACGTAAGCTTTGGTAACGTCAAGGTTAAGCAAGGTGTTTTCATGCAGGTCCGCAGGATTGGAAACATCAACGACTTTGCCTTTGCCGTAATAGTCGACCAGGCGGCTGACGACTTCCCAAACGGTTTTGTTGGCGGAAATGTGGGGGCCGAAGTTGAAACTGGTGGCATATTTGACTGGATCTTCAATCAGTTTCTCGCCGACGCGGAGATATCCCGACAACGGCTCCAAAACATGCTCCCACGGACGGGTGGCAATCGGATTGCGGATTTCAATATCTTTTCCGGCTTCAATAAAACGAATGCAGTCAGGAATCAGACGGTCGGCCGACCAATCGCCGCCGCCGATGACATTTCCGGCCCGGACGCTGGCAACGGCTTTGCCGTGTTTGGCATAATCTTGGGGATTAAAATAAGAATTCCGGTAAGAAGAAATCATCAATTCGGTACAGCCTTTGGATGATGAATAAGGATCATAACCGCCCATTCGGTCAGTTTCCTTATAGCCCCAGATTTGTTCGACGTTTTCGTAGCATTTGTCGGAGGTAATCATCACAACGGTTTTGACGCAATCATTTTCACGGACGGCTTCCATGATGTTGAGCGACCCCATCAGGTTGGTTTCGTAAGTTTCCTTGGGGTGGGCGTAGGCTTTGCGAACCAGGGCCTGGGCTGCCAGGTGAAAGATAATTTCCGGGCGGTATTGCTTGATGGTTTGGTTTAGCTTTTCATAATCGCGGGTATCGCCGCGGATATCGGCCAGCAAGCGGTCGTGCAGGTGACAGGCCTCAAAGTTGCCGCGTTCCGAGTATGGGTCAAGCGAATAGCCGACGACTTTGGCTCCCATCATGTTGAGCCAGATTGACAGCCAGGAGCCTTTAAATCCGGTGTGCCCGGTTACGAGGACGGTTTTGCCGTTGTATACGTTATTAAACATTGTGTTCTCTCCACCAATTGATAGTCTGTTGTAAGCCTTGTTCAAGGCTGAGTTGCTGCTGCCATCCGATTTCGCGGAGCCGTTGGTTGGTGCCGGCGACCAACGGATCTTCAAAACTGGAGGGAATGGCTCCCCAGAGAATTTTTCCTTTGAATGCCGTCAGTTCGGCGATTGTCTCAACAATTTTGCGTAAACATACCGGAGATGCGGAACAAATGTTGACAGCGCCGGAAAAATTGCTTTCAAACAGGTCTGCCACGCCGCGGGCCGTATCGGAGACATGGAGGTAGTCCTGAAACTTGCGGCAGTCGCTGACTTTGACGTCCTCGCCTTTGAGCATGGCGTTAATGACGGAGGGCATAAGTCGGGCCGGGCGCTCATAGGGGCCGTAAAGGTTGAACATGCGCGCCCATTTAAAGTCTATGCCGTTTTGATGGCAGAAAACGTCCGCAGTCCGGTACAGGGCGGCTTTGCATTGTCCATGCAGGGATGGGTTGTCAAGCGGGGTTTGGTCTTCGCGGAGCCAGCCGTGCGAAAAGTCATATTCGGAAACGGTTCCGGCGCCGAGGAACTTTCGGCCGCCGTTTTGGGCAAAGGCGCGAAGCAGGTTTACCGAGGCTTGCAGCCAGGCAAAGTTTATGTTGTCGATGTGGCATTTGGGGCCGATATACCAAGCGAGATGCAGCATTTGTTCAAACCGGTTTTTCGCCATAAAGTCGCAGACGGCGTTTTCGTTAAGCAAATCCAGATTGACGCTGTTTAATCCCGGTTGTTCCGGCAACTTGGATTCCTTGGATATGACGGTTACGTCATATCCGCGCCGCAGAAATTCGGCGGTGACGTGGCGTCCGATGAAGCCGGTGCCTCCGGTAATTAAGACGTGTTTCATGTCTATTTCCATACTTTCCAGGGAGCCTGGTCTTTGGCCCACATGTCGTTGAGGTCGTTTTTGTCTTTGAGCATATCCATGGCGTGCCAGAAACCGTTATGCTTGTAAGCATGGAGCTGGCCGTCGCGGGCCAGGTTCTTGAGCGGTTCCTGTTCCCAGACAACATTGTCGCCTTCGGGAATATATTCAAAAGCTTCCGGCTGGCAGACAAAGAAGCCGGCATTAATCCAGGCGCCGCCTTCTTTGGGTTTTTCCTGAAATTTGCTGATTGTGCCCTCTTCGTCAATGGACAACGCTCCGAAACGCCCTTCCGGCTGGTATGCCGTAAGCGTGACCAATTTTCCGGATTTCTTATGGCTTTCGACCAGTTTGTCGATGTTAACGTCGGAGACGCCGTCGCCGTAAGTCAGCATAAAAGGTTCATTGCCGATAAAGTTTTTGACTTTGCGGATGCGGCCGCCGGTCATGGTGTTGCGGCCGGTATAGAACATGGTCACTTTCCAAGGTTCACAGCTGTTTTGATGAACTTCAACGCTATTGGTGGCCAGGTCGACGGTTACATCGGAGTTGTTCATGTAATAGTTGACGAAGTATTCTTTGATGACTTCGCTTTTATACCCGCAGAGTACAACGAAATCGTTGTAGCCATAATGCGAGTAGGTTTTCATGATATGCCAGAGAATCGGTTTGCCGCCGATGCCGACCATCGGTTTGGGGCGGACGCTGGTTTCTTCTCCTAATCTGGTGCCGAGGCCTCCGGCCAAAATTAAAACTTTCATTTATTTACTCCTTTGCGTTATTTTAAAGGTTAATCCCAAGAAGCGGACGACTTTGCGGCCGTTATGCCGGCAGGCGGAAAAAAAACGCTCCGCAAGGCTCGGATACAGGGCAATCCGCGAATTTTCCAGTTCTTTGACAAAGCTTTGAAACGGCGTCAGCAGGGTGAACAGTTTTTTCCGAAGTTCAGGGTGTCCCAACAGGTTATATACCGGCAGCGAGCGGTTTAAAAACTGCAGTAGGGAAGCGGTTTCATCGGCCGAAAATTTTTTTGCGGCGGCATGGTCAAGCAGATATTTGATGACGGTCAGCGCGTAGGTTAGGCGCGGCAAGTCGTCTTCGGCATTGTGCATCAGGGAAGCCGGATTTTGCCGGTACCAGTAATACGGTTTTTCCGTCAGCCGCATTCCGGAAGCGTAAAAGACGGTCTGGAGCAGGAAAACGTTATCCTGAAAATAGGAACCGCGGTCGGCGGAAAAACGCAGATGGTGTTGTTCGATTATGCTGCGGCGGTAAATTTTATCCCAGACGGCGCCGTTTTTTAGGGTTTCGATTTGAGGGCGCAGGCCGGAAACGCTTTTTTCTCCGGTGCGGTGCGGAAACAGACGGCATTGGCCGTCGGAAACAGTTTGGTAATTGGTATAGACGATATCACAGCCGTTCTCTTCGGCGCAGCGGTATAATTCTTCAAAGTAGTCGTCGTCAACCCAGTCGTCAGAATCAACAAAGCCGACATATTTGCCCGAAGCCTGTTCCAGGCCGGCGTTCATTGCGCCGCTGTAGCCCCGGTTTTCAGGCAAGTGTATGACTTTAATGCCCGGGCGGAGGTTTTGATGTTGTTGCAAAATCCGGCGGCATTGCTCATCGGCGCCGTTGTCAACCCAAATCAGCTCAATGCCGGGCAGGGTTTGCCGGATCAGGCTGCCGAGGCATTTTTCCAGATAGGCGGCGGTATTATAGATAGGAGTTATAACGCTGACGGAGGGGTGCATTCTTAAACTCCCGGCACAGAAATTTTGGTTTTAACGGAAAGCAGCGGCAGAAGGCCGAACAGTTTTATCCGGCAACAGTCTGCAGAATGATATATGGTAAGCAGCGGCAGCAGGTTAAACAGTTTTATGCGGGTGGTTTTGCCGAGGCGGCGATTGACCAGGCTCCACAATTCCGGATGCTCCCGGCGGACAAATCCGCGGACGGCTTCGGCGGCCCGGGCCATTTGTCCTGAGCGGCGGTGCGACGTGTTGCCGGGGTGGTCGCGATACATAAAAAGAATCTCGGGCAGATTGTGAAACTCGGTTTTTCCGAGCAGTCGGCACCACAGGGCATAGTCTTCGGCGGGGGTAAACTCTTCTTCGTAACAGATGCGGTTTTCTTTCAGGACCGAGTGGCGGATCAGCGCGGCCGGATGAATTATGCAATCGTCGAACAAAAGCTTGCTCTCGATTTGGGCGTTGGTTTCAGGGTAGCTGATGATTGCCTGCGTCCCGATAACCTTGGCTCGGCAGGAAACGACCCCGATGTTTGGGTGGCAGTCGAGGAAATCGACTTCGCGGGCAAGGCGCTCGGGCAGAGAAATGTCGTCGTGATCCATGACCGCAAGGTATTTGCCCTGAGCTTTATCGAGCAGAATATTGCGGGTTCCGGAAATTCCGAGATTGGTTTTATTTTTGAAATATTTTATGCGGGAATCGGAATATGACCTGATAACTTTTTCAACATCGGTCGTTGAGGCGTCATTGACGATCAGCAGTTCAAAATCTTGAAAAGTCTGATTCAGAATACTTTCGACCGCCTGACGGAGGAAGTCTTCGGGAGTGTTGTAAACAGGCAGCAAAACCGAAACTTCAGGCATGGCATTCTCCGGGAACGGATGCCGGAAGCAGAAGATTATCCGGTTTAATGTTGCTGCATATCATTTTAACTCTCCACGGTACCAATAAGAAAAGCCACCCGTAAGGTGGCCGGAGAGTTCATAAATCATATGTAGTGACATGATCCCGCAATCTTTAAAACCATGTTTTTTCAAGGATAGTTGACATGGTTTCTGAACATACATTGCAGCTCCCCGACCTTTTGAGAGTCAGGGTATTTCGATGCATGATAGATACACCAAATTCGATGCATATCATGCACCGCACTACATAGAGCTTATGAAGGCTCCGTACTTATCGGGTACTAAACTCCGGGCTGCCCCGGAATCTGCTGACAGCTTAGTAAATATATTTTCGTTTGGCAAGAGCTTTTGTTGATTTATTTTTAAATAGTTTGAGCGGAACCGCATGAATTTGGGATAAAAAAACGGGTGTTCCGGCGTTTATCAAAGGTTATCCTTTTGTAAAGATTGCAAGTTTTATTTTTGCAGCCGGAAAATTACCGGAAAACAAAAATAATTCGATTTTTGTCGTTTAAAAATGTAGAGCTAAAGTATATTTATCAGAAAAGGCGCTTTTTGAATTGAATTATAAAATAAAATATCATACAATCGCGGCAAGTGAAAAAACGGATTTTTATGCAGAAGGGTTCTTTGATGTCATTTAAAGCTAAAAGGTTTTTTAAGAAACTGGTTTCGTGGATTGGGCTTTTTTTCTTTGCTTTTGCGGCATATATGCTTTATCACCAGCTTTCAAAATATGATTTTGAAGACATCAAATCGGCGGTTCTGAGCATTCCGAACAAGAATCTGATGCTGGCCAGCCTGGCGTCTTTGGGCGGGTATGTTGCCCTTTCTTCGTATGACTATCTGGCCTTGCGCTATGTTCATCGCAAGCTTTCTCCCCTAAAGTGGATTTTTGCCGGGTTTATCGGTTTTTCGGTCAGTAACAATGCCGGGCATGCCATTGTTTCCGGTGGCTCAATCCGGTATCGGCTGTATGCCCGTTGGCGCTTTCATGCCTCGGAAATTGTGCAGATGGTAACTTTTTCGGGGTTTACATATTTGGTGGCGTGTTTTTTTCTGATTATTCTCGGCTATTTCCTGACGCCCAATCATGCTTTTGGCGAGGGGTCGGTTTCTAAAATGACAACGGAAATTATTACGGCGGTTTCGGCCATAGGGCTGTTGGTCTATTTTGGCGCCAGCCTGTTTTATAAAAAGCCGATTGTCATTAAGGACATTGCTTTTGAAATGCCTTCGTTCCGCATGGCTTTGGCGCAGGTGTTTATCGGCGGCGCGGATATTCTTTTGGCTTCGCTGGTTTTGTATTTTTCGATGATTCCGTTTTTGGATATTTCTTTTGACGTTTTTATCGGCGTCTTTATTATTGCCCAGGTTTTGGGTGTATACAGCCAGGTTCCGGGCGGTTTGGGGGTTTTTGAGGGATTGTTTCTGTATATTATCCCCGGCGATACGGATCCGGCCCTGCTGTTTGGTGCGCTGATTGCCTACCGGATTATCTATTATCTGCTGCCGCTGGTGATTTCTTCGGTTTTGCTGTTTTCTTATGAAGGGTATCTGGGATACAGCCGAAACCGCCGTCTGCGCTGCGAGCAGAAAAAAGCGCTATAGGCTTGAGCTGCCGTCACCCAAAAAGTCGTTTACTTCATTGGTAAAGTTTTCGGTAAAGCTGACCGGATCGGAAATCTGATCCTGAAGGTTTTGCAGTTTTCGGTAGCCGAAAGCCGAACCGTCGCTGATGCGGACCAGAACCACTTCCAAAGGATTGCGCAGGTTGTAGGTTTCGATAAAGTCGTAATCCTGATCTTCGGTGTAGTTGATTAGGAACAGGCTGTATTCCTGCGAGTAGTAGCTGTAATAAATTTTTTCGATGAGGTCGATGGTTTGGGGGCAGGTTTCGCAGGGGTCATTGTTAAAAAAAACATAAATGATTGACTTATTTTCATTCTGTTCTGATTCGGCAAAATATTCCTGCAGACTTTGTACGGGCGTATAAGCTCCCTGGTATTCCGGCAGTTGGGCGGAAACCGTTCCGGCAGCAAGGGTCAGCAAAAATGCCGGCAGTACCGATAAGCGTTTCATGTTTTTTCCTTTTGATAAAATTTACTCCAGCGGAGCGCAGGCGTTGCGGAGCCAATCTTTTTCGGCCTCATTCAGGAGCGGGGCTATCCGCTCAAAAACCTGCCGGTGATAATTGTTCAGCCAGGTGCGCTCTTCTTCGCTTAAGAGATATTTATCAATCAGCTTTTTATCAAGAGGGACAAAAGTTAAAGTTTCGAAACAAAGCATGGGAATTTCAAAATCCGGGCTGTTATGGTGAGTAACCCGAGCCAGGTTTTCGATCCGGATTCCGTAGGCGTTTTCTTTGTAATACCCGGGTTCGATGGAGGTAATCATGTTTTCGGCCAGCGGGGTGAGAGCGTTGCGCGAGGAAATGCTGACGGGACCTTCATGGACATTGAGGAAAAAGCCAACCCCATGGCCGGTGCCGTGATTGTAATTTTTGCCGCATTTCCAGAGCGGCTCGCGGGCGATGGCATCAAGTGCCAGGCCGGGGGTGCCGTCGGGGAAACAAGCGGAAGCCAGCGCAATATGCGCTTTGAGCACGACGGTGAAATCGCGAATCATTTCCGGGGCCGGGCTGCCGAGAGCTATGGTTCTGGTGATGTCGGTGGTTCCGTCGAGGTATTGGGCGCCGCTGTCGAGGAGCAGCAGCGAACCTGAGGCAAGTTTGCGGCTGGTTGCTTCCGAGGGCTGGTAATGAACGATGGCACCGTTAGCAGCGAATCCGGCGATGGTTTCAAAACTGTTGGAAAAAAAGTTTGTTTCGGCGGCACGCAAGTCATGGAGTTTTTTGACGACGTCAAGTTCGGTTTGTCCGTTGTAATTTTGTTCCAGCCAGATTAGAAGGCGGACGACGGCGGCGCCGTCACGCAAGTGTGCCTTACGGAGGCCGGAGATTTCAACCGGGTTCTTGACGGCTTTTCTGTTTTGAACCGGGTCGGGCAGGTTTTCAATCCAGATTTTGTGTTTTTTCATCAGGCTGAACAAAGCCCGCGGCGAGCGTTTGCAGTCCATGCCGACAGTACGGTTTTTGTAATTTTTGAGCTCTGATTCGAGCTTGGTGAAATCGGTGGTAAAAAGGCTGACTTCGCCGAGGGCGTTGATGAAAGCGAAAGCTCGGACGATCGGCGTGTCGGGCAGGCAATCGGAGCGCAGATTCAAAAGCCAGGATACGCTGTCGCAGGCTGTGAGCAGAAAGGCATCGAGTTTGTTCTGCCGCATGAATTCGGTAAGGTCGGCAATTTTTTCATCCATGGAAATGCCGGCAAACTCAATGTCGTGCTCGAAAATATTGCATTCTTTTGCCGAAAGCAGGGCGGCGGAGAGCAGGTCGGCGTCTTCGACAAATTCGATGTTTTTGAGCGTCCGTTTCCAGAAGTCGGTTTCCGAAACCGTATGGCACCAAGGGTTGAAAGCAATCCGGAGCTTTGGGCTTTCGGTGTGGTTTTGCAGCCAGGAGCCGAGGCTCTGCCCGTTGGTTATGACGACTTCGACCTGTTCGGGATCGGTTTCGCGGGCAGCCTGAAGTTCGTATCTGCCGTCGGTGAAAAGAAAAGCACGGTCGCGAAAAACAAGGAGGTTTCCGGCGGAACCGCTGAAACCGGTCAACCGCTGGAGACGGTTTTCTTCAGGGAGAATGTCTTGTCCCAGAAACTGGTTGTTGCGAGTGATGATGCAGGCGTCAAGTTTTTGAGCCGCCAGCTGTTGTTGCAGTTCGGTTAAAGTCATGCTTTTTTCTCCATGAGGGCAGCGCGCCAATTATCCATTTCATAAATTTTAATTAGTTCCAGACCTTGTTCAATATGGGCATCAATTACCCAGTTTTCCTGTTCTCCGATAAAGCCCGAAAGAACGGCGTATCCGCCTGGCCGCAGGCTCGCGGCCAAATCCGGTGCCATTTCTATCAGCGGGCGGGCAAGGATATTGGCAAAAATCAGGTCGTAGGGCTTGTTCTCCTTTACCAGCGGGGATTGGTAACCGTTGCTTATGCCGGCAGTAATTACGTTTTCCAGACCATTGTCTTCGGCATTTTGGCGGGTGACCAGAACCGCTTCGTCGTCGATGTCAACGGCGATGACCTGTGTTTCCCGAGACCAGAGTTTTCCGGCGCCGAGGGATAAGATTCCGGAACCGCAGCCGACATCGAGGATTTTTCGGTGAGGGACGTTTTGATGATATAAGTCGCTCAAAGCCAGGAGGCAGGATTTGGTGGTTTGGTGTTCGGAGCCAAAGGCGGTGGCAGCATAAATCCGCAGAGGAAGCCTGTCTGTTTGCGGCTGTTGTTCTTCATGGACGCCGTAAACCAAAAATTCTCCGACTTCAAGCGGAGCAAAGCGGATGACGTTGTCTTTGAGCCAGTTGTCACTTTTCAGGAGTTCGACGCAATAGGGGGGGACTTCCAATTTCCGTTCGGCGGCCCGGCGTCGGAAGTCGGCCTCGTCAAAGGGATTGCGGAGATAACCGACATAATTGTCGGAGCCGTCGTCGCCGTAGTTGTCGCAGACGACTTCAAAATATTCTTCCAGGAATTCTTCCCAGAGCGGCGAGGCTTCAAATTGCGGGGCAAAGCTGATCTGCCAGCAGTTTCCGGAGTTGTGCATTTTATACCCATCTTTAAATCATTATTTACTAACTGAAAAATATAGTATAATAATTAAAATATTTCTTAATAAAAATAAGCAAGCGGGAAAGATTTATGAAAAAAATCGGATTGTTGACTTTGATACTGGCGCTGGGAGCCTGCGCCGATATAAGCGGCCGAAGCTGGTGGGATGCGCGGCGTACATTTATGGAACGGTTTGCAACTTATCCGATTGTCTTTTATGACAGCGGCGAGCATTTGGTCAATACCGAATATGTTAGTGAAAAAAGCGTTAAAAGCAACGAAATTTTGACGGCTTATGTCGGCTATTCGGTGGTCAGCGACAAGATCTATCAGATTAAGAATTATGAAACCAATCTGGTCAAGGCAAATGTGGACGGGTATATGAACAGCGCGTCGGTGCCGGGCAGGATTCCGGCCGGGAAGCCGATTGAGGTTATCGGGGCGGCGGAGATTGACGGCGTTGAGTACCGTTTGATTCCTTCAGAGCTGGACAGCTTTGTGTATATGGTCAAGCCGGATGGTTCTTTCTATGATGAAATGGGACAAATCCGCGACGGGCGGCTGGCTGTTTTGGATGCGACGTTTGTGCCGTCTCCGGATAATTTGCGCATGGAGCCGGTTAAGGTAACGCGCAGCGAACAGACCAAGCCGGTCAAAGGGTATGATATCAAATATCAGGGTGTCAATCTGGATCGGATGATGTTTACCTATTATGATTACAGCCAATATCAGGATGCCGATATGGGCGAGTTTGAGGACATCAATTTCCCGCTGGCCCGGATGACGGTTAATATCAACGGGGTTAAAATCAAGGTCTTGAATGCCGACAGGCATAAGCTTGAATATATTTTGCTTGAGGATTAACGCTGATAAAAAAATTATGTTGCGGGGTTGATTTTCAGAATATTTTGCAGTAGAAAAGCAGAGAATTGTACTTTTATGGAGGATGTAAGTAATGTCTGGACACTCCCAGTTTAAAAATATTATGTATCGCAAGGGCGCCCAAGATGCCAAAAAGGCCAAGGTCTTTGCGAAGCTTGCCCGCGAAATTACGGTAGCAGCCAAATGCGGCCTACCCGATCCGGACAAGAATCCTCGGCTGCGTCTGGCCATTCAGGCGGCGCGGGCGGAAAGCATGCCGAAAGACAATATTGAACGGGCGATTGCAAAAGCAACCCAGGTTGCCGGCGGCGATGACTACGTTTCTGTCCGTTATGAGGGGTTTGGCCCCGGAAAAGTGGCGATTATCGTTGAGGCTTTGACGGACAACAAAAACCGTACGGCCGGAAACGTTCGCACGATTTTTGGAAAACGCGGCGGCGTTATGGGCGAAAGCGGATCTGTTGCCTTTAATTTTGAGCGAATCGGCTTTATTCAATATCCGGCGGCGGTGGCTGATGCAGACAAGATTTTTGAAGCTGCTTTGGAAGCCGGTGCCAATGATGTGGTTTCTGATGAAGAATTTCATGAAATTGAAACGTTGCCCGATGATTTGGGGAATGTGACCGAAATTCTCGAAAAACAGTTCGGAACGCCTTCGGCTTCCCGTTTGGACTGGAAACCTTTGGTTAAAACTGACGTTGCCGATGCCGAGACTGCTGAAAAGCTGATGAACTTCCTGGACGCTTTGGAAGACGATGATGATGTTCAGCGGGTTATTCATAATGCCGAGTTTGCCGACGGTGTATTGGGCAATATGGAATAAGCATGAAAATTTTGGGGTTGGATCCGAGCCTGTCTTCTACCGGTTGGGGCATAATTGAGGTTGAAAACAACCGTATCCGTTATGTTGCCGACGGCGTAATCAAAACCAATACGGGCTTGGATCTGGCTTCCCGTTTGTCTAAGCTTCATCGGGGAATTTGCGATGTTATTGATTTGTATAAACCTGATGAGGCGGCAATAGAAATTGTCTTTGTTAACAATAATCCTTTTTCTTCTATGAAACTCGGCCAGGCGCGCGGCGCGGTTATATTGGCGCCGGCGATGTATGGGATTCCGGTGGCTGAATATGAGCCGAATCAGATCAAAAAAGCGGTTGTCGGCGTGGGGCATGCCGAAAAAAATCAGGTTGAAACCATGGTGAAGGTTTTGCTGCCGGGGGCTAAGCCGGTTAATAATGATTCTTCAGACGCTTTGGCAATTGCTATCTGTCATAATAATTTTCGTCCGCGGCGAAAATAAGTGCCGTCAGGGCAGACTGGCCAAGCTTTGTTTTTGAAACGCCGATCGGGCGATTTTTTTCGGGTTCTGGACAGAACAAAATAATTAATAAACGCAGAATGAATGTTGTTTTTTTCTTGTGTTTCCGGTCAAAAATAACTGTGAATATGTGGCGCTAAGTTTTTCTTATTAATAAATTGATAAGAATGTTTGTTGTATGGTAGGTAATGAAAAATTTATTTATTTTAAAATTATGCTTGATTATATGAAAAAAATATTGTATAAATTGGACAAATTATAAAAAAATACAGAAAATTGTTTATATAAACAAATAGTGGAGACGAATTTTATGACAAAGAAATTTCTTACTGCGGTTTCGGCGTTAGTATTGGCATCCTTTGCCGCTGCAGGTGTTGCAGAAGCGCGTGACGGGCTCTATTTATCGGTTAAGGGTGGACGGACCAACCCGAATATGAACTCTAAAAAAGACAGCTTTTATGACAAGGCCGGGATTGAATTTGATGATGTATGGTTTGTCAGCGGCGCTTTCGGTTATCGTTGGAAATATTTCCGGGCTGAATTGGAATACACTTATCGCGATGATTATTCTGAACGTGTAGCCGGTTCTTTGCCGGGAACTTCGCGCGAGGCAAGTCTGGAAGCCAAATCTTATATGGTTAACGGTTATATTGATTTGATGCCTAACTATATTATCAGCCCGTATATCAGCGGCGGTCTCGGGTATACCGATTTGCAGTTGACAACGCGTTCGACCGGTGCTAATGCGCGCAGCTGGGATGAAAATAACTTTACCTGGTCGTTGGGCGGCGGTTTGTCTATTCGGCTCAACAAATGTCTGAACTTTGATTTTGGTTATCGTTATTTGGACATGGGGTCAATTGACGAAGCGGAAATCAATGCGCATGAGTATTATGCCGGTCTTCGTTACACCTTCTAAAAAGTTCGTATAATGGTCGTCTAGAGCAATTTTGCGGGGAAGCTGAAAATTCATGTAGGTCATCTACACTAAAATTTTCAGCTCCCCTGGAAATCACTCTATACGACTCATTCTCCGAACTTTTACAAAATTCGTATAATGGTTTATTAGAGTAGTTTTAGCGAGCCTCG
>UMCI01081547.1_pt1 | contig 30245 bp, 28 predicted proteins | sample 1964211 | NCBI WGS metagenome assembly UMCI01 (sample SAMEA4835966, study PRJEB28245) | human gut metagenome | biome: gut microbiome; material: fecal sample | place: Denmark | collected 2008 | reverse complement strand
TGAATCAGCTAGTAAGAGATTAGGCGTAAAGATATTCGGTGGTGCAGCTTGCAAGGCTGGTAACATTATTGTTCGTCAAAGAGGAACAGTTCACAATCCGGGCGAAAACGTAGGTATGGGTAGTGATCACACTCTTTACGCATTGGTAGACGGTACTGTATGTTTCAAGAAAGGTCGTGAAGACAGAAGCTATGTTTCTGTAATCCCTGCTGAAGCATAATCCGTTTCGAAAAAGAAAAAGGAAAGAGCTGTCCGAATTATACTCGGATGGCTCTTTTTGTTTATCCGACTAATTAGCTGAAAAAATAGTATGAAAAAGCATAAGAAATGGTTTATAGCTCTCGGCGTATTTATTCTTTTGATGATTGGTGGTGGTTGTACTCTGGCAAGCTTGCTTCTTGACCGTCCGTTCCGTATTTCCGGGCCGACCTTTTTGTATATAGACAACGATGATACGATGGATTCTGTATGTGTGAAGATGGAGAAAGAACTTCAGGCTTCTTCTCTGACAGGATTCCGCCTGCTGGCCTCGGTGTATGGTTATAAGGAGCATATCCGGACAGGAGCTTATCGCATAATTCCTTCGGAAAATATTTATAAGGTCTTTATCCGTCTGGAGCGCGGACATCAGACTCCGGTAAGGCTGGTGTTGCCCAGTGTGCGTACTCTTGACAGGCTGGCGCGGAGTGTGTCCCGGCAGATTATGGCTGATTCGTCGCAAATAGCCAGGTTACTGAATGATACAGTTTACTTGAAGGAGCTGGGATTTACCCGCGAAACTCTTCCTGCTTTTTTTATTCCCAATACTTATGAGGTTTATTGGAATATGACGGCTTTGGATTTTATGAAGCGGATGCAGAAGGAATACAAGCGGTTCTGGAATGCAGAACGTGTGGCGAAAGCACAGGAAGTTGGGCTTACTCCGGTAGAGGTCGCAACATTGGCTTCTATCGTAGAAGAGGAAACAGCCAATAATACCGAGAAGCCGGTAATTGCGGGGCTTTATTTGAACCGCTTGCGGATAGGCATGCCTTTGCAGGCCGATCCGACCGTCAAGTTTGGTCTGCAGGATTTTGGGTTAAGAAGAATTCTGCATAAGCATCTGGAAACAGATAGCCCCTATAATACTTATAAATATGCCGGTCTGCCTCCCGGTCCCATCCGGATACCTTCCGTTGTCGGACTGGAAAGTGTATTGAATTATCAGAAGCATGATTATTTGTATATGTGTGCCAAAGAGGATTTCTCGGATACGCATAACTTTGCTTCAACACTTTCGGCGCATCAGGCAAATGCCCGGCGCTATCAGATGGCTTTGAACCGTGCAGGTATTATGCGCTAAATGCGGTCTGGTCTTCTAATTGTTTATGAAGTGTGCATTCGTATGTGCGTTGCCTGTATTTGGATACAATTTGTCGTTTGTAGCAGATTTATTTGAACAACAGGTTGCCTGTTAGGATACTTTTATATAAATTTGGCGAAACTTTAAATTAGAAAGCAATTATGAGCAATAAGCAGAAGAGATTCCTCCTTCCCGAGGATGAGATACCAAGATACTGGTATAATATTCAGGCAGACATGAAAAACAAACCTTTGCCTCCATTGAATCCGCGTACAAAAGAACCGCTGAAACCTGAGGATCTGTATCCGATCTTTGCTGAAGAGTTGTGTCGGCAGGAATTGAATCAGACAGATGCCTGGATCGAAATACCGGAAGAAGTGCGTGAAATGTATAAGTATTATCGTAGTACTCCGCTGGTGCGTGCTTATGGACTGGAAGAGGCTTTGGGGACTCCGGCTCATATTTACTTTAAGAATGAAAGTGTCAGCCCGATCGGATCGCATAAATTGAATTCAGCCCTGGCACAGGCTTATTATTGCAAAAAAGAGGGTGTTACGAATGTTACGACAGAAACTGGTGCCGGACAATGGGGTGCAGCCCTTTCCTATGCTGCCAAAGTGTTTGGACTGGAGGCTGCGGTTTATCAGGTAAAGATCAGCTATGAGCAGAAACCGTATCGCCGGAGTATTATGCAGACATTCGGTGCACAGGTCACTCCTTCACCTTCTATGTCAACCCGTGCTGGAAAGGATATTCTGACACGCACTCCTAATCATCAGGGGTCATTGGGTACGGCTATCTCTGAGGCTATTGAGCTGGCTCGTACAACTCCCAATTGTAAATATACTTTAGGATCTGTCTTGAGTCATGTAACACTTCATCAGACGGTCATTGGTCTGGAGGCAGAAAAGCAGATGGAAATGGCTGGTGAGTATCCGGATGTAGTGATAGGTTGCTTTGGTGGTGGTTCTAACTTTGGCGGTATCTGTTTTCCTTTTATGCGTCATACTATCTTGGAAGGTAAACAAACCCGTTATGTTGCCGCTGAACCTAATTCATGTCCTAAGTTGACCCGTGGTAAGTTCCATTATGATTATGGAGATGAGGCCGGATATACTCCATTGCTTCCGATGTTTACGCTGGGACATAATTTTGCGCCTGCTAATATTCATGCAGGAGGTCTCCGTTATCATGGTGCCGGGGTTATCGTATCTCAGCTTTTGAAAGATAAATTGATGGAGGCTGTTGATATTCCTCAATTGGAAACATTTGATGCCGGTTGCTTGTTCGCACGGGCGGAAGGTATTATTCCGGCTCCGGAATCATGTCATGCCATAGCAGCGGCGATTCGTGAGGCTAATAAATGCAAGGAAACAGGAGAAGAAAAGGTTATTTTGTTCAATTTGTCCGGACATGGATTGATTGATATGAGTGCTTATGATCAGTATTTATCAGGAAACTTGATGAACTATAGTTTGGCAGATGAAGAGATCGAGAAGAATCTGAAAGATGTTGAGCTTTTGTAAGGAAAATGATTTGATCTTTTATTTAATTGTAAATAAGAGTGTTATCGGGAGTTCTGAAGAACTCCCGATATTTTTTTTATAAAAAAGTTCTCCAAATGCTTGCAGATTCAAAAAATAGTCGTACCTTTGCACCCGTGATTGAGAAACACCTCAACACAAAGCAAAGGATGGCCCGTTCGTCTATCGGTTAGGACGCAAGATTTTCATTCTTGAAAGGGGGGTTCGATTCCCCCACGGGCTACCAAAAGTCACTTCTTGTATGGGAAGTGACTTTTTTTATTGCCTTTTCCAGCGCGGAAGTTGCGTTGAAATATATAGTCTTCTTTGTTTTCAGATTTTTCTTTTTTTCGTAATTTTGCACAAGCATACAAAATTAACAAACATAACAGAAAGGAAAGATGGGAGGCTTTTTCGGAACAGTCGCAAAGGCTGAATGTGTGACCGATTTATTTTACGGTACAGATTATAATTCGCATTTAGGAACGAAACGCGCCGGTATGGCTACTTATGCAGAAGGTGAAGGTTTCATGCGTTCTATTCATAGTTTGGAAAGTTCATACTTTCGGACCAAATTTGAGGATGAACTTCCTAAGTTTAAAGGGAAGGCTGGTATAGGTGTAATCAGCGATACAGATCCTCAGCCGATTATGATAAATTCTCATTTAGGACGTTTTGCCATTGTAACAGTTGCGAAGATTAACAATTCAGATGAGCTCGTAAAGGAGTTGCTTGACTCCAATATGCATTTTTCAGAAATGAGCATGAGCCGGGCTAATCAGACGGAATTGATAGCACTGCTTATTATTCAGGGAAAGAATTTTGTGGAAGGTATAGAGAACGTCTTCAATAAGATTAAAGGTTCTTGCTCCATGCTGATACTGACAGAGGACGGTATCATTGTTGCTCGTGATAAATGGGGACGTACTCCTATTGTAATCGGAAAAAAGGAAGGAGCTTATGCGGCTACCAGTGAATCAAGCAGTTTCCCTAATTTGGATTATGAGATCGAGCGTTTTGTAGGTCCTGGCGAAATTATTCGGATGCGGGCCGATGGCTTGGAGCAGTTGCGTAAACCGAATGAGAAGATGCAGGTATGTTCTTTCCTGTGGGTATATTACGGATTTCCGGTGTCCTGTTATGAAGGAAAGAATGTAGAAGACGTACGCTTTATGAGCGGATATAAGATGGGACAGAATGATGATTCAGAAGTGGACTGTGCTTGTGGTATTCCGGATTCAGGAGTAGGAATGGCTTTGGGATATGCAGAAGGAAAGGGTGTTCCTTATCATCGTGCCATTGCAAAATATACACCGACCTGGCCTCGTAGTTTTACACCAAGTAATCAGGCCATGCGTTCTTTGGTTGCAAAGATGAAACTTATTCCTAACCGTGCCATGTTGCAGGGTAAGCGTATCTTGTTCTGTGATGATTCTATTGTACGTGGTACTCAGTTGCGCGATAATGTAAATGTACTTTATGATTATGGAGCAAAAGAAGTTCATATGCGTATTGCTTGTCCTCCTCTGATTTATGGATGTCCTTTTATCGGCTTTACTTCTTCCAAGAGTGATATGGAGCTGATAACTCGTCGGATCATTAAAGAGATAGAGGGAGATGAGAATGCTAAGCTGGATAAATATGCTACTACAGATTCTCCCGAATATAAGGAGCTTGTAGAACGTATCCGTGCCCGTTTCGGATTAACTTCCTTGAAGTTTAATACGCTTGAAACTTTAATTGAAGCAATTGGTTTGCCAAAATGTAAGGTTTGTACACATTGTTTTGACGGATCAAGCTGCTTTTGATTGTGAAGTAATATGAACCCAAATAAAAAGGTCGTCTTAGCTATGCTGAGACGACCTTTTTGTTATATAGAAAATAATCTGAAGACTGGAGATCAGAATGCCTCCGTCATATTAATATAGAATAAATTCTGCTTGTTGACGAAGTTACGTCCGAAATCCAGACGTACATTCATACGGGGCTGTACTTCTATGCGCAGTCCGACTCCGGCATTTGGCAGGACACCTTCGATGTTTACCGGGTCAGGTCCCATAAATCCTACGCCTCCCCAAACGACATAACCTAAATGAGAAACAACTCGTTTGATCCAGTTACTTTTGTCTGTATTGAACATCTGTCTGTATTCGGCCATAACGAGGTGGGAGCTTTTATCTCGGTATTGTCCCATATAATATCCTCGTAGATCAAATGGAGTTCCTGTCAATACATATTTGTTCAGGGGAATTTGATTGCCAAGTACATTTTTGCTTTGGGCGCTCCATGCCAGAACCTTTCTTTTGCCGACGGTCAGGTATTGGCGGTAATCCAGTTCCAGCCGGTAGAAATTGTTATCTCCTCCCAGCCATTTCTGATACATGATCCCTCTGAAGTCAAGGTACATACCCTTGTATGGATTAGCCGGAATGTCACGTGTATCATAAGTCAGCAGGAATCCCAGTCCGGAACTGAAGTTTGAATAACCTTCAGTGTTTCCTCCTGCTTCGACATAAGAAGGATCACGGGTAATTCCTTCGGCTACATCTTTCATCTTGTCATAGTTCAGATCAATCTGAGGGCCTAGAAAGAAATTGCTTTCTTTGAGTCGGAACAGGAACCAGGGGTTGATCTGCAGACCGCTATATTGATATTGGCTGGTTGTTTTTCCACGTTCGTAATTCTTGTTCGTATCGTAGCCTACGCCATAATAATTTTCTTGCGTATTTTTATAAATGAACTGGCCGAAGATTCTGAAACGGTCATTCTTGAAAAACAGCTGGGGTTTTACCATGATGTTCAATCCTCCGGTAAACATGAAAGCCATGGAAGCCGGGATGACAGAGCGCTGCATGGTTGTATCCTTAGGATCCATTCGGAAAGTCATCAAAGCTGTTCCACCTATCAGAACGCCGAAATCAGGGGTATAGCTGGGACCTCCCAGTATGTTATAATGAAAATTTCTTTTGGCCACCTTCTGGCGTCTGAGTTCTTTTTTGCTTAAGGGGCGGGAAGAAATACTGTCTGTTGGGGAAACCGTCTGTTCGATTGGATTCTGAATGGTGTCTGAGGAGGAGATCTCCTGAGCTGACATGAAACCGAGTGAGCCAAACAGGCAAACCAGGCATGTTAATAATTTTTCTTTCATATATCTTCTGTGATCGTTGACAATAAGGTTGTATCCTTATACTGGGTGCAAAATTACGAAACTCAGTGCAAATAAAAAAATTAAATCTACCTTGCTATTTACGAAAAAATGGTAATGTATTTGGCTGTTCAGTGGCTATTTCTTAATTTTACACGTGTTAAAACAAGTAATGATTGATAATATGACAGTAATTGAACGTTTTTTGAAGTATGTAACTTTCGACACACAATCTGATGAATCGACTGGGGTTACTCCCAGTACGGCCAAGCAGATGGTGTTTGCACAATATCTGAAGACAGAACTGGAAGCTTTAGGGCTTGAAGAGATTTCTTTGGACGAGAATGGATATCTTTTTGCAACACTTCCGGCTAATGTGGACCGGAAAATTCCGACCATTGGTTTCATTGCTCACATGGATACAAGTCCGGACATGAGTGGAGAAAATGTTTCGCCGCGTATTGTGAGTTCCTATGATGGCTCGGATATTACGTTGTGTGCAAGCGATGGCATTGTTCTTTCTCCCCGTCAGTTTCCTGAACTGAAAGATCATATTGGAGAAGATTTGATCGTAACCGATGGTCATACCTTGCTGGGAGCGGATGATAAGGCTGGTATTGCCGAGATCGTTGCAGCTGTCGCTTATTTGAAAGAACATCCGGAAATTGAACACGGAAAGATCCGTATCGGCTTTAATCCTGATGAAGAGATTGGTTTGGGAGCTCATAAATTTGATGTAGAGAAGTTCGGAGCTCAATGGGCCTATACAATGGATGGAGGAGAAGTCGGTGAGTTGGAATTTGAAAATTTCAATGCCGCTTCAGCTAAAATCTGTGTAAAAGGACGTAATGTACATCCAGGATATGCCAAGAATAAGATGATAAATTCCTTGCTTGTAGCAAATGAATTCATTTCCATGCTACCGGCTAATGAAACTCCGGCAACTACAGAGGGTTATGAAGGATTCTATCATCTGATTGGTATGGAAGGTGAAGTGGAACAAACCACTTTGGCATATATTATCCGTGACCATGACCGTCAGAAATTCGAGATCCGCAAGAAACTGATGTCAGAATGTGCGGCCCGTATCAATGAAAAATATGGAGATGGTACTGTAAAGATTGAGATCAAGGATCAATATTATAACATGCGTCAGCAGGTAGAGCCATTGATGCATATCATTGACATTGCTTTTGCGGCCATGCAGGAGGCAGGGGTTGAGCCGAAAGTAAAAGCTATTCGTGGTGGAACAGACGGAGCCCAACTGTCGTTCAAGGGACTTCCTTGTCCGAATATCTTTGCCGGTGGTTTGAATTTCCACGGCCGATATGAGTTTGTACCGGTACAGTCTATTGAAAAGGCAATGCGTGTCATCGTAAAGATAGCAGAGCTGACGGCTAAACGGTATTGATAGTACAGTTGAAAGAATTCAGGAAAACGGAAGCCGGATGATCGGTTCTGATTCTGGCTTCCGACTATCCTTTTTGAGAAGGATATTTTGGAAAGATCTAATATACGCGTAAAAACATACTATAAATCTTACTTTTACTTAAACTCTTAAGATTATGAAAACAACTCCTTTTACCGAGAAGCATATTGCTCTTGGTGCTAAAATGCATGAATTTGCTGGTTATAACATGCCTATTGAATATTCAGGAATTATCGATGAACATTTGACGGTATGTCAGGCTGTTGGAGTCTTTGATGTATCCCACATGGGGGAATTCTGGGTGAAAGGTCCGCATGCGCTGGAGTTCATTCAGCAGGTTACTTCGAATAATGCAGCTGTACTTACACCGGGAAAAGTTCAGTATACTTGCTTTCCTAATGAAACAGGCGGAATTGTAGATGACCTTTTGGTGTATGCCTATGAACCCGAAAAGTACATGCTGGTTGTGAATGCCGCTAATATTGAAAAGGACTGGAACTGGTGTGTATCTCACAATCAGGTCGGAGTAGAACTGGAAAATTCATCCGACCATATCGGACAGTTGGCTGTACAAGGTCCTAAGGCTCTGGCTACATTGCAGAAACTGACGAGTGTGGATTTGTCTGCCATTCCATATTATACATTCTGTACCGGCGAACTGGCAGGAGTAAAGAATGTGATTATATCCAATACAGGTTATACTGGAGCAGGCGGTTTTGAATTATATTTCTATCCACAAGATGCCATGACTATCTGGGATGCAGTATTCCGTGCAGGTGAAGAATTTGGCATCAAGCCGATCGGATTGGGAGCACGTGATACGCTTCGTCTGGAAATGGGATTCTGCCTGTATGGTAATGATATTGATGATACCACCTCTCCGTTGGAAGCCGGTCTGGGATGGATTACGAAATTTGTAGATGGAAAGAACTTTACCAATCGGGCCGCTCTTGAACGTCAGAAAGCAGAAGGTGTGACTCGTAAACTGGTCGGATTTGAAATGATTGATCGGGGAATACCACGTCATGGATACACGCTGACAGATGCGGAAGGCAATGAGATAGGACATGTAACTTCAGGAACAATGTCTCCGATTCGAAAGATTGGTATTGGTATGGGATATGTAAAGGCCGAGTATGCTAAGCCGGGTACTGAGATTTGGCTTGATAATCGTGGGCGTAAATTAAAAGCTCAGGTTGTCAAACCGCCTTTCCGTCATTGATGCCGGTTGGTCAGATACATTTGAACTGACTATATAGGAACATCCCTTTTCCTGACAGCCTTCTTGCTTTAGAAAGGCATTTCGGGCAAAGGGATGTTTTCTTTTTTGTACAGAATCAGGTCTGAATGTCTGGTTCCTGAATTTTCCTGAGACAGAAGGCTTCAAGGAAGCGATTTATTATGTATTTTTGCGACTGTATTAAAAAGACGAAAAGTATGTCGCATCTTGCTCCTTTAATCAGCGATCTGGCTTTAATTCTTTTGTGTGCCGGTATAATTACGCTGATTTTTAAAAAACTCAAACAGCCCCTTGTTTTAGGGTATATTGTGGCGGGCTTTGTAGCCAGTCCTCATTTTTCATTGACTCCCTCGGTTACTGATGTTGCCAATATTCAGACCTGGTCAGATATTGGTGTAATCTTCCTCCTCTTTGCTTTGGGACTGGAATTCAGTTTCAAGAAGCTGGTTAAAGTAGGCGGTCCGGCGGTGATTTCAGCATGTACCATTATTTTTTGTATGATTCTGGTCGGAATGTGTACTGGGTGGCTGTTCGGATGGAAACGGATGGACTGCATTTATCTGGGAGGTATGTTGGCCATGTCTTCCACCACTATTATTTATAAGGCTTTTGATGATTTAGGACTTCGCCAGCAACGTTTTGCCGGACTGGTGCTTAGTATTCTGATCCTGGAAGATATATTGGCAATTGTTTTGATGGTTATGTTGTCCACCATGGCCGTCAGTAAGAATTTCGAAGGGGGAGAGATGGTGTACAGCATACTGAAGTTGGTCTTCTTCCTTATCTTATGGTTTGTGGTAGGTATTTATCTGATCCCGCTGTTCTTAAAGCGAGTGCGCCGTCTGATAAGTGATGAAACCTTATTGATTGTTTCGCTTGCTCTCTGTTTCGGTATGGTTGTCTTAGCAGCCAAGGTTGGTTTCTCTCCTGCTTTTGGCGCATTTATTATGGGATCCATTCTTTCGGAAACTATTGAATCCGAACATATCGTCAAATTGGTTTCTCCGGTAAAGGATCTGTTTGGAGCCATCTTCTTCGTTTCTGTCGGAATGATGGTAGATCCGGGTATGATTGTCGAATATATCGGTCCGATTATAGCTCTGGTGATAGCGGTGCTGCTCGGACAGACTATTTTTGGTACAGCCGGAGTCCTTTTGTCCGGCCAACCGCTGAAGACAGCGATGCAATGTGGTTTCAGTCTGACACAGATTGGTGAATTTGCCTTTATTATTGCATCATTGGGAGTCAGTCTTCAGGTGACAAGCCATTTCCTTTATCCCATTGTTGTAGCCGTATCTGTAATCACGACTTTTCTCACACCTTATATGATACGTTTGGCTGTTCCGGCTTATCAGGTAGCCGATAAGTATATTCCGGCTCGCTGGCGTCATTTGCTGGAGCGTTACTCTTCTGGAGTTCAGCCGGTCAATCATTCCAATAACTGGAAAAAACTGCTGACCGCCATCGTGCGTATTGTATTGGTTTATGCGGTATTGGCAATTGCCGTTACAGCTTTATGTCTGCATTTGATTGTTCCTTTGGTCATGCAGCTGGGAGATTTCTGGGGACGTTTGCTGGGAGCTGTAATAACGATTGGTGCTGTGGCTCCATTTCTCCGTGCCCTGATTATGAAGAAGAATCATTCGGAAGAATTCCGGGCTCTGTGGCGTGACAGCCGGTTTAATCATGCACCGTTGATTTCGGTTATTTTACTCCGTATTGTCATTGCGATTTCGTTCGTTGTCTATATTATCAAAGATTTATATCAGGCTTCAGTTGCTTTGGTCGTAGCTATTGCAATTGTGGTTGTTACGGGTATGATTGTATCTCGTTTTCTCAAGAAACAGTCAATTGTGCTGGAGCGGACATTTGTTCAGAATCTCCGCTCGAAGGATATGCGGCAGGAATTTTTGGGAGAGAAGCGTCCGGAATATGCCGGATCTTTATTGGATAGGGATATTCACCTGAGCGATTTTGTCATACCTGCTGACTCGCTTTGGGCCGGACGTACATTGAGAGAACTGGACTTTGGAAAGAAATATGGTGTGCATGTGGCCTCCATCATACGTGGAACACATCGCATCAATATTCCCGGTGGAGATAACCGGTTATATCCCTGCGATACGATTCAGGTAATTGGTACCGATGAGCAGTTGTCGCAATTTGCAGCACAGGCAGAGAAGGTTTCTACTGCTTGTATGGATGATGATTTTGAGAAGCGGGAAATGCAGCTGAAGCAGTTTGTGGTTGACAAGTCTTCTCCTTTTGTCGGACATACAATTCTGGAATGTGGAATCCGCAATCAGTTTCATTGCCTTGTTGTCGGTATTGAATCCGCTGGAGATGTTTCGCTGCATGCTCCGGATGTCCATATTCCTTTACAGGCAGGTGATGTAATGTGGGTTGTTGGTGAAGAAACAAATCTGCAAGGACTTTGTCAGTGGAAAGAGCAAGATCTTGCCAAAGAGCCTGTCTGAGCGGAAAAGCATTGAATAAAAAAGACCGCAGGCCTTCCTGTTGAAAATTCAGCAGAGGGCCTGCGGTCTCTTTTTCTATATGGGCATTTCAAACTTTTCAGGATTGATTACTCTTCGTTTTCCTCTTCGTCATCATCCCAGTCAAAATCGAAATCTCCGATAAACTCCGGTGTAAAGAATTCATCCAGGTCACGACGGTCTTTTTTGGTCGGTCTTCCTGTTCCTTTTGCTCTTCCTACGAATCCGCTGATTTTACTCATTTCCAGCAGTTCATACTGATCTGGTGTGGTGACATTTTCCATCATTTCCGGAACCAGTTTGGCACCGACACGTTTTTCTATGGCCTGCAGCACCTTGAATGAGTATGTAATAGGCGGTTTTTTAACCTGTATGACGTCACCAGGCTTGACCATACGGGAGGGTTTTGCCTGAGCACCATTGATACATATTCTGCCTTTCTTGCAAGCTTCGGCAGCAATGGTACGTGTTTTGAAGATGCGGGTAGCCCACATCCATTTGTCTATTCTTGCTTCGGGCATAATGTTCTTTTGTTATTTGTTGTTGTATTGATTCATGGTTATGTTCAAACCGGCAAGGCAAAAGCTTTTGACGATTTCTCCTGCCATTTCCAGACGTTCGGGCATTAGCCTGGTGTCCTCTTCGCTAAAGTGTCCCAGTACGAAATCTATCTGTCCTCCTCTCGGAAAGTCATTTCCTATTCCGAAACGCAGGCGTGCATAGTTTTGCGTTCCTAGGGTTGCAGCAATATGTTTCAGACCATTGTGGCCGGCATCACTTCCTTTTCCTTTCAGGCGGAGAGTTCCGAAAGGCAGAGCCAGATCATCAACAACGATGAGTACATTTTCTAAAGGAATTTTCTCCTGTTGCATCCAGTAACGTACGGCATTTCCGCTTAAATTCATATAAGTGGAAGGTTTAAGGAGCAACAGTTGGCGTCCTTTTACCGACATAGAGGCGGTTGCCCCGTAGCGTCCGTCGGTAAAAACAATATTGGACGCCTTTGCAAGGGCGTCCAATACCATAAATCCTATATTGTGACGGGTATTCCGGTATTCTTCACCGATGTTTCCCAGTCCTACGATCAAATATTTCATTGAAAGGGATTTGTTGATTTCAATTTATTGAAACAAATTATTTACCTGCAGCAGCCTGTGCACTACGAGCAGCACGAGTCAATTTAACTGCGCAAACTACAGCTTCCTTAGCGTTCAACAGTTGCAGACCTTCGTAGTTCAATTCACCTACCTTGATAGTCTTACCCAGACCCAGGCTAGTTACGTCAACGATCAGACGTTCAGGAATTACGTTGTACAGAGCTTTAACTTTCAGCTTACGGATCTGCAGAGCCAATTTACCACCGGCTTTAACACCTTCAGCCAAACCTTCCAACTGTACAGGAACTTCCATAACGATCGGGTTAGCTTCGTCGATCTGCAGGAAGTCAACGTGCAGGATAGCGTCAGTTACAGGGTGGAACTGGATATCTTTCATGATAGCGTTTACAACTTTGCCATCAATGTTCAGGTCTACTACATAGATGTGCGGTGTGTATACCAAGTTACGCAGACCGTCAGTTGTTACAGTGAAGTGAGTAGCAACCGGGTTGCCGTTTTCGTCTTTCTGGATACCGTACAATACGCAAGGTACGCCGTTGTTTTTACGCAAGCTGTGAGTAGCTTTCTTTCCAGTTTCAGTTCTCAAAGAACCTTTGATTTCGATTGATTTCATTGTTTTTTAAATTTTTGTGTTACTCTAAATTAAGTTGATTGTTTGCTTAATTCGCCATCACACGATGTGGTATATCACACGATGAGCTTAAAAAAGCGCTGCAAAGGTAGTGATTTCCTTTGAAATAACCAAAATAATTCCTTCTTTGTTGGGAAGGTAGCTGAAGTTTGATCTTTTGGCAGAGAGTTTTTTCCTATATATAATAAGGTGTATGATAGCCAATAAAGAGTGAGGTTATGCGAAAGCCACAGGAGGCGGGGACACACATGAAAAGTTATATTACCTTCGTGGCTTTCGTATTCTGAATGCATGAATTAGAAATCGATATCGATTTTTATTTCATCTGCGCTGAGATGGCTGTTTTCCGATAAGGGCTCTTCTTGCATTTCGTGAGCATTTGGATGTCTTTCCCCTAAGATTGGTCCTTGTTCATGTTCAATGTATTGGATCGCCTGGTGCAGTCCGTTCATAAATTTCTCGAAATCTTCTTTATAGAGGAATATCTTATGTTTTTCAAAACTCACTGAAGAATCATTTCCTTCCCCAGAAACCACCTTTTTACTTTCCGTAATAGCAAGAAACATTTCCTCTTTTCGATTCTTCTTCACATCCAGATAGTAGATGCGTTTACCGGCTTTAACGGTTTTTGAGAAGACTATTTCCTTGTCGCCTTCTTTCATGATGTTCTTGTTCTGATCTTCCATAGATTTATTCATTACTTAAAAAGACGCTCAAATTTCTTTATTTTATTGCTTATTTCAAAATACGAAGATGATAAAAATACATAAAAGCAAAAAAAACAGAAAAAAATGCCATTTTTTGTATGCTATGTTGGGATTTTATTTTACTTTTGCATAAAAATAATATTGTTATTAGTTAGTATGATTAACAGAGTTCTTATTCGTCTTAAGATAGTTCAGATAATCTATGCTTATTATCAGAACGGTGGTAAAAACTTGGATACTGCAGAAAAGGAGTTGTTCTTCAGCTTATCCAAAGCATACGATTTATATAACTATCTCTTGCTCTTGATGGTCGAAGTTACAAAGTATGCCAATAAGCGATTGGATGCTGCGAAAAGTAAAATGGTGCCTACTCAAGAAGATCTTCGTCCTAACACTAAATTTGTAGAAAACCGCTTCATTGCTCAGTTGGAAGTCAACCGGCAGTTGAATGAATTTGCCAGTTCACAGAAGAAGACCTGGGAAAACGAAGGTGATTTTGTGAAGAAGCTGTGTGAGCAGATCATGGAAAGTGATATTTATAAGGAATACATGGCCAGCGAAACTTCTTCTTACGAGGAAGACCGTGAGGTATGGAGAAAGATCTATAAGAAGATCATTTTCAACAATGCTGCTTTGGATGAAGTATTGGAAGACCAGAGTCTGTACTGGAATGACGATAAGGAAATTGTAGATACTTTTGTTCTGAAGACGATCAAGCGTTTTGATCCGAAGAACGGTGACAAGCAGGAGCTCTTGCCCGAATTTAAGGATGAGGAAGATCAGGAGTTTGCGCGCCGTCTGTTCCGCCGTACAATCCTGAATGCAGATTATTATCGTCATTTGATCAGTGAAGGTTCAAAGAACTGGGATCTGAACCGTGTAGCTGTGATGGACGTGGTGATCATGCAGATTGCTTTGGCTGAAATTCTGAGTTTCCCCAATATTCCTGTGAATGTTTCTTTGAATGAATACGTGGAAATTGCCAAGTTGTATAGTACTCCGAAGAGCGGTGGTTTCATCAATGGTACATTGGACGGAATTGTTAATCAATTAAAAAAGGAGAATAAGCTAACCAAAAATTGATATATTTGCGTAGCTTAATATTAATCAAAAACTAGAAGAAACGTATGAACGTGTTGAATGTCATGTTACAGGCCCAAGGTGGTGCTGACTATTCTTTCCTGATCATGATGGTGGCTATCTTTGCTATCATGTACTTTTTTATGATCCGTCCTCAGAACAAAAAGCAGAAAGAGATTGCCAACTTCCGTAAAAACCTGGAAGTAGGACAGTCTGTAATTACTGCCGGAGGTATTTATGGAAAGATTAAAGAAATAGAAGACAATGCCGTAATTGTGGAAATTGCATCTGGCGTAAAAATCAAAGTAGACAAAAACTCTATTTATGCTGATGCCCAGGCTCAGGCAAATAAATAAAAATTTTATGCTATGTTCGATAAGAAGAACATAAGGACATATTATTTGATGATATCAAGGAAGATCAGAAATTTCCTGCTTAGTCAAAAGAGCAGGGAATTTCTGGTTTTCCTTTTTTTTGTATTCGTATCTTTCTGCTTCTGGCTGATGCAGACCATGAATGATCTTTATCAGGCAGAATTCAAGATGCCCGTCCGTCTGCGTAATGTCCCGAAAGAAGTTGTGCTGACTTCTGAATTGCCTGATGAGATCCGGGTGCGGGTAGAGGATCGGGGAACCGTATTGTTGAATTATATGTTGGGAAGAACCTTTTTCCCTGTTTCCTTCGATTTTGAAGAATATCGGGATCGTGGAGATCATGTACATATTTCTTCTGCTGAGATCTTTAAGAAAGTTGCTACTCAGTTGAATACTTCCACCAAGCTTTTGTCTGTCCGTCCTGATACGCTGGAAATCATTTATACGGAAGGCAAGGCCAAGAAAGTTCCTGTCGTCCTGGATGGTCATGTCTCAGCAGGAAGACAATATTATGTTTCCGACATTCATTTCAGTCCTGATTCGGTCATGGTCTATGCACCGAAGGAAGTGCTTGGCTCGATAACGGCGGCTTATACCCAGCCTCTGGAACTGGAGAATATTACGGATACACTGAATCAGCGTGTAGCGATCCGCAAGGTAAAAGGTGCCAAGTTTGTGCCGGCTACCAATGATATGTCTGTTTATGTGGATATGTATTCCGAAAAAACAGTAGATGTGCCCATTGTGGGAGTTGATTTCCCTCCGGGAAAAGTGCTTCGGACTTTCCCGTCCAAAGCACAGGTTACTTTCCAGGTCGGACTGAAACATTTCAAGGAGGTAACAGCCAATGACTTCTTTATAGGAATTCATTATAAAGATCTGTTACGGAATAAGGAGGAGCGAGTTCCCCTTTCTGTACAGACATTCTCGCCCTATGCCAGTCGGGTGCGTGTCATCCCTTCTTCTGCGGATTATCTGATCGAAGAACAGCAAGTTACGGAAACACATGATTAAACTGGGAATTACTGGAGGAATCGGAAGCGGGAAATCTTATGTTTCCCGCTTGTTGGAGAGCTGGGGAATCCCTGTCTACGATACCGACCGGGAGGCAAAAAGACTGACCCTGACTCATCCGGAGATCCGTCGTGAACTGATTGCCTTGCTGGGAGAGGAAGTTTATTGTGGACAGCAGCTGAATAAAACATTGCTGGCCGGTTATCTTTTTGCTTCCAGAGCGCATGCAGAACGCGTGAATCACATTATACATCCCCGGGTGTATGAAGACTTTCTGTTGTGGGCCGACGGGTTGAAACAACAGGGAAGAGAACTGGTGGGGATGGAAAGTGCTCTTTTGTTTGAGTCCGGGTTTGACCGTGCCGTGGATCGTGTCCTGATGGTATATGCACCGTTGGAAATACGGATTTCACGGGCTATGGAGCGCGACGGAGTTCCGGAAGAACGGGTTCGTGAACGGATTGCTGCCCAGATGGATGAGGAACTGAAATGCAAGAGAGCAGACTTTATTCTTACAAACGATGGCATAAACCCGGTGGAACCTCAACTCAGGCAAATTATTCAGGAACTGGGATGCATAAAAGCATGCAAATAGTTTGTGTATTTCATTCGTGAATTGTACTTTTGTCAGCTGAATATTAAACTTAATCATTTACTCGCTATGTTGAAAACTATTTTGGCTATCTCGGGTAAACCGGGATTATATAAGCTGATTTCTCAGGCTAAGAATATGCTGATTGTAGAATCAGTTGCAGATAAAAAGAGAATGCCGATCTATGCCAGTGATAAAGTAATCTCTTTGGGTGATATTGCTATGTATACCGATGCTGAAGAAGTTCCCCTGGCTGAAGTACTGGAATCTGTAAAGACAAAGGAAAACGGACAGGCTGCTTCTTTGGATTTCCGTAAAGCTTCTGCAGAAGAACTGCACGCTTTCATGGCTGAAGTATTGCCTAACTATGACCGCGACCGTGTACACACCAGCGATATCAAGAAACTGATCCAGTGGTATGATCTGCTGGTTGCTGGCGGTGAAACAGAGTTTGTTGAAAAACCGGCTGTCAGCGAATAATCTGAATCTGAAGATTTCTAAAATAAAAAAGGAACCCCGAAAGGTTCCTTTTTTTATGCTTCCATCCGGAAGTGCTCTTTATTCTTTTTCGCTCAGTGTTGCGATACTTACACGGTTCCAGTCAGCTTCTGAGAACATGTTTCCGATACCCTGACCTTCAGCTGTGATACGCTTGGAGTCAATTTTATATTTGTTGACCAGCATGTTCTTGACTGCTTCAGCACGTTGTCTGGCAATTCTTTCGTTCACTTCGATCTTTCCTTCGGGTGATGCGAAACCTTTGATGGAGACAGTGCTCTTCGGGTGATTCTTCATGTAAGTAGCGATACGTTCAACGTTCGGAGTCTGGTCGGCTGAGATGCTTACGCTACCCTGACGGAAGGTGATGACAGATTCCAGTGACATGGTATTCGTGTTAGTCACGATTGTCTCTACCTGTTTCGGTGCATTCTGACATTCAGTCAACTGACGCTGCAACTGATCTGCTACGGCTGCGCTTTCGGCCAAAGCTGCTTCGTTGGCTGCTACTGCTTCACGCAAAGCATTTACCTTGTCGTTCAGCATAGCCACTTCGGCTGCATCATACGGACGCTGGATTGTCATGTAACGTTTTCCGTTGCTGCCCTTGAAGTGGTAAGTTACTCCGGCCAGCAGTTCGATGGCTGACTTGTTGACATTCAACTGCTGTGCGAACTTTCCGTCCATGCGGTATACTACAGCAGGCTTGAAGTTGACTGACCATGCTTTTTCCTCTCCCAGATTGAAGTTGAAACTTGCACCGAAGCGGCTGGTCACATAGCTGTTGTCCCATCCGTAGCCTGAGTTCATGAAATCATGGCCCCAGCCGATACCGGCAACTGCTTCTACTTCGAACAGACGGGGAGTACCGTTATAGCCCCAGAACAAGTTGTTCAGATTGATTTTTCCGTTTGCAGTCAGACTTAATGCATCAAATGCAGTGCGGCTCATGGATGTGTTTACTGCGGTCAATCCCTGGAATGAGATACCCAATACCGGGGTTACCTGCTTACCCAGTTCTACGCCGACTGTTCCGCGCATGTTCTTCCAGAATGCAGAGTGTGAAGTCGGAGTGATTCCTCCACCGTTCAGACCGACATACCAGTTGTCGAAAAATTTAGTTCCTTCATACGCTTTCTGTGCGTTTACTGACATGGCCATAGCCATAGCGACTACTGCCACCAACATACCTCTCTTTCTCATAATGTTTTTAAATTTAATGATTCGTTTAGTTTCGTTTAGTTACGAATATATAACAACGATCAGTGAAAAATGTTTGATAGAGATTTAAAATTAAAAGGGAAATCTTTGCAGACTTCCCTTTAAAATCCTGTTTGTCAGTTGCGGAATTTCAGCGAATCACCGCTGCGTTCCACAATGATCGGTTTGCTTCTGTCAACTTCCTGTGAAAGGAGTTTCTTGGACAAATCGTTCAACAGATAGCGCTGGATGGCCCGTTTAACCGGACGGGCACCGAATTCGGGATCGTATCCTGCGGTGGCGATAAAGTCTACGGCTTCATCGGTCATCCGTAAGGTTACGCCGTTTTCATTCAGCATTTTCTGAATGCCGTTGATTTGCAGGCGGACAATCTGTTCGATCTGCGGACGGTTCAGCGGCTGGAACATGATGGTTTCGTCGATACGGTTCAGGAATTCCGGACGGATCGTCTTCTTCAGCATGTTCATCACTTCGGTCTTGGTCTCTTCTACTATCTGGTCGTGGTTCTGGTCGTTTATTTTCTCAAACTGGCTCTGGATGTAAGCACTTCCCAGGTTGGACGTCATGATGATGATGGTATTCTTGAAGTTTACCGTACGTCCCTTGTTGTCAGTCAGACGGCCGTCGTCCAATACCTGCAACAGGATGTTGAATACATCCGGATGTGCCTTTTCGATTTCATCGAACAGGACAACGGAGTAGGGTTTACGGCGCACGGCTTCGGTCAACTGTCCGCCTTCATCATAGCCAACGTATCCCGGAGGCGCACCGATGAGTCGTGACACGGTATGCTTCTCCTGATATTCACTCATGTCGATACGTGTCATCAGCGATTCGTCATCGAACAGGTATTCTGCCAGTGCCTTGGCCAGTTCGGTCTTACCGACACCCGTCGTACCCAGGAAGATGAATGAACCGATCGGACGTTTCGGGTCTTGCAGTCCGGCACGGCTTCGGCGTACTGCGTCGGCTACGGCCTGAATGGCCTCGTCCTGTCCGATAACCCGTTTGTGAAGTTCGTCTTCCAGATGGAGCAGCTTTTCCCGTTCGCTTTGCAGCATCTTGCTGACCGGTATACCTGTCCAGCGTGATACTACGTCGGCGATGTCTTCAGCGGTGACTTCCTCTTTGATGAGGGCATTGTCGCCTTGCTTATGCTTCAGGTCTTCCTGGATTGACTTGATTTCGTTTTCCAGTGCCTGTAACTTTCCGTAGCGGATTTCTGCAACCCGTCCGTAGTCGCCTTCGCGTTCAGCCTTGTCGGCTTCAAACTTCAGCTGTTCGATTTCCTTCTTGTTCTCCTGTATCTTGTTTACCAGTTGCTTTTCGCTTTGCCATTTGGCCTTGTACGAAGTTTCCTGTTCCTTGAGTTCGGCGATTTCCTTGTTCAGCTGAGCCAGCTTGGCTTCGTCTTTTTCACGCTTGATTGCCTCGCGTTCGATTTCAAGCTGTTTCAACCGACGTTCGATTTCGTCGAGTTCTTCCGGCAGTGAGTCACGTTCCATACGCAACTTGGCGGCGGCTTCATCCATCAGGTCGATGGCTTTATCCGGCAAGAAACGTTCGGTGATATACCGGTTACTCAGTTCTACGGCTGCGATGATGGCTTCGTCTTTGATACGCACCTGATGGTGGTTTTCATAACGTTCCTTCAGTCCTCGCAGGATAGAGATGGAGCTTGCGGTATCAGGCTCGTTCACCATGACGGTCTGGAACCGGCGTTCCAGTGCCTTGTCCTTTTCGAAATATTTCTGATATTCGTCAAGGGTGGTTGCACCGATACTTCTCAGTTCGCCACGTGCCAGAGCAGGTTTCAGAATGTTGGCAGCATCCATGGCACCTTCACCTTTTCCGGCTCCTACCAGGGTATGGATTTCATCAATGAACAGGATGATGTTTCCGTCAGACTTGGTTACCTCGTTGATGACCGATTTCAGACGTTCCTCGAACTCGCCTTTGTATTTGGCTCCGGCAACGAGGGCACCCATATCCAGTGAATAGAGCTGTTTGTTCTTCAGGTTCTCCGGAACATCTCCCCTCAGGATACGTTGTGCCAGTCCTTCCACGATGGCGGTCTTACCGGTACCCGGTTCACCGATCAGGATCGGGTTGTTCTTCGTACGGCGGCTCAGGATCTGCAGGACACGGCGGATTTCTTCGTCACGTCCGATCACCGGATCCAGCTTGCCGTTACGGGCAGCCTCAATCAGGTTGATGGCATACTTGTTCAGTGACTGATAGGTGTCTTCACTTGACTGTGAAGTAACCTTCTGTCCCTGGCGCAGCTCATTGATGGCTACACGCAGTTCCTTGTCTGTCATTCCGGCATCTTTCAGGATGGAAGAAGCGGTACTTTTCACATTCAGCAATGCCAGAAGGATGGCTTCCAGTGAAACATATTCATCTCCCAGTTCCTTGGAGTAGTCGATTGACTTTTGCAATACCTCGTTGCTTTCGCGGCTCAGATAAGGTTCGCCTCCTGAAACTTTCGGCAACGAAGCAATCTGTTTGTCAAGCACGGTGGTCACCTGCTGTGCGTTCATGCCGAGTTTCTGGAAGATGAAATTGGTTACGTTTTCACCCACCTTCAGCACACCTGCCAGCAAATGTTCGGGCTCGATGGCCTGCTGTCCGCGGTTCTGTACCAGATTAACCGCAGTCTGCACGGCTTCTTGCGATTTGATTGTAAAGTTGTTGAAGTTCATATTGTTTAGTTTTTAGTTTTTTTCTGTTTAACACTCTCGTCCGGTCTCTGATCCCTGCGGGTCCGGAACCGGATTCGCTTAGTATTTATCAAATTCCCTGCCATTGGCCTTTATTCTTTAATATCTGCCTAAATGTCATATAATCAACGAATTACAACTGAAAAAATGTCGTATTGATGTACAAAATGGCAGTTCTGCCCGTTTCCCTTTTCCTGAAAGGAGCCTGCATGATCCGGGAAACTGGAACTTGCCGGCGGTCTGCAGTCTGTCCGTTGCCGTCGCAAGGGAAAGCCGTCTCCCGGCCGTCTGAAAACGCCGAAACGTTTTGTCTCATTCGCCGAAATGTTTTCTCTTAAAGCCCGAAACGTTTTTAAAAAAGCCCGAAGCCTTTTTTTCTTTTCCGGCAGAAGAAGATGAAGGGGAGGGGAAAAAGCCTTCTGACGGCCTATGCGGAGGTCTGCAGACGTTGGGGCTGAATCGTGCGGTCGTTGGGGCTGAATCGTGCGGTCGTTGGGGCCGGATTGTGCGGTCGTTGAGGCCGGATTGTGCGGTCGATTTTTTTGCATTGACCGGTCAATGCGAAGGTATCGTGCGGTCGCTGGCAGGAGCGGGAAAAAGTTGCCGGGCCGGATCATTCTGCTCCTGTCTTTTCGGAAAGAACCGGATGCTTCTGCTGCATATTCGGAGGAGCATGGAGAGCGAAGTTTCTCTGCATTTTGTAATCCGGGAAAGAATTGTTACCTTTATGCCCTAAAGCGTAACAATGATGGAAAATAAAATCAAATTTGCACCGAATGTGATGCTGATTGATGCATCCTATCTGGACCGCGTCACTTGTGACCTGCAGGCCCATTTCGCCCCGATTGTGAACCGTGAACTGCCGAAAGCTGACTTGGCGGTCTTGCTGGAATGTCTGGCGCTGGATGCAGGTATGAAGCTGGGCAATAACGAAATACAGGTTATTTTTATCTATGAATCCGGAGAAGGACGCCTGGAGGGGCTGACTCCTTCCGATTTAGGAAAGGAACTGCACGGCATGGCCTTCAAGAGTGAACTGGGTGAATTTGCCCTCTATGCCTTCCAGCCTTCGGATCTGGCAACACGCGAGGAACTCTTTATCGAGTCGCTTCAGTTGGCCGGTGAGTTCAAGGAAATGCAGTGTCTGGCAGCTGTTGCCGATGAAGACGGGTATGGAAATCGTCTGAAAAAGGTCATTGGCGAAATGAAATGCCGGAACAAACTGACTGTATTCGGCATGAATCCGCCTGCCTATGAAGCTTCCCATCGTTTTGAAATGCTGGGATTTGCTATTTTGCAGGCTTTGGGAATCCGTTCTGAAGAACTTTAAGAAAAGAATATGCCTATGTCTGACTTCCGGTTGAAAGCTTTCTACAGTGTGGCGAAGAACTTGAGTTTCACCAAGGCTTCGCAGGAACTTTTCGTCAGTCAGCCTGCCGTTACCAAACATGTGCGCGAGCTGGAAAGCCTGTATCAGGTGCGGCTTTTCGACCGCTTGGGCAACAAGATTTCACTGACTGAAGCCGGAAGGGTTCTGCTGGAGCATTGCGAACGCATCCTGCAGGAATACCGGAAGCTGGAGTTTGACATGCATTTACTGAAGAATGAATATGTGGGACAACTCCGTCTGGGGGCCAGCACAACCATTGCACAATATGTATTACCGCCGATTCTGGCCCGTTTCACGGAGAAATATCCTCAAATAGAAGTCTCGCTGATTGACACAAATTCACGGAACGTAGAGCAGGCTTTGCATGAACATGCCATTGATCTGGGAATGATTGAGGGAGTTTTCCGGGCACCTACCCTGAAGTATGAACCGTTTCTGTGTGACGAACTGGTGCCGGTGGTCAGCTGTATGAATACGGATTCAGAAATTCCTGACGAACTGACTCTCGATGAACTTCGTGCTATGCCGCTGGTGTTGCGGGAGCGCGGATCGGGAACGCTGGATGCCATTGAGATGGTTCTGGCCGAGCAGGGACTGAAACTTTCGTCGCTGAATGTGCGGATGCACCTGGGGAGTACGGAGAGCATCAAGTCGTTTCTCCGTTACAGCCGTTGCATGGGGATTGTTTCCATCTTTGCCGTTGAGCGTGAATTGAAGGAAGGTCTTTTCCGCATTGTCGAAGTGCCTGAGCTGACTTTCAAGCGTCATTTCTGTTTTGTTTCGGTGCAGGGACAGGAAGCGGAAACGTCTGTCATCTTTTCCCGCTTCGTCCGTCAGTGTCTGCAGTCCCGTTGAGGCTTTATCCGTACAGTTTCTTGATCAGGTCGCTCCGGCCGATTCGTTTCAGTTCGTTGATGATGGCACGGCGTTCTTCGGGCTTGTACCAGAAAAAGAACATGCGCTGGGCCAGTTTTTCCCTGGAAGTCTTGGCTGAGAATACGGGTTCCAGTGTGTAAGGATGAAAACCGGTATACCAGGCTTCGGTGGCCACGGTCATCGGTGTCGGCGTGAAATCCTGCACCTGTTCCAGATGGAAGTCCAGTTTGCGGGTGATGACAGCGAGTTCTGCCATGTCTTCTTCCGTACATCCGGGATGGCTGCTTATAAAATAAGGTATGATCTGCTGGCGCAGATTGAGTTCCCGGTTCAGCTTGTCGAAGATATTCTTGAATTGGTAGAACTGCTCGAAAGGCGGCTTCCGCATGAGATAAAGCACCCGGTCACTGGTATGCTCGGGAGCTACTTTCAGGCGTCCGCTGACATGTCGTGTGATGAGTTCACGCGTATAGGCAGCGGTGCTCTTGTTCACTTCGGGGTCTTTGCTCTGATGCAGGAGCAGGTCATAGCGTACCCCGCTTCCGATGAAACTTTTCTTGATGCCCGGCAGTGCGTCTACGGCATGGTAGATGTCAAGCAGCGGCCGGTGGTCCGTATTCAGATTCGGGCATACCTTGGGATGAATGCACGACGGGCGTTTGCAGCGCCGGCATAGCTGTTCGTCCTTGCCCTTCATGCGGTACATGTTGGCCGAGGGGCCTCCCAGATCGCTGAGATAACCTTTGAAGTCGGGCATTTCCGTGATGGCCTTGACTTCCTTCAGGATGCTTTCCTTGCTGCGGCTGACGATGAACTTTCCCTGGTGGGCTGAGATGGTACAGAAAGCACAACCGCCGAAACATCCGCGGTGGATGTTGATGGAAAACTTGATCATGTCGTATGCAGGAATACGTTTTCCCTTGTATTTGGGGTGGGGAAGACGGGTGTAAGGAAGGTCGAACGACATATCCAGCTCACCTTGAGTCATGGGCGGATAGGGAGGATTGACCACCACTACCTGCTTTCCGGTCTGCTGGAAAATGCGTGCGGCGGCATACTTGTTGGACTCTTCTTCGATGTGACGGAAGTTTTGTGCCTGCTTCTTCTTGTCTTTCAGGCATTCTTCGTGAGAGAACAGACGCAGGTCTTCTTCTGCTGTCTGAAATTCACTTTCCCTGACCACATAGGCCGTCTGGGGGAGATCAGTCGGTACAACGGGCTTTTCTTTCATGCGGCGGCACAAGTCCGTCACCGGTTTTTCGCCCATACCGTAAATCAGCAGGTCGGCACCCGATTCTATCAGGATGGACGGGCGTACTTTGTCCTGCCAGTAGTCATAATGCGTCAGTCTTCGCAGGGAGGCTTCGATACCTCCCAGGATGACCGGCACGTCAGGGTATAGTTTTTTCAGAATTTGAGTATAAACGATGCTCGGATATTCCGGCCGCATGTCATGGCGTCCGTCGGGAGTATAGGCATCTTCACTGCGCAGGCGCTTGTTGGCCGTGTACTTGTTGACCATGCTGTCCATACATCCGGCTGACACTCCGAAGAACAGTCTGGGACGTCCCAGTTTCTTGAAATCCCGCAAATCATCCCGCCAGTTGGGCTGTGGGATGATTGCTACTTTCAGTCCTTGTGATTCCAGCATGCGTCCGATGACTGCAGCTCCAAACGACGGATGGTCCACGTAGGCATCTCCGCTGAACAGGATCACGTCCAGTTCATCCCATCCTCTCAGTTCTACTTCTTTTTTGGTTGTAGGCAACCAGTCTGTCAGTTTATACTCTTTCAAATTGTTTCGTTCTAATTATAATAATGTATCGGATTATTCTTCGGAATCTTCCCGGGCTTCCTTGTCGCGTTCCCACTGGATGTACAGCAGGATCAGCTGATGAAGTCCGAAAGCTTTCATGTTGTTGTGATAAATGACATCAATGCACAAGTCAAGCAGATCTTTGCTGTTTTCTTCCATGGAAGCGATCAGGGAGCGCACATTCAGTTTGAGCTTGTCCAGAACGGATTCATCCACGATGCCGTTGCTGTCGATCAGGTGCTGGAAAAGTGCATATTTTTCAATGGTCTGTAAATGTTCATCTGAAATATCCATGGTACGTGTACCAGTGGGATTAGTTTGTATTGTATACATAGCGATACTGTTTAAAGTTTGTTTATACAGACAAAGTTAGAGTTTTTTCCGTAATAACCTTGTCTTTTATCCTTATTTTTCAAAGAAACCCAGGATGGCCTTCATGACGTGATTCCGCTCTCCTTCTTCCGGAATGCTTTCAAAGGGGAAGCCCAGGACGAAAGTCCGGTAATTGCCCCGGTATGCAATGCCGGCTCCGTAATTGCCGGACGTATAGACGAAGGTGGAGAAAGATCCGCCGGTCGGGTAGAGGTAGCCTGACTGTGGAACGGCATACGTCGTTTCGTTGGCGCGGCGCGGCAGCCGGAACCGGACATTCAGGCCGCTGACTTCTTCACAGCTGAGCGGAGCGGTCAGCCCCTGATCTGCATATTTAAGTACGTTCTGGCAGAATGCCTTGCCTTCTGCATTCTTGCTTTTGCCGTCGCTGAGATAAGCTCCGCTGATCAGCAGGCTTCCTCCCTGATTGCAGTAGCGCGTCAGTGCTTCCCGGATTTCGGGGCTGATTCCTTTCCGGTCGGCTCCGTACAGGAAATCTACCACGTCGTAGGCAGTCAGGTCGGTTGATCCGCTTTCAATGGTTTCGTCGCTGCACGAAACGAAAGAATAGCGTCCTGCGGCCTGGATCGCCTTGCCGTGAATGAAAGGATAGTCGAAAGTGTTACCGGCAATGAGCTTGCCTTCCAGTTCGTTGCCGCTGTATCCCAATCCGGTTTCATCTTCTATACCGGGGCGGCTGCGGTCGAAGTTTTGCTGATAACCGCAATAGGCTGGCGTCTGTCCGTCGGGAATACCCGGATCATTGAGCAGGTCGAAGCCTTGCATCAGGGGAGAGTTGATGCTTCCCGGACCGGAAACCCGGTCGAAGGCATTTACAATCAGTACGGTTCCCTTGCTTCGTTTGGCTTTGCAGGCTGAGAGTGTTTCGGAAGGAAAACTTTCTCCTCCGCGGTTCACTGCTGTTACCCGGAAGCTGTAGACCAGTCCGGGTTCTACTTCAACGGTCAGTTCCGGTTTGCGGGTATAGGTTCCGTTGTCGAATCCTCCGCGTCCCACCCGTGTGTAGACAATGTATCCTTGTGCTTCCGCGGTCGGTTCGAGCACGTCTTCTGTCGGTGTCCATCTCAGGTCGAAGGTGTTCTTTTTCTTTCCCTCACTGATGGCAAAGTGAGTGACCGGGAGCGGCTGTACGGTATAGCTGGTGCCGTGCATGTCGGCCAGGTATTTCAGGACAGACTTATAGACAGACCGTGCTACGGTAAATTTGAAGGCCGGTTCATGCCCCAGCTTCAGGTCGTTGAAGTTCTGGTGTGACAAAAGTTCCAGAATCATGGACGGAACAGCCGGCAGTCGTGTTTCGCTGTAATTGCGGTTCCACATGCTTCTTCTCTGCCAGTTCACGCCGAAACGTGCGTCGATGTCTCTTTTCAGACCGGTCAGCACCATGTCAGCGAGGTCACGTGAGGCATACCGGGAAATACCGCAGTTCAAGCGCCCTTCATTGAAGCCGGTGGTATAGATGCCCAGGGTGCCGACCAGCTGGTCGTCGGTCTTGAAACCGGCATCACTGTGGAAGCCTAAAGTCATTTCGAAAGGAACCTTCAGTCCCTTTTCGGCAGGATTGAAGACGGATCCTCCGCTCAGGTAATTGGTCATAAGCGAGCGGGTATTGATGTCGTCGTTATAATCGTTGGTTCCGTTGCTTTTGCTGTAGACCGGATAAGGCATGCCTGCCCATTGTGCCCAGTAGCGGGCTCCTTCCAGATAGCGCGGCATTCCGCTTACCGAACCTCCCCGTTCGATGTTTCCCATACCTCCTCCAAATCTTACGGCATCGGCAGAAACCACTCCCTGTTCCTTGCTCTCATTGCTCAGCACGACCATGCCGTAGTCATTGCATCCTTTGTCGAACTCGAATGTTCCGAGATAAACCCATGTGCCTCCTCCCATTTGCTGGTTAACCCGGAATTCCGTAACGCCTCCGTTGTGGAAGACAAGATATTTGGCATCGCTGACACTTTCCGGCAAGGTCTGGTAGCTGACGTACACCGCATATTTCCCTTTTTCCGGAATGTCGGGAATCCATTCGGCAAAAGCTTTTTCCGGTTTGGTCTGGGTGGTAATCATGCGTGCGGTACCGTCGGCAAACGGGTTATGATTGTCCGGATATACGGAATATCGCTGGGCAAATCCGGGAGCCGGGGCGTTTGTCCAGCGGCATTTTTTATAGTTTACTTCCAGATACTGGCTTCCGGCCGGACAGGTATTGTTGTCCACGATGACTTCCTGACGTTGCCAGTTGCGTTCACGCGGCGTAAAAACAATTGCACCCGCATTTTCAAGCATGGGAATCAGGTAAGGAACAACAAACGACTGGGTGAATAAATCCTCGGTCGTACCGAAGAGACGGGGCCGTTGCCAGCGCCATTCGTTCCGGTCAATCTTGTAGAACATGCCGTGACTTTGCCATACAGCCAGGTGGGTTCCTTTCAGTCCGCGGGTGATTTCATACGGGCGTGACAGGTTCTCTACCCAGGGATTACCGTGGTAGCTGATGTTTTTGTACTGCCGGTCTGTATCCTTCTTCTTGCGGAATGCATTCGGAATCAGGTTGTCGATGGGCATTCCGTCGGCGTAGATGGTAATTTGATAATAGTTGACCGGACCGGGAAGGGACTGGGTGATCAGACGGTAGATGGCCGATGTTGTTTCCTCGGTGAAAGGCTGGTAGCCGAACGATGGCGACGCATATACCTGTAAAGTCCGCTTCTCATGGTCGAGGACAAAGTGGTCCAGTTTGCAGGTGCCGATATCGGCATGACTGGTCTGGTAGTTTTTGAAAAAGTCAGTAAGACGTTGTTTGACTGTATTGTCCAGACTTTGTGCTAAAACTGGCAGCAGGGGACAAAACAGGACGGTCAGCATAATGAAAACGATTCTTCTCATGATGACGCTTGTTTTAATAATCAGAAGTAAAATGATAAATGAGGAAAACTCATGGTGCCGGTATGATTTATGAATAGAAGGATGTTGATGCGCGGGCAGTCAACATCCTTCTATGAACGGGACATCAGATTTTTCCCAAGTCAAACTTTTCGGGATGTTTCCCTTTGAAGTCTTTAAAATAAAGTTTGATTTCGCGCATATCCTTTTCAATATCTCCGCTTGGATACAGATATTTGTCGGCAGTGATACATTTCTTTTCGTAGTCAATACCGATCAGAACAATGGGAATCTGCGCGCCAAGTGCAATGTAATAAAACCCTTTTTTCCATTCCGGATTGGCAGACCGTGTACCTTCTGGCGTAATGGCAAGGTGAAACTTGTCGCTTTGTTTCACCTTTTCAATGATTTGTTCTACCATGGATGTCCGTTTGCTCCGGTGTACGGGAATACCTCCCATCCATCGGAAGATGGGGCCCAACGGAAAGAAGAACCACTCCTTTTTCATCAGAAAACCGGACTCCCGGCCAACAGCACCGATGAACAGTTTTCCGATGAAAAGGTCCCAGTTGGTGGTATGTGGCGCCGCACAGATGATACACTTGTCAAAATCTGGGACGGATACCTTGGCTTTCCATCCCAGCAGGGTATGGTAAATGAAGCGGCAGAAAGCTTGTTTCATTCCTGTTTGCCACAAATTACAGCCAGTTCATGCAGAATCTTCTGGCTTTCCACTTCCATATCTTCTTTCAGTTTCTTGTAGAATCCTTTTACATTACCCGGTTCCGTGTGACTGATCCGGCTGATCAGATCCTGACGCAGGTTAACCAGTTTGGTTACAACTTCATAGATAGCTTCACTTTTATCTTCTGATACATGAGCAGCTTCCCATCCGCACAGTCCGACAGTCATAGTAAAAGCATAGTTTATTTTTTTCTTCAATTGTCTTCTATTTGCCATAATTGTAAATTTTGAAGGTTAATGATTTATTTGATTTCGTGGTAAAGATAAGCTTTTTTCTTGGAATAATCTTCATGCTTTGAATGAATAAAAAAGAAATTTTATCTGTATACGTTTTCGTATTTCCGAAAAAAGCGCGAAATTTGCACAGAATGAAGTTTATTCTTACACCTTTATATAAATAATAGAATTATGACAAAAAGTGCATTACAAATTGCAAGAGCTGCTTATCAGCCTAAATTGCCGAAAGCCTTGACAGGCGCTGTAATGGTGAAGGAAGGAGAACCGACTCAGTCCGTAGCCGATCAGGAAGCTATCCAGAAGTTGTTCCCCAACACTTATGGAATGCCGTTGATTCAGTTCGTAGAAGGCGAGTCTAAGGAATATGCTCCGATGAATGTCGGCGTTATTCTGTCTGGTGGACAGGCTCCGGGCGGACACAACGTAATTTCTGGTTTGTTTGACGGTATCAAGAAACTGAACCCGGCTAACAAACTGTACGGATTTATTCTGGGTCCTGGTGGTTTGGTTGATCACAAATACATGGAACTGACTGCTGACATCATCGACGAGTATCGTAACACAGGTGGTTTTGATATCATCGGTTCAGGACGTACCAAACTGGAAAAAGAAGATCAGTTTGAAAAAGGTTATGAAATCCTGAAAGAACTGGGTATCAAAGCTCTGGTTATTATCGGTGGTGATGACTCTAATACGAATGCTTGTGTATTGGCTGAATATTATGCTGCCAAGAACTATGGTATTCAGGTAATCGGATGTCCGAAAACAATCGAC
>UMCI01079702.1_pt1 | contig 31819 bp, 29 predicted proteins | sample 1964211 | NCBI WGS metagenome assembly UMCI01 (sample SAMEA4835966, study PRJEB28245) | human gut metagenome | biome: gut microbiome; material: fecal sample | place: Denmark | collected 2008 | reverse complement strand
TCATTTTTACAAAACTTAATATAAATTCGATTTCATATTTCTTTACAAATAATACAAAATCATTAAAGTTTATTTGAAGGTTAGTCGATATATATATCACAACACAGTAAAACAGGGGTGATGCAAATGGCAGACAACTTTATAAACCAGCCTTTTGGCATGAATATAAAGATTCCTAAAAAAACTCTAAAACAAATAGAAAAAACAGCCCAACAGCACACAGGCGGTATTTTTGAACCTCTGTTTAATTTTATTGATGAAAATCAAAAAGTTTTTACAGGCGACATTGCTAACGAAATACAAAAATACAATCTTATGTCATACAACGTAGGTGCAGCCCTGAGGCACGGAAACACAAACGGAGGCTTTGACGTAAAAGGTTAAAAAAGATATAACCATCATCTATTTGAATACCCGTATATTTTAATTGAGTTTTGTGAACCGCTCAAATAAATATACGGGTATTTTTTAGCGTGTATAAACTCTCGGCAAACGCACACGCAGTGCACATGTGAGTTCATAATGTATTGTACCGAGTATTTTGGCCCACTCGTCAACACCGATATATTCTTCACCGTCACGGCCTAAAAGTGTGATAATATCGCCTTCCTGTGCGTCACAATCAGTTATATCAAACATCATCTGATCCATGGTTATATTTCCGATTTGTTTAACCTTTTTGCCGTTAATTATCCCGTATATTTTATTGGAAAGTCCACGAAATACGCCATCAGCATAGCCTATGGGGATTGTCGCAATTTTGGTTTTTCGCACTGTTTCAAAGGTATGAGAATAGCTCACACCCTCGTCAGCATCTGCAATATGAATATTGGTTATTCTGCCTTTTAAAGACATTGCAGGTTTTAAAAAAGGTTCCTTAGCTCCTTTTATCAAATCCGGCTGAAGCCCGTAAATTCCAATACCTACACGTGCCATATTGTAGTCAAAATCCTTGTAACACGCAACTGCAGCCGTATTGCAGCAATGAACAAGCAGACCTTTTGTATCAACATTATCAACAACGCTTTTAAACTGCTCATACTGCTCACAAGCGTAAGATTCTGTCTCTGCAGTAGCAAAGTGTGTAAATATCCCCTCAAGCTCTATAAAATCACAGGCTCTTATTTTTTCTATAAATTCTACTGCTTTGTCAGGACGCACACCGATTCTGTTCATTCCCGTATCTATTTTTACGTGGACTTTGGGTTTTATTTTCAGTTTTTCATATGTCTGGCGGCAGGCTTCTATGTGTTCATCCGAAAAGACTGAAACAGAAATATTATTCTGAGCTGCTCTGTCAAAAGACCACACTGGCACAGCGCCCAGCACAAGAATCGGAGCAGTGATATCGTTTTCCCTTAGCTGCAGCCCTTCATCAACAGACGACACCCCCAGAAAATCCACACCCGAAGCGAGCAATACAGGAGCTATCATAACAGCGCCGTGGCCGTATGCGTCAGCCTTTACCACTGCAAAAAGTTTTGCATCTTTTTTCAGGTACTTTTTAAACTCTAATATATTATGCTCTATGCAATCCAGATTTACTTCTACCCAGGCATCTCTGTGGGTATTTAAAAAAGAGGCTCTGTTAAATTTCACTTTACCACCCGCTATCGTTTTTTACACAATAATTCTATCTCAAAAAATATATTACATGTTAAAATTTTAATATATAAAACAAACACAAAGGAAAAAACATGAAAATAGCGGTAATATCAGATATACACGGGAATATGCAGGCTCTTCAAGCTGTATTAAAAAACATTAAAGAAGAAAACTGCGATAAAATCTTCTGTCTAGGAGACCTTGCAATGGCAGGACCTGAACCGGCAAGAACCATCGACAAAATACAGGAGCTGATTAAAACAACTGATTTTACCTGTATACAGGGAAATACTGACGAAATGATTTCTAATTGCGACAATCAGATGATTCACATGCTGGAAGAAAACAATCCTGTTATGGCACACGCTCTTGAATGCGATGCAACTGTTGTTTCCGACGAACAAAAAGAGTTTTTAAGAAACCTTCCTGTGCAAAACGAACAAGAAATCGAAGGCGTAAAAATACTTTTGGTACACGGCAGTCCTAGAAAAAACAACGAAAATATTTACTGCGATTTAAAAATCGAAGAAGTTGAAGAAATGATAAAAGGCACAGATGCAAACATTATTTTTTGCGGTCACACACACGTACCTTGCGGATACCAGACAAACACAAGACAAACAGTCGTCAATGTCGGCAGTGTAGGCCGTCCGTTTGCGCAAAAGCCAAAATCCTGTTATGCAATTCTTGAAATCAACAACGGAGAATTTTCTATCAAGCACAACCTTGTTGATTACGATGTGAAAACAGCATCAGAGATATTAAAAGGCAGAGGTTTTGAAGGAGCAGACAAGCTGGCTGCTATGCTAATAAGCGCCACAAGCAGATACCCGCAGTAACAGATTGTCATAAAAGAGGCAAAACTTATGATTGAAAGATACAGTTTAAAAGAAATGAAACAGTTGTGGGAGCTCGAATCAAAATTCGGCTTTTATCTCGAAGTTGAGCTTGCAGTTTGCGAAGCATACAACACGCTCGGCCAAATCAGCAACGAAGACTTAAAAACCATAAAAGAACGCGCCAATTTCAGCGTTGAAAGAATTGACGAAATTGAAAAAGAAGTCGGACACGACGTGATAGCCTTTTTGACAAACGTTAATGAAAACGTAGGCGAGGCCTCTAGATTCATCCACATGGGTATGACAAGCTCCGATGTTATAGACACAGCTTTTGCACTTCAAATTAAAAAGGCATCTGAAATTATTGAAAAAGACCTTGATAAGGTCATTGAAACCATCAAAAACAAAGCAAAAGAGCATAAAAACACAATCTGTATCGGCCGTTCTCACGGTATACACGCAGAGCCTATGACCTTCGGGGTAAAGCTTTTAAGCTGGCTTGACCATTTTGAAAGAGCAAAAAGAAGATTTATTGCAGCAAAAGAAGAGATTGCCCAGGGTCAAATTTCCGGCCCTGTCGGGACCTACAGCAATATCTCGCCGGAGATAGAAAAACTTGTTTGCAAAAAACTGGGTCTAACACCAGCAAAAATCTCCACACAGGTGATAGCCAGAGACAACCACGCATACTACATGCAATCTCTTGCATTGATTGCATCTGCCATAGAACAGTGCTCTATTGAAATACGACATCTGCAAAGAACAGAAGTGCTTGAAGCAGAGGAAGCATTCAAAAAAGGTCAAAAAGGCAGCTCCGCAATGCCGCACAAAAAGAACCCGATTTCTTCGGAGAATCTTTCAGGCCTTGCCCGTGTAGTCAAAAGCAATGCAGCAGCATCCTTGGAAAATATTGCACTCTGGCACGAAAGAGACATTTCTCACAGCTCTGTAGAGCGTATTATTTTCCCGGATTCAACAATTCTTATTGACTATATGCTCAACCGCTTTGCTAACGTTGTTGAGGGGCTTGTGATTAACAAAGAAAATATGCTCAAAAACACATCACTGTTTGGCGGAATAGTTTTCTCCCAAAGAGTATTGCTTGAGCTTACCAACAAAGGGCTTTCAAGAGAAAAAGCCTACACGCTTGTTCAAAAAAATGCACTTGAAGCTTTTAACAAACCTGACGGAAATTTTAAACAAAACCTTTTGTCTGACCCGATGGTGTGTGAGCATCTAAATGCTGACGAAATTGAAAACTGTTTTGATTCAAGTTACTATTTAAGAAATATTGAACAAATTTATTCAAGGTTTGGAATTTAGTTTGGAGAGCTTATGGGCTGTTTAAAATTTATAATCAAAGTTGCAATCGTTGTACTCGCTATAGTGGGATTTAAATCACTGGGCGGCTGGGACTGGTGTGTAAAAACATTTCATATAGGTCAAAAGCCTACGCAGCAGTCAATGATTGAAAAGACTAAAGATGTGGCAGATTTTTCAAAAATCCCTGACGAGTATGAGCTATCAAAATCTGCAAACATTCTGGGGTTTAGAGCTGTTGTTGCCGAACATGGAGCAACAGGGCAAAAGCTGGCTGTAGTCAACGAAAATAAGAATATAAAAATCACACAGGAAGATTTTAAAAACGGACAGCTAAAAAAAAAGATAGACGATGTTAACAAAAAGCTGGAATATCAATATATTCACGTTGAAAACTTTAAAATCTTAAAACAGGGCACAATGAAAACAATGGGCCAAAATGCTCCTTATGCACTTTTTGAAGCAGAAGTTACAAACCTGCCTGTAAAAAAACTCAAAGGTATGATTTGCGTTGCCAAAGACAAAGAAGGCAAGAACAAAATCATTGTTTCTGCTAATGACGGCGGAAAATATTCACAAATAATATCAGAACAGTTTTTTAAGAATGTAAAATTAAATGACACAAAAAAATAATGAAAAATATATAAAAAAATGTATAAAACTTGCCAGAAAAGGGGAGGGGAAAGTTTCGCCTAACCCGCTTGTCGGAGCGGTTATTCTGGATAAAAACGGAAAAATTGCAGGGTACGGCTGGCATCAAAAGTACGGCGAAGCACACGCAGAAGTAAATGCAGTAAAAATGGCAAAAGAAAAAGGAATAGACATAAAAGGCGGCACTATCTTTGTAAGCCTTGAGCCGTGCTCGCATTTTGGAAAAACGCCTCCGTGCTGTGATTTAATAATAAAAGAAGGCCTAAAAAAAGCTGTAATTGGCTGCATTGACCCTAATCCGATAGTGTCCACAAGAGGGATACAAAAGCTCAAAAAGGCAGGTATTGAAGTAGTCACAGGCGTATTGGAAAACGAATGCAAAAAGCTTAATGAAATTTTTATAAAAAATCAGCTCGACAACAAACCTTTTATTGCTATAAAAACTGCATCCACACTGGATGGCAAAATCGCAACTAAAAACGGATCTTCAAAATGGATTACAGCTGAAAAAGCACGTAAACATGTACAAAAATTGAGGAATAAATACGACGCAATCCTCACAGGCTCAAGCACTGTTATTGCAGACAACCCGTCTTTGACAGCCAGAATAAAAAACGGAACAAACCCGATCCGCGTAATAATAGATTCAAACGGGCGCACCAGCGCAGAGTCCAAGGTTTTTAACAATGACGGAACAAAAGTTTTTCTTGCTGTTTTTGCTCAAACCGACACATCAAAGTATCCTGAAAATGTTGAAATAATAAAATGCCCCAAACTCGAAAGCACCGGTAAAATTGACCTTCAATTTTTAACCCGAAAGCTTTATGAAAAGGGAGTAAGAAGCATACTCGTAGAAGCCGGAGGCACATTAAACGGAGCTTTTATCAAAGAGAAACTGGCAGACAAGCTTTATCAGTTCATTGCACCTAAAATTCTCGGCGACAAAGACGGAAAAAATTTTGCAGAAGGTTTTTTAACAACAGACATCAATGAATGCACAAAGCTAAAAATCACAGATGTAAAAACGTTTAACCCCGATATTCTTCTCGAGACAGATTTTATTTATTAAGTTTATTATTTTTAATCTCTTTGATTAGAATGTATGGTTTTACTTTTAATATTTCCGTTATCTTATAGAAGGTTATAATATCCATATCATATCTACCATTCTCAATTTTTGATAAAGTATACTTGGAAATGTCAATATATTCAGCTAATTGTTTTTGTGTAATATTTTTTTTCTTACGAATTTCTTGAATTTTTTTTCCTATTTCAAACAGTATGTCCATTACATAATTCCTAACGAATAAATACAGTTAATATAATATAAGATTTAGAAAGTTTAATGAATGAGCTTAAATTTCTATAATATCGTTTTATAGAAATTTAAGCTCTAAAACAAAAAAAATTTAGTTTTACTATAAATTTTTCACAGCTTTCTTCGCTCTTTTCCACAGGTTGTCGTATTCTTCAAAAGAATACTCTTCAAGCGGTTTTTGTGGATTTTCTTTTTGCGCAAGCTCTTCCATTTTTCTAAAACGTGCCATAAACTTTCTATTTGCCTTTAAAAGAGCCTGTTCCGCGTCGATTTTATTCCATCTTGCGACATTAACAGCCGCAAATAATATATCGCCGAATTCTTCTTCTGCATGCTGTGTATCGCCTTCTTGCACAGCTTCTTTAAACTCATCTATCTCTGAATAAAAACACTCCCACAATGTTTTTTCATCAGGCCATTCAAAACCTTTTTTAACAGCATTTTTGCTGATTTTTTGCGCACTCATTAGTGCAGACTGGGCTTTCGAAATTCCGTCCATTGCAGATTTTCTATGTTTTTTTTCTTCTGCTTTCAGCTTATCCCAGTTATCGAGAATATCTTTTGTGTTGCTGACTTTCAAATCGCCAAACACATGCGGATGACGGTGTACAAGTTTATCAGATATTCCTTTTGCAACATCTTCTATAGTGAATTCGTTTTCTTCTTTTGCAATTTGAGAATGCAAAACAACCTGTAAAAGAACATCTCCAAGCTCTTCTTGCAAATGTTTGCAGTCGCCGTCTTCGATAGCATCAACAGCCTCGTAGGCTTCTTCTATCATATTTTTTTTTAAAGAATAATGAGTCTGTTCTCTATCCCATGCACAGCCGTTTTCACTCCTCAGAATTTCAAGAATTTCTATTAGCCGTTCTAAATTAGGATAATTACACGTTTTTGCCATATTAAGAACCCGATACTATAATTGTAAAATCACTGTGTACGCAATACATTCTTATTGGGTCATAAACAAACTGGGATGATTTTACTTCTGGAACCTGCTTTTTTAACCAACCTACAAAGTCGCTTGTAACAGCTGCATTGTGGCCGATGATTTGAGAATGCGGAAGGTGTGCTCTTCCGATACAGTTTACTTCATAACCGGAAGCCGTTAATTCATCTTTAATTTTCATTGCTTCTTCTTCTTTGTCAAACGAATACATGATTCCGGCCACAAGTTTTTTGTCTGACGGAGAAGGTTTGTCTCTGTAAACCATTCTGTCAATTACTTCCTGCGTTTTTTCAGGGTCAAGTATCCAGTAGCTTATATAGCCTTTTTTGGAAGGAGCGCCGGGCAAAGTTGCAAATTCAACATCGCTCATATTTATATTTCTCAAAGCTGCTGCTATGTGAGACATTTCATACAAAGAAAGGTTTGTTTTAACGTATGTGGAAGCAATATTCAAAACTTCAGGAATTTTGGGGATAACAGAAGGTGATTGCAGTTTTTCAAGCACAGCTTTTACAAACCACTGCTGTCTTGATGTTCTGCCGATATCGCCAAGACCGTCTTTTCTGAATCTTAAGTAGCCTTCCACCTGTTCGCCGTTGAGTACATGCAAACCTTTTGAAAGATTGATGTGAAGACCGCCTGAGTAGTCGTTGTAGTACATATCCTTTTCAATGTAAACAGGAACACCGCCCAGGGCATCCACCAGTTTTTTTACACCGTCATTGTTTACAACTACGTATTTATTAACTTTTATTCCAAGAGTGTCTTCAACGGTTTTTATTGTCAAATCAATACCGCCTAAAGCGTGTGCTGCGTTGATTTTTTGAACCCCGAAATCATTAGCAAGATAAACCTTACTGTCGCGGGGGATAGAAATAGCATTGATAGAATGTCCCGCAGGATCAAGGTTTACAAGAATCATAGTATCTGAACGTGTGCCTTTAAACGGGTCAGCATTTTTTCCGTTAGAGTCAACACCTACAATCAGAATATTTTGTTTTTGTTGCAAGATAGGAAGATTAAACCCTTTTTGTTGTTTTGGACTAAGGTCTTTTACAAAACTCATCAACATTTTTGAGTATTTATTGTCTGTACCGGCATAGCCGATAAAAGCAAAAGCTGCTGCTATTATGACTATCACGGTAAGCAAAAGCCCTGTTATTATTCTGCCAAAACCGCCTTTTGATGGATTAGGCTTGTGTTTATACAAATATTGATTATACTGCTCGTTTTTATCCTTGAGTTCGTTCATTTCTAGTCTATCCTTGTAAAAAAAATTATTAAAATTACTAGCCAATTAATAAATATATTACTTCAAAAAAATTTTTTTTAATACACGGTTTATTTTAATTTAATCATTTTTTACGTATAATTTGCGTATGGATAATAACAACTTTAGAGAAAAAATAAAAAACGCTCAAAGAATCGTCTTTAAATTCGGCACAAATGTTTTGAGAAACGATTACAAAGAAATTTCTCTTTCCCGTATTTACACATTTATTGAAGACATTGCACAGCTCAAAAAACTGGGTAAAGAGCCTATTATTGTTACATCAGGAGCTGTAGGTCTTGGTGCAAAAAGACTCAGCGTAGATTCCTCAGAGAGTATGTCTGTAAAACAGGCCTGTGCTGCTGTAGGACAATCACGTCTTATGTCTATTTATGAAGACGGATTTGACAAATACGGCATTATTACTGCACAAATTCTTTTAACAGAAGAAGACTTTACTCACAGAAGAAAATATCTTAGCCTGCATGATACATTGAACACGCTCATATCCCTTGGCACAATTCCGGTAATCAATCAGAATGACACCGTGTCTACGCAAGAGCTCGACTTTTATCAGGACACTTTTCAGGTAAGTTTTTCAGACAACGACAAATTGTCTGCCCTTGTTGCCAGCGAGCTGGATGCGGATTTGCTGGTTGTATTGTCTGATATTGACGGACTTTTTGATGACAACCCTAAAGAAAACCCTGATGCCAAAAAGATTTCAGTAGTCGAAGAGCTTACGGAAGAAATAGAAAAATATGCACGTGAGGCCTCTCAAGGGGGACGCGGAGGTATGAAAACAAAACTCGAGGCAATGAATGTTGTAACACGCTCGGGCGGAACAGGTATTATTGCCAACGGCAAGGAACCTCATATAATAAAAAGACTTTTTGATATAGATAACAATGAAGAATTGGGTACGGTATTTTTACCTACAGAAAATCTTACAAACAAAAAACGCTGGATAGCATATGCCACAAATATTCAGGCAAGAATGACTGTCAACGACGGAGCAAAAAAAGCACTTACGCAAAAATACACAAGCCTTTTGCCTATAGGAGTGCTCAATATTGAAGGCGACTGTCAAAAAGGCGATATAGTAAGTATTTTGGATACAGACGGAAACGAATTTGCCAGAGGTATGGTAAACTACAACTGCTCTGACTGCAAAAGAATAATAGGCCACCATTCCGATGACATTTTAACAATTTTGGGATACAAAAACTACGATGCAATAATTACGCGCGACAACATTGCATTGCTATAACATAAGGACAATTAAATATGGTCACAAATTTAGAAACAATGGCACAAAATGCCAAACTTGCATCTTACACTTTAGCTTCACTTGATACCCTTACAAAAAACAAAGCGCTTGACGCTGTTGCAAATAAGATTGAAGAAAATAAACTTGCAATTCTACAAGAAAATGCAAAAGACCTTGAAGAAGCAAAAAAACTTTTAGAATCAGGAGAAATAAACAACAGCACATACAATCGTCTAAAACTTGACCATAACAAAATGCGAGATATGGTGCAGGGAATTAGAGACGTAAAAAGGCTAGAAGACCCTGTAAACAAAAAACTCTGGGCAATGGGGCTTGATACGGGTCTGGATTTGTACCGTGTGAGCTGTCCGATAGGGGTTATCGGGGTGATTTTTGAAGCCCGTCCCGATGTAATCCCGCAAATTTGCGCGTTGGCAATAAAAAGTGCTAATGCTGTTCTTTTAAAAGGCGGAAAAGAAGCTTATAACACAAATGTAATCTTAACAAGGCTGATAAAAGAAGCGCTTGATGAGCTTGGAGCTTTCCCGCAAGATACAATAAATATTCTTTTCAGCCGCGACGAAGTGGCTCAAATGCTTACAATGGACAAATATATTGACCTTATTATCCCGCGCGGAGGCAATGCTCTTGTCCAGTACGTAAAAGATAATACCAAAATCCCCGTGATGGGTCATGCTGACGGAATCTGCCATATTTATATAGACGAAGCAGCAGATGTAAAAAAAGCCACTGACATTTGTATTGACGCAAAAACACAGTACCCGAGCGCGTGCAATGCTGTTGAAACAATACTTATACACGAAAGTCTTCTCGAAAATTACCTTCCGCAGCTTGTCATAGAGTTTGAAAAAGCAGGTGTAACAGTAAAAGGCTGTGAAAAATGCAAAGAATTTGTCCCTCATCTGGAACTTGCAACAAAAGAAGACTGGGCAACGGAATACGGTGACAAAATAATTTCAATAAAAGCAGTAAAAGACCTGTTTGACGCAATTGCGCACATAAATGTTTACGGCTCTGGCCACACGGACTGTATAATAACAGAGGACAAACAGGCAATAGATGTATTTATGAATCTTGTGGATTCTGCCGGTGTATTTGCAAACGTTTCCACACGTTTTGCTGACGGATTCCGTTACGGGCTCGGCGCTGAAGTTGGTATTTCTACATCAAAAACCCACGCGAGAGGACCGGTCGGACTTGAAGGTCTTGTTATTTACAAATACAAAATGTACGGTTCAGGCCAAACCGTAGCGCCTTACGCTGACGGCAAAAAGACCTTTATTCACCAGAGAATAATTTAATGACTCAAAGCGCATACATACATATTCCCTTTTGCAAAAACAAATGCAACTACTGTTCGTTCACATCTTTTAGCGCGCACAGTGATGCACAACGCAAAAAATATGTTGATACACTGCTTTTAGAAATTGATGATTTTTACAAAGGAGAACCTTTAAAAACTCTTTACATCGGGGGAGGCACTCCGTCTTTGCTCGAAATTAAAGATTTGCAGAGGATTTTATACTGTTTTAATTACGACCCATCTTGTGAAATAACAATAGAAATAAACCCCGAGACAGTAGATTTTGAATATTTGAAAAAGCTAAAAGACACAGGATTTAACAGAATATCCATAGGCATACAGAGTTTTAACGATGAAATTTTAAAAGCAATAGGCCGTATACACAACGCGTCCAGAGCATTACAAACCGTTATTGCTGCAAAAAAAGCAGGCTTTGACAACATAAACGCAGACTTTATCTATGGACTGCCAAACCAAACAACAGACGATTTTGTAAACGACCTCAGGACAATCGAACAAACCGGAGTTACGCATATATCGCTTTACGGGCTAAAAATCGAAGAAGGATGTAAGTTTTTTGAAAACATGCCTGAAAACCTGGCTGATGATGACCTACAGGCAGACATGTACCTTGCTGCCATTGATACACTAGAAAACGCAGGATACGAACACTATGAAATAAGCAATTTTGCAAAAAAAGGGTTTGAGTCCCGCCATAATTTAAACTACTGGAATGATGGAGAATATTACGGATTCGGCGCTGCTGCACACGGATATATCGGGGGAGTAAGATACTCAAACTTTTGTGATTTAAAAGATTATGAAAAAAAATACGACTCAAAAGAGTTTCTTGAAGCACTCAACAAACAGGAAAGGCTTGAAGAAACCATATTCCTCGGTTTAAGAAAAGCAGAAGGCATAAACATAAACGAAATAAATCAAAAGTTTTCAATAGATTTTGAAACATTTTATAAAGGTATTCTTGACAAATACACACAAAGCAATCACCTTGTAAAAACCCAAAACGGATACAGATTGAGCAATGAAGGATTTTTGATTTCTAACGTCATTATGGCTGAGTTTATTGATTGTTAAATATTGTTTACAATTGTTGAAAAAATAGTCAAAATCATTAAAGTTAAAGCATAAAAAATCCGATAATACATATGTGAAGTGTATTAGTGTATCAGTTTTCTGTGAAGGGAAAATGCTATGACAGCCAATTTTTTCTCAAACAAAGATCCCGAACTGCCTAATTTGAATCTCAAAAAGCTGCCAAAAATTAACAAAGGGCTGCCCAAAATTCAAATGCAGGGTGATTCTGACTTTTTGTTCGAAATAGACGGAAAAAACATTAATATGGACGAAGTTGCTCAAAAGTTCAGCACAATTTATTTTACTTCATAAAATTTGTGCAAAGCTATGCAATCATTCCGTTTTCTTTTCTTGAGTTAAAAAACTCTTTTTCGTAATCGTCTAATTCTGTTTTTTTATCTGATTTTGTTTCGACAGGTTCTTTTTGCGGCATTGTTGTTTTTAAAACTTTATTATCTTTTACTTCAATTTTGTTTTTTTGAGGTGTTCTTTTTGTCTTATTTGCAAACATCTTGTCCCCGATTTTGTAGCCCACATTGCTTGAAGCAATAGAACCGAGAACAAACAAGACGCCCTCAAGAGCTGTTACACAGGTTCTTAACTTTGGATTTTTTATACCAGCTTTAAAGTTGTTCATTGTATTTGATTTAAAAAATTCTTTCATTGCAGCTTCGCCCGCAAACATAGACGACATGCCAAGAACCTCTCTTTTTAGAGCATGTTCTTTGTCATCTGCAACAACAACTCTGTAACCGGCTGCACCAATCAAAAGAGGGTTAACGTGATTTGCAGCCCAGTTTGCGCCTTTTGCAAAAGTTTCAAGTGCTTTGTTGTTTTGTGCAACGCTGCCCATGGCATTAATTGCAGCCTGAGCACCCTTTCCAAGAGCATTATCCAGTTGTGCCGCTGCTTTTGCTGCATTTGTAAATTGGCCGACATCCGCAAAAACTCTGCCTTTGTCATTCGTTGTTGCGACTTTATCGGCATTTCTTACACCAAATATTGCTGATTTTAAAAATACGTCGTACAAAGTATCACCTTACACTATACACTTCCATTTATATAAACAATTTCTGATTTTAAAAATTGCTATTAATTTAAAATTTTTTACAATTGTAATATAATATTTTTTACAGTGATAATGCGGTGTTTACAATCAAAATGTTAAAAAATTTTTTAATAAAATTAATAAGTATTTATCAAAAAATATCATCACTAAAACCTCCTGTTTGCAGGTTTTATCCGACATGCTCGGAATACACTAAACAGGCAATAACAAAATACGGAATAATAAAAGGAGGCTGGCTTGGCATAAAACGTATCTGCCGCTGCCACCCGTTAAACCCCGGCGGATATGACCCTGTACCTTAAGTATATTTACATATTTTCATCTTTATGTAGGATTTTAGGCTTCAGGCTGGATTTTTGAGTATTTTTTTTATAAAATTTAACACATAATTAAGAGCCCCACTTCGTATTTAAATCACCCCATATTATAACAGCTGTAAAAAGGGCTCGTGACGAGGAATAAAATGGTTGACTTTTTAATTTTCATACTGGTTTTAGTACTGGCATCACTTTTAGTTTATGTAATGGCTTACACGGTTTACTTTACGGCCTGTGTCTTCAACAGTACAAAGGCAAAAAGATTTTTGCTCAAACAAAAATACAATGCCGCAGCACAGCCTAACAATATGATTATCATTATTTACGCAAGAAATAATGAATCTACAATTGTGCCGCTATTAGAAGCGTTAAACAAACAAAACTACAACCGTGAAAATTATCAGACACATATCATACTGGACCACTGCACAGACAACTCATCAAATATACTAGAGTTTATAGGCGGTGCAAAAATCTGGAGAGTGGGTGAAAACGCACCTGTCGGTAAAGACGAAGCAGTTTCTTGGATACTTGAAGGATTATTGTCATACCAAAATGTGGATGCATTTGTATTTTTAAGTGCTGACAGATATATTGATGAAAATTTTCTTCCGTCAATCAATGCAAATCTTTACGGAGAAAACATTCTCGTTGGTTCAACAGACTATATTGCGCGCAAAAAGACTCTTTTAAATGCAATAAAAACAACCTACCACTCATATACAGACAGAATACTCAACTGCGGGCGTTCCTTAATGGGTTTTGCAAACATTGTTGACTCTGACATGTTTGTTATAAGAAAAGAAGTTTTGGACAAAATCAAATGTGTAGATTTTAAAGACATTAACAGTGAGCTTAAGTATACAACACTGCTTGTCAGAAACGGTTTTATACCAAAGTTTTGTCCTCTTATCAAAACATATACATCTATAGACAACTTTAAAGACAGAAAACAATCCATTTCTTATAAAATTTCTCTTGTATGGAACTGTTTACCACTTTTGATTAAATCATCACCAAAATTTGGAGAATTTTTAATCAACACATTAACTCCTAATTTTTGGTTGTTAATTTTAATATATGCAGGGCTTTTGAGCTTTACCAACTCTTATGAATTACCCAAATTTGGTTTTATAAACTTCAACCTGATATTTTTCTTCTTTGGAGTTTTGACTTTATCCTTCATAGCTTCATTATTCACTTCAAAAATCGGCAAAGGAAATATAATCTATCTGCTTTTATATCCGGTTTATTCATTGCTCAAAATATTTTTGCATATTCCTGTTATAGGCACTGTGATTAACAAATTAACAAACAACAAAGACGACGAAGACAGAGAAATGTCTACAGTTGATGTTTATGTAACTGACGGCAAAAATAATCTTAAATGCAAACTAGATTTGATATCCGAAAGCGGGCTGGTAAAAGCTGTTTTTAGATTCAAAAAGAAAAAATACTCGTCATCTTCCCAAATACGTATGGTTGACGCTATCAAAGAAGTGTCTGACAAGCTGAACGAACACGGATTCAGAATAAAAATATGCCAGTCTTGCGGATTCTTTAACCTAAAAATGGATGGCTCAACAAATATGATAAAAGGTTATTGCAACAAACCGGTTGTACAAAATGAATCAGATATTCCTCTTGATACAATCCTTTGGAACAGCTGCCCTTATTATGTTCCGCAAGAAGTTAACAAAATCATTGATATAAATTCATTCAGAGAAAACTAAATGACCACAAACGATGAAAATGCAAAATATTGGCTGGCTTTTGCTTCTATTGAAAAAATAGGAGGCGTGTTTATAAAAACGCTTTTCAATCACTTCGGCTCAATAAAATCAGCGTGGTGCGCAGGCTCTGACGAATTGTATGCAATAGAGGGACTTACTTCAAGGCAGATATCAGATTTTTTAAAACTGAGAAATCAAACAAACCCTGATGAATGCCTTGAGTATATTCAAAAAAAGAATATAAAATTTCTAAACTATACAGACACAAATTATCCTAAACTCTTAAGACAAATCTATAACCCGCCAATGACTCTGTTTTACAAAGGTGATTTGTCACGATGTAATTTTGACAGAACAATTGCAGTTGTCGGTTCGAGAAAAGCCAGCGAAGCGGCAAAAACAGTTTTAACAAAGATTCTTTCAGATTTTAAAGGGACAGACATATGTATTGTTTCAGGTCTTGCTCTGGGCATAGATTCTTGTGCGCACAAAGCAGCAGTCAACAATGGAATCAGCACAATAGGGGTCATTGCCAGCGGATTTGATTATATTTATCCGACACAAAACAAAGACCTTTACAAAAAAATAGAAGATGATTCAGGTGTAATCTTTAGCGAATACTGGCCCACATTCCAGCCCCTTCAATGGAGATTTCCCCATAGAAACAGAATCGTAACAGGGCTTTCTAAAGGCACACTGGTAGCAGAAGCAGCAATAAAAAGCGGAGCACTGATAAGTGCAAACCTTTGCCTTGAACAAAACAGAGAGCTTATGTGCATGCCCGGTCTTTTGACAAACCCGAATACAGAAGGCATCTACAAACTCATCAAAAATGGAGCAGCCGTTGTCACAAGAGCACAAGATATACTTGATACTCTGGACTGGCAGGTGGAAACTAAACCTGAAAAAAAACAAAACCCGTTAGAATCACTTGATTTAACAGAGGATGAAAAAACAGTTTTTGATATCATAGCAACAGACCCGACATCATTTGATAACATTGCATCAAAAACAGGTATGGATTTTGGAAACTTGATGGTAACTTTAACAAACCTTGAATTAAAAGGCTGTATAAAACAAACCGACGGTGAAAAATACATGTCTGCAATAAATATAGGCTAAATTTTTATGTTATAATCGTGCGTGTTACAAAACAGGCGTCAACTGACTTGACGGAGGAAAACTAATAAAAATGTTCGACAGCTTATCTGATAAATTACAGGAAATTATAAGAAAAACATCGGGAACAGATAAATTAACAGAAGACAATATGTCTGATGCGCTGAGAGAAATTCGCCGCGCACTGTTAGAAGCAGACGTTAACCTGAGAGTTGTAAAAGCTTTTGTTGCAGCAATCAGAGAACGTGCAGAAGGCGAAAAAGTTGTTCAAGGTGTTGATCCGGCCCAGCAACTCATAAAAATCGTTAACGACGAGCTTGTTAAACTTCTGGGTTCGCAAAATGCACCCCTAAAACTCGACGGACACCCTTCTGTAATCATGATGCTCGGTCTTCAAGGTTCCGGTAAAACAACTTCCAGTGCAAAGCTGGCTGTTAAACTGAAAAAAGAAGGAAAAAACCCGCTTCTTGTTGCGTGTGACGTATACAGACCTGCAGCAATTGCACAATTAAAAACTCTCGGACAACAAACCCAAACAGAAGTATTTACCATAGAAGGCTCAAATGACGTCCAAAAAATTGCGACAGAAGCCATTGAATACGCTAAAAACAACGGATTCAATGTTGTTATTCTGGATACAGCAGGCCGTTTGCAGATAGACACGCAGATGATGGCAGAGCTTTTGATTTTAGACAGGACTATTCACCCTCAGGAAAAGCTGCTTGTAATAGACGCAATGACAGGTCAGGAAGCTGTTAATGTGGCTGAAAACTTTAACGCTCAGCTTGAGATTACAGGTCTTGTGCTCACAAAACTGGATGGTGATTCCAGAGGTGGTGCAGCATTGAGTGTTGTTTACTGCACCCAAAAACCGATTAAACTTACTGGTATGGGTGAAAAACTCGATGCCTTACAGGATTTTTACCCTGACAGAATGGCAACCAGAATCCTTGGTATGGGTGACATTGTATCGCTTGTAGAAAAGGCGCAGGAGAATTTTGACGCAAAACAGGCTCAAGAGCTCGAAAAGAAAATGAGAAAAGCAGAATTTTCTTTTAACGACTTTTTAAACATGCAAAAAACAATGAAAAATCTTGGTTCTATGGACCAGATACTCGGTATGTTGCCCATTCCCGGCTTGAAAAAAGATGACAGACAGCTTATTGCCAACGAAGGTGAAAAACAGCTCAAAAAAATAGAAGCTTTCATCCAGAGCATGACTCCGGAAGAAAGAGACAATCCCGCGATTATCAACACAAGCCGAAAAAAACGTATTGCAAAAGGCTGCGGAATGGAGCTTGCTCAAATCAATCAATATATTTCTCAATTTGAACAAATGAGAAAAATGATGAAAGGTTTTACAAAAATTTCCGACAAAATGAAATCCGGCAAAATGAAAATGCCTAAAATGCCAAAAGGTTTTGGAAAACACGGAAAACTACCTTTTTAATCAGCTGATTGTTTAACATTCCTTTTAAAAGTTATACGCTGAAAATCAATGGAATCAATAGTTTCATCGAGTTTGCCCTGATACAAATCAGCCAGCTTTGTTCCTGCAAAAGAACCAGCAACAAGAGAGGCTAAAATAGCAGGATATTTAATATAACCTGTTTTTTTCGAAACAGCTAACGACACTGCAGATACAAGTAAAGAAGGTATCAAGCAGTTGGCTATCAGTTCTTTTGAGGTACGTTTAATTTTATTATTATAACCTTCCATTTTTGCAACAGACATACCTGTAAGTGCAATCATAGGCGGAGCACTAAAATTGCTTACACCCGGCAAAGAAAGGAAAAATCCGGCTGTTTGAGCAGCATGTTTGTTTGCATAGTTAAATTTTTCAAAAACTTTGTTTTCTGCAAAAAATTTGTCAAAAGAATCTTTTGCTTTTGCGTCTTCTTTTCCTGTTTTTTTATTTGCAGTCTCTTCTTGAGGTTCAACTTTGGGTTTTTCATTGAAATAAGGTTTATCAAGCACAAACCTGTGAACTACTTCATTTCCGCACACAGCACCGACAATACCGCCCAGAGTAGACAAAGCACCCGCAACACTCTGCTTGATAACATAACTTGTGCTTTGCAGAATATTTTTGGGAATATTTGATTCTTTTCCGCATAACCATTTTGCAGGCGCTTTCATAAGCAGAAAGCCGGCTAAAGAGCCAAGAAGCATTGCACTGTCTTTTGCAAATATACGCCTTTTCTTTTCCGGTTTTGCTTTTTCGTAATCCAGCATAGTTTTGCCGGTCCCCACAGCCATAAATACAGTAGGGACAAGAATTCTTGGCTTTGTTAGAATTGTGGCTAGCTTTTGCGGTCTTACGTTCATTTTCTATAACTGTCTTTGTAAACTCTTGCGCAAATATAATTAAACATCTAAATTAATTTTTTTGCCTCCTACAGGCGAATTGTAAAGAAATGTAACAGTATATACTCAAGTCTGCAATTTTGAGATTCGTATATACTTTATATATATGTAAGACAAAATCAACAAGAACATTAAATAAACACAAAATATAAAAGAGACTTTCACACTAACACTAACCTACCTAACTTCCTAACCTTCCCTTCCTATTAAAAGTATTGCTCTAATGATAAATTAGAGCTTTTTTTTGCGCATTTTTAGCTTTTTTTCTTATCTTTTTATAGTAAAATTTAACTATAAAACAGTTAAGAATAAGGAATGAAGTTATGTCAGAAATTCAACATAAACCGCTTACAGGCGCTCAAATTCGTGAAGCTTTTTTAAAGTTTTTTGCTGAAAAACATCAATCAACAATCGTAAAAAGCTCCTCACTTGTGCCTGACAACCCGACAGTACTTTTGACAACAGCAGGAATGCTTCAGTTTGTACCATATTTTCTGGGTTACGAAGAGTGCCCCTATGACCCTAAAAGAATCACAACCTGTCAAAAATGCGCACGTGCAGGCGGTAAAGATTCTGACATCGAAAACGTAGGAAGAACACCCCGCCACCATACTTTTTTTGAAATGCTCGGCAACTTCTCTTTTGGTGATTATTACAAAGAAGAAGTTATTCCTTGGGCGTGGGACTTTGTTACAAACTACCTTCATTTAGACCCTGAAAGACTATACATCACTATCTACACAGATGATGATGAAGCTTTTGATATCTGGCACAACAAAGTCGGAATCCCGGCCGAAAAAATATTCAGAAAAGGTAAAAAAGACAATTTTTGGGGCCCTGTATCAGACGTAGGCTCCTGTGGCCCTTGTTCAGAAATTCACTATGACCTTGGCGAAGATATGAAGTGCAGTGATGATTGTTCTGTTGCCACATGTGAATGCGACAGGTGGGTAGAAATCTGGAACCTTGTATTTACAGAACTATTTAAAGACAAAGAAGGCAACTACCTTCCTTTAGAAAAGAAAAACGTTGATACAGGTATGGGTCTTGAAAGAATTGCAATGGTTGTTCAAGGCAAAACATCTACATTTGAAACAGATCTTTTAACTCCTATTTTGAATAAAGTCTGTGAAATGACAGGCAAAAAATACAAACAGGATAACAAAACAGATATTTCTTTAAGAATAATCACAGACCACGCAAGATGTGTATCGTTTATGATTTCAGACGGCATTGTGCCGGGTAACGAGGGAAGAAACTACGTTCTGCGTATGATTATGAGACGTGCACTTCGCCACGGAAAAATGCTTGGATTAGAGCTTCCTTTCCTTTACAACATTGTTGATACAGTTGTAGACAACTACAAAGAAGCTTACCCTGAGCTCGACGAAAATCGTCAAAAAATCAAAGATGTTATTAAAAAAGAAGAAGAGAAATTTAAACAAACTCTTGATAGAGGGCAAAAACTTTTGGATGACCTTCTTTCAGACGGTTCAAAAGAAATCAGCGGAGAAAATGCTTTCAAACTCTATGACACATACGGTTTCCCTCTTGAATTGACAGTTGAAATTGCTCAAGAAAAAGGCACTTCCGTTGATGAAGAAGGCTTTAAAAAATGCATGAAAGAGCAAAAAGAAAGAGCAAAAGCAGCTGCTCAAAAAATTATATTAACTGACGACCTTATCTATATAGATATTGAAAAAGAAAAAGGCGAGACTGTATTCACAGGCTATGAAAAAACTTGCGGCGAAGGCAAAGTGGTTGCACTCGTAAAAGACGCGCAAAAAATTGATTCTGCTGACGAAGGAGAAACTGTTGATATTATTTTAGACACAACACCTTTCTATGCGGAATGCGGCGGTCAGGTTGGTGACTCAGGCGTGATTGAAGGCAAAAACTTTAAAGCAAAAGTTTTAAACACCTTCAAAGTAGATAATCTCTACGCTCACAGAGCCGAAATAACAGAAGGCACAGTAAAAGCAAATGACACAGTTTGTGCAGCTATTGATGAGTACAGAAGAAAACAAATCACAGCCCACCACACAACAGCTCACCTTTTGCAATCAGCATTGCAAAAAGTGCTCGGTGACGGTGTTAAACAGGCCGGTTCACAGGTAGAACCCGACAAAACCCGTTTTGACTTCTCTTTTGACAGAGCAATGACAGCTTCTGAAATCGAGCAGGTTGAAGAGTTGATGAACAACTGGATTTCACAGGGCCTGGAACAGCACACAGATGTAATGGATGCCGAAGAAGCTAAAAAATGCGGAGCAATGGCCTTATTCGGTGAAAAATACGGCGACAAAGTAAGAGTTGTCGGAGTAAAAGACAAAAAAGGCAACTTTGTCTCACGCGAGCTCTGCGGAGGTACGCACGTAAACAACACGGCAGAAATCAGACTGGCCAAAGTTGTACAGGAATCTGCAATTTCAGCAGGCTCAAGACGTATTGAGGTTGTTGTTGCAGATGCTGCGTTCAAATTTCTCAACGATAGAGCAAAAGAAGCAGAAAAACTTGCACATCTTTTCAAATCTCAAGTAGGTGAAATAGGCGAGCGTGTTGACAAGCTTATTGAAACAAACAAAACCCTGACAAAACGCACGGTTGAGCTTCAAAAAGAAATAGCAAATGCAAAATTCTCTACTTTCTTGAGCAAAACCCAGGAAATCAAAGACGGCAAATTGTTTATTTCCAAAATTGAAGACTTTGAGCCTGCAATGGTAAAAGAGTTTGTGGAAAAATTATCCGACAAACTCGGCAACAGCATTATTGTAATAGCAGCTCTCAAAAAAGACGGCGGTGTATTTATCATGGTTAAAGTCTCCGATAACTTTGTACAAAAAGGTGTTAACGCCGGCAAAATCGTTGGAGAAATTGCTGCTGCAACAGAAGGCAAAGGCGGAGGAAGACCGAACTTTGCACAGGGTGCAGGTTCCAATGCTGCCAACCTCGATAAAGTGCTTGCTGATGTAGAAAAAGATATTAAAGCCATTTAACAAAACTTTATATCCTATAAAAAACAGACAATTTATCACTCTTAAAATCCTTAATATAATTGTAGGTTATAGTTAAGGTATCATATGAATATTTCGCAATCTTTAAATGCAGCACAAAGAATACTGCCTTCTCTAAAGGGTGGACGACGCAGCGTTCCAAGATTTCTTTACCATGTCACAAGCAAAACCAATTATGAATCTATGCTCAAAGACGGGTTTATCAAAACATGCCATGACGCCAATCCTATTACAAATTTGTCCGGCGTTTTTATGTTTGACCTTAAAAATTTCACAAAACGATGGTGCAATACGGGTTTTAAGTTTGATAAAACAAACCCATTTAGCCTTGCAAAAGGATTACTTTTGAAAAGTGCGTCAAATAACTCTGATATTGTTGTATTAAAAATCCCGACAAAAAATATGCCGCTTGATAAACTAAAATGCAGAACACAAGACATAACAAGCAATCCATCAATCTCTCATATCTTAGACGGTGATTTTGCCATAAGACAGAAACATTACACAGGTAAAAAACAGCCCATAGAATATATTTTTCAAGAGCCAATTCCTATGAGCAGTGTTCAAAAAATCGGAGAAGCTAACACAGGTGTTAGTTTAGAAAATATGATAAACATAATGGAGCCGGATACGTATAAAAATTTCGACATCAAAAATACTCTTACAAACCTGTTTAAAGGCCAGCCGGAAGAAAAATGCATAAACCTTGCAAACAGCAGTAATATTAAATTCAAAGATATGAATTATTAACAAATATTAAAAAATTGGCATGGTCAATTTCTCTGTTATTATAAAGATGTTGAGGATATCTATTTATTGTATATCTATTGTTAAAAATATAATCTTGGGTTGCAAATAATGCAGAAAATTTACATTCACTCCTGGCTGGATAAAAAATATCCGGCAGCAGGGTTTATTCAAAGTGCCGATAATGAGCTTGAGCTTGATTTCTCAAATGTAGATGAAATCTGTCTTAAGGACATTGAAAAACTATTGGATCTTCAAAAAATTGCGGTTTTTAATGAGATAAAAATTCATGTAGAAAACATGAAACCTAACATCTCAAGACTGTTTGAGCAAACAGGCCTTTACAAAATGCTGACTTTTGGTAATCCGCAAAAAATAAGAACAAGAAAACGTCAGGGGCTGGCTTTTGACTAACAATAAAGAACCACAGGTATATATAGTAGCCACACCTATCGGAAACAAAGCCGATTTCACTCTGCGTGCAATAGACACTCTAAAAAATGCAGATATAATAGCGTGTGAAGATACCAGAACAAGTGCCAATCTTCTTGAGTCCTGCGGAATTACAACAAAACTTGTGAGTTATCACAAATTTAACGAAAAGCAAAGAACAACAGAACTGTTAAATTTAATAGAGCAGGGTAAAAAAATAGCCCTCATATCTGACGCCGGCACACCGTGCATTTCAGATCCGGGGAGAATTCTTGTTCAGGAGCTTTTTAAACACAAAGTAAAAATAACCTCCGTGCCCGGAGCAAGTGCTCTCACAACATTTACATCAATGATTCCAAGAGACACTGAAGAGTTTGCTTTTACAGGATTTTTGCCCAGAGTAAAAAATCAACAGATAAAAGTTTTTGAAAAATTTGTAAATACAGACCTTGTATTCTATGAATCCGCTCAAAGACTCATAGAAACACTTGAAAATATTAAAGAATCCCGTACAGAAAACGCCATGATAGCAGTAGGCCGCGAGCTCACAAAAATGTTTGAAGAGATAAAAACAGGCACTGTACAGGAAGTAATCGATTATTACAAAACAAATACCCTTAAAGGCGAGATTGTTTGTATGCTGTACGCCGGCCAAAACGCAGATGAAGAAGAATATAAAATCATTGAAAATATAAAAAAACTCAAAAGTGCTGCATATACAGACAAAGACATCTCTCAAATACTCAGCACGCTTTACGGTTACAACAAAAACAAGGTTTACAAACTGGCTTTGGCTTTAAAATAAAATACATTTGTAACATTATTATAAAATTAGCCCCATGTGATATAGAAAATATAACCTATTGATGTATAATGATAGGGTGAAAGTTGCTGAAAAAGAAGTTGACTATTAATCAAAGGAGACAAAATGGCAAGAATATTGGTATCAATGCCCGATGAATTCCTCAGCAAAATAGACCAGGTTGCAGGAAGTGAACAAAGAACAAGAAGCGAACTCGTAAGAGAAGCTTTAAGAAGCTATATAAAAAGAACAAAATTGCCAAGCCCTCAAAAAGCTTTGAACAACGCTAAAATTTTAGAAGAAATTCTGGATTAATTTTTTAATCCACAAGGAACAAAAAAGCAATGGAAGTTCTTGCAATAATACCCGTTAGAGGCGGTTCCAAAGGGATACCCGGAAAGAACATAAAACCTCTGGCAGGAAAACCTCTTGTGGCGTACACAATAGAAGCTGCGCACAACTCAAAATATATTACCAGAACAGTGGTCTCTACAGAAAGCTCAAAGATTAAAGACATTTGTCTTGCCCTCGGTGCCGAGGTTATAGACAGACCGGAAGAGCTTGCCCGTGACGAAACAAAAACAGCACCCGTTTTATTACAGGTGGTAGAAAGCCTGGAAAAACAGGGCTACAAACCGGATGTTGTCATTCTCTTGCAGGCAACTTGCCCGTTAAGAGACGGAAAAGAAATTGATGAAGCGTTTGAGCTGTTTTTAGAAAATGAGCCGCAAGGCTGTGACTCTGTTTTTGCGGGAAAAGTAATCGGTCTTACTCACTCAAAATGGAGAAAAGACCCCGCTGACGGACATTATGAATGCCTTTATGACTACAGAAACCGCCCGAGAAGACAGGACAGCGACAAACATTTTCAAATGCTCACAGAAACAGGAGCAACTTACATTATAAAAACTGATGTAATGAAAGAGGTAAAAGACTTTATCGGCAAAAAGCCGGAAGTCTACACAGGCGGCAGATGCGTGGATATTGACACAGAGCAGGATTTTGAAACCGCTGCAAAAGTAATAGAACAGCTTCGTAAAAAAGAGTGCGGTGCCAAAGATGGATAAAAAAGAGATTTTATACTCTGATTTTAACAGTGTTGAAAATATACTGGGTGCTGTTATGAAAAACCCTAAGCTCAAGCAGGGGTTGAAAAACGCCACGATTTTTAAATTTTGGCCAAAAGTCGCCGGCAAAAAATTTGAAAAATACTCAAAAGCAAACGGACTCACACAAACTCCGGAGGGACATGTTCTTACGGTTGCGTGTGCAAATGCTGCTGTAAGCTCCGAGCTTTTGATGTTTAAGCAGGATATTTTAAAGAAAATGAATATCTATTCAAAACCGCTGGGTGTTGAGATAACAGACATTAATTTTTCCCACAAAATTTGGAGCAGCACAAAAAACACGCAGCAAGCTGCTTTTAGCATAGAAGAAAAAAATCCTTACAAACCTGACCTCTCAAACTTTGACTCGTCAAAAATCGAGCTTGATCCATTAGAGGTGGAAGCGATTAAAAATAGTGTTGATAACAACAAATTTGCAACGCAAGAGCAGAGAGAAAAAATGTTCAATGCTATTATACTGGATTTAAAAACGCAAAAATATATAAAAGATAATAATTTATCCCATTGACAGCCATAGTATTTGTTTTACAGGTTTTGCAAGCAATATTGCAAAATATCCGAAAACAAAATCATATATCATTTTGGCGCCGCTTTGCATAGAAATCCACCCCGCAACGTGAGAAAACGGGTCCTGATGGATGATTGCCATAAGAATCAGATAGAAAACGCCGATAATATGTATTGTTAAAACACCGAGCAGTGAAGCTTTTGCAATGGTCAAAAAATTGAATTTATCTTTGAGGGTAAATGCCACAATAAAAATTGCGGGCAAATATGCAAGAATATATCCGAAATTGTATTGAAAAATATACCCTATTCCGCCGCCGAGAGCAAATACAGGAAAAAAAGTAAGCCCGAGTAAAATATATATTGTAACAGCCGTTATACCGAATCTCTTGCCTATCAAAGCGGCAATAAAGAAGATTACAGGAATTTGCGGAATATAAACACAGTGTTTAAGTTTTAAAAACGAAGGGTCAGCAGGATTTAAAGAACCCGGCACATAATGAGAAAAGTCAAGCTGGGTAAAAGTTGCAATAATAATCAAGAAAACACACCATCCCATAACCACAAGCGTCCCGAATGTGATTTTGAGTTTTTTATTTTCCGCATTAAATGCGTCCAATTCTTCTTTTAATCGTTTTGTGTTCATTTAATCTGCAATTCCTGATGCAATTTAGTATATCTTTTCCTGAATTTTTCGTACCAGATGTTTTCAGTGAACATAATCAGAGCATTTTCATTGTTGTCTTGATAGTAGCCTTTTCTTGTGCCTATGGATTTAAAACCGTTTTTTTCGTACAAGGATATGGCCGCTACGTTGGACTCTCTGACTTCCAGCGTAATATATTTAATCTTTGCCTTGTAGCAGTCATCTACAATCGCAAATATTAGTTTTTGAGCAACACCCTGTTTTCTAAAATCAGGATGAACGGAAAGTGTTGTTATATGAGCTTCTTCAAAGATATGCCAGCAGCCTGCATAACCAATAAGCCTGTTATTTTCGTCCACTGCACAATAATAATAGGCAAGGTTGTTTTCCAGTTCATTGTAAAAAGACTCTTTTGACCAGTGATGCTCACCGTATGAGAGAGCCTCGAGTTTTACAACATCATCCACATCTGATTTTGACATTCGTCTAATATAAGCGTTCATAACTTAAATATTATCAAAACAGTATACAAAACTCAAACATATGTACAATTCATTGTATTTATATATTTTGTTTGATAGAATACAGCTATATTATAGAGATTATGGATTGTATATATGTCAGAATTTGAAATGCCAAGAAAGTTTAAAAACCCGAAAAAAAACAGCGCGTGGAAACAATTTTTTGTAATGTTGTTTTCTATAATGCTTGCAGGTTTCATCGGTGTAAATTTATATTTAACATCGCAGCCGCCTATACAGCATCTGGAAGATTTTAAACCAAATGTTGTGACAAAAATTTATTCTGCTGATGAAGAAGTTATTAAAACATTCACTGCTTATAAGTTTGAAAAAGTTGATATAAAAGATGTTCCAGACAACATAAAAAACGCAATTGTTGCTACAGAAGACAAAAATTTCTACCACCACCACGGATATGACCCTATAGGTGTTGCTCGTTCAATGGTTGTAAACCTTACTACAGGCGGGCTTACACAGGGTGCCAGTACAATCACTCAACAGCTTGCAAGAATTTTGTTTTTGAGCAACGAAAAAACTTTTGATAGAAAGATAAAGGAATTTATTGTTGCGGCAAGAATTGAAAAAACTCTGCCCAAGGATAAAATTCTTGAAATGTATTTGAATAACGTTTACCTTGGCTCAGGGGCTTACGGTGTTGCAGGAGCTGCACAAATATATTTTAACAAGCCGCTTAAAGACCTGACCCTTGCAGAATGCGCATTAATAGCAGGTTTGCCGCAGGCACCTTCTGTTTATTCACCTTACAACAACAAAAAACTTGCTATCGAAAGACGCAATCAGGTTCTTGGCAGAATGCTCAAGATGAGATACATAACCAAAGAGCAATACAAACAGGCTCTTGATGAACAATTACGCCTGAACCCGAATCCCAGCATATATTCTTTGAACAGAGCTCCTTATTTTGTTGACTTTGCAATGAAAGAGCTGGAAGAGCTGGGATTTGATGAAACAGAAATTTCGCAAGGCGGCTACAAAGTAGTTACAACCCTGAATTATGCAGCACAAAAAGCTGCCGAAGATTCAGTAAATGCACAGGTCGGCAACAGACAAGCAGCTGTATTTTCATTCTCGCCCATAACCGGTGAAATCTATGTTTATATAGGCGGAAAAAATTATTTTAAAAGCCAGTATGACCGTGTAACACAATCAGTTAGACCTCCGGGTTCTGCATTTAAGCCTTTTGTTTATGCAGCAGCCATTGAAAAAGGCTGGGGCCCTAATGATATGCTGGAAGATACACCGGTTAATATAAACGGCTGGAAACCACACAACTACAACAACAGATATAGAGGTCAAATGCCTTTGTATATGGGCTTGATGTTATCTTCAAACGTTATGGCGGCAAGACTCATAAAAGATGTAGGTGTACGCTCTGTTATAGGAATCGCCCGTTCCCTCGGCATTACAACCCCTATAGAATACGATATGACAATTGCATTAGGCTCTAACGGGGTTAAACTCTATGAAATGACAGTGGCATACGGTGCTTTTGCAAATGGAGGTTTTAAAGTTAAACCCTATGCAATCGAAAGAGTAGAAACCTCAAGAGGAAAAGTCATTTATCAGGCACCAAAAACAAGGGTAATGAAGGTATTAAACCTTAACACAGCAGCTGTAGTAACAGCAATGTTAAAAACAGTTGTGGAAAACGGAACAGGAAGAAGTGCCAATATAGGCAAACCGGCAGCAGGTAAAACAGGTACAACTGATGACAGCAAAGACGCATCATTCTATGGTTACACGCCTGATGTTGTTACAGGGGTATGGGTAGGAAACGACGACAACTCACAAATGGGAAGCGTATACGGAAGCACAATCCCCGCTGCTATCTGGAAAGCTGCAATGAAAGTTGCAACACAAAAATTCGGCGCTTCTGATTTTGATTATCCCTCAATTGAACTCAAAAGATATGCAACCGGTGCAGCAAAAACTATCGGAGATGACGAAGCTTTTGACAAACCAAAAACTGACACTCCGGCAGAAGGAGAGGCTGCTGTAGACAATCCTAATACCTCAGTACAGCAACAGCAAAATACTGCACCAAACCCTGTATCATTTAACAATACTTTCTTAGAACCGGCAAAACCGGCAGCGCCTGTTAATCCTCCGGTTCCACCAATGCCCGCAATGCAAAGGTAACAAAAATGGAAAATACTATCAAATGGAAGCAAATGTTCAACGGAGACTTTAAAAAGTATCTTGACTTTGTGGTTTCGTTAAAAACAAAGCTGGAAAAGCTTGATTTGTCAAAACTCCCTGAAGACAAAAAAGAAGCCTTGTGCAAAAGATACGAAAAATTGTTTTCGCTTTCCTGTGATTTGCTTGGAGAATATCTGAGTTATAACGGTATTTTTGCTGGTGACAAAAGTCAGATTATAAAATTTGCTTTTAATACAGAGCTTATTGATGACGGCCAAAAATGGATAAACCTATTTTTCCTGTTTAATCGTTTCAAAAAAGAAGGATATGAAAAATCAGGAAAGTTTATATTATTGCATTTAAATGCTGATTACATTACTTTATTTGAAAACTTGAACAATCATTTTGAAAAAGAGTGCAAGCAAATTAATTAACAAAGTGGATTTTATGCAAGAAAGAAAAGAAGAATATAAATACAGACTCCAAAACGGCTTTTTAAAAGGATATAAAAAGCTAAATGAGTATGAAAAAATCTATAACGCAGCAAAAATGTCACCAAAAGAGTCAGAAAAATTTCTTGCTGCAATAAAAAATGTTTATGACCAGGCCTGGAAGGTTATGGAAGAGTATTTATTTGCTTGCGGAGTTTTGTGTTTTTTACCCAGAAAAATATTAAGCCATTTTAAAAACGAAATAAACATAAAACCCTGGATTGCTTTTATTGATGAATATAATAGTTATTTTAAGAATCAGAATACCGATTCAGCAGAAAAATTTATAAAAAACTATTTTCTTACATACAAAAAAGCATTTGATGAGTTTTATTCCGTATTAACATTAAAATCTAAAAGCGCTGTAACACAACAATCACGACTTGCACTCAAAAAATATCCAAACAGATATGTGCTGGACAGTTATATGTTCTGGGTTTTAACAGAGTTTTTTAAAAGACACAAGAAAATACATATTGTTAGAATTATTGGCTCCAGAACAAATGGTTCGTTTCGCCGAGGTAGTTATATCAACCTTTTTATGGCAGGCAGTTATTCACAAGAAGAATTTTTACAAATTTACAAACAAATTAATATGCTGAGACATCCTTATTTTGTATATATTACAGATTCGAAAAACTGTGACCCGGATTTTGCAAAGCAAAACCTGAACCACAGCATTCTTTTATATGATAAAAAAGATTTTATATAGCTATTTAACTTTTATTGATATCCGATAATATTACCCCATTTATCAATTATTGGTGTGCCTTGTGTGCCAAATGCAGGAATATGCGAGATATAGTCGTCATTTGAACCGTCATACTCTGATTCTGGATATCCATCCCTATCATAACCGTACATGTCATATCCGAATACGTCATAACCATCTTTGTCGAAGCCATCCATGTCAAAGCCGTCGGAGTTGTAACCATCTTCGTCAAAGCCCCACTCGTCATAGCCGTCATGGTCATAACCATCTATGTCAAAACCCCATTGATCATAGCCATCTTCGTCATAGCCCCATTCATCGTAGCCATCACGATCGTAGCCGTTTTCATCAAATCCCCATTGATCATACCCATCGCGGTCATAGCCATTCTGGTCAAAACCATCTTGGTCATATCCGTCTTTATCATAACCGAATTCATCGTATTTACTGTCATGATCAAGCAAACCCGAACCGCCTGTGATATCGCCAACAGGTGAACCGTCCAAGTCATTCATTATATGGTAAGAAGCATTGCCCCAGGAGTCAACAGTAACATCGACCTGGTATCCGTCACCATATTGCTGCTCGAGTTGATCCTGTACATAGTCTCGTATTTGATCAAGCTGTTCTTGAGTATAGGACGAATTAAACCCTGTACCGTCAGAAAAATCTTGATTAATATCAGGCACTATTCCCGCATCAAGTCCGGCATTATCAATGGTTCCTGTAATGACTTCAAAGTCATCGCTGTTATTATTGCCCGATGTATTATCGGAAAAATCAGGCCCAGTGGGATTAAAATCATCTAGAGGATTGTCTGTATTGCCGTTATCATCAGGCTCATAACCTGTATTGTCATCTGTTGAAGGATAATTTTCAAAATCATCTACAACATCATTGTTGCCATCATCAAACTCGTTACCGATGTTGTCGTCTGAGGTATTATCTTCAATATCACCGGAAAAATCAAAATCGTTGTCATAGTCAGGATTTATTACCGGAGGTATTTTATCATTTGGATTCTTTATAGTTTGACCGTCATTTCGATGCTCATCGGGCATTGTTCTTGTATCATTGATTATTTTATCAAACGTTAAAGACAATTCTTTTATAATATTTTTTATCTTTTTAGCTTCTTCTTTTATAGTTTTTTTGTCGATACCGTTTTTGTCTTTCTTTTCATTTATTTTTTTACAGCTTTTGAGTTCGTCATAAAGCTCTTTAAATTTATTATCAGTGTCTCCGCACATTTTATATGCATAATATTCTGCAAAAAATTCATTGATATTTGATAAACCGTAATACATATCTTTAAAGTTTTTGTCATAGTGACCTGAACCCTTTTTGGGCAAAAGCTCAATCAATTTCCAGAAGGATTCAATATTGTCTGTTGATTGAATTTTGTTGCTGTAATCAAGGGCATCCAGCATATGTCCTACTTCATGAGCAAGAACTGTTTGTTGAAAAGGATTGGCTGCGGTTTGTTCTCCATTATGGTACCAACCCATAGGATCATAGACAAAATAAATTTTACCATTAAGACTATCTGCTCCCGCAAGTGCACTTGAACCTGTTTGTGTTCCGGGAAGCAAGTTTACAATATCAAAGGTATCAACTTCTTTAACAAGATCCTGCATCAGCTCGGGTTTAATATCTTTGAGCATATTTACAAGTTTTTCTATAGCTAATTCTTCACCGTTAGTGTCATTCACTTTGATAGTATAAGATGTTCCGTCTTGTCCCTTGATTGTAATTGTGCCTGTACAAGATTTATCTTCATTATTCGGGGTATAAGAAATATTATATCCGTTAGAGCCCTTAACGTTTATAGGGCCTGTTTTAGAAGCTGCACGAGCTGGAGCAGCGCTTCTTGTTTGAACACTTTCTGCCTTAGCTGAATCTGTAGAAGATACATAAATATTAATTTGTTTGATTACAGCAGCATCAAAACTGTTAGAAACTTCTTTTATGTCGCAAGATTTTTCACCGCTTACTTGTTGGAGAATTTCATTTTTAGCTTTATCAAATATTTGGGCAAAATCACTATTTGATATAGAGCCGCAGTACATTTCATGATAATTTTGTGACGATGCACTAAAGAAATCATCGAGTTTTGTTTGCAAATCCTCACTCGAAGCGCAATTGAAATTGAGAAGAGAATTGTTAAGACTTTCTTTAACTATTTCTTCTGCATTATTGTAATTGCCGGCATTAATTGAATCCAGAGCATTGGCAAATGCTTTGTCAAAGTTTGAATTAAGCATCATAAAGTTAGAAGTGGTTTCATAAAGAAATTTTATTTCTTCTTTCTTTTCTGCAAGGCTATCTTTTGTTTTATTAACTTCTTCTTTTGATAAAGCTGCAAACTTCACCACATTAATCTCATTGAAATTAACAATGAATGAATCAATAAG